>Ga0111539_10012002_pt1 | contig 10862 bp, 10 predicted proteins | sample RhiMethybrSRZTD1_FD_79667 | JGI IMG/M metagenome (GOLD analysis project Ga0111539, IMG submission 79667) | Populus rhizosphere microbial communities from Tennessee, USA - Rhizosphere MetaG P. TD hybrid SRZTD1 (version 2) (version 2) | ecosystem: Host-associated > Plants > Roots > Rhizosphere >... | reverse complement strand
TAATGTATAGTTGGAGCCTCGGTAAAGGACCGAACCGCTCGAGCCGTATTCCATGAGCAGAACGCCTCCCCGGCGGGCGCCCGCACCCGCTGGCGCTCTCGCGCCGCAGGCACCGCTATCGAAGGACTCGCGCCTCGCCGGCGAGATCAAGCATCTCGTGGCGGCCGGGGAACGCGATGCGGCGCGCGAACGCTACGGTGAGCTCGTTGCGAATCAGCAGCGGCGGGCGGTCCGCATCGCCTACCAGTACCTGCGTGATGCGCACGACGCGGACGAGGCGGTTCAGGACGCGTTCGTGAAGGTGTTTACGCACATCATCAGCTATCGCGAAGATCTTCCGTTTGAAGTCTGGTTTACGCGCATCCTGGTGAATGCGTGTCTCGATCTGCGGAAGTCGCGATCTCGACGGTTGCGATGGGCCGTTCCGATGTCGGCGACCAGCGAGGTTGCGCCCGCGGAACCGACCGCGCCGGATCCGTCGCCGGAGCAGCGCCTCGTATCGAAAGAGCGCGCCGCCGAGATCACGACGGCCGTGGATGCACTTCCCGACCGTCAGCGGACGGTGTTCACGCTCTGTCATGTCGCAGAGCAGACCACTGCCGAAGTGAGTCAGGCGCTCGGGTTGAGTGAAGCGACGGTGCGTGTGCACTTGTTCCGCGCCGTCCGAAAGCTGCGGCGAGTGCTGGACCGCACGTGAAGTGCCACATGAGAGCGAATCACCTTTCCGAGGATCGTCTCATCGAGCTCTGCATGCTCGACACGGCGTCGTCTGCCGAGCAGCAGCACCTCTCCACCTGCACCCGCTGCGATGCGCGCCGCGCGCGCGTGCAGCGGTTGCTGGCGGACGTCTCGGACTCTGCGACCGCCGACGCCGACGCCGCATTTCCACTTGAACGGCTCAATCGCCAGCAGGCCCGCATCCTCGCGCGATTGCAGCACGAGGGTCGTCCGGCGCGTGTGATCGCGTTCCCCGCCGGCCACGCACCGCACGAACCCATCCCGGCACGCACGCGTCCGGCGTCGCGCTGGATCGCAGCAGCCGCCGTGGGCGGCCTCGTGGTCGGAGTGATTGCCGGAAGATTCGGCCATGACTATACGTTCCAGCGGGCGGGAATCTCTCGAGTCATCGCGTCCCGTGGAGTCGAACAACCGGAACTTCGGGCACCTGTGACGACCACGGCCATTCGCGAGGTCACAGCAACGATCTCAGACGACGAGTTCCTCGATCAGCTCGAAACCGCAATCGATGCGCCCGCGGCTGCTGCGCTTCAGCCGCTGGATGATCTGACCCCGCTCGCCTGGGAAGTACGCTAGTGCAGCCTTGCCGCCTCTGATCTTCCGGAAAGGCCTCGACCGCAAACAGGAAGTCGCAGGAACCCTCGCCGAGAGCTATCACAGCGAACTGATCGACGCCATCAGGGAGAACGGCTACCAGCACCACGCCGGCCGTCTCACCGTGCACCTCGCGCGCGAGTTCGGCTTCTGCTACGGCGTCGATCGCGCCGTCGACTATGCCTATCAGGCCCGTCAACGCTTTCCTGATCGGCCGGTCGTCCTCACCGGCGAAATCATCCACAACCCGCATGTGAATGCGCAACTGCGCGCGCAGGGAATCCGGTTTCTCAGCGACCCGGGCGAGTCGATTGATGCGCTCACGCCCGATGATGTCGTGATCCTCCCCGCGTTCGGGATCACGATCGAACTGCTGCACCAACTCGAGACGCAAGGCTGCACGATGGTTGACACAACGTGCGGCTCAGTGCTCAACGTCTGGAAAAACGTCCGGCGTTATACGGCTGAAGGTTTCACGTCGATCATCCACGGCAAGTTCTGGCACGAAGAGACACGCGCGACAGCCTCGCAAGCGGCGTCCGGTGGCGGACACTATCTCGTCGTCCTCGATCGCGCTGAAGCCGACGCCGCGTGCGAATTCATTCGCCATGGAGGCAACGCTCGCGAGTTCCTTGCGCAATTCGAGCGAGCTGTTTCTCCGGGGTTCGACCCGGATACCCACCTTCAGCGTCTCGGCTGCGCGAACCAGACGACGATGCTCAGCTCTGATTCGCTTGCGATAGCGGAGATGTTCCGCGCGGCGGTGCGCGCCCGTTTCGGCGATACGGAACTCGACCATCGATTCCGTTCCTTCGACACGATCTGCAGCGCAACGCAGGACCGGCAGGATGCGGTTGCCGCACTGCTCGACGAGCGGCCGCTCGACCTTATGATTGTCGTCGGCGGGTACAACAGCAGCAACACGTGCAATCTGGCCCGGATTTGCGAGTCGAGAGTGCCGACGTTTCACATCGCGGAGCCGGCCGGTCTCATGTCATCATTCGAGATCCGGCACAAGCCGGTTGGCGGGACGGGGGAACGGGTCTCCGCAGGGTGGCTGCCTGAGTCCGGCCCGGTATCCATCGGGTTGACCTCTGGCGCGTCGACACCCGATAACCTGGTGGACCTCGTCATCCGAAGGCTGCATGCCTTCGCCAACCTCGGTGAGTCCGGGTAAATACAAACCGCGCACCAGTCGTATTGACCGGCGAAGCTAACTATGACTCTTTCAATACTTTCCAGGCGGTTCGCCCTCGTCGCCGCCGCCGTCGTCGGCGCCGCCATCCTGTCGGCTCCTGTGGCCTCGGCGCAGGGGTTCAAATGGTGGCAGTCGGAGATGTTCACACGCGAACTGGGGCTCACCGCCGAGCAGAGCGCGAAGATCGAAGCCATCTTCCAGAAGACGGTCCCGGTGCTGCGCCAGGAGAAGGACACGCTCGACAGGGCGCAGGCGGACTTCAATCAGATGATCGAGGCAAGCGACGATGCGCAGGTGATGGCGCAGGTCGGTGTCGTCGAAGCCGCCCGCTCTGAATTGAACAAGTCCCGAACCATGATGCTGCTGCGCATGCGCCGCGTGCTCACGCCGGATCAGCGCGTCAAGTTCGTGATGCTCCAGCAGCAGACGCGCAATCACGGCCGCTCTGGTGGCAAGCGCTAGTCGTTTCCTTCTCTATTGAAACAAGACCATGAAGACTGTTGCCTGCTTCGTTCGTATTTTTTCATGTGTACTGGCGTTGGTCGCCCCTGGCCGCCCGGCCGGAGCACAGACCGATGCCGACCGTGTCCGCCTGGACGACATCGCGCGTGAAGCGGCGCGTGAATTTGCCGCCGGCAACTCGCCAACGCTGGATCAAACGCGTCCAACCGCACCGGCGCCGGCAGCAGGAACGCAAGTTAATCTGACGCTCGACGAGGCGACCGCGCGAGGGCTCGAACGGAATCTCGATATCGCCGTCGAGCGGCTCAACCCGCAGACGTTCGATCTGAACATCGCGCGCATCCGCGCGGCGTATCGACCGACGGCGGTTTCCACCATCGGACAGTTCTCGCGTGTGCAGCCGCCGACCAGCACACTGAACGGCGGCCTGCGCGTCGAGAACACCACCACGACGTACAACTCCGGATTGCAGCAGCTGGTGCCGTGGGGCGGTGGGGCTCTCGCATTTCAGTTCAACAACAACAAGCAGGTCAGCTCGAACAACTTGCTGAACTACAACCCGGCGTTCAACAACAACTTTGGACTGACGCTCACGCAGCCGCTGCTTCGCGGGTTTCTCATCGACAACAACCGGCAGCAACTGATCGTGACGGCGCTGAACCGCGACGCATCGGAGATCCAGCTTCGCGGCACGATTGCGACCACGCTCGCCAACGTGCGCAATGCGTACTGGGAGCTGCTTTATTCCAATGATGCGCTCGAAGTGGCCCGGGGGTCGCTCGATCTGGCGACGAAGCTCGTCGCCGATAACCGCGCGCGCGTCGAGGTTGGCGCGCTGGCCCCGCTCGACGTCGTGCAGGCACAGGCGGAAGAAGCGACCCGCCGGCAGGCGCTCGCGCAAGCCGAGGCGCAGAGCCGCACTGCGGAGCTCGCCCTCAAGCGCCTCATCGTCAGCGGCACCGACGATCCGCTGTGGAGCGCTGAGGTGAATCCCGTCGATCGGCCGACATTCCTGACCGATCCGCTCGACGTCCAGAGCGCGGTCCGAAAAGCGCTCGACAACCGCACTGACCTCCAGATTGCGCGCAAGACGATCGACAGCAACGACGTGACGCTGCGCTTCATGCGCAATCAGACGCTCCCGGAACTCGACTTGACCGCGATGTACGGTGCGACTGGTCTCGGTGGCACGCAGTTTCAGCGCAATGGGAGCGGCGTGACGAGCCAGGTCATCGGGATTATGCCCGGCGGCTACGCTGATGCATGGCACACGCTGACCGGCCGCAGCTACCCAACGTGGAACCTCGCGCTGAACCTCTCGTATCCAATTGGTGCGAGCGCTCAGGACGCCCAGCTGGCGCGGGCAAAGGTTCAGCTCAATCAATCCGCGGCACAGTTGCGGGCGCTGGAGCTGCAAGTGGCAACGGACGTGACCAATGCTGCGCTCCAGGTGCAGAGCGGTCTAACGCGCTATCAGGCAGCGAGCGTTGCACGCGACTTCGCGCAGCAGCGGCTGGATGCTGAGCAGAGCCGGTTCGAGGTCGGCTTGTCGACGAATTTCCTCGTTGTTCAGGCGCAGCGCGATCTGTCGACGGCGCAGAATACAGAGTTACGGGCGCTTCTGGACTACCGGAGGGCGCTGGTCGATTACGAGCGCGTGCAGGAAACGCCGGCCGCGCGCGGCGGCGGCATCACGACGATCAACGCCGCGGGCGGAGGCGGCGGCGCGGTGGCCGCACCAGGCAACTAGGGACTTGGGTCGTTCACTAACGGACTATTGATGCGAAGAATTGTCATCATTGCGGTCGTTCTCGCGGCCGCGGCTGTGGGCGTTGCGTTCTACTCCGGCATGTTCAGCCGGGACAACGCCGCCCAGGCGGCGGGCGGGCAGGACCCGGCCGCGCAGGGGCGCGCAGGCGCCGCCGGCCGGCAGGGCGGTGCACGCGGAGGCGGACGCGGACAGTTGACGGTGGAGCTCGCGCCTGTCGTGCAGGCAGCCGTGAACCGGGAACTGGCGGTGGTCGGTAACCTGATTGGCGATCAGACGGTGTCGGTGGTACCGAAGACTGCTGGACGGCTTGAGGAAATCGGCGTCAAGCTCGGCGACCGTGTGAATCGGGGGCAGCGGATCGCGAAGATCGAGGATGAGGAGATCCTCGAGCAGGTCCGGCAGGCGGAAGCCGCGTTCGAGGTGGCAAGAGCCACCATTCGGCAGCGCGAAGCGGATTTGGCGCTCGCCAAGACGAACGTGGAGCGTTCCCGGAGCCTGTTCCAGCGGCAGCTGCTTCCGCAGCAGACGCTCGACGACGCGGAAGCGAAGTACCAATCCGCACAGGCGGCGCTCGATCTCGCGCGTGCACAGAATACGCAATCGCAGGCACGGCTCGACGAGCTTCGCATCACCCAGCAGAACACCATCATTACCTCTCCCGTCAACGGTTTCGTCTCGCGGCGTGCCGTGGATCCCGGCGCCTTCGTGTCGGCAAACGCTCCGGTTGTCGAGGTGGTCGACATCACGCGGGTCCGGATGGTGGCGAACATCATCGAGAAGGATTTGAAGCAAATCGGTGTCGGCGATACCGCGCGTGTCGAGGTGGACGCGTTTCCCGGCGAGGACTTCATGGGGCGGATCGCGCGCGTCTCACCGGTGCTCGATCCATCGACGCGGACGGCGTCCATCGAAGTGGAAATCGCGAATCCGCAGTACCGGCTGAAACCCGGCATGTATGCGCGTGTCGGCATCGTCACCGAGTCACATCCCAACGCGCTCGTCGTGCCGACCAACGCCGTCGTTGATGTGAATGGCACGCGCGGTGTCTATCTGTCGGTCAACAACGCGGCGACGTTTCATCCGGTGAAGATCGGCATCGAAGGCAACGAACGCACCGAGATCCTCGACGGTGTCGCCGCCGGCGACCGCGTTGTCACGACCGGCGCGGCCGGCCTCCGCAATGGAGATCCGATCGTTCTGGCGAGTGGTGCGCGAGGAGAACGGGGTGCACGCGGTGGAAGGGGTGCCGGCGGTTTAGAGGGTTCAGTGGGTTCAAGAGGTTCAGGGGGTTCGGCAGCATCGAATCCCGAAACCCGAAACCCGAATCCCGAGGGCGCCACCGGTGATGGCCGGCGTGGCGCCTTCGGTGGCCGTCGAGGTCAACGTGCGGGCGGCGCAGCGCCCGATCGCAGTAATCAGTAGTTCGCCGTCGAGAGCGCATATGAGCATTCCACGCATAGCCATTCATCGTCCGGTCACGATGTTCATGCTGAGCGCAGTGATCGTGATGTTGGGCGCCATCTCTCTCACGAAACTGCCAGTGGACCTGATGCCGGAATTCGCCGCGCCCGTCATCACGGTCAACACGACGTATGCGAACGTCGGGCCGCTCGAGATCGAGGAACTGATCACGCGGCCGATCGAACAGTCGGTCAGCGCGGTGGCTGGCATCACGCGCGTGGAATCGTCGTCACGGGAGGGCGGCGGCAACGTCCGCCTCTTCTTCGGGTGGGGCACGGACCTGGATTCGGCTGCGGACGACGTTCGAAGCCGGCTCGATCGCGTACGTGGCCGTCTCCCGGAAGAGGCCGATCCGCCAGTCATCTTCAAGGCCGATTCCAACGCGTTCCCGATCATGCAGATTGGCGTCGAGGGGGACTACGATCCGGTGACGCTGCGCGAGATTGCGGAAAACGATTTGTCCCCTCGCCTCGAGCGCGCGCCGGGCGTGGCGGCGGTCACGATTAACGGCGGTCTTCGCCGGCAGATTCACGTGGATCTGTCGAAGGAGAAGATCACCGCCCTCAATCTGTCGGTCGATCGTGTGGTGCAGTCACTGCGGTCCGAAAACCAGAACCTGCCGCTCGGCCAGATCGACCAGGGCGACTCGACCTATCTCGTTCGCAGTCAGGGACAGTTCAACAACATCGACGATATCCGCAACCTCGTCGTCATGACCCGAGAGAACGTCCCCGTGTATCTGCGGGACGTGGCCGACGTGACCGATTCGACCGAGGATCGGCGCCAATTCCAGCGCATTACCTCGCGCGACGCCAGCGGCAAGCTTGGAGAGGGACACGCCGCCGTCCGAATGCAGATCAACAAGCAGTCGGGCGAGAACACCGTAGCGGTGGCCCAGGGCATTCGCGCCGAGGTCGCCCGCATCAACCGTGATGTGCCTGGCGTGCGTCTGATGGTGCTCGATGACAACGCGATTTTCATCGAGCGCGCGATCAACAACGTCAAGGAGCACGCCCTGGTCGGCGGCATTCTCGTCGTGCTGATCATCTTCGCGTTTCTGCGCGACTTCCGTTCGACGCTCATCGTCTGCACGTCAATCCCGGTCTCGGTAATCGGGACCTTCGCGCTGCTGTACTTCGGCGGCTTCACGCTCAACACGATGACGTTCGGTGGACTCGCGCTCGGCATAGGCATGATCGTCGATGCAGCCATCGTCGTGCTCGAGAACACGCATCGCCACCTGGAAAAAGGCAAGGACCGGATGACCGCCGCGATCGACGGCAGCGAGGAGGTCTGGTCGGCCATCCTGGCGTCGACCCTCACGCACATCGCGGTATTCGTTCCGCTGCTGTTCCTCCAGGGCATCTCGAGCATCCTGTTCACGCAGCTCTCGTTTGTCGTGATGTTCTCGCTGGCGATGTCGCTGTTTGTCGCCGTCACCATCGTGCCCGTGCTCTGCTCCCGCTGGCTGCGCACGCATGACGAACATCGGCAGCACTCAGGTGTCCTCGCGCGTTTCTATGGCGCGAGCGAACGATTCCTGGAAGCTCTCGACGACGGCTATCGCCGCGTCATCCACGTCGCCCTCCAACATCGGCCGACGGTGATTGGCGCGGCGGCGGGCCTCGTCGTGCTCGCGGTCATGCTCTATCCGCGCGTGGGCACTGAACTCCTGCCCCAGACCGATGAGGGACAGGTCAATGTCAACGCGCAGTTGCCGATCGGCACGCGCATGGAAGTCACCGAAGCGGTCATGCTGCGCCTCGAGGAGTTGGTGAAGCAGTTCGTGCCCGAAGCGACGGCCATGGTGACCAACGGCGGCGGTGGGGGCGGCGGGTTCGGCGGTGGCGGCAACACGAACCGCGGTGGGATGCAGGTCAAGCTCGTACCGCGTGACCAGCGCACGCGAACGAGCGATGAAATCGCGCAGGACCTGCGGCGCCGGCTGTCGGGCATTCCCGGCGCCATCGTGCGCACCAACCCCGGCGGCGGCAACTTCCAGCTCAACCAGATTCTCGGCGGCGGTCAGGATGCACGCCTTTCGCTGGAGATCCGCGGCCACGAGATCGACGATGCCCGGCGCATCCAGCAGCAGGCCATCGGGCTCATGCAGGAGACCCCCGGCATCGCCGATGTCCGCATCGCGCAGGACGATGCGCGGCCGGAGCTGGCGATTCGCGTCGACCGCCCGAAGGCCGCGATGCTCGGCCTGACCGTCAACGGCGTCGCCACGACGATTCAGACCAACGTGGCCGGCACAACTGCCGCCCAGTTCCGCCAGCGCGGCAACGAATATCCCATCGTCGTGCGACTTCGCGAGCAGGATCGCGAGTTGATTCAGGACATCGGCGACGTGCTCGTGAACACGCCCAACGGTCAGGTCGTACCTGCTCGGAACCTGCTCGCCGTGAACCGTGAGACCGGCCCCGTCCAGATCGATCGCAAGAACATGGAGCGCATCGTCCGCGTCAACGCTGAACCAGAAGTGGCACTCAGCGACGCGGTCGTCAACGTCCAGGCGCGGCTCGGCCAGATTCGCGTACCGCAGGACTTCTCGATCGGCTTCGGCTCGGAGGTCGAGGAGCAGGCGAGGTCGTTCAACCAGCTGAAGATCGTTCTCATTCTTGCGGTTCTGCTCGTCTACGCCGTGATGGCGTCGCAGTACGAGTCGCTGCGCGATCCGTTCATCATCATGTTCTCGATTCCGACCGCATCGATCGGGATCGTCGGAGGACTGCTGCTGACGGGAACGGCCTTCAGCATGCAGGCCTACATCGGCGTCATCATGCTCGCGGGCATCGTCGTCAGTAACGCGATTCTGCTCGTCGACTACATCAACACGTTGCGGCGCCGCGATGGCCTGCCGCTGCGTGAGGCCGTCGAGGTCGGCGGCCGCACGCGTCTGCGGCCGGTGCTGATGACATCAATTGCGACGATGCTCGGGCTGGTGCCGATGGCCATCGGTATCGGCGATGGTGGCGAGCTGCAGGCGCCGCTCGCGCGCGTCGTCATTGGCGGTCTGCTGGCGTCAACGCTCGTGACGCTGGTACTCGTGCCCGCGGTCTACACCTTGTTCGAGGAAGGCTGGAAGGGGCTGCTCCACAAGCATCAGGAAACGCCGTCAGTGGAGCACGTCTAAGAGTTCGCGAATCGCTTTACCCGTCACCGGATCAACCCAATCCGCGGCAACCTCCGCGAGCGGCTGCAGCACGAACCGCCGCTCGCGAAACCGCGGATGCGGAACCATCAACCCCGGCTCGTTGATCACGCTGTCCCCGTAGAGAATCAAATCCAGATCGATCGTTCGCGGTGCGCCGATGTACGGCCGCTCGCGTCCCAACCGCTGCTCGACGGCGAGCAACGCGTCGAGAACCGCGCGGGCGGATAGCTCAGACTCGCCCGTCGCTGCCCCGTTCAGAAACCTCGGCTGCGCTCCCGGCACATCGACAGGGTCGGTTTCATAGAACGACGAGACGCGCAGATTTGAAACGGTTGGAGCGAGCGCCTGAATAGCACGGCGCAGATGCGCTTCGCGATTGCCGAGATTGCTCCCGAGGGCGATGGCTACTCGAGCCACCGTGTCGGAAGGACTGCTCCGACGCGCGGAACGCCACCCGTGCGGCGACCGAGCAGATCCTCGAACCCCGCCGCCGCCTGCTCGAAGAGCCGCATGTGCTCGATCGATTCGCCGAGAATCACGTTGAGCATGTTGCGATGCCGGGCATGTGTCATCGCATCGACCCGAGCACGCCATTGCTCAACGAACGCGCCGAGATACCGCGCCTCGTCTTCGAGAATGTCGTGGAAAGCGCCGGATTCGATCTTGGTACCTCTTTTCGGCGCAGGAGGCGCGGGCAGTGCGTCCGTTCCTGCCGGGGGCAGTGTCGCGCCGTATTCGGAGAGCGCGGTCTGCAGCCACGACAGATGGGTTTCCTCGCGATTGATGACGTACTGATACGTATTATTGAAGTCGTAATTGCTGACGGTGCGTGCGCTTGCTTCGTGGCGCTCGATGAGCGCCACGCGGCCGGCGGCGAATTCGGTCAGCAGCTTCTGGAGCTCGGACATCAGGCCTTCTGCTTTTCTTTGCAGGCGATGCAGACGCGGGTCCAGGGAATCGCGTCGAGCCGTGCGTCCGCGATAGGCTCGCCACAATCACGGCAGACGCCGTAGGTGCCTTCGTCGATGCGGCGGAGCGCCTCTTCGATGGCCTGGAGAATCTTCGCGTCAGTCTGCTTCAGTTTGAGCTGGATGTGCACCTCGTTGTTGCCGCTGGCCTGGTCGGCCATGTCACCTTGCCGCCCCGAGTTGTTCTCCATCGTCCACTGAAGGGGCTTTGCGGCAGGGCCGCCCAGCAGCTCGCCACGCTTCTGCAGTAACTGCGTGCGATATCGTTCGACTTCCATGTACTACTCCGTACTACTCCCAGAACGGCCCAAGCTGGCTCGGACAAATCATGATCTTAACGTATCCGGACGGGCTTGGGCGGAGCTGAAGCCTCGTAGGGGCCGACCTGAAGGTCGGCGCCTACTCGGCTCGCAGGGTCGCGAGCGGTTTGTGACGGAGAACGTCGAGACTGGCGAGGACACCAATGGCCGCGACACACGTGGCGGTCGCTGTGATGCCGATGAGCGTGAT
>Ga0111539_10012001_pt1 | contig 10863 bp, 9 predicted proteins | sample RhiMethybrSRZTD1_FD_79667 | JGI IMG/M metagenome (GOLD analysis project Ga0111539, IMG submission 79667) | Populus rhizosphere microbial communities from Tennessee, USA - Rhizosphere MetaG P. TD hybrid SRZTD1 (version 2) (version 2) | ecosystem: Host-associated > Plants > Roots > Rhizosphere >... | reverse complement strand
GAGCGGCGGCGCGTCACGCTGATCGACGCCGGTCTACCGACGCAGCCGTATCACCATGATTCCCTGAGCATGACCGAGGTCGAGGCCAATGCCCTCATCGCTCGGGTGAGGCAGTCGATCGCGGCCCACGCATCGGCGTCGTTGCGGCGCCTCGTGGCCGACCTGGCGCCGACACATGACGTCGTCGCCCTCGCAATACGGCAGCCGCCGTTTCCTGAGCTTCCTGAATCTGTGGCTGCTGTCTGGGGATCCCGGCTGCTGTACTCCGCCGATGGGATGCTGTATCAGCTGGGCATCTGCGGCGCGGCGCGGCAGCTCGGGCTCGATGTCCACATCCACCCGCGTCGTCAAGAGATGCTTCTGGCGGCGCAGCAGCTGGGCGTGACACCCGGTGCGCTCGAACGCTTCGTCGGTTACACCGGCCGTCCGGCCGGTCCGCCATGGCAGGAGGAGCACCGACGGGCCTACGCCGCCGGCATCGGGGCGCTGGCGGGGTACGTGACGGAGCGTCTCAGGATTCCGGCGTGACTCAGAAACCGAAGTTCGCGGGGTTCAAATCCTGCCGCCGCCCTGATGATCTGGACGGCATACTCGTTGAACACATCGAGAATGCGGCGGTGCATCTCGCCGTACAGCAAGTGGTGTCCGTGTCGAGGCGGACTCTGAGGAGTCCGGCTTCATGCGGCCGACACCTCGTCGAGGAGTTGTCGAAATCAAGCTGTCAGAAGCCAGTTACTGCGCCAGGACGGTCACCGTGAGCAGGCCGGGAGACGTCAGTCCGAACACGCCAGCCGTTGAACCGGCATAGTTCTGTCCCCGCACTGAGAAATTGTGCACACCGGGCGCCAGGGCGGCGGCAAAACTGATGCTGTACGGCGTGAAACCGTTGGCCCCCACGGTCAAGCTTCTGGGGGCGCTCACGGTGAAGTTGAACGTGTTGTCGATGAACACGGCCGCGTCCGCTCTCACCGTGCCGCCGTCCGTGTTCCCGACGTCGCCATAGGTGGTCACCAGGACGAAACTCTGCGCGGGCACGTTGACGTTCAACGACATGCCGGTGATCGTGGTGTAGCCTGCCGGGTTCAGCGGCACTCCTGACCCATTAGGTGGCGTGAACGGCGAGGATTGGGAGACCCGGAAGAACGCCTGGCCCGTCACGCCCGCCGCACCGGTCGCTCCAGTCGCGCCGGTCGGTCCCGTTGCACCGGTCGGTCCCGTTGCGCCAGCCGGCCCCGCGGGACCAGTCGGCCCTGTCGCACCTCGCGGGCCAATTGGCCCGGGCGCGCCGGTTGCGCCAGTCGCACCGACCGGGCCGGTCACGTTCCAGCTGACGGGGACTTCGGGCTGTCTGCAGCTTTCCCCTGGGGCCACGATCCGGACCTGGCCGTTGTTCGCGTTGACGCAGGCGTTGATGACACCTGATTGCGCGCGCACAACAGGCCCGAACTCCGCGACCATCCATACGCCCAGCAGCACCACGATCGCGACGGTGGCGAGACTCCTGCGGTTCATGAGTGTCTCCAGTTGTACGTGCCGGCGAGAACTCGATGGGGGCCCTGAAAGCGCAGCAAGGTTAGACAAATGAAATCAGGCAGTCAACACCATTTTCTTCATTCACTGAATCAACTACGAAAGCCGGCTTTTGGTTCTACGGATTCTGAATCGGGTTCGAGGGATACGCCGGCGGAGTCTGCGGTGCAGGTTGAACGGGCATGCCCGGCGCCCGGGTGCCTGGAGGCATCTGACCTGGGACCCGTGAACCGGCCGGCACCGGCGGTGCCGGTTGATACGCCGGATACGAAGCGACGGCGGCTCCCGACGGATTCGGTGTCGCCAGCACTGGCGAGTCATCTTCAATCGCCGGAGGCACCGGCGGGTCCTGCAGATCCTGGGAATAATGCTGGTACTCGGATTGCGGGACCGGCGTCGGCCCGGTCGGCGCAGCAACCCGCGGCGGTGTGCTCGTTGGCAGTATCAGGATGCGATCGAACAGCGATGCAGCGACCATTCCGGCCGGGCGCGACACGGCGATGTAGCCGGCGACCGACTGCAGGACGACGTCGAGCGCCTGCCTTTCCGGCAGGTCCGTCAACTCGATACTGACCAGCTCGCCTGCGACCAGTTCACCGTTGACGATTTGCGTCTGACCGACTTTCGCCCATTCGGCAAGGATTTCGGCCACGCTCGCGTCGCTGGCGTTGAGCGTCACGAGGCCGTCACGGATCGTCAGCCGCACTTCAGCGGCGGACGTGCCGATCGTGCCGAACCACGCGACGAGCAGAAGGGCGAAGAGGCGGCGCATGGGTCACCGAGTATACACAACCTGCCGGCCGACGGGACTCCGTTTGTCGGCCTCGGCACTCGCGTCCAGTCCATAGCGTCCTTCGAATGATGCCAGCCGCGTAAAATGTAGGCGGTTTGCATCCGGATCCCTCGGCGCGGCAGCGGTGCTTCGCGATGGTATCCCTGTGCGCACTCCTCCTGGCTGCGTACGGCAACCATTTTCGGAACGGCTTTCACTTCGACGACGGCCACGCCATCGTCGACAACAGTTACGTCCGCGACCTGAGGCACATTCCCCGGTATTTCACGGATCCGACCACGTTCAGCGTCCTGCCGCTCAACCGGTCATATCGCCCACTCCTGCAGGCCACCTTCGCAATCGACTACCGGATCGGCGGCTACAACGCGGTCGTCTTTCACGTGGATACATTCGCGTGGTACGTGCTGCTGCTCGGCAGCGTAGCGGCATTCTTCAAGACGCTGACGCGCGACTGGTGGGTGACGTTCGTGGCGGTCGGAATCTTCGCGCTCCATCCGGTGTGTGCCGAGACGGTGAACTACATCGTGCAGCGCGGCGATTTGCTGTCGACGCTCGGTGTGGTCGGCGCGCTTGGCATCTACGCGCGATGGCCTTCGCAGCGGCGGCGGGGATGGTACCTCGTGCCGTTCGTGTGCGCGGCGCTCGTCAAGGCGCCGGCTCTGGTGTTTCCCGCCTTGCTCGCCGCGTATGTCTGGATGTTCGAGCCGGGGGTGCGTACGCTGCGGGCCATTGCGCCCTCAGTGGGCGCCGCGGTGGCGCTCGGCTGGTGGCTCTCGCACAATACGCCTCCGACCGCAACGACGGGCGCGAGCGACGCGGCGGGGTACCTGTGGACGCAGCCGTTCGTCGCGCTGCGCTACTTCAGCATGTTTTTCGCGCCGTTCGGACTGAGCGCCGACAACGACTGGCCGCTGCTCGGCGGGCCGTCCGACCCGCGAGTGCTTGCCGGCCTGCTGTTCGTCGCGGTGCTGATCGCCGGGATCTGGCGCTTCTCGCAGCACGACGCGACCAAGCCAATGGCGTTCGGCACCATCTGGTTCATCGTCGCGCTCCTGCCCACATCGCTGACGCCGCTCGCCGAGGTCGCGAACGACCATCGGATGTTTTTTCCGTTCGTCGGATTGTCGCTCGCCGTCGCGGTGGCGGCGGTTCTGCTGAAGCGCGCGATCGTGCCGGGCGCGCGCAGTGCGCTCGTCGCAGCGGTCGTCATGGCCGTGCTGATTGCGGAAACCGCTGCGGTTCATGCGCGCAACGAGGTGTGGCGGAGCGACGAGACGCTCTGGCGTGACGTCACCCGGAAGAGCCCGCGCAACGGCCGCGGCTGGATGAACTACGGCCTGGCGCTCATGCAGCGCGGCGACTACGACGGCTCGATCGCCGCCTTCGAGCGTGCCCTCCCGCTCACTCCTGGCTACCATTTGCTCTACGTCAATCTGGGCATCGCGCTCGGCCAGCTCGGACGGGTCCAGGACGCCGAAGGTCACTTTCTTCGCGCGGTCTCGCTCGCGCCCGCCGACTGGCGGTCGCACCTGTGGTACGGACAATGGCTGGCGAGTGTCGGACGCGGGCCCGACGCACTGGCGCACGCGCGGCTGGCCCGCGAACTCAATCCAGCGGACCTCGCGGCGGTTCCCCTTGAACAGTCGGTGATTGGATTCGCCGGCACGCCCGAGTACTTTCTGGCGCGATCGCTGGCGGAGTATCAGATGCAGCGCTTTCGCGAGTGTATTGCGAGCGCCCGGCAGGCGCTGGCCGTGCGACCGTCCTACGCCGAGGCGATGAACAACATTGCGGCGGCCCATAACGCCCTCGGCGAATGGGACGCCGGCATTGCCGCGGCTGAAGAAGCGCTGCGCCTGAATCCCTCCCTGCAGATTGCGCTCAACAACATCAACTACGCCCGCGAACAGAAGCGGCAGCAGGCCAGATGATGTCGACGACCGCCCGGCGCGCGGCGATTGTCATTCCGGCGTACCAACCGACGTCGACCCTCGCCGATCTCGTCGCCGGCCTGAGCGCCGATGGCCGGGTGATCATCGTCGTGGACGATGGTTCGTCGAAGGAGTGCGCGCCAATCTTCGCGCGCGTGGCGGCCTGCGCCAACGTCACGGTGATCTCGCACGCCGTGAACCTCGGCAAGGGGCAGGCGCTCAAGACCGCGTTCAATCACGTCTTGCTGCACGCGCCGGCGGAGGCGGTCGGCGTCGTGACGGCCGACGCGGACGGTCAGCATCTCGCCGCGGACGTCCGGCGCATCCTCGAGCGGCTCGAGCAATCGCCATCGGCGCTGGTGCTCGGGACGCGGAGGTTCGAAGGCCGCGTGCCGCTGCGCAACCGGCTGGGCAACGTGATCACGCGAGGCGTATTCCGCCTGCTGATCGGCCGCCATGTCTCAGACACCCAGACCGGCCTGCGCGGCATTCCGCGCACTTTCCTGGGCGAGCTGCTGCAGCTGGAGGCCGGCCGTTACGAGTTCGAGCTGGAGATGCTCGTGCGGGCGGCGGACCGTGGCCTGCCGATCGATGAGCTGCGTATTGCGACCGTGTACGGCGGTGCCGCGCAGTCGCATTTCAACCCGCTGCGCGATTCGCTGCGCATCTCTTTCGTATTTCTGCGGTTCGTCGCTCTGTCGATCGTCACCGCCGCGATCGACTACTCGACGTTTGCGGCGGCGTACAGCCAATCGCGCAGCGTCCTGATGGCGACGGTCATGGCGCGTGCGGTTGCAGCCCTGTTCAATTTCACGGCGAATCGGACGCTCGCCTTTCGATCGCGCGGCCGCGTAGGACGTGAAGCGATTCGATATGCCATCCTTGTCGTGGCGCTGATGCTGGTGTCCTACGGCCTGGTCACCACGCTCGTCGTCATCGTCGGCCTCGGGGTGTACGTGAGCAAGCTACTCGCGGAAGGAACCCTGTTCGCGGCTTCGTTCGCCCTGCAGGACCTGATCGTGTTCACCGAGCGCGACCACGGCGCTGGTGAGATGCCGGCTCGAACCGATTGGGACGCGTACTATCGCCGCCCGGCGGTGTTCGCTCCGCTCACCCGGCAGATCACCAGGCGGGTTATCCTGCGCGAGTCGGCGCGCGCGGCACCGCGGACGGCCTTCGCGAGCATCGTCGAGCTCGGCGGCGGCGGCAGTCCGTTCCTGCGCGCGTTCCGCCAACGGTTTCCAGATGCCATGCTCACGGCTGTCGACGCCAATCCGCTCAGCCTTCGCCTGCTGGAGGAGCAGCTCGGCGGTGACCCGCGCGTCTCGGCGATCAACCGCGACGTGCTGGCGCCGGTGGACAATCCGGTCGGCGCCGATCTCGTGTACAGCGTGGGCCTGATCGAGCACTTCGATCCCGAACGGACCGCCCGCGCCGTCGAGGCACACTTTGCGCACGCCCGTCCAGGCGGCGTTGTCCTCATCACGTTTCCGACGCCCACGTGGCTGTACCGCCTGGCGCGGTATGCGGCCGAGCGCGCCGGGGTCTGGGCGTTCCCCGACGAACGGCCGCTTCGACTCGACGAGGTTGCCGCCACCGTGAGGCGGCACGGCCAAATCCTCCGGCTGTTCGTCAACTGGCCGATCGTGCTCACGCAGGCGGTGGTCGTTGCGCGTAAATACCAGTAGCCAGTCGCCGCGCGCGAGAACACCAAGCCGATCGTGCTGCTACCCACAGTGAGCATCAGTCGAGAACGAATCATCAACAGTGCACCATCAGCAAGCACCGCTGCCGTTCAATGCCTCGCCTGTGATCCGCAAAATGTATGGTCCGCCCCGTCTTGATATCGACCGATTTGCGGACCAGGTTTCGGACCGCGGAAGGACGTTCGAACATCGGTGAAATGGGCGGTCTTTAACCATTCGCCTGAAGCCGGCCCTCTAGAGGGCAGCGGCCTCACCACACTTTTCGCGAACGCCGAACCGGGCGCAATTCGCTGTAACTGTCGCTACCGCGGGCTGGCCGTCCACTATCGTGCCAGGAACGCGTGCGTGATGGCCCCGACCGAGTACGTGCCGACGATCTCACCCTGAGGGTTGATGCCCGAGGCAGCGGTGGAGGATGCGCCAGGGACATCAATGCTTGTGAAGCTGTCTTCGACCAACAGGAAGCCGTGAGTGACGCCTCCGGACGTGTAGAAGCCAACGATGTCACCCTGAGGGTTGATGCTGCGGGGCCGAGTGGATGCGCCTCCAGGGCCTACAATGTCGGTGACGATGCCCTGGTGGAGCAGGAAGCCACGAAAGACCGTCCCGACACCGTAGAAGCCGATGATGTCACCTTCAGGGTTGATATCACGTGGCAGGGTGGACGATGCCCCAGGGACATCAATAGTGATGAAGTCAGACACCTGGGCACTCACGGGCACGGGTAGCGTCAGCATGATCGCGAGCGCAGAGCAGGCCGCAGTCTTAATCGGTCGCATGGTTGGATACTCCTTGACGTGTCGCCGTCTCAGTGGGCTGCGCCTGGGGAAGTGATCGTCCCGTCGAACGAGCCGGACGTGACGTGGGTCCCATCGGCACTGGGGGCCAGAACGTGTGTGCGGACCACCGTAAAGCTCCCCTGCGCACCCGAGAATCGCCCCGTCCCACCAGTGATGGTGTGATTCTCCGTATTGGTACGGACAACGGGACCGAGTACCGACGAGACGACGACCGATGTCGTATCGATGCTGTCCCCGTTGGCCGCCACCCAATGAGAAGACCCGGTGAGAGCGGGAAATGTTAAGACGTGAGCAAATGCGAATTGACCCAGATGGGTGCCAGTTCCGGTGGCGTTTGTCGTGATGGTGGGTGGTGCGACCGTGTCACTCCCCTGGAACGTACCCTTGAAGGGCACCTGGTCCCGTGCGGCAGGCGAGACGGCGATCGGCGACGCCGCGGAGGACCATCGCTTCGTCGCGCTCAAGTTCGTGACCGACGAACTGGCTCGGGACAGCGAGGCGGTGAACCGCTTTCAGCGCGAGGCCCGCGCCGCGTCGGCGTTGAATCATCCCCACATCTGCGCGATTCACGATGTCGGCGAACAGGACGGCCGCGCCTTCCTCGCCATGGAGTATCTGGAGGGCTTCACGCTGAAGGCGTGCATTGCCGATGGTCGCGGACTCGACATCGAGGCGCTGCTGACGATCGGCATTGGGCTCGCCGACGCCCTCGACGCCGCGCACGCCGCCGGGATCGTCCACCGCGATATCAAGCCGGCCAACATCTTTGTCAGCCCGCGCGGCCGCGCCAAGATTCTGGACTTCGGCCTGGCCAAGATGAGAAGCGCGACCACGCATGATCCCGAGGCAAGCACGGTGACCTCGAGCGCGACACGGCGGGGCACCGTCGTCGGGACAGCGGCATACATGTCACCCGAGCAGGCCCTCGGCGACACCACCGATCACCGCGGACATCTGGGCGCTCGGACTCGTGCTCTATGAGATGGCGAGCGGTGCCCGGCCGCTGGCGGCCGTCCGCCTGCGTGTCGATCGATCGCCGGAACTCGAGCGCATCATCGCGAAGTGCCTGGAGACGACCCAAACTACGTCGACGTGTGCGCTACGACGCAGGCCGAGCACCGTGCGCCCATTAGCGGACGAGATTCGCAAGCGTCAGAAAGGCAGATGTCGTTCCAAGCGCCAGCACAACCGGCTGAAGGACAACGACCACCAAGCCGCCGCGAATAAGCGCTGGATGCACGTTTCCACGGATTCGCAGGTCGTGCAGAATGGCAAAGATCACGAAGACATCGGTGAGCAGGAATATCAAAAGCAGAAACCCGGACAAGCCAACGCCAAGATAACTTCCCACAATGCGGCCCAACGCGGGGTTCAGGAGCGTGATCGTCGCCAGCAGCATCAGACGGCGATGCGTCTCCGGGGATCGCCGCCTGGCGAGCGCTACCGCGACAAGGACGCCGAACAGTACGGTGCCAGCGAGCGGGACGCCGAGAAACCAGGTGCGCGGGTCGATCCCAAAGGGTCCGACATCACGGCGCAGCGCATCAACGGCGGTCATCATTCCAACGATGACCAGGGCAGACGCCAAGAGACCAGCCACGATTCCCAGTCGTTTGTGAAGCTGGATCCGGTGTGACGCCACGAGAAGACTTTGGCCGAGGAAGAGAGCGATCCACGCGGTCCCGATGATGCCGTGCACGAGCAGGAGTGGAGTTAGTGGCGGCTGATCAGGACGCATTGGCAGGTAACCGCGCAAATAGAACGTCGGCGCAAAACCGACCAACACGGTCACGGCGGCTGCAACGGACATTCCGACGTAAAAGCGCGTCTTGCTTGCTGGTGCGCGCGGCGTTCAACAACTGTCGGCATTTCGTCTCCTGGTTGTGAACTGATGTCCGGCGGGGCATACGCTACAGTCCCAGCGCCATCTCTGCCTCTGAGGGGCCGGGAACGAAATCATCTCGGACGGCTGCTGAGGTTGCAGCCCTTGAAGCCCTTCGCCAAGACAGTTTTTCCGCGCGCGTTGTACTTCATGAGGACCACCATGGCAACTCGAACACTGAACGAGAGACCGGTCACGCGCGGCACTGGGAAACGTGTTCGCGGGTCTCGGGTTTTCCGACGCCGCCGAGCGTCAGGCCAGGCTGCGCTTGGCCTATGCGCTGAACCAGGTACCTGAAGCGCGCAGGCTCTCGCAGCCCGATGTCGCCAAAGTACTGGGGGTGACACTCCCAAGGTCTCTGCGCTTCGTCGTCACTACAAGCTGGCGGGTTTATCCGTCGAACGCCTCATGAACCTGTGGACTGCGCTCGACGAGGCCGTCGCGTTCGTGATTCGGCGCAAGCCTGGTCGCGGAAGGTTGCTCGGATTAGCGTCGTCACGGCTTTGCAACGTCAACAAAATCGGCAACGACGAGCTACGCGGCCCCGCTCCACAGTTGCAAGTACCGCTGGTTGCACGCCCCAGCAACCAACGTTATCTGCACGAGGCGTCAGTGTCTGGCGACCTCTCATCTTCCCTACGTCCGAGCGGCGCAAGCATTCCGTTGCTGCTCTGCGCCTGCGCAGCGTTCAGCATCGCCGCCAGATTGCGCTGCAGTTCGATCTTGAGCTTCCCGTCTTCCGGAGTCAGCACGATGCCGTCGATATTGATCTACCACGTCTCCGGCGTGAGGCGCGCGTCACTGCCCGCGAACGAGATTCCGGGCTCGTACACGACGTTCACAAATGTCGTCTGCCACAGCGCTCTTTCGACGCTCCGTCGCGGACAGCCCTCGCACTCGCGACCCTCGCTGACCCACGGGTGGCGTGCAGCTTGCTTGTGACCGACGGCGTCTAGCTGGCAGCGGCGCCCGCAGCAAGATGAAGCCGGGTTTCCGGCCGTTGCCGTGCGTTACGTCGTCTGCCGGCCGCATTCCAAAGCCTGGGGGCGCGGCCGGATGTCGCTCCGATATAGCGGAGTCGAGAAGCTTACGGAGGTGATGATGCGGGTGATTCGACTCGCTTTTCTAACAGCGGTGTGCCTCATCAGTCTTGTCGCAGCAACGTTCGCACAGAATGTTCCAGGCGCAGACGACGATTGGCACGTCACGGTGTACCCCGTTCTCGCCTGGGTGCCGCTCGACATAGGGATTGACGTCGACATCCCGCCGATCGACACCGATAGAGGCGGATCAGGGCAGATTCTCGATAGCCGCTTCGATGGGGCGTTTTTCGGCGGCGTGGCCGCGTCGAACGGCCGCTGGCGAATCGAGGGCTACGGGCTATGGGCCAGTTTCGGCGGCGATCGGCCGGAGCGGCCGTTCCTGGCGGTCGATCTCGATCTGATCTACGGTTCCGGCAAGTTGGGCCGACGAGTCGCGCCCGACTTTTACGTGACCGGAGGCGTGCGCCGTCTCGCGCTCGACTATGACGTCACGCTGGGTGACCTCCCCCACTTTTCACGCAAGCCAGGAGTGTGGGATCCGATTGTGGGGATCGGGTGGCATCGCGTGCGGCCGAAGGTCGAGTGGCATGCCGCGTTTGACGGTGGTGGTTTCGGTGTTGGCGCAGACGTTGATCTGGGCGCTTCGTTCAGCGTCGACTGGAAGCCGATCACGCATTTCGGTCTCACAGCGGGCTACAACATCCTGTACCTGAAGGTCACCGATTCGGTGGCGAGCAGGGATCTCACCCTGAAGCTCACCGCGCATGGTCCGACAGTGGGGTTCGGGTTGTATTTTTGAAGGGCGATGAAACTTGCACGAAACAAGTTGCGCACGACCGCCCGCAGGCGCGCCACCCGGCGCAAGCGTCGGCGGCTACGCATCCACTCCTGGGAGCCAGGCTGCCGCTCCCGAACCGACAGGCGAGGCTGCTGCCAGTCAGCCGCGCGAGGACGACGTGCCGCCCGCATACGAATCAGGGCTACCCGAGGGATGCGGTCGCTCGTTCATCAGCCCCTTCACCGGCGACTTCGACGAGATGGTTCAAGCGGCGAGTCATCGGCGTCGGCGCACCGTTCATCGGCACGTATTACTTCATCGACAAAGACGTCCAGCGGCGGCTCTCGTACGAGTACGCCATGCTGGCTGAGGATTGCTCAACAAGAGGCTGAAGGCCGGG
>Ga0111539_10012000_pt1 | contig 10863 bp, 9 predicted proteins | sample RhiMethybrSRZTD1_FD_79667 | JGI IMG/M metagenome (GOLD analysis project Ga0111539, IMG submission 79667) | Populus rhizosphere microbial communities from Tennessee, USA - Rhizosphere MetaG P. TD hybrid SRZTD1 (version 2) (version 2) | ecosystem: Host-associated > Plants > Roots > Rhizosphere >... | reverse complement strand
TGAAGAAGTGCTGCCAGGCGATCAAGCAGAACGCCGCGAACGCGCCGCCGCCGACCAAGGCCATCCTCGAAAATCTGGCCGCGAGCTGCTTCGCGATGGCCGGTCAGGGCGCGTCGTCGTTCCCGCAGGGCGCCGCCTACTCCCCCGCTTGCAAATGATCGAAGCCTGATTCGAGCGCGCGGCGCCGCCCTCCGCTGTCGATCACGGCGCCGCGACCGCGTTCGGCGTGGCCGATGCGATGCGCGAAACGAGGCCGCTTGCGGGCGGGACCGGTGGCCAAAAGCGCGTAGTCCTCGCCGCCCGCCAGCGCCCAGCGCAGCGGATCGGCGCCGAGCGCCGCGGCCGCGCGCACGAGCGCGTCCGGTAGCGCGTCGCGCAGCGCGCTTTCGACGAGCACCAGCTTGACCCCACTCGCCTCGGCGACGTGCCGGACGTCGGTGCCGAGGCCGTCCGAAACGTCGGCCGCGGCGCTGGCGCGCCCTGCGAGCGAAAGGCCCTTTTCGATCAATGCGCGCGGGCGGCGCCATGCCTCGACGCAGCGCTCGAAGCCCGGAGCGCGCCGCTTAGGCCAGCGCTTCGAGCGCAAGAGCTCGAGCCCGAGCGCGGCCATACCGACGTCGCCGATCAGCCAGAGCTCGTCGCCGGCGCGGGCGCCGGAGCGCAGCAGCGGTGCCTTCGCTTCGCCGAGCACGGCGGTCGTGATCGAGAGCACATCGGCCCGCGAGATGTTGCCGCCAGCCACGGGACAAGCGAACGCGCGCGCGGCGGCCGCCTGTCCGCGGCCCAGCTGCTCGAGCTCGCGCGCGCCGAGCCCGGCCGGAACGCCGAGATTGCTCAAGGCCGCGAGCGGCCTCGCCCCCATCGCGGCGACGTCGCTCACGGCCGCGCTCAGGGCGCGCCAGCCGACGTCGGCCAGCGAAAGCCAGCGCCGGTCGAAGTGCACGCGTTCGACGCACGCGTCCACAGTGAACACGAGGCGCTGCCTGCCGGGCCGCAGCACCGCCGCATCGTCCCCGATGCCGACTTCGATGCGCGCGCCCCGCGCTGCCGCGCCGAGCGCACGTTTCAGGAGCGCGATCGCCCGCGCCTCGTCCAAGCCCTCACCTCACGCGATCGTCGCGCGCCGGCACGGGATGGTCACGACGAACACCGTCCCCTTCGGCGTGTTGTCCTCGATCCGCACCGTGCCGTCGTGCGCTTCGACCAGGCGCTTGACGATCGACAGGCCGAGCCCGGTGCCACCCTGCTCGCGCGTCGAGCTCGAGTCCACTTGATAAAACGCGTCGAACACCCGCACCCGCTCGCTGTTCGGGATCCCGATGCCGGTATCGGCGACGCGGAGCTCCACCGCCGGCCGGCGCGTGCCGAGCAGCACGAAACCCGCGGCTTCCTGGTCCGCCGCGGCTTCCATGCTCGTGTTGCGGGCGAGCAGCGTGACCTGACCGCTCGGGGGCGTGAACTTCAGCGCATTTTCACTCAGGTTGAGCAGCACCTGGCGCAGCCGATCCGGGTCGCCCCAGAGACCGGTCAGCGGGCCGTCGATGTCGACGCTGAGCTCTACGCCCTTCTTGCGTGCGGCTGGCTGCAGCGTCGCCGCGACGTCTTCGACCAGCGGCGCGACGTCGACGTTGCGCTTGCGCATGTTCATCGTGCCGCTCTCGAGCTTCGACAGGTCCAAGAGTCCCTTGATCAGCTCGAGCAGCTGCTCGCCCTTCTCGTGGATCGTGCGCACGAACTCGCGCTGCTCCTCGCTCATGTCACCGGCGATGCCCTCGAACAGCATCTCGCTGTAACCGATGATCGAGGTGAGCGGCGTGCGAAGCTCGTGCGACACGGTAGCGAGAAAGTTGCTCTTCAGGCGATCGAGCTCCTTCAGCCGATCGTAGGCTTGCTGGAGCTTCTGGTTTTTCTCCTGGAGCTCGCGGTAGCCCTCGCGCACCGCGCTCAGATGCATGTTGGTCGTCAGCAGTGACTTGTGACCGCTGAACAAGATCAGATCGAGCGTGCGCTTCAGGTGGCGGGCGATCTGGGCCACGGTTTCTTCGCGCGCCCGGGGCAGCTGGAACAAGAGCGCCCGCGCTTTGGTCTTGTCGATCTCGGGGTCGAGCTCGTTCAGCGAGCGCGGCACCTCGGTCACGTTGTGCGGTAAGAACGGGCCCAGGATCAGCCGCCCGATGCGACGCCCGTCGTAGCTGATCGCGACGATGCGGTACGCCGCTCCGGTGGCGTCCGGATGGGTGACCTCGCCGTCGCGCCCCGGATTGATCGCCTTGACCGTGCCGACGACGTCCTGCAGCGCACCGCGCGCCTGGCGCAGCGTGCCGAGATACGTGTAGAGCGCTTGCGGCTCGCTGGCGTCGGCCAAGAGCACGCCGGACTCGCTGAAAATCTTGAGCGGAATCCGGAACAGATCGAAAAAGCTCTTCGTCATCTCGGCGAGCGCGGCGCGATCGACTAAGTCCTCGAGCTGAACCGACTCGCCGAGCGTGAGCTCGTCGAACGTCTTTTCGGCGGCAGTGGCGCTCATCGCAATGGCGCAGCCTCTTCCGGTCGAAGCACGTCGAGTGCGCCGCCCACGCAAGCCGACAACAGCTCCGGCAGCTTCTTCTTGGCGCCGAGCTTTTGTGCGACTTCGGCCAGAAAGGCGTCGGAGTCGAAGCCGAATTTTCGATTCAGATCGTGCTCGGCGTCGAGCGCGCTCCAGGTCAGGTGCAAGAGCCCGATGAAGCTCTCGACCACGCCCGAGCCGCGCGTCGCGACGGCCAGGTACACCGGTTCCCTACCCTGGGCGGCGAGCTTGGCGATTTCCTCGTCGCTGCGCACGTCGGGCATGTCGCGTTTGTTGAACTGGATCACCAGCGGCAGCTGCCGGAGATTCATCCCGTGTTCCTTCAGGTTCTCCTTGAGGTCCATGAAGGAGTCGGCGTTGTTCTGGGTCTCGGACAGCCGCGAGTCGGCGACGAAAACGATCCCGTCCGAGCCCTGCACCACGAGCTTGCGGGTCGAGGCGTGGATCACCTGCCCCGGAACCGTGAAGACCTTGAGCCGCACGCTCAGGCCGCTCTGGTCCTGAAACGTCAGCGGCAGCAGATCGAAGAACAGCGTGCGGTCGTCCCGGGTCTCGAGCGTCATCAGCCGGCCGGTGGCGTCCGGCGACGCGATCCGGTGAAGCGCCTGCAAATTCGTAGTTTTGCCGCTGAGCGCGGGCCCGTAGTACACGAGCTTTATCGTCAGCTCGCGAGTCGCAAAATCGAGCTTCACGCCCGACCTGGCCGACCTGGGTAGTGCGCGAACGAAGCGTCCATTTGACCGAGATTCTCGCGATCCTCTGCGATCGCTACGATCAGGATACGGTCTTTGCTGCGGCTCGTGAAGGGGGCACTATGGCCGGTGCTCCGATGAGCCGGGTGGTCGTGATCCTGTGGCTTGGAAGCGCGGCTTCACGCCTCGATGCCCAACCGGAGCTCGATTCCTGGGCGCGGGCGCGCCTGGTCAAGCTCGAGGACGCGACCGCCGCGGCCACTCCCACGCCGGCCTATGACGACGCTCTGGTCCGCAAGATCGAGGAGTTGCTCGAGCAGGCGCGCGTCGCCACCGACACCCTGGACGAAGCGACGGCCCTTTCGCGGCTGACCGAGGCGGCGGCGCTGATCGAACGGCACCCCGAGCTCCCGCAAGCCGCCTGGCTCGGCGCCGAGCGGCTCATGGCCGAAGCGGCGCTCCGCGATCGCCAGCCGGATGGCGCCGATCGAGCGCGCGCTCTGCGCAAGGGCGCGCGCGTACTCGGTGAACGACGCGTCGCGCCGCTGGCGGAAGCCAGCGCGAGCGCACCCGATGCCGCACCACGCGCGCTCTTACGGGTTCGAATCGGCGGCGTCATGCCGCAGGATCGATTTTTCTGGGATGGCCGGCCAGCGGGGAACACGCTCGAGATCGAAAGTGGCTTGCACCATGCGCGCGTCGTGCGCGAGGGGCGCACGGTGTGGGCGGGTTGGACGGCGGTCGACGGCGGCGGGACGTTGACGCTGCCGGTTCCGAATCCGCTCGTCTGCAGCCTGGACGATCTCGGCACGACCCGGATCTCTGCCGCGCAGGTGCTCGCCCCGCGAGCTGCGCAGTGTCGTACTTGGGCCGTGGCACGCCGCACTGGCGCCCGCAGTATCGAAATCGCCACCTGCCGCGGCAATCGCTGCGGATCGCTTTTGCCGTGGCGGCGCGGCGACGGCGAAGATTTCAGCGGGCCGCCTCAGCCCGCGCCGAACCGCTCGCTCCCGGCCTGGGCCTTCGTCGCCGCCGGGCTCGGCGCGGCCGCGCTGACCGGCACGATCTTGTGGCAGGCGGGCGTCTTCGACGAGCCGGAGCCGGCGCGCGATCGCGTAGTGTTCAGCGGCCCGGCGCGACGTTAGCCCAGCGTTCCCTGGCTTCGGCGATCGCCTCGGCGACGCGCACGCGCGAAGGTCCCCCGAGCACGCTGCGGCGCTCCACGGCGAGCGCGGGATCGAGGGCTCGCTCGAGCTCCGGACCGGTCAGCGAAGCGTGCGCGGCGCGCAACACCTCGGCCGGCAGCTTGCCGAGCTCCACGCCGCGCGCTTCGGCCTCGCGCACGAGCCCGCCCACCACGTGATGCGCTTCGCGGAACGGCAGGCCTCGCGCCACCAGGAAATCCGCGAGATCGGTGGCGCACAGGTGCCCGCGTTCGAGAGCTTGCCGCATTCGATCGCCGTGGAAGCTGGCGCTCGCGACGGCACCGGACAAAGCGTGTAGGCACGCGAGCGCGCTCTCGAACGCATCGATGATCGGCCGCTTGTCCTCCTGAAGGTCGCGGCCGTAGCCGAAAGCCAGCGACTTTTCCAGCGCAAGCAGGCTCACGACACAGCCGATCGAGCGGGCGGCGCGCCCGCGCACGAGCTCGGCGACGTCGGGGTTTTTCTTCTGCGGCATCATGCTGGAGCTGGTCGCGAAGCGATCGCTCAGCGTCATGAAGCCGAACTCGACGCTCGACCAGAGCACGATTTCTTCGCCGATCCGCGACAGGTGCACGCCGAGGATCGAAAGCGCTGCCGCGAGCTCGATCAAGAAGTCGCGGCTGCCCGTTGCGTCGATGCTGTTGCGCGTCGCGCGCGGAAATCCGAGGCTCAGCGCGACGCCTTCACGATCGATCGCGAAGCCGGTGCCGGCCACCGCGCCCGAGCCGAGCGGCGACTCGTCCATGCGCTCGCGGGCATCGAACAGCCGGCCGCGGTCACGCCACAACAGCTCTTGCCAGGCCAGCAGGTGGTGCGACAAGCGGCTGGGCTGTGCGCGCTGCAGATGCGTGTACGCCGGCATCAGCAGTTCGAGCTCGCGCTCCGCGCGCTCGATCAACACGTTGGCGAAGCCGTGCAGCGCTTCGACCGTTTCGAGCGTGCGCTTTTTGGCCCAGAGTCGCAGATCGGTCGCGATCTGATCGTTGCGCGAGCGCCCGGTGTGCAGTTTGCCTCCGACCGGCCCGATCAGCTCGATCAGGCGCGCTTCGATGTTCATGTGGACGTCTTCTTTGGCGGCGTCCCACGAAAACTCCCCGCGCTCGATCTGCTCGCCGATGCGCTCGAGGCCAGACACGATGGTCTCGACCTCGGCTTCGTCGAGCACGCCCGCGCCGCCCAGCCCGCGCGCGTGGGCGATCGACCCCTCGATGTCCTCGCGCCAGAGCGCGCTGTCGACGTCGACGCTGACGTTGAGCCGTTCCATCGCTCGATCGAGCGCATCCGGCAAACGGCCGCCTCGGGCACCCGTCATGCGTCACCTCGATTCCCGCGCATCCGGCCCTCATAGCGTGAGGACCACGCTGCGCCCAGAGGCGGGCGCCCTTCAGGCGGTCGGGGCCCCGTTCGTGCCCTTCGAGGCTTCCGGAACGGGCGCCCCGCTCGGCTCGGGGGCCGGCTCGGGCAGCGCTTCGACCGGCTCGGCTTCGCCGCGGACGGCGCGCCGCAGCTGCTGGAGCCGCGCCAGCACCACGCTGAGCCGCTCCGCCGCCCGATCGCATGCCGCGAGCTCGGCCTCGGTGTCGACCGCTCCGCCCTCGCGGTCTTTGCGCACGCCGGCCAGGACCTCGATGATCTCGCGGTGCAGCTCCTGGCCCGCGGTGACCACCCAGGCGTCCAGTCGATCCGCGAAACCGTCGACCATCTCGTCGATCTTGGGCGCGACCTTGCCCGCCGCGTCGCGCAGCACGGTCGGCGCCAGCTCGAGCCCGCGCTTTCGGATCATGCGCTCGGTGCGATCCTTGTTCCAGAGCGCCAGCGCCGGCGCCGCGACCAGGAGCACACCGCCGAGCAAGGTGTTGGCGAACAGCACGCCGAGACCCAGCGACAGCACCGCAAACACGCCGACGTCGTAGGCGAAGGTGTCGACCTCGATCGCCGGCGCCCGGAGGTCGCCGCCCATCGTGTCGCTCAGGCGCTTGCCGACGTCGTGAGCATCGTCGCGTACGAGCGCGATCGTCCGCTCCGCCAGCTGCTCGAGCGACGCAGCGATCTCGCGCGTCTCCGCCTCGGCCCATTCCTTGAAGGAGTGCTCGAGGAACGCGCCCAGGTGCTGGCGCACGTCGTCTCCGGTCGCCTTCCCGAGCATCGCCGGCAGCTGGGCCACCACGTCGTCGCACAAGCGGTCCAGATCGCGGCGCGCCCAGGCTTTGATCGCCGCCGACTCCTCGCGGATCATCAGCCGGCGCTTTTCGAGCGTGTCGGCATGGCCGGCCAGGTCTTTCTCGAGCAGCTCGATGCGCTTCGCCAGTTGCTCGACAGACATGCGAGCCGCGCGCCGCCGCGCGTCGATGCCGCGCGAGAGCACGTTGGTCGCGCCCAGGCCCTCGCCGAGCGCGTTGTCGAGCAGGATCTTGCCGCGCTCCTCGGCCAAAAACCGGATCAGGTGCGCGATCAGCTCGCCGAGGCCGCTCTGGTCGGTGCGCCCGGAAAGCGCCGCCTGGGCGCTGACGGCGAACACCGGTGGATTCGCCTGCACGTTGCCGAGGCGGTCCTTGACGTAGGCGAGCGCCTCGGCGCGCTCCTCCTGCGTCCAGATGTCGCTCTTGGCGACCACGAACACGATCTTGTCGCGCGACTGGCCGATGATCTGGTGCTCCAGAAACTGGCGCTCGCTCTCCTTGACCGGCTGGCCAGCATCGAGCACGAACAGCACGGCGTCCGAGCGCGGGATGTAGCCGTAGGTTATTTCGGCGCGAGTCAGCGACAGATCGTTCACGCCGGGGGTGTCGACGAGCACGATGCGCTCGCGCAAGAGCTCCGCCGGGTAGCCGACTTCGAGGTAGCGCACCGCCTCGCCCGCGTGGGCGCCGCCGGCCGCGAAGGTCCGCACCTGATCGAAATCGAGCTCCCGCTCGCTACCGTCCGTGTACACCACGCGCGCGTTCGGCGTTTCACTGTGCACGATGTGATGGATCACCGCCGTGGTCGGCGTGACGCCGATCGGCAGCACCTGGCGCCCGAGCAGCGCGTTCACGAACGTGGTCTTGCCGTGGTTGAACTCCCCGACCACCACCAGATGAAAGCGATCGGCCTCGAGCTTGCGCACCACGTCGCGGTCGATGCGGTCCGCCAGCGAGCGCGCGCCGATGCTCGCGCTCACCTCGCACAGGCCGCCCAGCGCCTCGATCACCTCGAACTTCCGCTCCCGGAATGCGTCGAGCATCGGACTAGCCCACGACCTTGATGATGCCGTGGACCTTCTCGTCCACCTGTTCCATCGAAAGCCCGTCGCTGCCGAGGCCGATGTGACGGCGGAACAGCGCGCTTTCCGAGAAGGTACGCAAGGCGAGCACGCGCTTGGGCAGCCAGGGGTGGGTCGCGAACACCTCGCCGTAACGGCCGATGCTCTGCTGCGCTTCCTCGTGCTGCTCGAGAAAAGCCTCGAGATCCAGCTGGTCGTAGAGCTTGTGCGAACCGAGCGCGAGCTTGGTCAGCGCGCGCAACGCGACGCTCAGATCGCGCGCGCACAGCGCGCCTGCGCGATCGCAGGTGATCTCGGCGCGGCGCGACCAGGCCCGCAGCGCGAGCAGCGCGGGCAGGCCGATGCCCTGCATGAAGATCCCCGCCATCTGCGTCAGGTAGTGGAGCGCGGTCAGGTAGACCACGTGGTTATTGTGGATGTGCCCACACTCGTGACCGACCACGCTCAAAAGCTCGTCGTCCGTCAGGTGATCGACCAGCGCCGAGTGCACCATGATGAACGAGTCGTCGTTCGTGCCGTAGGTCGCGGCGTTCAGGTGCGGGTTGTTCACGATGTAAACCGTGGGCGTGGCGATGCCGAGCGTGCCCGCGCAGCGCGAGGCCAGCTCGTGCACGCGCGGGAACTGCCGCGGCCCGACCTTCACGGCGTGGCCGAGCAGCTCCGCTTTGCCCACGTTCTTGAACATGCGCACCGCGGCGGCGACCGCGAGCTCCACCGGCTTGGCGCGCTCGAACGCGGCGCGCGTGTTGCGGTCCGACACGTAGGCATAGCCGTGGGAATCGCCGTCCGCCGCGACCGCGACCTCCCTACTCTTGCGTGTCTTGACGAACTCTTCGAAGCTCAGGATCGCAGCTTTTGCCACAGTGACCTCGCTACATGGTGTAGCTGCCGGAACCGCGATGCGCAATCGCTCGCCCTAGTTTGTTGTTCGGGGCCCCGACCCCGCCCGCTATTGTAACAATCCGCGGATCGCGGGCTCGAGGGTCCCCGCTTCGAGCGCCTTCAAACGCTCGAGGAAGCGCCGGTAATCCCGCACCCATGCCTGACCCGGCGCGGCGCGCAGCGAAAAATCGGTGATGCGGGTGGTGGCGAAGCGCAAAGCTCCGATCGCGCCTTCGATCGAGAGCCCCGCGCACTCGCGCTCCGAGAGCGGCCGCCGCGCGTGGTAGCCGCCGAGCAGGGCCGCCACCAGGTCGAGCTCGAACTCGCTCCCGTAACACCAGGCCATCACGCACACCATCACGTCGTAGGCCAAGCACTCCTCCGACGCGCTCTCGAAGTCGAGCAGCGCGACGATCTCACCATCGAGCACCTGGTTCCAGAGCACGTTGTCACGGAACAGATCGCCGTGCACGAGGCCGCGCGGCAGCTCGGGGTCGCGCAGTTTCGTGTAGTGAGCGAGGCGCTCGCGAATCTGCGCGACGTCCGCGGCATAGCGTAGAGCCTCCGGATCGCGCTCGACGCGATCGAGCCGCGCCACGAGGTCCGTCACCCGGAAGCGGCCTTGCGGCAGTGTGCCCGGCGGCGGCGACGCCAGGTGGACGCGCGCGAGCGCATCGCCGAGCTTGCGGCAGGCAGCGGGCGTCACCTGTTTCTGGCAAAGGTGCTCGCCTTCGACCCACGGGAACATCGCGAACGCCTTGCCTCGATGCTCGGCGACGAAGCTGCCGTCGCCGCGCGGGACCGGCGCCACCGCGGGCACACCCGCGGCCGCGAGCGAGCTCAAGAGCCGCACCTCGCCGCGCGCCCCTAGAACTCCCTGCTCTTCGTAGAGCCGTGCAAAGTAGCGGCGGCCCCGCGTGTCCAGGACCCGAAAGTTCGAATTGACGGACCCGGCGTGGAGCGGCTCGAGCTCGGCCAGCTCGATGCCGAAATCGGCGGCGAGCTTGGCCACGTCGTCGGGGGTAAGGGGCGTGATCAGAGCCATAGGCCGCCTAGCGTAGTCGCTCAGGCCGCGCTGGAAGTGTTCCAGCGCGCGACGCGCGGACTGACGGCTCGCGAGACCCGTTCGGCGACGACGGCGAGCACGCTGCCGCCCGCGAGCAGGCCGAGGGCATAGACGGCGCGCACCGGCTGCCGGCCGAAAAACGGGGCAAAGCCCGCCATTTGCAACAGGTCATGGAGCAGGATGTGGCCGAGATAGATGCCCCACGACCAGAGGCCGCACCACGCCAGAAAGCGCAGGGCGGGGCCGGGAAGCCACGCGAGCCGCAGCAGCCCGAGCAGGGCGAGCGCGAACGGTACGTCGAGCCATTGCACGAGCGCATTCGGCTGCGCGCCGGCGCTCGAGCGTCCGCTCCAAAGGGCGGCGATCAACGTGCCGAACGCGGCCATCGCGAGGGCACCCAGGGTGGTCCGGAGCTCGACTTTGCCGCCCCACCAACGAGCGACGAAGATCCCCGCCACGACGTGCCACAACACGCGCGGCGCGAAGATCCAGTAGTGATAGAGGTCGAGTCCCGGCCCTCGGCCGAGGACCGCGCCCTGCGCCGCGGTGATCTGCGGCGCGAACCACACGCTCGCGAGCGTTACGACGGCGGCGAAGCTCAAGCTCAACACCGCACCGGCGCGCACCGTGAGCCAGCGCAGCAGCGGAAACACCGCGACGAACTGGAGGACCATCGCGAAGAACCAGGTCGTGCCGATCCACGGCGCGTAGCCGAGCAGGCTCACTAGCGCCTGGATCGGGCCCACCTGCATCCCGCTCGGCGGCCGCTGACCGAGGACCACGCAGAGCCACCAGATCGCGGTCAGCGCCCAGTAGCCGGGCAAAAGCCGCCGCAACCGCTGCGCGTACCAGCGCTTCACCAGTCCTTCCGGCGCCCGGACCACCTCGCGCTGCCACCACAGCTCGGACGTGATGCCGAAGGCGAACAGGAAGGTTGGCACCCCGCGGTTGATCAGGTGAACGAAGACCGGGGACGGATAGAGCAGTAGCGAGTGCACGCACACCACGCCGAGGATCGCCAACCCCTTGAGCCAGTCGATCTCGGGAAGACGTTCTGCTCCCGGTCGCGGCATTCGCCGCTAAAGCTAGCTCAAATGGTGGCCCAGACCGCGGGCTTTTTCACGACCACCAGGCCGACGCTGATCGAAAGCTCGGCGATGCGCGAGCGCTTCTGCGGCCCGAGGCCG
>Ga0111539_10011999_pt1 | contig 10864 bp, 9 predicted proteins | sample RhiMethybrSRZTD1_FD_79667 | JGI IMG/M metagenome (GOLD analysis project Ga0111539, IMG submission 79667) | Populus rhizosphere microbial communities from Tennessee, USA - Rhizosphere MetaG P. TD hybrid SRZTD1 (version 2) (version 2) | ecosystem: Host-associated > Plants > Roots > Rhizosphere >... | reverse complement strand
CGACTTCCGGCGGCTGGTCGATAACTTCTTTGGCGATCTTGGCCAATTCTTCACCGCTGACCGCGGTAATCTCCAGGTTACTCTTGGCCGCATCGGCCAACAGGGCCGGATCGGCCATGCTCTTCATGAACGCTTCACGCAAAATTTTCGTGCGATCCGGCGGCGTCGCCGGATGGGTTACGATCGGTCGCCCAAGCTCGCCCGAACCGAGCATGACCGTGACCACGCGGCGTCCGAGATCGGCGGTCTTGAATTCGTCCATGAGATCGCTGAGCAACGGTGTATCCGGCAAGCGCGGGTCGCGCTTGTGCCCCGTTTGCATCAGCACCCGGACGAAGTTCTTCTTGCGCCAACTATGGTACGGCTCGCGGGCGAAGTAAGCTGCCGTCGTAAACGTGCGACACACGACTTCATTGCGCTCCGTGGCCAGATCGATTTCATTGCCGCCGGCGTAGCCGGTTACAATCGTGAACTTGGTGCCAAGGGCTTCTTCAAGCATGCGCGGCATGTAATGCCCGCTGGTTCCCGTCCCAGTGGCGCCGCACTTGGGCGCCTCGGTCGCCTTGCGGATGTCTTGCATCGACTTGAACGGCGCGTCGGTACGCATGTAAAGCATGTGTTCGGATTTGTCGGAGCTCGCCAGCCAGCTAAATTTGGGCCAGTCGAATTTGATTTCCTTGTTACCCTGGAGCTGATTGAAATAGTGCGCCGGGTTGATCGAGGCAAGGGTCAAGCCATCGGGCTTCGCCACTCCATAAACAAAATTTGCCGCGACGATGCCGCCCGCGGCCGGCATATTCTGCATGACCACGGCTGGATTACCCGCAATGTGCTTACCGATATGATTGGCGAGCAGCCTCGAATACATATCGTACGCCGTTCCCGCACCCGACCCGACGATAAACGTAATCGTCTTACCCTGATAGTAAGGCGTTTGCGCCAGCGCCACGGCGCTCGAGAGCAGCAGGAGAATTAGCAAAGATACAATCCTAATCATGAAATCTCCTCATCAAGTGTTTCTGTCAAAACGCGGCGTTATATTAGTCCGCGACTGAACCCCGTTCAAGGGGAAAGAGCGCCCAAAAACGCGCAACTGGGATTTGCGAAAACTGTTCACCTAAGCGGCTGCCACGAGTAAGACGCATAGAAACGCTGATGACATTCGTGCACACTCTCGCCGGATATTCGGAACGGAAAGATTCCCTGACTCCTTAAAGTTCACTCACGTTGCATCGAATGCGATGATTACAAATTGCGCTTGGATTTGGCGAAATCCTAGCGATTTCAAGGAACAAAACTTGCTTTAGAAATGCCCGTTCGATTTCTTTGGATTTCTTCATGAGGAACATCAATTGTTAAATACCAAAAACGCGAGTCGTGAGTGGCCACTGGGTGCGAAGAGTCTGTTCGGCATTTTCAGTTGTATAATCGGGCTTGGGGTTGTCTATTTCGGCTTTGGCATCGGCACCGAATCGCCCAAGAAGGAAGCATCGGCGGGGGCGACCCCGGTCGCGTCGCGGGATCTCATCAGACCCGTGCGCGCCATGAATCTCGCGTTGGGCAATATGGTCTTTTTCGCCCAAGATCTCAGCTTCAGCGCCAAGAGCGCCAAGAATAGCGCTGTCGATGCGAGCAAGGTCGCCGCGCGCATTGAAAACCAATTGCAGGGTATACGCGAAATCTATCGGATCGAAAGCGCTAAAAATCCGGCTCTCGTCGGCAGCCTGTTGCTACAATTTAACATCGCTCCTTCGGGCGAGGTCAGCCAAATAAGAGAAGTAGCGGGCCGTCTCAATGACAGCGAATTCAAAAAAGCCGTCATCGCAGAAACGGCGAAGTGGACGTTTGCCGAGATTGCTTCGGAAAACTTGATCGTCACTTGTCCGCTGCTCTTCGTCCACGAAGGAATGGATATCACGACTTTAGTTCAGTGGGAAAAAACGATAGGCAATCTTGCCGATAAGCCCGCCGCCAAGGCCGCGCCGAATCAATCGGCAAAACCCGCCGAGGCGCCGCGCTCGTCCAACGGCGCGATCAAATCGCCGACACCTGCTACGCTAAAAACCGAACCGGCCGTGAAACTAGACGGGAAAGTTTTTCAGATTAAATACGCGACTTCGCTGCGCACGGAGCCGAATTTTTCCGCCGCCTCTTTGACTACTTTAACCATCGGCACAAAAGTGACCGTGTTGCGAAAACAGGGAGAATGGCTGGAAGTGCGTTCGACGGACAACGGTCCCAGCGGATTCATTCGCAAAGAGTTCATCACGCCCGACGAAGTCGTGCACAAGGAAAAGTAGCTCCGTCGGCCTTTCCAAGGCACATCTCGTCGCGGGCCAATCAATGGCGCGCCTGTGCCATCCTCACTCGGTCGGCGGTTGAGGACGTTTCACGAGGTCGATAGAATGATCCGACTCAACGTGAAGCGGCTCGAGACCGACGACTGTGGCAAATATCATTTTCCAACGCTCCTGGCGCATCCCAGAGCGGCGCGCGACACCGGAAGCTATCTTCCATCACCGTCGTCAAATTCTCAAAGCGGCCGGTATTTTAGGATTTGGCTTGGCGGCCGGCGCGAACTGGGCCTGCGGACCGGCTCAAGATGCGGCGATCGTAGGCGCGCAGGAACAGCCGCCGGCCCTTGACCTGTATCCGGCGCGGCGCGCCGGGCGTTTCGTTCTCGATCGCCCGGTCACGGAAGAGATCTACGCGGCCTCGTATAATAACTTCTACGAGTTTAGCGTCTTCAAAGGCGGTGTTTACAAGAAGGCGGCGCGTTTGAAAACCGCGCCGTGGCAAATCGACGTGACCGGTCTCGTCGAAAAACCGCGCGTCTTCGATATCGACGAGCTTGTTCGCGCGCTGCCTCTCGAGGAACGGCTTTACCGCTTTCGCTGCGTCGAAGCGTGGGCGATGGCGGTGCCGTGGACCGGCATCCCGATGAAAGCTTTCATCGATAAAGTGCAGCCGCTCTCATCGGCCCAGTACGTTCGCTTCGTAACCTTCATGAAACCGGAAATCGCATCAAATCAAAATCCATCCAAGGGGCCGTGGCCCTACAGCGACGGACTTTCGATGGCGGAAGCGATGAATGAATTGACGCTTCTCGCGACTGGGATTTACGGGCACCCGTTGCCGAAACAACACGGCGCGCCCTTGCGCCTCGTCGTGCCGTGGAAATATGGATTTAAGAGCATCAAATCCATCGTGAAAATCGAATTCACCGCGGACAAGCCGCAAACCTTTTGGCATAGCAACCGGCCCGAGGAATATGATTTCGTCGCCAATGTAAGCCCCGACATCCCGCACCGGCGCTGGTCCCAGGCGACCGAAAAATTGATCGACACGGGGGCGCGCCGCGCGACTTTACCGCTCAATGGCTATGGCGAGTGGGTGGCGCAACTTTATCGATGATCGCGACCGATCAATAGGGGCGACCGGCCGGTCGCCCCTCGGTGAATATCGAATAGATACGGAATGGGGCTACTAGATCAACTGCTTCAGCGCCTTGACGAGAATCTCGATGTTCTCGACCCGCGACCCATACCCCATCAAACCGACGCGCCAGATTTTTCCTTTTAGCGGACCGAGGCCGGCGCCGATTTCGATGTCGAACTCATCATACAAACGCTGGCGGATCTTGGGGTCGTCCGCGCTGTCGGGAATTTTAACTGTGTTGATCATCGGCGCGCGGATCGTCGGCTCGTCGATGGCGGGGTCGATCTCGAGCTTGTGCATCTCGCGAATAAAAGTTTCATGCACTTGCTTGTGGCGCTGCCAGGCTTTCTCCAGGCCTTCTTCGAGCACGATGCGCAACGCCTCGTGCAACGCGTAGTTCATCGAGATCGGCGCGGTGTGATGATAGACGCGCTCGCTGCTCCAATATTTCTCGATCATCGAGAGGTCGAGATACCAGCTTTGGACTTTGGTTTTGCGCTGGCGCACGACTTCGACGGCCCGGTCGCTGAAAGTTACGGGCGATAAGCCCGGCGGACAACCGAGACATTTCTGCGTGCCGCTGTAGCAAGCATCGATCCCCAACTCATCGACCCGCACCGGCGCGCCGCCCAGCGACGTCACGGTGTCAACCAACAGCAGAGCGCCGCTGGCACGAACCAGTTTGGCGATATCGTCGAGCGGCTGCAGCACTCCAGTCGAAGTCTCCGCGTGTACCACCGCAGCGAGTTTATATTGTTTTTTGCCGAGTGCGTCTTTGAATTTTTGCGCATCGAGTGCCCTGCCCCATTCCGCTACCACCGTGTCGACCTGCGCGCCACAGCGCTGCGCCACGTCGACCATACGCGTGCCGAAGACGCCGTTGACACCGATCAGCACGGCGTCGCCGGGCTCGACCAGGTTGACAAAACAAGTTTCCATGCCCGCGCTGCCGGTGCCGGACATCGGCAAGGCCAGCCGATTTTTAGTTTGAAAGACCTCGCGCAGCATCGCCATGCTCTGATCCATGATCTCTAAAAACTTAGGATCGAGATGGCCGACGACGGGAAGCGCGAGGGCTTCGAGCACGCGCGGATGGACCGGACTTGGACCCGGGCCGAGCAAGGTGCGAATGGGCGGATTGGCTTTGGGCGCTGCTGACATAAAAACTCCTCGACTTAGCTTGACCATTACTCGTCGTCTTTGACGAAGAGCTCCATGCTGCCGATCTTTTCGATGGTGCCGTGCAGATGGTCGCCGTCGCGGAGCTTACTCACTCCGGCCGGCGTGCCGGTGGTGATCAGATCACCCGGACGAAGCGTGAGGCAGCTCGAGAGAAATCGAATATGCTCGCGCAGCCCGCAGATCATGTCGCTCGTGTGCGCGGTCATCGCCTCTTTGCCGTTCTGCAAAACTTTGATCGAAAGATTCTGCGGCTCGTCGATTTCGTCTCGCGTCACGATCCATGGACCCAACGCGCTGAAAGTATCAAAGCCTTTGCGAATATTGCGTGTGTTGTGCATGCCCTTGCCCCAGGGATCGCGCTGGCTGATATCCCAGCACATCAGGTAACCGAAAACATGCTCGAGCGCCTGCGCTTCGCTCACTTTGCGCGCGCGTTTGCCGATGACCGCGCAAAGCTCGCACTCGAAATCGACCAGTTTGGAGATCTTCGGCAAGATAATCGTATCGCCGGGGCCGATGATCGAAGAGGTCGTCTTCAGAAAAAACTCCGCCATCAAATCATCTTTGTTGATGATCTGCTTGTTCGCGCTGCCCATGCGTTCGACCATTTCCGCTCGGTGCGCGCCATAGTTTGCCGCCGCAGCCCAGAGCGACCCGGGATTTTGGATCGGCGCGAGCAGCTTCACCGAAATCAGGTCCTCGCCGCCGCCGCTGTTCGCCGCATCGCGGGCGATTTGCATCGCCGCCGGGTTGTTCGCCAAGGCGTCGATGATTTCGAGCATCGTGTAACTCTGTCGCGCCAAACCCGCCTTGATCAAAGCGTCGCCGAAATTAATCACCTTGTTGCCGACGACAACGCCCGCCTGATTTTTATTGTAGTGACAGATTTTCATGGCCGCACCTCCAAACTCATAAACTGCCCTCTCATTACCTGAAGGACTGAGCAAAGTCCAATCAGCGGCTCGTTTGATGCCGCGAAAAAAACGAGGGTTTGACGTGATCCGGCGCCTCATCGTATGTAAGAGAGAAAAACGCTTGGAGTGCATGATCGAATGATGCTCAAAATCAAAGTCGGCCTAACCAAGAATCCGCGTTTCGAACCGCTCATCGACGGAACGGTCAAATCGGCGAAGTTGCATCTCGATACCGTCGTCACGACGCCGCCGGAATTGTTTTTCCGTAATCTCAAGAACGATGAGTTTGATGTCTTTGAAATGTCGCTTTCCGAGTATCTCATCACGCGCGAACAAGCCAAAGGCGATCGCTGGGATTGGGCGGCGCTGCCGATCTTTCCAGCCAAGGCGTTTGTCTGGCTGGGGTTTTACGTCAACACCGCCGCCGGCATCGCCGGCTTGGCGGATTTCAGAGGAAAACGCATCGGCGTGCCCGACTATGTCATGACCGCCGCCCTTTGGTTTAGAATTTTCTTGCGCGAGCTTCACGGCATTCAAGCCCAGGAAATTTCCTGGTTCATCGGCCGCACCCCAGAGTTGAGCCATGGCGGCGTGCTGGGCGCGGATGTCAAGCCGCGCGGCGTGTCGCCGACTTGGCTAACGGCGGCACAAACCCTCGATGTCATGCTCGACAGGGGCGAAATCGATGCCGCCTATGGCTTCGCGCCGCGCCATGATCCCAAGTTGTTTAAACTGAATATCGACCGCTACGGCGGCACGCCACTCGAGGGCAATCCGCGCCTTGAAAAATTGTTTGCCGACGGCGGGCGGTCGGTCATCGAGGCTTTCTTCAAAAAGACCGGCATGGTTCCGGCCAATCACGTCATCGTCGCGCAACGACGATTGCTGCAAGAGAACTCCTGGCTCGCCGGCGAGCTATACAAAATCTTCGACGCGAGCAAGCAGGCCGCATACGAAAGAACAAACTTCGGCAGCCCCTATCTCTATTTCGAGAGCAATGATCGGCAGACTCAAGCGAAAACTTTCGGCGACGACCCTTTTCCGTTCGGTCTGAGCAAGAACCGTCCGATGCTCGAAATGCTTTTTGCCAACTCGCACGCCGAAGGCTTAACGCGCAAGCGCGCCCAGATCGAAGAAGTTTTTTTTCCATCCCTGCTGGACACGTAGGACCGAACGCGGAGGAGTGTTCATGGCGAATTCGATTTCTGCCGTCGACGCGGACGGCCACCTCGAAGAAAGCCACATCGATTGGCGCGATCGCTTACCCGACGACTACAAGAGCCGGGCGCCCGAAAGAAGACCGAGCGGCAGCGGTCAGCTGCGAACCATCATCGAAGGCAAAGCGTGGCCCCGGCCCGCCGGCCTGGGCATCGGCGTCGGCGGCCCCTACTGCCGGCCCCATCCACGTCGTCCAGGAATGACCGATCCAAAACTGCGGCTGGTTGACATGGACAGTGAGAATATCGCAGTCGCCGTGCTCTTCGGCGCTGGACTGGCCGGCACGATCCCCGCGCTGGAAGACGCCGGCCTCGCCACCGCCCTGGCGAGCGCGCGAATACTTGGCTCGCCGAATACTGCGCGGAGAATCCAAAGCGTATTAAAGGCACTGCGGCGCTGGCGCAGCAGGATATCAGCGCAAGCGTAGAAGAGCTTTGCCGGAGCGTAAAAGAACTGGGCTTTGTCGGAGCCTCGCTCTTTCCCAACGTTAAAGGCCGCCACCTCGGCGATCCCCATTACTTTCCTCTTTACGCCGAAGCTGAGAAATTAAATGTCCCGATTTGCGTCCACATGTTTCTCGGCCGCTACGGTTCGGACGCCACCGGCACCGAGCGCGTCGATAAATTTTTTTACTCGCATCTTTTCGGCCATCCATTCGAGCAAATGATTGCGCTCTCGGTGATCATCGGTGAAGGCGTGCTCGACCGTTTTCCCAAGCTGCGTTTTGTTTTCTTGGAATCCGGCTGCGGCTGGCTGCCCTATTGGTTCGAAAGAATGGACGAGCATTACGAAGTGCTCGGTGTTCAATTGCCGGCGCTCAAGACCGAGCCGAGCAAGTTGTTGGAACGCGGGCAGCTTTATTTCTCCTGCGAGCCGGACGAGAAAGAGCTTGCCCACGTCGTCGATATCATCGGCGATGATTGGATCGTCTTCGCTTCCGACTACAGCCACTTCGATAGTCGCTTTCCCGGCGCTTCCGAACCGATTGTAAATCATCCGGCGTTGCGCGACGGGACAAAGGGTAAAATTTTAAACGATAACGCGCGCCGGCTCTATCGGTTGGACTAGGCCGGGCCATGGTGGGGTGAAGATCTAAGCCGAGTTCTTCGAGGTTGAGCCAGCCGGCGCAAGCGCGCTCGTCAGACCTTTAATAGGCTTTGTGGATACTGCTCGTCCGGCTCGCCTCCCGCTTGCATCTTGTAGGTTTTACTCTTGTCCACCAGCAACTGGCCGTCTTCGGCGATTTTGATCTCGAAGCGATCGAGGGGACGGGGCGCCGGTCCTTCAAAATTTAAACCGCTCTTATAGTAACCGCTGCCATGACAGGGGCATTTGAACTTGTCTTCGGCCTGAAGCCAATTGGGGGTGCAACCGAGATGGGTACACTTGGCGAATAGCGCGTAAAACCCTTCATCCTCGCGCACAATCCACACACGATAATCCTGTTTGAATTTATCGCTAACCTCGCCGATGGTATAATCCGCCGGATAGCCCGCTTTGAACGAGGACGCGGGTTGAAAAAGCACGCGCGGAAACGCCGAGCGTAAGAATCCCACGAGCGAAAGAAAGCCGAACAAGCCGAAACCGCCCCAACCGATGCGGCTGAAGAAATCTCGACGACTCCAAATGCCTCGTTTTTCCTGCTCCACTCGATTCTTTCCTGTTGCGGTATCAATCCGCGGCGCCGCTACATAGCCCTTCGCGCTCGACGTCCGGCGCGCACGACATGAAACAAACGAATCTTCCTCTGACGTCGCGGCGCGGTCCTGTGCCAATGCAGCAATCCGGCCCTGATGTAATTCGGATTCAGGCTGAGAGCCTCGCAGATAGGCTCGAAAGAGAAAAACCAATCGCTCTTTTCGTGCATCAGCCAGTTTTCCGCGTCATTAAACGCGGCCCGCCCGCGCGCACCTGAAGCCGAAGAAAATCTTTGAAAACAAATGATCGCGTCTTCAAGGACCGCGTACATAAGCATTTTTTCCGGCTCAGGATTGCGCTGATTACGCCATTTCGTCATGTACTGCGCGGCCGCGAGAACATCCGGCTGGAACAGTGAGGTCCAACTTTCTCGTTCTTGCGCCACGGACTTATCACGCATAAATAATTCGCTTCAAATTTCCGGTTGGCTTAGCCCCCACCTAAAAAATGGCAAGTGTCGTGCCGAAACGAGTCGATACTGCGCGATTCTAAGCCGAACATAACAAAGCTGAAATTCAACAGATCGAAACGTAGACTAAAGAATGTGGCAAAAATGCGACCCAGGTGAGGCAACTTTGTAAGGACTGGCAGAACTGCGTGCGGATAACAGCCGAGGAAATAATTCGTAGAATGGCATCCGACTTGCGACGTACAATTGGTTATGAGCCGTAAGCGCTCGCGCTGATATTACGCGATTCGGGGGTGATTCATTTGAAACGTAGGATGTTGCTGAATCTGATTTTGGGCCTCTGGCTGATGATCTCTCCTTTTGTCCTGGTTACGCTTAACCACACTATTCTCAAAACGCTGTGGGAAGATTTGTTGCTTGGCTTTGGGATAGCAGCGTTTTCTCTCTGTCGGCTTCTTTCTCGCAAGGAAGATGAGATCGCGCTCTCCGACTGGTTTGTTACCGCGCTCGGGTTTATCACGCTAATCAATCCTTTTTTGTACAGTTATTTCAAATTGAAAGCCGCAGCATGGAATAATCTCAGCGTCGGCGCCCTCGTGCTGCTTTTGGCCCTATATCAAGACTGGTGCGATACCGACGCACGCGACAATGCGCAGCATGAAAGCAGAACTTAGAATCGCGCAACACGCGCGAGACCTTGACGACTCTTTGCCGCCCATCTGAAGCGCCTCAGCGATCACGCCTATCCCTCATCTTTAATTCTTTATCCTTCTGAGATTGACAATCTCCGCGGCGGATCGCTATGCTGCGCTCGTTTGATTTCACAGCTGTAAATTTTTTTCACGTGCAGAATTCCACCCCGAGAACCAACGAAGATGCTCCGGGCGTCCTACGCCGCGAGCTCAATCTCCCCGCGCTGATCGCCCTCACCTTTTTCTGCGTCGCCGGCGGCGCCTACGGCTTGGAAGACGCAGTCGGTGCCGGCGGTCCCGCCTTGGTTCTTTTAGGAATTCTAATTCTTCCTTGGCTCTGGAGCTTTCCCGTCGCGCTCATGACCGCGGAGTTATCCACCGCCATGCCCGAAGACGGCGGCTACGTGGTCTGGGTGCAGCGCGCCTTCGGCCGCTTCTGGGGATTTCAAGAAGGCTGGTTAAGCTGGCTCTGCAGTTTTGCCGACAACGCGCTTTATCCGGTGATGTTTCTCGATTATCTCGCCTACTTGCGCGGCGACATGGCGCCGCTGGAGCGATGGCTGATCGGCGCGGCACTGATCGCGGCGATAACTTGGTTAAACGTGCGCGGCATTCGCTTGGTCGGCTTGTGCTCGATTATTTTTACTTTCATCGTCCTCGCGCCTTTCGCCGCGCTGATTGCTTTCGGCGCGCCGCAAGTCGAAGTCAGCCGCTGGTTCGAACGGATCGGCGAGATCAACTGGGCGTTGCTTTTGAGCACCTTGCTTTGGAATACTTCGGGTTGGGACAACGCCGGTTGCTGCGCCGCCGAGGTAGTCAACCCGGCAAAAAATTATCCGAAAGCCATGATCGTAACGGTAGTTTTGGTGACCGCCGTTTATTTTTTACCTGTGGCTGTGAGCGTCGGCGTCGCTGCCGATTGGTCCGCGTGGAAAGAAGGTTATTTTCCCGAAGTAGCCGCGCGCATCGGCGGTTCCTGGTTGGGAGCCGGACTCACGCTCGCGGGATTGGTGAGCGCGGCAGGAATGTTTAACGCGCTTTTATGCACCTCCGCGCGCGTGCCCTACGCAATGGCCGAGCGCGGCATGTTGCCGCAGCCGTTACGCCGCCTGCATGCGCGTCATGGCACACCTTGGCCGGCCATCGCGGTCAATAGCGCCGGCGTCGCGTTATTAATCCCGTTTTCTTTCCAAGACCTCATCGAGCTCGACATGTTTCTCTACGCCGCCGCCTTGATCCTCGAATTTGCCGCGCTGGTATGGCTGCGGATAAGGCAGCCCGATCTAGCTCGTCCTTTCCGAGTGCCCTTCGGT
>Ga0111539_10011998_pt1 | contig 10864 bp, 8 predicted proteins | sample RhiMethybrSRZTD1_FD_79667 | JGI IMG/M metagenome (GOLD analysis project Ga0111539, IMG submission 79667) | Populus rhizosphere microbial communities from Tennessee, USA - Rhizosphere MetaG P. TD hybrid SRZTD1 (version 2) (version 2) | ecosystem: Host-associated > Plants > Roots > Rhizosphere >... | reverse complement strand
TCCGCCGATGGGTATGAGGATGGTCTTCGTCCCGCCGGCCACGCGGGCGGAGACCTCCGTGCTGGTGAGCTCCTCCAGGGAGACCGTGTCGGGAGAGGCCGCGGCGGCGCCGAGGCAGAGCAGGCTGGCGAGCAGGGCGGGAATGTTCTTCATGGCGGCATATTGAACCAACCGCGCCCGGAGGATTCCATTGGGGATGACGCGGACCAGCCTTTCGTCCATGCAGCTTTACTCGATCCTCGACCGCGAGTTCAAGGAGCTGCGCCCGATCCATTGCCGGGGCTGCCGCATCCCGCTGCCCTTCGTGCGTAACCCGCCGGACGACGTCTCCGCCAACTGGAGCGTGGGGACCGTCCGGGAGTGCCCAGCCGGGTGCCACCTGGTCATAGCGGAATTGGTGACCCGCATGTGGACGCGGTACGATATGGAGCCTGAACGGCCCCAATGAGCAAAGGTATTTGGACTCACCTGTAATCCAGCCTCCGCCGAGGCTGCCTGCCTTCGAGCAGTCGACTTGCGTGTTCGACGAGGATTCCATCCAGGTCGTCGACATCGCCGCCCATGAAGAGCACTTCGTTTCGACCTCGGCGGACCCGCAGATCCACCTGAAGCCACGCGCGCCCCTGGCGCCCGGCTGGTGGCAGTTCGTGCTCAAGCTGACCGGTGAGCTCGTCAAGCCCTGCGTCTACCTCGACTTCGGCTCGGGATACTCGCAGACCTGGGCCATTCCGCTCGTGTACAACGAAGCCCAACCGGGGTATCGGGCCGTGGCCTGGGTTCCGGCCACGGTGCAATCGATCCGGTTGGATCCGCACGACGCGCACGCGCACTTCGGCGTCACGGCCTTCCTCGTCGATCCGCTGACCGACGGGCAGCTCGAGATGGGGCTGACCCAGCCGTCACTTGCCTCGCCTCCGGCGCCTCCGCGGCTCCGGCCCCTCTGGCGCCGGGGCGCTCGCCGCCTGATGCGACGCCCACAGGCGCGCGCGCTCGCGCTTGGCGGCGATCCCCTCGTGGTCTTTTCCGAGTTCACGCACCTTTGCGGCGCCTCGATCCGGCTGGATGAGATCTGCGAAAGCGGTGATGAAGGCCATGTCGAGGTCTATGCCTTCGACGAGTTCGGCCTCGAGCTGGTCCGCACGGCCTCGTTCGATCCCACTGCCGGCGACCACGACAAGATGCACCTGTACTGGGATGTCATCGCAGACTCGAAGCTCAAGTTCTTCCTCCTGCTCGTCAAGGTGACGCGCGCGGGTGAGCGCGTGGCTGTCGGCAGGGCTCGCTCGGTGCACAGCGCGAAGGTGTTCCATGCGCCGCCTGAACCGTATGCGGCGCTGCCCCAGGCGCTGCTCTTCAGCCCGGTGACGCAGTGCAACCTGAACTGCACCCACTGCATCTCGCGCTACAGCCGCGACAAGTTCGCCTCCGCCTCCGAGCGCGTCTGGGAAGCGGTCGAGCAGGTGACCCGCGAAAAGCTTTTCATGCACCTCTCCACGGACTACAGCGGCGACATCCTGTTCGACGAGGTGAAGCACGGCGGCATCCTCACGCGCCTGATCAAGCTGGATGTTCCGTACCGCATCGACACCAATGCGGTCTGCCTGGACGAACCGATCGGGGAGCTGCTGCTCGGTTCCAAGCTCTTCGAGATCGGCTTCTCGATCGACAGCATGGATCCCGAGATCTACCTCAATGTTCGCCGGGGCGCCATCCCGCTCGACCAGGTGCTCGCGAAGATCGCGCGCTTCATGGAGCGCAAGCGCGAGCTTCGCCCGGACCTGAAGACCTACATGTCGTTCGTGCTGATGCGCTCCAACGCCGCGACCATCAAGCCCGCCCTCGCGTTCGCCAAGGAACACGGCATCGACGCCGTCACGATCAATCCCATGGTCGCCTTCACCGAAGACATGGTGGAGGAGATCCTGGTGTGGGACGTGGACGCGTACACCGCGTTGTACAGGGAACTGAATGCCGAGGCCGCACGCATCGGCATTGCCCTGGGGATGCAGACTCCCGTCCGCCGCTGGGTGGACAAGGAGGCGCATTCGCCTTGCATGCTCCCCTGGGGTAGCGCGGTCGTGCTCGGCAATGGCGACGTCATGGCCTGCTGCATCCCCGGCACGCGCATGGGCAACCTGAACGAGGCCTCGCTCCCGGAGATCTGGCACGGCCCCGTGTACCAGGCGTTCAGGGCGCGCGTGAACTCCCTCGATCCCCCCGAGCCGTGCAGGAACTGCTCGTGGAGCCGGGTGCACAACAACCGCATGGCCTACGCGCCGGCGTTGCACAAGTCGAAGCCGGTCAGGGCGCTCGACAAGCGAATCCCGATCGCGGTGGTCGATAGCCGCTAGCTTGTTATTGCAGGGATGCCGGCGTGAGTACGCCTACTGCGGAGGTGTTGTCGGTGAGGTGGTTGTTGCCCAGCGTCCGGACGACCGAACCGGTACCAAATTGATACCGGGAGTAGTTGTTGTTCGTGATCATGCTGCCGCTCACGGCGACCAGGGCCGTACCTACATCCGAGGTTTCGCTGATAAGCGCGGCGTTGGTGTTCTGAATCGTGCACCGCGTCACGAAGAGCCGGGTGACGCCGCCGGCGATGGTGGTCTCAGCGTTGACGCCCTGACCGCCACCGGAAATGATCGTATCGCTCACGGTCGCCGTCGTGGTGGTCGCTGTTGTGGAAAGGGCGAGGATTCCATTCCCGTTATTCAGCACTCTCGTACCCGAGATGTCGGCGGAGGCGCCATTTCGTAACCACACCGCGTAGCCGGCATTGTTCCGGATGATCGTGGTGGCGACCTCGACCTGTCCTGTTCCGATCACATGCACCCCATCGTTGGGGAGGTTGGCGATGAGGCTCCCCTCGATCGTGAGCGCGGAGGCCCCCGTCATATAAACGCCGAAGGTGGCGCCGGAAGCTGGAAGCGGAACGATCACCAGGTTTCTGAGCGCGATCGTGAGGCCCGCCGCCGTGATGCTGATCGCCGGCCCGCCGATGGCCACGACGCTGCCCAGTGCTCCGGGGACCGCCAGGATCGACACCGACTTGCCGATCGTGACCGTCGCGGTGTTGTAGTTGGCCGAATCGAGCATCCAGATCTCGCCGCCATCGGCCACGGCGGTCAGAGCCGCCGGCAGCAGGCGGCAGGGGGCGACCAAGGTGCAGGCGTTGGCGTCGTTGCCGTCCGAGGCCAGATAGGCGCGGAACAACTGGGCCTGCGCGGTGGCGGATAGCAGCAGTGTGGCGGCGAGAGCGAATGCGCTACGCAGAGCCGTGCGGCGGACCATGGCGAGCTCCGTGGGTGAGTGGATGGGAAATGCCACTCTACCCCTCGACTCGCACCGGCCGCGCCCCGGTGCGATTCCTTCTCCCGCTCGTTATTGCAGGGATGCGGTGGTGAGTGAACCTAAACTGGTGGCGTTGTCGGTGAGGTGGTTGTTACCCAGCGTCCGGACGACCGCACCGGCACCAGATTGAATCCAGGCGAAGTTGTTGTTCGTGATCATGCTGCTGCTCACGGCGACCAGGGCCGTACCTACACCCGTGGTTTCGCTGTGAAGCGCGCTAGTGGTGTTCTGAATCGTGCACCGCGTCACAGAGATGCGTGCGACGCCGCCGGCGATGGTGGCGTAGGAAAAAACGCCCTCATCGGCACCGGAAATGATCGTATCGCTCATGGTCGCCGTCGTGGTGGTCGCCGTTGCGGAAAAGGCGAGGATTCCATACGCGTTATTCAGCACTTTCGTACCTGAGATGTCGGCGGAGGCGCCATTTTGTAACCACACCGCGTAGCCGGCATTGTTCCGGATAATCGTGTTGGCGATCTCGACCTTCCCCGTCCCGAGCACATGCACCCCGTCGTTGGGGAGGTTGGCGATGAGGCTCCCCTCGATCGTGAGCGTGGAGGCGCCCGCCATAAGAACGCCGACGGTGGCGCCGGAGGCGGGAAGCGGGACGATCACCAGGTTCCTGAGCGCGATGGTGAGGCTCGGCGCGGTGATGAGGATCGCCGCCCCGCCCAGCGCCACCACGCTGCCCACCGCGCCGGGAACGGCCAGGATCGACACCGACTTTCCGATCGTGACCGTCGCGGTGTTGTAGTTGGCCGAATCGAGCATCCAGATCTCGCCACCGCTCGCCACGGCGGTCAAAGCCGCCGGCAGCAGGCGGCAGGGGGCAGCCAGGGTGCAGGGGTTGGCGTCGTTGCCGTCGGAGGCCAGGTAAGCGCGGAAGAGCTGAGCCTGCGCGGTGGCGGACAACAGCAGTGTGGCGGCGAGGGCGAATGCGCTACGCAGAACCGTGCGGCGGATCATGGCGAGTTCCGAGGGGTGAGTGGCTGGGAACGCCACTCTACCCGGTCGACTCGCACCGGCCGCGCCGCGGTGCGAATCCTTCTCCCGCTCGTTATTGCAGGGATGCCGTGGTGAGCGAACCCAAGCTGGTGGCGTTGTCGGTGAGGTGGTTGTTGCCCAGCGTCCGGATGACCGAACCGGCACCGCTCTGATACCAGGCGTTGATGTTGTTCGTGATCATGCTGTTGCTCACCGCGATCAGCGCCGTACCCACACCCGCGGTTTCGCTGCCAAGCGCGTAACTGGTGTTCTGAATCGTGCACCGCGTCACGAAGATGCGGGCGACGCCGCCGGCGATCTCGGCGTAGGAGAAGACGCCCTCATTGCCACCGGAAATGATCGTATCGCTCACGGTCGCCCTCGTGGTGGTCACTGTGATGGAAAAGGTGACGACTCCATTCTCGTTGTTCAGGAGTTTCGTGCCGGAAATGTCGGCGGAGGCGCCATTCTGCAAGAACACGGCGGAGCCGCCATTGTTCCGGATGATCGTGTTGGCGATCTCGATCTTTCCGGTCCCGATCACGCGCACCCCATCGCTGGGGAGGTTGGCGATGAGGCTCCCCTCGATCGTGAGCGCGGAGGCCCCCGTCATATGAACGCCGTAGGTGGCGCCGGAGGCGGGCAACGGAACGATCACCAGGTTTCTGAGCGCGATGGTGAGGCTCGCCGCGGTGATGCTGATCGCCGGCCCGCCAATCGCCACGACGCTACCGACCGCGCCGGGAACGGCCAGGATCGACACCGACTTGCCAATCGTGACCGTCGCGGTGTTGTAGTTGGCCGAATCGAGCATCCAGATCTCGCCGCCGTCAGCGACTGCCGTGAGTGCTGCGGGCAGCAGACGGCACGGTTGCGGCAGGGTGCAGGGATTGGCGTCGTTGCCATCAGAGGACACGTAGGCGCGGAACAGCAGGGCGTCTGCGCCGGTGGAAAGAAGCAGTGTGGCGGCGAAGGCGAATGCGCTACGCAGAACCGTGCGGCGGACCATGGCGAGTTCCGAGGGGTGAGTGGATGGGAAATTCCACTCTACCCCGTCGACCCTCGCGCTCCCTATTGCAGGGATGCCGGCGTGAGTGTGCCGAAGCTAGTGATGTTGTCGGTGAGGTGGTTGTTGCCCAGCGTCCGGACGACCGAACCGGTGCCGAACTGAGCCCAAGCGAGGTTGTTGTTCGTGATCATGCTGTTGCTCACGGCCACCAGCGCCGTACCCGCACCAAGGGTTTCGCTGTCAAGCGCGTTAGTGGTGTTCTGGATCGTGCACCGCGTCACGAAGATGCGGGTGACGCCTCCGGCGATGGTGGTGTCGGAGAAGACGCCCACACCGCCACCGGAAATGATCGTATCGCTCACGGTCGCCGTCGTGGTGGTCGCTGAGTTCGAAAAGGCGAGGACGCCATGCCCGTTGTTCAGCAGTTTCACACCCGAGAGGTCGGCGGATGCGCCATCTTCCAACCACACGCCGTAGCCGAGATTGTTCCGGATGATCGTGTTGGCGATCTCGATCTTTCCCGTCCCGAACACGCGCACCGCAGTGCCGGGGAGGTTGGCGATGAGGCTCCCCTCGATCGTGAGCGCCGAGGCCCCCGTCATATAAACGCCGTCGGTGGCACCGGAGGCGGGAAACGGAACGATCACCAGGTTTCTGAGCGCGATGGTGAGGCTCGCCGCGGTGATGTTGATCGCCGGCCCGCCCAGCGCCACGACGCTGCCGACCGCGCCGGGAATAGCCAGGATCGACACCGACTTTCCGATCGTGACCGTCGCGGTGTTGTAGTTGGCCGAATCGAGCATCCAGATCTCCCCGCCGCTCGCCACGGCGGTCAAAGCCGCCGGCAGCAGGCGGCAGGGGGCAACCAAGGTGCAGGCGTTGGCGTCGTTGCCGTCGGAGGCCAGGTAAGCGCGGAACAACTGGGCCTGCGCGGTGTCGGACAGCAGCAGTGTGGCGGCGAAGGCGAATGCGCTTCGCAGAACCGTGCGGCGGATCATGGCGACCTCCGTGGGGTGAGTGGATGGGAAATGGCACTCTACCCCTCGACTCTCGCGCTCGTTATTGCAGGGATGACACCGTGAGTGAACCTATGCTTGCGGTGTTGTCGGTGAATTGGTTGTTGCCAAGCGTCCGGACGACCGAACCGGCCCCGGGTCGTCCGCGACGAGCAGCCGCACCAGCACGTTGGCGTCGACGGCGATCACTTGCGGCGGCGCCCGGCCTCGGCGGCCTCCATTTCCTCGAGGCGCTTTGCCTTGCCTTCGTACGCGAGGCAGCCCGCGACATCGTCCAGGCTCGTGTCCTGGAACGGCTTCAGCGGCTTGAGCAGCACCCCCTCATCGGTGCTCACCACGGCCAGCGCCTGCCCCGGCCGCCACGCCTTGGCGGCGCGGATCGCCCGGGGCAGGACAACCTGGCGCGCTCGGCTCGTTGACCGATCATGGCACGGAGGACCGGCCGGCGCGCCCTATTGCGGGACCATGGGAGTCAGGGACCCAGCGGAGGTGGTGTTGCCGCTGTATAGATTGTTCCCCAGCGAATAGATCGCCGAGCCGGTGCCGGCCTGGTTGTAGCTGTTGATGTTTTCCACGATCGAGCTGCCGGTGACATGGACCTGGGAGATCGATTGACCGGTACCGCCGCTGCTCGAGGCGCGCAGGGCGGAGCTCATGCGCGTGATGGTGCTGCGCGAGACCGAGACGCGCGCGGTCGCGTCGGTCGACGTGCTGGCAACGACGCCATTGCCGATGCCGTTGGAGTACCCGACGATCAGCGAATCGCTGATCGAGGCTTGGCCGATAGTCGCGGGCACGTCGCACGCCACTGCCACGCCCCCCTGGATATTGCCCAGGAGCTTGCTCGTCGCGATGATCGCGCGGGCAGTCTCCTGGAGGCGGATGGCGGCTCCTGAGTTGTTGCGCACCACGGTGTCGGTCATGTTCAGCGTGCCGCTGCCCGTGACATACGCGCCGTGGCCCGGAAGATTCGCGATCACACTATTCTCGATCGAGAGGTTCGAGGCGCTGACCAGCTCGACGCCGTTCGTGCCTGGCATGGCCCCGATCACCGGTCCGATCACCACGTTGCGCAACGCGATCTTCAGGGACGCAGCCGTGATGCTCAAGGCCGGTCCGCCACCGAGTGCGACGAGGCTTCCCACCGCACCCGGAACGGCCAGGATCGACACCGATTTGCCGATTGTGACCGTCGCGGTGTTGTAGTTGGCCGAATCGAGCATCCAGATCTCCCCCCCATCGGCCACGGCGGTCAGAGCCGCCGGCAGCAGGCGGCAGGGGGCAACCAGCGTGCAGGCGTTGGCGTCGTTGCCGTCGCTCGCGAGATAGGCGCGGAACAACTGGGCTTGCGCGGTGGCGGACAGCAGCAGTGTGGCGGCGAAAGCGAATGCGCTACCTAAAACCGTGCGGCGGATCATGGCGAGCTCCGAGGGGTGAGTGGGCGGGAAATGCCACTCTACCCGGTGCGACTCGCACCGGCCGCGCCCCGGTGCGATTCCTTCGCCCGCTTGTTATTGCAGGGGTGACAGCGTGAGTGACCCAAAGTTGGTGGTGTTGTCGGTGAGGTGGTTGTTGCCCAGCGTCCGGATGACCGAACCGGTACCAGATTGAGACCAGGCGAAGTTGTTGTTGGTGATCATGCTGTTGCTCACGGCGAGCAGGGCCGTACCCGCACCCGTGGTTTGGCTGTCAAGCGCGATGTTGGTGTTCTGAATCGTGCACCGCGTCACGAAGAAGCGGGTGACGCCGTCGGCGTTGGCGGTTAAGAGGTAGATGCCCGTACCGCCACCGGAAATGATCGTATCGCTCACAGTCGCCGTCGTGGTGGTCGCCGTGTTGGAAAAGGTGACGACTCCATTGTCGTTATTCAGGAGTTTCGTGCCGGAAATATCGGCGGAGGCGCCATTTTGTAACCACACGGCGTAGCCGGCATTGTTCCGGATGATCGTGTTGGCGATCTCGACCTTTCCCGTCCCGGCCGCACGCACCCCATCGCTGGGGAGGTTGGCGATGAGGCTCCCCTCGATCGTGAGCGCGGAGGCCCCCGTCATATAAACGCCGAAGGTGGCGCCGGAGGCGGGAAGCGGAACGATCACCAGGTTTCTGAGCGCGATGGTGAGGCCCGCCGCAGTGATGCTGATCGCCGGCCCGCCAAGCGCCACGACGCTTCCGACCGCGCCGGGAACGGCCAGGATCGACACCGACTTTCCGATCGTGACCGTCGCGGAGTTGTAGTTGGCCGAATCGAGCATCCAGATCTCGCCGCCGCTCGCCACGGCGGTCAAAGCCGCCGGCAGCAGGCGGCAGGGGGCAGCCAGGGTGCAGGCGTTGGCATCGTTGCCGTCCGAGGCCAGGTAGGCGCGGAAGAGCTGGGCCTGCGCGGTGGCGGACAACAGCAGGGTGGCGGCGAGGGCGAACGCGCTACGCAGAACCGTGCGGCGGATCATGGCGAGTTCCGAGGGGTGAGTGGATGGGAATGCCACTCTACCCGGTGAGCTTGCGCTGAGATTCCAGAAGAGCCTCGAGCGCGCGATGCTGCCGGGGGGTCGCAAGCAAGCGAAATCGATAGGTCAATACCAGGCCGTGAGCCTAGGAACGCTTGCGGTCTTTACCGTCTGGGTCAGAAGCCAAGCAAAAAGAGGCTGGCGTAACCGCCAGCCTCTTGATGAATTTGGCTCCCCGAGTTGGACTCGAACCAACGACCTGCGGATTAACAGTCCGTCGCTCTACCGACTGAGCTATCGGGGATCGGAAAGCTGACTATTTTAGCTTATTTCGATCACCCGGATCAAACCTGAATGCAGCTAGTGACGGGTTTGGTTGCCTGTCACGTTGGCCCTTTTCTCGTTTTCCCGCTCGTCGGCCAACATCTGGTGAATACGGTTGCGAGCTTGGAGGAAGGGGGAGTTTTTGCTCGCTCGCCCGAGGTACTCATCCAGGTCCTCGTGCTCCCTCCGGAGCCTGTCAATTAGATCGAGAAAGAGATCCGTGAGCTCGGGATCGAACTGCGTGCCCTTGCGCGCCTTGATTTCCTCGAGCGCCTTGTCGATTGGCCAGGCAGGCGAGAACGGGCGGCCGTGGGTGAGGGCATCGAACACATCAGCAAGCGCGACGATGCGCGCGTGGATCGGGATGCGCTTGCCCTTGAGCTTCGACGGGTAGCCTTCGCCGTTCCACCATTCGTGGTGGTGGCGGGCGATCTCTTCGGCCATGCGGAGCTTCGGATTGGCGCTCTTGCCAAGGAGTTCGGCGCCGATGGTGGTATGGGTGGAGATGAAGTGGCGCTCGGCTTCCTGAAGTTCCTTCGAGGTAAGAAGGATGCGGTCAGGCATGGCGACTTTGCCGATGTCGTGGAGACGCGCGGCCAATTCCAAGTCGATTATGGCGTCTTTGGACCAGTTGAGGGCTTCGCCAAGGAACGACGCAAGGCGGCCTACCCTATAGCCGTGTTGCCCTGATGCCTCTTCTCTCAGATCCGCAGCTATTGAAAGTCGCTCGAGCATCTCGAGGTGCGAATTGAGGGCGTCCCGCTCCGCCACTTGCGCCCGAAGGGAAGCAGCCCTGGTTGCTAGCACGCCAAGATCGCTGTCCTCGGATGCGGGCCGCATTCCTACCGTGAGGAGCGCGTTTACGCCTTGCGCGCGCTTCTCACGAATATCGGCGAGCAGCGCCGCCATCTTCTCAAGCGCTTTTTCGGGTTGCATGGCATGGTCGTACGCCCTGATTAGAGCCGTCAGGGCATCGGAATACTCAGAAGTCCCTTTCTCCGATGCCGAGCTGTCAAGAGCCCGCTCGAGCGTTGCGAGCCCCCGGATTACATCGCCGCCGTGCACATCGCAAAGCCCTTTTGCCAAGTCCGCGATAAATGTCGCCTTGGACAGGCCACTCTGCCGCGAGTAATGCATGCACTGCTGAGCATGTTGGCGGGCCGCACTCAGCTTGCCAAGCTCAAGAGCAAGCTGAACAAAAGTAAATTCTCTGATTGCGCGCGAATACGCTGAGTACGCATCCGTCGGATCTGCGCTCTGCTCCAAGCAGGCCGATATCGCTTCGTATCCACGTCGATGCTCACCCAATGCACAATAGCTCTGGGCGAGATTACACAGCGCCGCCGATCTGTAAACAACAGCGTTCAGATCGATTGCCGCCGTCAGACATGGAATCGCCTCCCTGTATAAGCCAGCGTAATTTAGAGCGATACCGAGATTGATTAGCACGGCCGCCTCAGCTTCGGCGTTCTGAAGCTCTCGTGCCATTGGAAGGGCGTGCGAGTAATTCAAGACCGCCTCTCCGCAGTCACCGAGATGAGAGTAGGCCACACCCTTAAGCATTAGCGCCTTGCGTATCCATCCCTTGTCGCCCGTCTGGCGGGCGAGCGCGACGGCTTGCTCGTTGGAAAGGGTGCGCCCCGCGGCCAGGTCGGCGGGATCGAGGTCGCCGACGGCTCGCTCGTAGCGGGCCCGATCGTCTGATTCGAGCTTCCGGTCTGAATCGGCGTCGATCC
>Ga0111539_10011996_pt1 | contig 10864 bp, 9 predicted proteins | sample RhiMethybrSRZTD1_FD_79667 | JGI IMG/M metagenome (GOLD analysis project Ga0111539, IMG submission 79667) | Populus rhizosphere microbial communities from Tennessee, USA - Rhizosphere MetaG P. TD hybrid SRZTD1 (version 2) (version 2) | ecosystem: Host-associated > Plants > Roots > Rhizosphere >... | reverse complement strand
GATCGCGCACGACACGATCGCCGCTGACTTCGTCAACGTGAATCCAGGCGCCGCCGTGGCGGGCAACGCGCGACTCGGCGCGGGCTGCAATATCGGCGCGGGCGCGACGGTCATTGACAAGATCACGGTGGGGGAGTGGACGATCGTGGGTGCGGGCGCCGCGGTCGTTCGTGATCTCCCGCCGCATTCGACCGCCGTCGGTGTCCCCGCGCGCGTGATCAAACAGGCATGACCGACTCGGTGACGACCGCGGACCGACCCGTCTTCAGCGTCGTGATGCCGTGCTACAACTACGCGCGGTATCTCGGCGAGTGCCTCGACAGCATCTTTGGGCAGGTCGACCCGCCGCCGTTCGAGATCATCGCGGTCGACGACGCGTCGACCGACGACACCGTCGCGATGCTCGAGCGGGTCCGCGATCCGCGGCTGCGCGTGTTTTGCAACGAGCGCAATCTCGGGCACGCCGGTACGATCAATCGCGCGCTGCCGCTGACGCGCGGCGCCATTGTCTCGCGCATCGACCCCGACGATCGCTACCGGCCCCAGTTCATGGCGACCGTCGTCGATCGGCTGCGCCGGTATCCGGAGGTCGGCCTGGTCTACGGCCGCGCGGAGCTCATCGACGGCGCCGGAGCGCCGAGCGGCACGATCACCAACGAACCGCACGACTCGGAGTTTCACGGCTCGGAGTTTCTGGCGCTCCTGCGCAAGAACTTTATTTGCGCGCCGACGGTGGCGGCGCGGCGCGAGCTGTGGCTCGCCCAGCTGCCGGTTCCCGACACACTGGCGTTTCACGACTGGTACTTCACGCTGCTCATTGCCCGATCGTCAGAGTTCTATTTCGTAGACGACGTCCTCGCCGATTACCGCGTGCACGGCGCGAATCATCACACGGCGATTTCACGCACCGGAGCCGAAGAGCGCTCCGTGCTGTGGCTGCTGGACAAAGTGTTCACGGAGCCGGAACCTGATGCGGCGCGCCAGCGCGCCAAGCAGGAATCGGCTCGCAGCGTGTACGCGGCCCACTACCTCGACTTCGCCGACAAGTATTTCGGCTTCGGGATGAACGCGGATGCCCGCCGCTGCTACTGGGCCGCCGTCTCGCACCAGCCCGGCCTCGCCATGAGACCGGACGTGATGCGACGGCTTGGCGCTACCATCTTCGGTCGCGATCGCTACGAGCGTCTCAAGGCCGGATGGCGGCGCGTGGCGTCGTGAAGGTTCTGCACTGCGTGTTCTCGTACCTGCCCGATCCTCCCGGCGGGACGGAGATCTATGTCCAGGACCTCTGTCGGGAGCTGCGGGCCTTCGGCGTCGAGAGCGCGGTGGTCGCGCCCGGCCGCGAGAGCACTCACTACGCGGTCGACGGCATCCGTACGTACCGCATCGGCGGGACGCCGGCGGCGTCGCTGGCCGAGCTCTACGGCGCCGGCGACCGGTCCGCGGCGGATGCGTTCGATGCCGTCCTGCGGGCCGAAGTGCCGGATGTCGTGCATCAGCACGCGCTGACGCACCTGTGTTCCGTCGAGTGGGCGAGACGCGCGCGGCACATCGGCCGGCCGCTCGTCGTCACGGTCCACACGCCGACGTTTACGTGCGTCAGGGGGACCCTGATGCGATGGGGCAGGGAGGTCTGCGACGGGCGCCTCGACGCCACGACCTGCACGGCCTGCACGCTCGAGGGCCATCGACTGCCGCGGCCGCTGAGCGATCTTGTGGCCCGGCTACCCGCGTCGGTCGCTGCGGCCGTGCATCGCACCGGCCGGTCTGGGCCCTTGTGGACGGCACTGCAACTGCGCGGTCTCATCAGCGATCGCCATCGGCATGTTCGCGAGTTTTTCGGGCACGCTAATCGCGTCGTATCGCTGTCGCCGTGGACCCGCCGATTGCTGGAGCTCAACGGGATTGCGCCTGACGTCATTGCCGACGTGCCGCACGGTGTGACGCTGCGCGCCGCCCGCGCCGCGCCGCGACGCGAGACGGGGCCACTGCGCGTGGTGCATCTCGGTCGTCTGGATCCGACGAAGGGCACGGCGTTGCTTATCGACGCCGTTCGGGGTGCGGCGTCGAGCCACATCACGCTCGACGTGCTTGGCGTCGCGCAGGATTCCGGGCACGTCTCGGTCGCGGACGATCTGCGCGCCCGCGCGAACGGTGATGCGCGAATTACGTTCCACCCGCCAGTGGCGCACGAGCACGTCGTGCCGCTGCTGTCCGGGTACGACCTGCTCGCCGTGCCGTCCCAGTGGATGGAAACTGGTCCGCTCGTCGTGCTGGAGGCATTCGCGGCGGGGGTACCGGTCCTGGGATCGGACCTCGGCGGGGTGGCAGACAAGATCAAACACGAGATCGACGGCCTGCTCGTGCGACCGCACGACTCGCGCGTGGCTTGGACACGCGCGCTCGAGCGATGCGCGGCCGATCGCGCGCTTGTCGAGCGACTGCGGTCAGGGGTGCCCGTGCCGCGTACGACCGCCGACGTCGCCCGCGACATGTCGGCGATCTATCGCGATGTGGCGGCGCGGGCGACGGGGTCGATCGACCGGCGCGGCGGGCAGTCCGTGGTGGCGTAGCCGCGACATGGGCCGCTCCGAGCTCGTCGATGGGATCGTGGCGACGGTGCCCGGCAAGATCGGGATCCTTCGCGCGCTCGCCCGATTGCCGCCCGCCTGGCGATCGCTGCACACGTATCGGGCGTCCGCAGCGCTGGCTCGGCGGACAGCGCACAAGCCTCCGGCGTTCGTGACGAATCTCGGCATGCACGCGGGCCTTTTGTTCGAGGTCCCGGCCGATCACTTCGTGGCGCTGTTCGGTACGCCGGATCTGTACGCTGGAGAGCGCGGTGCGCTGGCCCTGGCGGCCCATCTTTCGCATCACGCCGATGCGTTCGTCGACATCGGCGCGCACGTGGGGTACTTCACGACGTACGTCGCGACCCACGGGCGGCCCGACGTTCCGATCGTCTTTCTCGAACCCGACGTCGATCTCTTCCGCGCGCTCGAACGCAACGTCCAGGCCAGTCGTCTGCGCCACGTGCGTGGGTTCAGCATCGCCGTCGGCGACACCGACGGCACGAGGCCGTTCTACCGCAACCGGACCGATTCGCTGTCGGGCAGTCTGACGCCGATGTTCTCCGACCGTCATGACATCGACTGCGAGACGGTCGCCGTGCGGACGTTCGCGGGTCTGGCGACCGAGCTGGGCTTCCGCCGCGCGTGTGTGAAGGTGGACGTCGAGGGTGCTGAGGCGGCGTTTGTCGCGGGCGCCCGGCCCGCGGTCGACCGCATCGCGTTCCTCATCATGGAAGTGCTCGGGCCGGCTCACCGCGATGGATTCGTGGCAAAGGTCATCGCCGAGACTGGCTGGCACGCGTACTACATCAACGATGAGGTGCTCGAGCCATCGCTTGACGGTTCGTTTCAGTATCGCGAGCCCGAGTACAACTGGCTGTTCTGCGATCGCTCACCGGCGGCTCTGGCCGACATCCTCAAAGGCTCCCGGCTCCGTGTCGCCGAATCGGCTGGCCGGTCATGAGCGAAGTGTCTTCAGTGCCGCGGCCGCTAGGCAGAGTGTTGTACGTCCAGTACGCGAACCCGGCCGCCTATCCGCCGGTTGAGCACGGCGCACATCTCGTCGCGAGGGCGGGATTCGACGTTCGGGTGCTGGGGCTCGGTTATCTGGACCGCGTGCGGTTTCGCTCGCATCCACGCATTCGTGTGGAGATGATGCGGCCGGCGGGTGGAGGCATGCGCGGACGTCTGCGGTACCTCCAGTACATGTCGTGGGTAGCATGGCGCGCGCTCCGTTGGTCGCCGGACTGGATCTACGCGTCAGATCCGTTTGCGTGTCCCGCGGCGCTCTCAGCCAGCGCCATCACCGGCGCGCGGATCATCTACCACGAGCACGATTCGCCCGCGCCTGCGGATCGCGCCGGCGAGCATTGGTTTGCGCGTCAGGTGCGGCAAGCCCGGGCCCGGATCGCGAACCGTGCGGCGATCTGCATCCTGCCGAACGCCCGCCGCGCGCGTGCGTTTGCCGAGGAGACCGGCCGCCCCGATCCGGCCTGCGTGTGGAACTGTCCGTTGGCCGACGAGGTGGCCGAATCGCACGACGCGCCGGGTGGCGGCTCGGCGATGCGTCTGCTGTACCACGGCTCTATCGTGCCAGCGCGTCTGCCGCTGACCGTCATCGATGCGCTGGGTCATCTCCCGGGTGATGTCTCGCTGTCGTTTGCTGGATACGAGACGGCGGGTCACCCGGGGTATATCCAGGCATTGCTCAGGCGCGCCGACCAGCAGGGTGTTCGCGACCGCGTGCGGTATGCCGGGCTGATTCCCACACGCGAGGAGCTGCTGCGCCACGGTGCGACATGTGACGTCGGGCTCGCGCTGCTCGTGCCGACACCGGGCGACCTCAACGAAGAGGCCATGGCCGGCGCGTCGAACAAGCCGTTCGACTATCTCGCCTGCGGCCTCGCGCTCGTCGTGAGCGATCTGCCGGACTGGCGCGAGATGTTCGTCACGCCGGGCTTCGGCATGACGGCCGACCCGGCGTCGGCCGAGAGCATCGCTGCTGTGCTCCGGTGGCTGTTCGAACACCCGTCGGAACGCCGCGCGATGGCCGAACACGGCCGGCAGAAGATGGCCACGGCGTGGAATTACGACACGCTGTTTGCGCCGGTGCTGGCGGCGATGAGGCGTCCGGCGTCGCCACAATCTTCGCCCATATCGCACGAGCCGGCGAGGAGCTGAGCGTGCTCGCGGTCATCGAGACGCACCCGATTCAGTACCACGCGCCGGTCTATCGCGCGTTGCAGACCTCGCACGGCGTACCGGTGACGGCGATCTATGCCTCGGACTTCAGCGTCGCGGGTTACCGCGATCGCGAGTTCGGCGCGACGTTCCGCTGGGATACGGATCTGCTGTCTGGGTACGGCGCCGAGTTTCTGTCGCGTGTCGCCGAAGGCGGCGCCCCGGACGCTGACGCGGCGACGACGGACGGATTGCGGGCGGCGCTGCGGCGCATCGCGCCAGACGCCGTCCTGGTGACGGGCTACAGCCCGGCGTTTCACAGATCGGCGTGGTTCGAGGCCTGGCGCACGGGCCGGCCGGTCCTGTTCCGTGGGGAGGCGTCGGACCTCGCGCGATCCCGCACCTGGCTCCGCGATCGCGTGCGCCGGTTTGGTCTCGGCATCGCGTATCGCAGCTGCGCGCGCGTGCTCTACATCGGCGCACAGGCGCGATCGCACTATGAGGCGCTTGGCGTTCCCGCCGAGCGGCTCGTGTTCTCGCCGTACTGCGTGGACGTGACGCCGTTTGTCGTCGGCGAGGACGCGCGGACGCGTCTCCGCGCGAGCACGCGAGCCACGCTGGGCATCGACGACGATCGGCTCGTCTGGCTCTATTCGGGCAAGCTCAGCGCGCGCAAGGGTGTCGATCTCATCGTCCGTGCCGTTCGCGAGTTGCCCGAGCCGTTGCGCGCGCGCGTGACGCTGCTGTTCCTCGGTGATGGGGGTGAGCGCGACGCGCTGGCCGCGCTCGCCGCGGCGGCGCCGTCCGTACCGGCGCTCTTCGTCGGATTCAAGAACCAGCGCGAGCTGAGCGCGTACTATCACGCCGCCGATCTGCTCCTCTTGCCGAGCCGCCATTCGGAAACCTGGGGTCTGGTGGTCAACGAGGCGCTCCATCACGGCGTGCCATGCGTGGTCTCCGACCAGGTCGGCTGCGCGGCCGATCTCGTCGTGGCCGGAGTGACCGGCGCGGTGGCTCGCGCCGATTCGGTGAGCGATCTCGCGCGTGCCGCGGCCTCAGTGTGTGGACTGGCCGGACGCCCGGCGACGCGCGACGCTTGCCGCCGGCACGTCGCGTCGTACTCGGTCGATACGGCGGCAGCGGGAATCGCCGATGCGTACCGAAGCATCACCGGCCCCAACCGCGTGGCGAGATCTGCGTGAACGCGAACCCGACCAGGCTGCTGCTGGTCGCGAATCCCGACGCGATGCACGTCGGCGCCCATTTTCTCGAAGCCGCCGGCGCTCTCGGGATCGATGCGCACCTCTGCGACGTGCGCCGGGCGTCGTCGGGGCCGCGCCTCTTCCAGAAGGCGGCGTGGTGGGCAGCAGGCCACCGGCCGCTGCGCCTTCGGCGCTTCAGCCGCGAAGTGGTTGAGGCTGCGCGGCGTCTTCGGCCGCAGTACGTGCTGACGACGGGGCTGGCGCCGCTCGATGCCGCGGCGCTCGATGCCCTCGGCCGACTCGGCGTCGTGCGCCTCAACTTTCTGACGGACGATCCATGGAACCCGGCGCATCATGCGCCGTGGTTTCTGGAGGCACTGGGCCGGTACGATGTCGTCTTCTCTCCGCGGCGCGCCACGCTCGCCGACATCGAACGTGGTGGCGGCCCGCGCGCTCGTTATTTGCCGTTTGCGTACGCGCCATCTCAGCACTTCATCGATCGGCCGACCGACGCCGAGTCCGCGACGTGGGACGCGGACGTGGTCTTTGCCGGGGGCGGGGACCCGGACCGCGTCGAGATCTTCGACGCATTGATCCGCGCGGGGCTGCGCGTCGCGCTGTACGGCGGGTACTGGGATCGATATGCGCAGACACGGGGCGCCGCGCGCGGGCACGTGGGGCCAGGGGGTGTGCGAAAGGCTATTGGCGGAGGGCGCGTCGCGCTGTGTCTCGTTCGGCGCGCGAATCGTGACAGCCACTCCATGCGGACGTTCGAGGTGCCCGCGATGGGCGGCTGTGTCCTGGCTGAAGACACCGTCGATCACCGCGATCTGTTCGGCGCGGAAGGCGAGGCGGCGTTGTACTTCAGGACGCCGGACGACGCGGTCGATCGGGTGCGTGCGCTGTTGAAGGCGGCCGCGGATCGCGCGCGCATGTCGTCGCGCTCGCACGCCATCATCACGGCCGGCCGCCACCGCTATGCCGATCGGCTCGACCAGATGCTGTCGGAGGTCAAGCGGGCGTCGTGAAAATCGCCCTGGTAATCCCTGGCCGTTTTCACGGATTCGATCTGGCGCGGTCGCTGACCGCACGAGGCCACGACGTCCGTGTCCTGACGAATTATCCGAAGAGTGCCGTCGAGCGGTTCGGCCTCGATCGGGCGCAGGTCAGCAGCTTTCTGCGGCACGGAATCCTGGCCCGCGCGCTGGCGCGCATGCCGGGTGGCGCCTCGCAGCACGAGGCCTGGCTGCACGAGATGTTCGGCCGCTGGGCGGCGCGCGAACTGGCCGGCTCGTCGTACGACATCATTCACTGCTGGAGCGGCGTGTCGGAAGAGCTGCTGCGCGATCCATCGGTCTCCGCCGGCTGCAAGCTGTTGATGCGGGGATCGGCTCACATCGAAGTGCAGAGTCGTCTGCTCGAAGAGGAAGAGGTCCGTGTGGGCGTGCCGCTCGACCGGCCGAGCGCGTGGATGCGCGCGCGCGAACGCCGCGAGTACGCGCTCGCCGATCACATCCTCGTGTTGTCGACCTTCTCCGCGAAGTCGTTCGAGGAAGCCGGCGAGGAGCCGGCGCGCGTCAGCGTCGTCAAGCTGGGCGTCGAGGTCGGGGCATTTCGTCCGGCGGCCGAGGCGCTTGAAGCGCGCTGTGCGCGCGTGCGATCCGGCGCACCGCTGCGGGTGCTCTACGTGGGGTCTCTGTCGTATCAAAAGGGCGTGTACGATCTGGCGCAGGTGATCGAGGCGGCGGGCGAACGATTCTCGTTCACGCTCGTCGGGCCCGTTCTGCCCGAAGCGGCAGGGGTCGCCGCACGCCTCGGCAGGCGCGCGACGGTCGTCGGAAAAGTGCCCCAGGCCGACCTGGCCGCCTGGTACCGGGAGGCCGATCTCTTTGTCTTTCCGACGATCCAGGACGGATTTGCGGCCGTGCTCGCGCAGGCGCGCGCCGCCGCGTTGCCCGTGATCACGACCGCGAACAGCGCCGGCACGGACATCGTCAACGACGGTGAGGACGGCTGGATCGTCCCGATTCGTAACGCCGGCGCGATCGTGGAGCGCCTGCGCTGGTGTGATGCGCACCGTCCGGAACTCGACGTGATGTTGAGACACTTGTCCGAGACGTACCGCCCGTATGACTGGCCGAGGGCGGCTGAGGACTTCGAGCGCGGGTGCCTGCGGCTCCTGACGTTGTCCCGAGGAGCGGCAGCTCATGTCTGAAGTCGACCTGACATTCTGGTTGTGGGTCTGGGTGTTCGCTGCGGCATTTGCCCTCGTGCGGTGCTGGCGCGAAGGCGCAGGGGCAGGGCTGGTGCTCACCTACGTCCTGACCTTCGGCGTGATGCATTGGCTCGCGGCGTTTCTCTTCATGCTGCCATGGCATAGCGAAGCCGGCCGCGATCTGACGGCGTTGGGCATGCGGGAAAGCGCCATTGCGATGGTGGCGTTCGCCGGCGGTTCGGAGATCGTTCGCTTCTTCTTGAATCGGGGGCTGGAGCGCGGCGAGACGAAGCCGGCGTCGCCAGTCGACGGCCGACTGCCGACGGTGTACATCGCGATCGGCATCTTCTTTTACGTGTTCGTTCAACCAGTGGCGAGCCGCGTGCCTGGCCTGGACGCGGTCGCCGCGACCGGCGGCACCCTCATGGTGGTGGCGATCGCGCTGAAGTGCTGGGACGGCTGGGTGCGCCAGCGAACGGGCGTGATGTGGGCGTGGCTGGCTGGTACGACGGTGCTTCCGTTGCTGACGGTGATCGTGCAGGGGTTTCTTGGCTACGGATTTGCGGCGATGGTCACGGTGATCGCCTTCGTCGCCAGCTTCCTTCGGCCGCGATGGAAAGTCGTGGCGCTCGGCATTGTCCTCACCCACATTGGTCTCTCGGTGTACGTCACGTACATGCGCGATCGTCGCGAGATTCGCGCGGTCGTCTGGTCTGGTGCAGGCGTGAGGGATCGCGTGAGCCAGCTCGGTGAGACGTTCAAGTCGGCCGAGTGGTTCGATCCCAGGAAGGAAGAGCACCTTCGTCGCATCGACCAGCGGCTCAACCAGGACTATCTGCTCGGCGCATCGGTCGCGTACCTCGAAGGCGGCTCGGTCGGCCTGGCCCATGGCTCGACCATCATGGAATCGCTCTACGCGCTGGTGCCGCGCGCCGTCTGGGCAAACAAGCCGGTCGTCGGTGGCAGCGGAGAGCTCGTCTCGATCTACACGGGTCTTCGCTTTGCCGAAGGCACGAGCGTCGGCATCGGTCAGGTGATGGAGGCGTACATCAACTTCGGCCGGGACGGCGTCATCGTGTGCTTCCTGTTCTTTGGCGCGGTGCTCGCCACGCTCGATCAGGTCGCGTGGCGGCGTCTGCAGAAGGGGAACGCCGCATCATTCCTGCTGTGGTACCTCCCGGGCCTGAGCCTGCTCCAGATCGGTGGATCGTTTGCGGAGGCCACTTCCAGCGCGGCGGCGGCGCTGGTCATTGCACTGGCTCTGAGGCGATTCCTCACGCGCGTTCTTCCCGATCGACGCGCGGCCGCGCGGGATCTGGCCGGCGACCACCACGTGGACAGCAAGCTGTCGGCATGAGCGCGCCCAGCCTCGCGGCCATCACGCTGGATCCCCGCGGCGGCGGTGTGGCTGGTGTGTCGCGCCTGCTGTGGCGCGCGTTTCACGATCGATGGGGGACGTTGCCTCGGTTGCACACGCTGCTCGGGAACGGGCCGACGTTCGAGTCACTGCACTCGTCGATCGCCCGCCGTCTCCGGTTCGGTGCCCGCATCGCCATCGACCAGTCGCTGAGCAGTTCGAGCGGCATCTTCTATTCGCATCTGTCCGTGGCGCAGGTCCAACGCTTTCTGCCGTTCAAGAGGCGGCCGTACGGGGTGTTCCTGCACGGCGTCGAGGCGTGGCACCCGCTCTCGGAGCAGCAGTTGGCCGTATTGCGGCACGCGTCTCTGCGGCTGTCGAATTCCCAGTTCACGGCGGACCGCGTGAGCGCCGAGAATCCGGGGATCGGACCGATTGTCGTGTGCCCGCTCGGATTGCCGCCGGGTTCGGAATCACGCGGCGCTCCGGCGCCGCCGGCCTCGCCGAGCGAAGTGCTGATCGTCGGACGAATGTCCGCACGCGAGCGCTACAAAGGCCACGATCAGCTGATTCAGGCCTGGCCACTGGTCGTGAAGAGCGTGCCGAATGCACGCCTGGTCTGCGTGGGGGAAGGCGACGACTTGCCGCGACTGCGCCAGGTGGCGCGCGACGCAGGCATTGCGGCGTCGGTGGTCTTTCCGGGTTTCGTCTCCGACGCGGCCCTCGCGGAACTCTACAGCCGCTCTGCGGCGCTGGCGATGCCGAGCCGCGGCGAGGGATTCGGGCTCGTGTACCTGGAAGCCATGGCGCACCGGTTGCCGTGCATTGGCTCGATTCACGACGCCGCGCGCGAGATCATCCAGGATGGCGTGACCGGGTTCGTCGTCGACCAGCAAGACGTCAATGCATTGGCCGACCGGATCGTACGGCTGCTCGGTGACGAACCGCTCCGGCGCGCCATGGGCGAGCAGGGGCATCGTCGCTTCGAAGCGGAGTTCACTGCGGATCAGTTTTCCCGTCGCGTGGTGCCGTTCGTCGAGGCCGCCTTGACGGGAGAAGCTGCGCATCTGGCCGCCGTGCGTGTGACGCCTCGCTGAAGAGCATGGGCTGCCGCGTGCTTCAGGTGATTCCGGCCGTGGCGCCGCGCTACGGCGGACCGAGCGTCGCCGTCGTGGGGATCGCGCGGGCACTTGCCGCACAACGTCACAACGTCCAGATCGTCACGACGGATGCGGACGGGCGCGGTCGGCTGCCGGTGCAGACCGACGTCGATCTGCTGTATCAGGGTGTGCCGATACGGTTCTTTCAGAGGGAATTCAGCGAGTCGTTCAAGTGGTCG
>Ga0111539_10011994_pt1 | contig 10865 bp, 9 predicted proteins | sample RhiMethybrSRZTD1_FD_79667 | JGI IMG/M metagenome (GOLD analysis project Ga0111539, IMG submission 79667) | Populus rhizosphere microbial communities from Tennessee, USA - Rhizosphere MetaG P. TD hybrid SRZTD1 (version 2) (version 2) | ecosystem: Host-associated > Plants > Roots > Rhizosphere >... | reverse complement strand
GATTCACACAGCTCTATCCCAGCTTTTCGTCTGGAGCTGCCGCTCCGATTCTGATCCTGAATGATCTGTTCGTCGTTCCATCAGCGCGAAGATGCGGAGTCGCCACGTCATTGTTGCGCGCCGCCGTTGAAGCGGCGCGGGCAGCCGGAGCCGTGCGGCTGACGCTCTCGACCGAGATCGTCAACGAGGCCGCTCGACAGCTGTACGAGCGTGAGGGCTGGACGCTGCAAGCGGATTTCTGCGTCTACAACCTGGCCCTGACGTGAGACCTCTCAACACCCGTCAGTAATTCCGCGTCAAATCCATCCCCTGGTACAGCGACGCCACCTGATCGCCGTAGCCGTTGAACACCTGTGTGCGCATTCGCTTGAACAGGGACGGCAGGCGCACTTCCATCGCCTGACTCCAGTTCGGATGATTGACCCTCGGGTTCACGTTCGCGTAAAAGCCATAGGCTTTCGGGTAGTTGATCTGCCACGACGACATCGGCTGCTTCTCGACGAAACGGACCTTCACGATCGACTTGATGCCCTTGAACCCGTACTTCCAGGGAACAACGAGCCGAACAGGCGCGCCATTCTGATTGGGCAGCACTTCGCCGTAGATGCCGACGGCGAGCGTGGTCATGGGATGCATCGCTTCATCCATGCGCAGAGCTTCGACGTACGGCCACTCGAGCACGTCGGAGCGCTGTCCCCGCATCTGTTTCGTATCGAGGATCGACGTGAACTCGATGAACTTCGCCTTTGCGGTCGGCTCACACCGTTGGATCAGATTCGCGAGCGGGAAGCCGACCCACGGAATCACCATCGACCACCCCTCGACGCAGCGATGCCGGTAGATGCGGTCCTCCAGGACCTGTCCCTTCAGCACGTCCTCGAGTGCGAGCGTGCCCTTTTTCGCGCACTCGCCGTCGATCGCGATCGTCCACGGCTGCGGCGGTTTCCAGGCTGGAGCATTGCGCGCCGGGTCGTCCTTGCCTGTGCCGAACTCGTAGAAGTTGTTGTACGTCGTCGAGTGCTCCCACGTGTTGATCGACTCCGTCGTGCTGAACGGACTGTGCACCGTCATCAGTCTGCGGCCGTGGCCCGCCGCGTCCTGCGCGTGCACGCGCGAGTCCGCGATGAGCGCGCCGCCGGCCGCCGCGGCCGCCGCGGCGATGAACGAGCGGCGATTCAGATAGATCTGCTTGTCGGTGATGTCGGAGCTCTTGATGTCAACCATGGAAATGCACCTCGGCATTCATCCGCACTTTGACTGGCACGCCGCTCTTCATCGCCGGCGTGAATCGCCACTGCTCGAAGTGGCGCACCGCAATCTCGTCGGCGTCCGGCGACAGCGAGCGCAGGATGCGCACGATCTTCGGCGAGCCGTCCTGCAACAGGACCACGTCGAGCACGACGGATCCGCGTGCGCCAGCGTGGTTGAGCGCCACGCCCGACGTGCGCACGACACGCGGCGGCGTCACACCGGGGCCGACGAGCGTCGCCATGTCGTTGGCGATCAGTTCGTTGACGCCCTCGTTGCGAAGATTGAATTCGATCTCCACCTCGGCGTCAGTCGCCACCGGCACGCCGGCGCGTGTCGCCGGGCGGAAGCGCCATTGTCGGAGCGCGACGAGCGCATTCTGATCGAGCCCGGCGCCGAGCCCGTTGACGATCTGCGCGGTCGTGAGGCGGCCAGCCTCGTCGACATGGATCGCGATCGTGACGATACCCTCGAGACGTGAACGCTTGGCCTCGTCGCTGTAGAGCGGCGGCGTCGTGTATTCGGCAATCTCCGGCGGCGTGATGGGGTCCGCTGTCTCGGCCGCAATGCCCGTTGCTCTCGTCCGTCGGACGACAGCCGGGTCTGAAGACTCGCCTTTATGAGCAGGTGCGCCTGCCTCGGACGAACTCTCACTCGCCATGACGGCGGGCGGCAATGCCGCTGCGTTTACAACGACGTCGATCGATACGTCCGTCGTCATGGCCGCAAGGGGCCACGCCATAGCCACGACGCCGGCACACATGATGAGTGCAGCGCGACGAGAGATCGATCGGCGATTTGCGTCGATCCGCAACAACGCCGCCACTCGTCGCTCGAGGTGCGCGCGACGTGCCATCGCGACCGCCGGCAATCGACGCTCCCTTCCGATCCGCGCCTCACGCACGATCGCGACCAAATGCGCCGCATACCCACTCGGTTCCTGCCCCACACGCAGCGCCTCATCGTCGGCGGCCTGTTCCGCTTCGCGACCGATGGCGCGCTCTGCGCTCCAGAACAGAGGGTGAAACCAGTAGGTCGCGCACGCGAGCTGCGTCAGCACGTGGACGAGCCAGTCGCAACGACGAACGTGAGCGAGCTCGTGGGCGAGCACCGCTTCGAGACGATCGGCGGGCCATGCCGTCGCCGCAGGAGGCAGCAGCACTCGAGCGCGGCCGATGCCCCACGTCATCGGCATCACCGCGCGGGCACTGAACAGGATCGCGGGCGCTGGCGAGACGCGCATCGCCGTCGCCATGCGGTCGCCAGCCGCGCGCTCGCGTGCGCCGGCCTCACGACTGCTGCGCACGAGCGGCACGAGCCTGACGACGTCGCGCGCGACCAGCAGCAGCGCGACGAGCGCACCGACAAACCAGACGACCAACGACCATTGCGCGAGCGTCCACGCGGTCTCGAGGCCGGTGGCCCGTACGACGACGTCCGGACCAGGCGTGGACGTCCATGAACGTACGGGGACCATCGATGGCAACGCATCGATGACGTGTCGCGCCCACTCGAGCTGCCAGGCCGGCAACAGCGCACCGAGGACTGGCAGCATCGCAGACGTGGCGAACGCGGCGGTCCACAGCAGATGCCGCTCCGCCGCGGATCGCGTGCGCAGCCGCGGTATGACCAGATGCGCGACGAGCAGCACGATGGTCGCGCGGATCATCGGCGCTTTCCTTCGCGGCGCGCGCGTTCGATCAGCTGTGCAATCCGATCGAGCGTTTCTTCCGAGACGCCGCGGCCGTCACGGCCGACCAGCGCCTCGACCACTTTCTCGGGCGAGCCGTCGAAGAACGTGTCGAGCAAATGCTTGACCGCAGACCGACGGACTTGATGCGCCGGCGCTGCCGCCTGATACACGTAGCGAAGCTGTTCCTCCTCGTGCCGGAGATACCCCTTCTCCTCGAGGACGCGCAGCTGCGCGCGCACGGTGGAATACGCCGGCTCGCCACTGAGCTCGGTCATCACGTCGGTGACCGAGGCGCGGCCGCGCCGGTGCACGATGTCCATGATCTCGCGTTCGCGACGGCTCAACGCGGTGGGGACGGGCGGGCGTGGCATTGCTTAATTTTCTAGCACGTTGCTAGAAACATAAGCAAGCAAAATCGGGAGGCAGGCCAACCGCTAATGCGTCTGCGTCGATCGTGCTTCCGGTTTGAGCGTGAATGTCAGCCTGTTGATCTTGCCGGTGAACGTGAACGGAACATCGTAGCGGTATTCCAGCATCGCGACCCCCGTCCGCGTGTCCTGGCCGACGTCGAACGTTTCGTCCTCCGGGAACGTGACCGGGATGGTGTGATCGATCGATTTCCTCGCCACTTCCTTTCCGTCCACGGAGAGCACGCCCGTTCCGCCCTTGCCCAGGCCCGGACCATCGGACGTGAAAGCGAAGACGAGGGTGTGCTTGCCGGGTTTCAACTGGGGACCCTCCCACGCCGTGCGCTTGAGGTCGAGTAAGTTATAGAGGAACACCACGCGGCCCGCGCCGATTCCGAGGTCGCCCTTGCTCAGGAACAGGCCGTAGCCACCGAAGCGTCCGCCCTCGGTGACGATCATCCCCTCTCCGCCGCCATCCGGAATTTCCACTTCGGCCGTGATGGTGTAGGACTTGTTCAGAATGCTTGGAGCCGCGCTGGACGGCACGCCGGTCAGCCCGCCTGAATAGGTGAACACCGTTCGCCCCGCGGTCAGGCTCGGGCGCGCCGTGTTCCATCGGGCGAGGGTCGTGTTGTCGAGCGGCAGCACGTTGTATTTCTTCGCCTCGGCATAGAAGAGACCTTGTAGCTGCTTGAGCTTCTCAGGCATCTTCGCGGCGAGATCGTTGAACTGGGTCGGATCGTCCTGGGTGTTGTACAGCTCCCAGTTGTACCCGGTGATCACATCCGGCGGCGCGGCGGTGCTCAGTTCCCACGGCAGTGTCGCGGGCGTCGTCGCCGCCACCCATCCGTCGTGATAGATGGCGCGATTGCCGAGCATCTCGAAGTATTGCGTCGTGTGCCGGGTGGTCGCGTTGGCGTTCGCCTTGTCCCACGTGTACGCCATGCTCACGCCCTCGATCGGGCGCTGCGTGATGCCGTTGATCGTATCGGGGGCCTGAATGCCAGTCGCCTCGAGGATTGTCGGGACGATGTCGATGACGTGCTGGAACTGCCGCCGGATACCGCCCACATCCGTGATGTGGCCTGGCCACGACATCGCCACCCCCTGCGACGTCCCGCCGAAGTGCGACGGCACCTGCTTCGTCCACTTGAACGGCGTGTCCATCGCCCACGCCCACCCTGCGGCGAAATGCGGGAACGTTCGTTCGGATCCCCAGAACGGATACCAGAGAAGCTGGTCCTTGACCGGCACTGGAATGCCATTGAAGGTGGTGAACTCGTTCGGTGTGCCGTTGAGCATTCCTTCGGCGCTCGCGCCGTTATCGCCGCCGATGTAGATGATCAGCGTGTTGTCGAGTTCCCCGAGGTCTTCCACTGACTGAATGACCCGGCCGATCTCATGGTCGGCGTAGGCGAGGTACGCGCCGTAGATGTCTGCTTGCTTGATGAAAAGCTTCTTCTCTTCGAAACTGAGGGAATCCCATTCCGGCAATCCCTTCGGCCACGGGGTGAGCCTCGCGTTCGCGGGCAGGATACCCAGCCGCTTCTGATTGGCGAAGATCGTCTCGCGGAGTTTGTTCCAGCCGCCGTCGAAGAGATGCATGTCGCTGATGGTCTTGATCCACTCCGGCGTCGGATGATGAGGCGCATGAGTGGCGCCAGGCACGTAGTAGACGAACCAGGGATTGTCAGGAGCGAGCGCTTTGAGCTGCTTGATGTGCTGAATGGCCTCGTCGGCCATGGCGGTCTCGAGATTCCAGGAGGGATTGCCCTGGAAGGGGTAGATCGGCGTCGTGTTGCGGAACAGATTCGGCTGCCACTGGCTGGCGTCGCCACCGACGAATCCGTAGAAATAATCGAAGCCCATCCCGTTCGGCCATTGATTGAAGGGCCCCGCCTGGCTGGATTGATATGACGGCGTGTTGTGGTCCTTGCCGAACCATGACGTGGCGTACCCGTGTTCCTTCAGGATGGTGCCGATGGTTCCTTTCTCGAGCGGGATGATCGAGTCGTAACCAGGAAATCCGGTCGCAATTTCGCCGACCACGCCGAAGCCGACCGAGTGGTGATTACGACCCGTGATGAGTGCCGCCCGCGTCGGAGAGCACAGGGACGTCGAGTGGAAGTTCGTGTAGCGCAGCCCGGTCCTCGCGATGCGATCCATCGCAGGAGTGGGGATGACGCCGCCGAAGGTGCTTGGTGCCCCGAATCCCTGGTCGTCCGTCATGATGAGCAGCACGTTGGGCGCGCCCTTCGGCGGCACGACGCGCGGGGCCCACCACGGTTTCGACTCTGCGGCCTTTTCATTGATGACCCCGCCGAACGTCGGATCGGGGCGCGGAAGCTGTCTGCCGCCGATCGACGTGGTCGCGCCGGGCGACCCCGGTGCTGCAGGCGATTGGTCGGTCTCGATGCTGGACGTGAGTCCGGTACCTTGAGTACCGACGGAGCCGGGCGTGCCCGAGACCTTCTCAGAACCGCGATCGGACCGGCATCCAGCGACGACGAGCGAGCTCAGAGCGAGGGTGAGTCCAAGGATCTTCGCTCGGCTCGCCACAAAGGGCTTCTGTTTGTGTCCGATCATTTCACGCCTCCCAGTCGTGCTTCAACGTGGGACTCAGGTCGGCATACGGATCCGCAACGATCAGATCGGTGAACGGGAAGTCGATCGCCGCAGCGCCGTAGACCGCTTCGAGCGCCGCGTCGATCATCGCGGGTGCTTGCGCGAGTGAGATGGCGGCAATCGAGCCAGTCCACGTTTCATCGCACGTCTCCTGGTCCATCGAGAGCAAGAAGGCGACCGCAGCGAACGCGGCGACTGCCGCAGGTTCATGCCTCAAGCCGATCGAAACGGCAACCACCGCAGGAACTGAACTCGCAAGCGCAATCTCGCCAACACTGCCCACGCTTTACGGCATCGTGGTTGCGTGAACGCCTGACGTATCCGCGGGGCGTGCGGAGGACGGCCGTGTGCTGCACGATCGACGGGCGCCGATCACGAAGTGCCAAGACTCGCTCACGGCCGCCCGTCGGAGGCCCCAGTTGCCTAGACGCGCCAACTGCACCGCCTCGAGTGCATCGCACCTGAAGCACGATCTTGAGTCGGTCTTCGATCGTGAGCAGTCATGAGAGAGAGAGTCGTGGTAATAGCGGCGGCGCTCGAGGCGGGAACCGGCGCCTTGCTGCTCGCCGCTCCTGATGTTCTCGCCGGGCTGCTCCTGGGCGCGAGCCTCTCTGGTGCTGGTATCGCCGTCGCTCGACTCTGCGGACTCGCGTTACTCTCTTTCGCGCTGGCGTGTTGGCCGTACGGAGCGGTCGTCACCGCACAGTCGATTACGGCCCTCTTTACCTACAATCTGCTGGCAGCTCTCTATCTCACGTATCTCGGCGCGGCCGAAGGCTTCAGCGGCTATCTGTTATGGCCGGTCTGCGCGCTTCATGGTGTGATGACAATCCTGCTCGCGCGTCCGGCATGGGATGCCCTTCGGACGGAGACCGCTCGGCGTTTGCCTTCCTGAGATTGCCGGCGAGATCGTCGGGCGTTCAGCGCGTTGACCGCGTGCCGGTGACCGGCGGTGTCAGCTCACACGGGCGCGGCTGGAACTTCGTCCCGTCCGGCTCGCGTTTGAAATGCGTAGTCAGCATGAACGGCATGGTCAGATACTGCGGGTCGTCGACGATCGACGTGACGATCAGCCAGGAGTCGCCGTTCGGCTCGGTGGTTCGATCGAGGAACTCCGTGAGCGTCGCGTTGGCGCTGTAGGGGACGCCGTTGCGCCGCAGATACCCGGGACGCATGCGCGTCGTCGAAACACGCAACGACCCGCTGAGGGCCGGGCCACGCTGCGCGTTCTGCCCGCCTCCCTGGCCTCCCGCAGCCGGAGCCAGACCCTGACCCTCCGGCACCGTTTCCCAGCGCGCGAGAGAGAAGCCTTGCCATTCCGGGTTGGATGGTGGCGAGGTGTTCGCGTCGAAATGGAACAGGCGTGTCTGCGTCCCGTTGTCGATCTCCATCTTCAACGTGGCGTCGTCCTGCCATGTGATGTGCAGACGGACGGGCAGGCGCATGATGCCCGCGGCGCCGAACGGCCGGCACTGCTCGCCACTGGCAACGTCCTTGGCGATGTCCCATTCGTTCGTCACGCGGATGCCTTCCGCGTTGAGCGGCACGCTGGAGGCATCACCCTTCGGCGCCGTCACCATCCGCCACCGCCAATCCTCGGTAATGAAGGCGGTCCAATAGCCGGTGAAGTCGGTCGGCGCCGTCGCGCGCGGGGTCTGCGGCGGCTGCTGCCCGCGGCCTGCTGGTGCGGCCTGTTGTCCCCGCTGCGCCACGACATCGCGGCCGGCGCCAGCGAGGCAGGCAACTGCCATGGCCATGCCGACGAATTGCCGCACGACACGTCCGCGATTCATTCCTCTGTCTCCTCGCATCCTCGTGCAGCTCGCTACTTCTTCTGACCGAGATCCCGATAGACGGCTTCGAGAAACATCTCGCCGGTCCACGTCTTGTCGGTGCCGTAGAGCGGGTCGTACTCGAGCGCAGGCCTGGCGGCTTTCACCTGCTGCAGCGTCATCCCTTTCTTGAGCATCTCCTGCACGCGATCGCGAATGATCGTGAGCATGTCGCGATACTCGAGCACGTCGGCTTCGTTCGACACGCGGCCGTGCCCAGGTACGACGAGCGTTCCACCCATCTGATTTCGCTCGGGAATCGTGATCTCGAGCAGCGTGTTCAATGCGTCGAGCTCGCCGTTGATCGATCCGCCGCGTGACACCTCGATACGCGGGTAGCTCTCCGTGCCATAGATGTCACCGGCGCTGACCACATCCGATCGGCGGAAGTAGACGAACAGATCTCCGTCCGAATGGGAAGCTGGCTGCGCGAGCAGTTCGATGCCCTGACCGTTGGCAAAGATGTCCTTGCGCGGCGTGAAGAACGTCGAATCCGGTACGGCATCACCGGTGAGCGCCGCGAGCTCCTTCGTGCCGGCGATCATCTCCTTGACGGCGTTCTCGTGCGCGATGGTCCGGATGCCGAGGTTCTGCGCCGCCTGCCCACCGCCACCGGCCGGCGACGGTCCCGCAATCCCGCCAGCCGCTTTGACGATCTCGCCGTTGCCGGCGACGTGATCGGCGTCGCCATTGGTGTTGATCAAGTAGCGTATCGGGCGCGGCGTCAGCTGCCTGATCGCGGCCAGCAGCGAGGCGGCTTTGCCGCGAGCGCCCGAATCGACGATGACGACCCCCTCATCGCCGAACTGAATGGTCACGTTGGCGCCGCCGCCGATGAGTGCGTACGTGTCCTTGCGCACCGGAAGGAGCTCGATCCCCTCGACCTTGACGGTCTGCGGCCATCCTTCCGTGAGCGCGCGCACGAGCGGCACCTGCTGGGCGCGCGCTGTTGCCGCTCCAAACACGGCGGCAGTTCCCGCGAACGCGATCGCGCCAAGACCCGCGAGCAGCTGGTTACGCAGCATGAAGATCTCCGGACCGTGCTACTTCGACGACGACTTGCTGGAGGACGCGGCCTGATCGGCGAGCAGCTTGCGCAGCTTCGCCTCGTATTCCGGATACAGCGTGTCCTTCCCGCCCATCGCCGCTTCGAGCGGAATGCCCCACTTCTTGGAGAACCCGTCCTGAATCGTGCCGAACGGATAATGCGGAACGTAACCGCGCGGGTGGCCGGCCACCTCGTCGACGACCTCGAAAATGAACCGTTGGTCGGGCGTGATGCTCGAGCTGCGGACCCAGTGAGACGTGCGAATGAAGGGCTCCTCGAGATACACGGGGTCCGTCACGATCGACACGAGCGTCAGGTAATCGCCGTGTCGGATGAAATGCTCGGTCATCGTCGCGTGCGAGCTGCTGGCGACGCCGTTCCGCTGGATGACGCCGTACTTCATGTGCGTGGTCGTGATGGTGAGCTGGTTCCCTTCAACCTTTCCGGTCGAGAACCCGTCCCACGTGTGTTCGGCATGTTCGGAGGGGTGCGGCCGCCCGTCCATCCAGATCACACGATCGTCGCGCCCGAAGACGCCCTCGATCGTGTACGCGAGCAGCGCCTGCGTGACCGGGTCGGACACCTTCGCCACGCGCATGTTCGGTCCCGGGCCGCGCATGAAGTACTGCGCTGGATGGGGCTTGGCCATGTGTTCCGGCAGCGACAGGATCGACGCGTCCCAGTGACTGGCCTTCTGTCGCACGGCCGCATTGATTGGCAGGCCGGTGTAGTCGCCGAGCTCCGGACCGGGTGCCCGCTGCGGCTGATCCTCGTGAACACGCACGGCCCAGTCACCGGACAGATCGATTTGCGCCATCGCCGGTACAGCGATGAGCGACAGCGCGAACCCGATCACTGCGACCAAACGAACGCGAGGCGGATGGTGCACGTTCATGCGGCAGCTCCCGAAAATGCGTCGTGTCCGCCTTCAGGCGAACGCTCCGCGTAATCCTGTCCGGTCACGCGGTCGAAGGAGTCTTCGGTATTTCTGCTTTTTTGCGTTCAACGCCAACAACGAGAGATCTAAAACACGAACCGGATCGCGACCTGGACTTCGCGTGCATCGGTGGCCGTATTGAAGATGCGGCCCGCCGTGGGAATCCGCGCCCCGGTTTCGTCGAAGACGGCCTGCCCGTCCGGGTCGTTGAACGGGATGTCGAAGTTCGCGCGATTCAGCAGGTTGAACACCTCGAACCGCAACTGCAGGTTCGTTCCATTCGCCAGGCGCGTCGCCTTGATCAGCGAGAAGTCGACGACCGCCAGGCCGGGCCCTTCGAGCGTGTTGCGCGCGAGATTCCCGCGGTAGCCCGAGCCGGGAAACGCGAACGCCTCCGGGTTGTACCAATGCTCGGGCGTACGGCCGCCACTCGGCTCCGTCGACACGCCGGGCACGACGTCTGGACGATTGACGTTGTCGGTGCTGCCGTCGCGATCGGAATCGCCCGGGATGATTGGTGAGAACGGAACGCCGCCGGCCAGTGTGACGACCGTGCTCACCTGCCATCCTTCGGCCGCGCGCGAGCCACCGAAGGGGAGATCGTACGACGCGTTGATCACCGCGTTGTGGCGCACGTCGTAGTCCGACCGTCCCCAATCGCGATCGAGATTGTACGGATCGAACGTACGCGACTGGCCGTTGCGGAACTCCTGTCGTCCGCCGGACCCCGAGCGGTTGTCCATCGAATGGCCGTACGTATAGGCCGCCTGGAACGCGATGCCGTGCGACTGACGCTTCTGCCATCCGACGCTGAGGCCGTTGTACTCCGAGCGGAATCCCTGCAGGTTCATCCGGATCGTGCCGAAGTTCGGATTGCGTCGCGGAGAGCCGGCGGCGAAGAACTCGCGGCCATTGACGATCTGCGGGATGGCGATGTTGACGTCTCCCGATCCCATCAGATTGCTGCCATGTGAGCCCATGTAGCTGACGCTGACCGCGCTGTCCCACGCCAGCTCCTGTTGCAGGCCGACGTTGTATTGCGTCGTGTAGGTGGGATCGATGTCGTACTGAAACG
>Ga0111539_10011992_pt1 | contig 10867 bp, 9 predicted proteins | sample RhiMethybrSRZTD1_FD_79667 | JGI IMG/M metagenome (GOLD analysis project Ga0111539, IMG submission 79667) | Populus rhizosphere microbial communities from Tennessee, USA - Rhizosphere MetaG P. TD hybrid SRZTD1 (version 2) (version 2) | ecosystem: Host-associated > Plants > Roots > Rhizosphere >... | reverse complement strand
TCGACGATGATGAAGCCGTCGTTCTGCTTGACGATGCCGAAGACAGTGGCCAGCCCGAGGCCGGTGCCTTCGCCGACATCCTTCGTGGTGAAGAACGGCTCGAAGATGTACGGCAGCGTATCCGCAGCGATGCCGCGGCCGTTATCGGTGACCGACAGCCTCAGGAATGAGCCAGGCAGGTACTCGACGTGCCTGGCGCAGTACGCCTCGTCGAACGAGGCGTGGCGCGTCTCGATTGTGATCTGTCCGATCCCGGCGATGGCGTCGCGCGAGTTGACGCACAGGCACACCATCGACGAGGACGAGCAACTTGCCTTCGTAGCCCCACAGACCTCGGAAGCCGGTGCCGACGACGCCCGCGACATCGGCCGCGAACGAGAATCCCGGCGCCAGTTCGAGGATGTCCATCAGATCCGTCGCGCCAGCGGCCGCGATGTCCTGTTCGGTGATGACCGTGACGATGCCGGGCTGTTCGCGGACGGGACGTTCGGCGACAGGAGGCCACCGTGACCCTGAGAGCGCTCAACTCGTCGAGCGAGAGGTTGGCGACAATTGGCGTCGTGCTCTGCGCGATCAGTGCACGCTCTGACGTGAGGACGCAGAGCGCCGCCGCCGCGAAGAGTCGAGGCCGAGTCATGGCGGCGCTTGATTCAACTCATATGCCGCAGGCGACCCGAGGATCTCCTAGCGATCGGCAGTTGGTGGGCCCAGGATCATGTCAGGATCGCGACGATCCGGCCGGTTCCCCGACACCGGCCGACCTCCTTCCCTTCCCTGCGCTATCATCGGCCCGCATTGTTCGCAGGAACGCGGCGACTATGACGAAGGATTTGCTGCTGGCACGCCGTGACTACTTCAACATGGTCCATGGCGTCACGATACGGGCGATCGCTACGCTGTCGGATCACGAGCTCGATTTCAGGCCGATGGCGCGTTTGCGAACCCCGCGCGAGCTGATCTTCCACATCTACGCGCAGGAGAAGCTGACGGCAGAAGCTGCGCGCGCCGGCCGCTTCACGATGGAAGCGGCCAACGGCTCGAACCCGGAGGAGGCGGCGAACGCGTCCGCGATCGCCGCCCTGGCGACCGTGAAGGAAGCGGTCGCCTACGCCAACAACTGCCATCAGGCAGCAGAGGACATCTTTCGATCGATGTCGGACGAGGATGTCGCTCGTCCGGTCGAATCGCCGATGGGCACGTATCCCGCCTGGCAGTACTTTCTGTTTGCCTACGATGAGCACTGGCACCATCGCGGGCAGCTCTATGTCTATCTGCGGCTGCTCGGGAAGGAGCCGCCGGACCTGTACAGCTATTGAGCGCGGAGGCTGAAGTGCGCCTGATCCTTCTTGTCTTGCTGCTGTTGTTATTGGGAAGCACCGCGTCCGCGCAAAGCTGGCAGCCGCCGCCTGACAGCCAGCGCTGCCCGTCGAAATGGGGCAAGGGCGATCAGCGTGGCTCCGGCAATCACATGAAGCCCGAGAGCGTGCTGAAGGCAGCACGCCTGATCAAGACCGGCGAAGTCTTCGAGCTTGGTCGCGTGCTGCAGGAAGGGATGCCGATTCCCGCCGGCCGGCGCTTCGAGATCATGACCAAGCGTACGCGCAACGATCCCGGCACGAACAAGCGCGGCTCCAACGAGGAGCTGATCGTCGCGGAGATGGGGCAGGTCGGCACGCAGTTCGACACCTTCAGCCACCAGATGATCGGCGGCAGCATGTACAACTGCTTCACGCTCGAGGACACGGCGACACGCACCGGGTTCAGCAAGCTCGGCGTCGAGCAGGTCGGCGCGCTGATCACGCGTGGCGTGCTCATCGACGTCGCCGCGGCCAAAGGCGTCGCGGTGCTGGGCGACACCTACGAGATCACGCCTCAGGATCTGCAGGCCGCGCTCGCCGCGCAGAAGCTGACGCTCCAGCCCGGCGACGCGGTGCTCATTCATACTGGATGGGGCACGTTGTGGGGCAAGGACAACGCGCGGTATCAGCGCTCGAGTCCCGGACTCGGCGTCGCTGCGGCCGAATGGCTCGCCAAGCAGGATCCCATGCTGGTCGGTGCGGACAACACAGCCGTTGAAGTCTCGCCGAATCCTGACAAGAACCTGGCCGGGCCGGGTCACCAGATCTTTCTGGTCGTCAACGGCATTCACCTCCTCGAGAACCTCAGGCTTGACGAGCTCGCCGCCCGCAAGGCGCACGAGTTTGCGCTGGTCGTCGAGCCGCTGAAGATCCAGGGCGGCACCGGATCGACGGTCGCACCCGTTGCGATCCGGTGACGAGGTCGAAGTATCATCGCGGTTCCGGAGGATTCGATGCGATTGAAATCGTTGATGGCGATGGCGGCCGTGGTGACCGCCGTGATGGTGGGAGTCAGTCTTTCGGCGCAGCAGCCGCCGCAAGGCGGAGGCGGCCGTCCTGGTGGCGCAGGTGGTGGCCGCGGCGGTGGATTCAATCTTCCGCCGCTCTTGATGACGACCGATGCCTTCCCCGACGGCGGCATCGTGCCGCAGAAGTTCGCGGGCCGCGGCGGCGTGCAGCCCGGCTTCAAGTTCGCGAACGCGCCAGAAGGCACGATGAGTTACGCGATCATCTTCCACGACATCGACGTGTCGCTGAAGGGCAGCACCGGAGACGTGCTGCACTGGATCGTGTGGAACATTCCCGCATCGGCGGGCGGCATTCCTGAAGGCAGCGTGCCCGCGGGCGCCGTCGTAGGACGAGGCATCACTGGACAGAACGCGTACTTCGGACCTGGCGCACCGGCGGGTCCGCGGTATCACCACTACGTGTTCGAGCTGTACGCGCTCAATGCCAACCTCGATCTGCCGCCGACCGCTGGACGTGAAGAGCTGCTGAAGGCGATGGAAGGAAAGATCGTCGCCAAGGCCGCATACGTCGGTCGCTTCCGCACAGAGGCGGCGCAGTGAGACGGTCGCTTCTCGTGATTGGGTTGCTCGCATTCGCGGCAACCCGGTCACTGACGGCACAGGCGCCTGCCACGCAGGCGCCTGCGTCGTGCGACGCCATCGGCGACGTGCAGTTCGTCTGCGGTCAGAACGGACCGGAAGATCTCGTCGTCGTTCCCGGAGCGCAGTGGGTGGTCGCCTCGTCGTACGGCGGCAGCGGCGGCGTGAGGCTGATCCGCGTGAAAGATCGCATGTCGTCTGTCGCGTATCCCGGGTCCGCCCCGAAGGAAAAGCTCGACGCGAAGACCTACAACACGTGTCCCGGACCGCCCGATGCGGCGTTCAAGGCGAAGTTCCTGACGCACGGACTGTATCTGCAGGAAGGCCGCAACTCGGTCCACAAGCTGTACGTGGTCGTTCATGGCGGCCGGGAAGCGGTGGAGGTATTCGAGCTCGACGCGCGGCCGCAGACGCCGACGCTGACCTGGATCGGGTGCGCGGTGGCGCCGGATCCGATCGGTCTCAACTCCGTGCGCGCGCTGCCCGACGGCGGATTCATCGCCACGAACTTCCTGCCACGTAATCGGCAGATGGCGGCGCTGCAAAAGGGTGAAGTGAACGGTGAGCTGTGGGAATGGCACACGGCGAGCGGGTGGCAGAAGGTCCCCGGCAGCGAGGCCTCTGGCGCCAACGGTCTCGAGATGTCCGAGGACAGCAAGACGCTGTACGTCGCGGCGTGGGGCAGTCAGTCGTTCTTCCGTCTGACGCGTGGCGGGGCCAAGCCGGACAAACAGGAAGTCCCGCTCGGCTTCCGTGTGGACAACATCCGCTGGGCGCGCGACGGCGCGATTCTCGCGACGGGACAGGGCGGCAATGCGCCCAACTTCACCACGCAGATCGTGAAGGTCGATCCAAAAACGCTGAAGGTGACCGAGGTGGTCAATCGTCCGCCGGTCGGCCCGTTCAGCGCTGGTACTGTGGCCGTGGAAATCGGAAATCAGTATTGGGTGGGATCTTTCCGAGGAGATCGGATCGCGCTCTTCAACGCGAAATGACGTGATGCCGGGTCCAAAGAGCAAGACCCGGCCTACCCTGCAGAGATCTACGCGGCTTCGAGCATTCCCCTCACATCTAATCCTTCGGGGACAGGCAGGCTCTGACTGATGTGGCGCTCGTACGCGCCGGACGCGTCGCGCGTCGCTGTGTTCAACCGTTCCGTCGGTTCGTAGGTGAGCTGATCGAGCAGCCGAATCACCGGATGCAGCGGCTCACCCCGATTCGTACCGATGACCAGTCCCAGCTCGTTGCGGCTGGTGCGAACCAGCGATCCCAGCGGGAAGAACGTGATGGCGTTGACGAACGTCTTGACCAGCGCCGTATTCATCTTCTCGCCCGCCAGTCTCGCCAGGATCAAGCACGCGCGCTCGGGTGGCGTCGGAGCCTGATACGTCCGCGCGCCGGTGATGGCTTCGTAGATGTCGGCCACCGTGACGATCTGGCTCATGGGATGCGGAATCGCGTTGCCGAGGTCGGGATAGCCGGTGCCCTTCGGCCCGCGATGGTGTTCGAGTGCGATGGTCGGTGTCAGCGGATGCAGTCCGGACGTCTGCACCAGAATCTCCGCGCCGAGTGTCGTGTGTGACTCGATGATCTTGCGCTCGTGTTTGTCGAGCGCTCCAGCCTTCTTGACGATCTCGAGCGGGATCTGTGTTTTCCCGACGTCGTGCAGCAGCGCCGCCTCGACGAGCGCGGCCTGCGTTGCCTCGTCCAGTCCGACCTGTTTGCCGAGCATCAAACTGAGGACCGAGACGTTCACCGAGTGGCAGTAGGTGAGGTTTTCGTACTGCTTGACGGCGAGAATCTGTCCGAGCGCGGCGTTGCTGCGCGCCACCTTGTGGATCAGGAGCTGCACGAGATCCCGCACGGTCACCACGTCAATCGGCTTGCCCGCCGCCGTGTCTTCGAACGTCTGCTGCGCGCGGTGAATCGATTCGGCGTAATCGGGATCGAGCGGCACGGTCGGCGCGTCCGGCCACTGCTGCGCGCGCCAGCGCGTGTCGAGCGGAATCAGCTTGCCGAGAGTGATGTGCCTGACATGCCGCGCCGCGAGCTGCGAGGCGACGCCGTCACCCGATCCGCTGAACTGCCACAGGAACTCCGCGACGGCGAGGAACTCGTCGAGCTCGACGCCGCGCGTGATGTGAATGCTGTCCACGCCGAGCGCGGTGAGCTGCGACAGGAGCTGATGATTGGCCTGTCCCTCGCTGCTCGTCGGCACGCTGTCGAGGAAGACGTCGCCGCGGATCACGTCGATGCGAAGCAGCTCGCTGCCTTGCAGATGGGCCGCTGTCACATCGCCGATCTCTTTCAGCTTCTGGCCGATCATCGGGTGGCCCGGCGGATACGTGCCGGTCAGGCGGCGCAGCGCGGCCAGTCCCTTGAGGACGGCAAGCGGATCGATCGGCGCGGCCGGAGGAGGCGTGCTCATTTCCCGCGATGCTCCCTCGCCTTCAGCGCGACCTGGACCAGACTCGGTTTCCAGAATCTGAAGCGAAGAGACTCCAGCGACTTCAGCACGTCGGCCAGTCCCTGGATCTTGGCCTGACCGGCGCGATCGATCAGCCGGGCCGCCATCTGTGGATGTTTGAAGACGAATTCACGCGATCGCAACAGCTCGCGCAGCTGCGTGGCCATCTGGGCTGGCGGGAAGTGCCAGAGCGCGTCCTCGGCGGCTGTACGTCGCTCCTCGCTGCCCTCGCGGAGCTGTCTCGCCACGTGCACCGCCGCGGTTGATGTGCCGATGCGGGCGAGCGAGCGCATCGCCTCGCGCGCGACCTGCGCATCGCTGTGTCGCGCCAGCCGCGCCACGGCGGCTTCGTGACCGCTGCCGGCGTACCCAACCACCTTGGCAATGACCCGCGCCGCGGCCACGCCGCACGCGTCGAGCTCGGCGAGCAGCGCCTCGGCCATGGTCGGCGCCAGCTCGCACATCAGCGGCGTGAAGGCGCGCGCCTTCACCTGATGCGCCGCGCGATCGATCAACGCCACGAATCCCGGCACCAACGCCGGACCGAGCGCGCGCGTCAGATCCTCGACGATCGCGCGGCCCTTGTCGTCGCGATCGTGCAGCGCGGCGAGCGCCAGCAGCCGGCTCGGCGTGCAGAAGTCGCTCAACGCTTTGCCGATGGTCTCGGCGACATCTGGACGACGCTCGCGGAGGTCCTCGGCCATCGCCGTATAACCCTTGATCTCGGCGATCAGATCCGGCCAGCGAGCCGCCTGCTCGAGAGCTAGGGAGAACTCCAGGCCTCGACGGAGAAACGCATCGACCAGCGTCGGGTTCGGCTCGATCCGTACCAGCTGCGAGATCGTCCGCAGCTGTGTCATCACGCTGTCGGTATCAGCGATACCCTGGCGAACGGCGGCGACGACTTCCGCGCTCTGCTCGTCCACCGAGAGATCGAACGCCGCGAACTCGGAGAAGTCGGTGCTGCGCTTTCCGTCCACACGAATCAGTCCCTGCGCGTGGCGGTCGATTCCCGAGGACCGGTCGAGCGGTTCCTCGCCGCGCTGTGTGCGCAGACGCTCGTCAATGAGCGGCTCGATCGCGGCGCGGCGGTCCGGCGTCAGGTCGAGGCGATTGAGTGCCGCGGAGAGGACTTCGGGTGCGGCGGTCTCGAGATCGAGCAGCAGACAGATCGACTCCGCGAGATCCATGTCCGGGAAGTCGCGCAGCACCTTGCCTTCGTCGCGTCCGTCGAGCAGTCCCGGCAGAACTGTGCGCTGCAGCAGGTTGTTCCGTCGATCGGGATCGAGCTTCAACACCGCGCGGGCGAGACGGCCGAACATCACCTGGGCGAGGCGCGGGTCGAGCGCCGAGAAGAGCAGCGTCACGTCGCTGAACTTCCGCTCGAGCGCCGTCTGACGCGTGTCCACGCCGGGAATGTCATCGTCAGTGAGGCGGAGCAGCATGCTCGCGATGTCTGCAGGGTCCTCGACGAGCACGACGAGATCGACGAGTGACACGGAGTCGAGCGATTGCCCAGGCTCGAGCCGGACCCATCCCTTGTCAGGCGGATACAGGTAGCTGACCGGAACGTCCTTCTGCGTCGCGGCGTCGCGGCGGCGGCGTTCGTGAGTGAGGACGTCCTGGGTGGCGGGTGCAGGGCTGCCGATGTCGAGCACGGCGGGCCGATGCGCCATGCCGACCGTGACGGCGCTGACGCCGTGTTCAGTGAGCCGTTCGGCGAAGGTGACGCCTTCGCGCTCGAGGTCGTCAGCGGCGACGAGATCGATGCAGAACCGCGACAGGTCGCGCGGCGTGGCGGCGCGATCGACATCGAGCGTGGCGACGCGCGCGCGGAACAGCCGGCGTGTCAGCTCGTGCTCGATGACCGTGCCCGCGCCGATCGTCGCCTCGTCCACGATCAGGTCGTTCGGAGTGACGCGGAATGACAGCCGATCGCGCATCGGCAATGCGGTGAGCGCGTCGTGGCAGGCGGTAATGGCTTCGATGCAGATCGGGCTGGTCGCGGGATAGGTATGGAATTGGCGGATCGCGCGAGCCAGCAGCTTGAGGACGCCGTCAACCGTCGCGTCCGGGTGGCTCGAAAGAGAAATGACGGCCGTCGGCCGGCCTGGTCCCGTCGAGGGGCCGGTCGTGGCCCCACCAGATGCAGAGGAACCCGGTGGGGGCGCACCAGATGCAGAGGAACCCGGTGCGGGCGCACCGGGGGCAGACGAACCCGGGCCCGGGCGCGCATTCGCCGGCGCGTTCTTCAGCTGGGCTGCTCGGTTGGTCCTCACGACTGCTTCTTGTTATCGACCGACAAAACCACGACCGACACAGTTCCTCACGTGCCAAAGTGTGCAGGCGTCCTATACTTTGAGGTCCCCAACAGGAGGTTTACCCGTGAGGATTCCGCGCCGCGCGCCGCTCGCCCTGCTACTTGCCCTGGCCCTCGTCGCCACCGTCGGCCTGGCCGTTGGTTCCGGTCAGCAGACGGTGCCATTCCAGGGAGGGATCCCGGTCGCGCCGACCGGTCTGGCGAATCGCCCGCTCCCCGACAAGCCGATGGAGTTCGACACTGGCGAGGGGCAGCGCATCCGCGTCGTCGTCATGACCAAGGGGCTGAAATTCCCCTGGGCGCTCGCCTTCCTGCCCGCCCCCTCGACTCCGCTCGGGGCAGGTGGCCCGACGATGTTGATCACCGAGCGCACGGGACACCTGCGCATCATTCGCAACGGCGTCCTGGATCCGAATCCGGTTCCCGGCGGACCGACCGGCTACTTCGCTGGTGAGTCGGGCTTGCCTGGCGCAGTGCACGGCTACATGGACATCGCGCTCCATCCGAAGTTCGCCGAGAACAGACTTCTGTATCTCTCCTACACGAAGCCGCTCGACGAGAAGCGCCGCACCGTCGGCATCGCTCGCGCGCGTTTCGACGGCAAGTCGCTCATCGACGTCAAAGACATCTTCGTTCTCGATGCCGCTGGCACGACGCGCATCGCCTTTGGCAAGGACGGCATGCTTTATGTCACGACAACCGGCGGCACCTCGAAGGATCCGAACTTCCCGCAGGACCCCGGTGACCAGGGTGGCAAGGTCCTCCGCATTCGCGACGATGGGAGCATCCCGCCTGACAATCCGTTCGCCGGGAAAGCTGGCGCGAAGCCCGAGGTCTACACCCTCGGGCACCGCAGCTCGCTCGGTCTCAGAATGCATCCCGTGACCGGCGAGATGTGGCTCAACGAAAACGGCCCCAACGGCGGCGACGAGATCAACATCCTCAAGGCGGGCGCCAACTACGGGTGGCCGAAGGTGAGCTACGGACGCACGTATCCGGGGCCGTGGCAGTCGGAGGTCCCGGGACACGCCGGATTTGAGCCGCCAGTCGTTTACTGGGTTCCGTCGATCGCTGTGTCGGGCATGGAGTTCTACACCGGCGACAAATTCCCCAAGTGGAAGGGCGACGTCTTCGTCGGCTCGCTGCGCACCGGAGAGATCCCGGGCACCGGACACCTCGAGCGCATTCTCTTCAACGAGAAGATGCAGGAGCTCCGTCGCGAGTCGCTGCTCACCGAGCTGCATCAGCGGATCCGCGACGTGCGGCAGGGACCGGACGGCCTCCTGTATCTGATCACCGATTCGGATCCCGGTGCGGTGCTGCGCATCGAGCCGGTGGCGGCCAGGACGACGTCGAGCAAATAGCGCTCATGGCTCGCCATGAGCGAGCCTTTCGGCTCGCTGGGGCGAGCTGAAAGGAGAGTCGAATGGAAGTGTTGTTCGCCGGGCGGTTCGCGGGGTTTCCGCGCGAGGCGTTCACTTTCTTCGAAGGGCTCGCCTCGCACAACAACCGCGACTGGTTTCAGGCGAACAAGGCGGTCTACGAGCGCGCCTGCCGCGGTCCGATGCAGAGTCTGCTGGCGGAGCTCGGACCGACGTACGGCTCTGGCAAGCTGACGCGGATCAACCGTGACATGCGATTCGCACGCGGCCAGGCGCCGTACAAGACGTTCATCGCGTCAGGTGTCGGCAGCCGGTACTACGTGTCGCTCTCGAAGGACGGCATCTATGTCGGTACCGGCATCTACATGCCCGACGGTCCGACGTTGCGGCGTCTGCGCGCCGCGATCGACGAGGATTCGTCGGGACGCAAGATTGCATCGATCCTCACGGGACTGCGCCGGAAGCGCTACAACATCGGCTCGCACGAGACCACTGCTGCTGCGCCGCGGGGATACACCGACGATCATCCGCGTATCGACCTGCTGCGCATGAAAGACCTCCATGCCGGCAAGCAGCTCTCGCCTTCGTCTCTTTCCACGCGCAAGGCGCTCGACCGCGTGGTCGAAGTAATGAACGACGTCAAACCGCTGAGCGACTGGCTCGTTCGCCATGTGAAGGCCTAACGGAGGGCCCCCCTGCCTCGCTTCGTCTTTCCTACGCGAGCTGACGCCAACGAGTCTTCCTCGTCGGAGCGGGCGTTTATCCAACCCAACCGGTCGGCTCCCCCGCTATAATCAGGCCCTTGATATGAGCCCGGGCGCGTGGCACGCTGCGACGCTCTGGCGGACGGTTGGGAGGCACAGATGATTAAACGAGCTTTGGGATGTGTCGTCGTGTGCGGGTGTCTGATGGCCGGTGCCTCGCTCCAGGCGCATCATTCCCTCGCCGGCGTCTACGACATGAAGGCGGAAAAGGACATCGCGGGCACGCTGACGGCGATCAAGTTCGTGAATCCGCACGGATCGATGACGATCACGGTCAAGAACACCGACGGCACGACGACCGATTGGGTGTTCACGACCGGCTCGGCCACGACGCTCGCCGATCGCGGGATCAGCAAAGTCGGTCCGAATGCGCTCAAGACCGGCGAACCGGTGACCGCGAAATTCATCCCGGCACGGAACGGGGCACCATTGGGGTTCCTCAAGTCGATTACGCGGGCGGACGGCAGCGTCCTGACGATCTCCGCCGGTAACCCGAACGACTAACCGAGAACGGAGATCGCTAATGGCATCTCGAAAAAGAGTGATGTGGACGGGTGTCGCGATCGCTGCCGCTCTGACGATCAACGAGCCGTCCTCGGCCTTCGCGCAAGCAGGCGGTGCTGAGCCTGCGGCAGTTCCGGCCCAGGGTGGTCGTGGAGCCGGTCCGGCCGGCGGAGCTGCGCCAGGCGGAGGCGCGCCAGGCCGCGGCCGCGGCGCTCCGCCGTTCACGCCAGCAGCCGGTGCGAAGGACTTGAAGTCGGTCTTGTTCAACTGGGCCTGGTACATGGGCATGCTGCGGAGCAGCGAGGAATACGATGTGCTCATGACGCTCGACTATCAGGGCAAGGGCACCATGCAAGTGAACGGACAGCCCTGCAACGTGACGATGTACCGAAGCGACATCAGCTATCGGGCGTCCGGTGAGCGGATCCGGATCACCGGCACTCGGCCCAACGGCCAGAGTTGTTC
>Ga0111539_10011991_pt1 | contig 10868 bp, 10 predicted proteins | sample RhiMethybrSRZTD1_FD_79667 | JGI IMG/M metagenome (GOLD analysis project Ga0111539, IMG submission 79667) | Populus rhizosphere microbial communities from Tennessee, USA - Rhizosphere MetaG P. TD hybrid SRZTD1 (version 2) (version 2) | ecosystem: Host-associated > Plants > Roots > Rhizosphere >... | reverse complement strand
TCGTGGTCATCGGCGAGGCGCTCGGGCTACCCTCAGCGGCCGTGGTCGTCGCCGGGATCGGCCTCTGCTTCGGGCTTCGCGTGTTGGCGATCCGTCGCGGCTGGAATCTTCCGATCGCCCGTCCGCCGGCCTGAAACGTTCACTCCGCCGCTTCGCCGCGCATTACGCCGTCCCACCACGGGCAGACGCCGGGCATAAGCTTGTAGTTGCCGTCGATCACGTTGACCGGCTTGCGCAGCCCGCTGGCGGCGGCCTCGATGCGGATCGCGCGCGCCTCGGCGCGCTTCTCCGGTGTCATCCACAGCCGGTCGTGGCCCCACATGCTCGGGCCGAAGGTGACCTCTTCGGTCTGCCAGGAATCGACGTCGATCACGCGCCCGCCCCAGCCGTACTCGACCATGAATCCCGACGGCGAGTTCGAGTAGAACGAGGTGACCTCGTCGTTGATGTGGCGGCCGAGCGTGACGCCGATACGGTCCTGCTCGCCCAGCGCCAGGTCGTAGCACTGCCCGACGTCATCGAGGCTGAACAGCTCCACCATGAGATGGTGGGTGGCGTTGCGGCCGGTCTCGATGAAGGCGATGGAGTGGTGGCGCGGATTGGCGTGGAAGAAATAGGCGTTGAATGGCCGCAGCATGTAATCGGAAAGCCTGAAGCCGAGCACGTCGCGATAGAACGGCACCGCATCGTTGATGTCCTTGACGTGCAGCACGGCGTGACCCATGCCGAGCGGCCCGGTGCGGAAGCCCGAGATCGAGCGGCCCGGTTTGAAGGCGTCGGTGGCGGTCTCGGCGCCGTGGAAGATCTCGACGCGGTTGCCGAGCGGGTCTGAAAGCACTATCAGGTCCTTGACCCGGCGCTCGTCGGCGAGCGCGCGGGAGCCGCGCGCCACCTGCACCCCGGCCTTCTCGAGTCTCGCGGCGAAGCTCTGCAGCGAGGCCGCGTCAGCGACCTCCCAGCCGTAGAAGCCGACGCCCTCGCCGCCGTCCTCGCTCACGACCACCCTCTGCTTGCGATCGTCCATCCGCAGCGCCAGGCTCTTGGCGCTGCGATCGGTCAGCTGCATGCCGAGAAACTTGGTGCCGAAGCTCGTCCAGTCCTCGAGCGATTTGGCGCGAACGCCGACATATCCGAGACCTTGAATGTCCATGGGCGGCCTCCGTCATTGGCTCGATGTTGCGGGCGAATATGGGCTTTCGGCGCGCGCTTGGCAATTCCGCCGATGCGCGCAGGTCGCGGGCGCAACGGACATCGCGTCGGCTCAAAAGCAGAGCGTGCCGGCCGAGCCGGATGTCGAGACGCCTCTGGAGCCGCAGCCGATCGTTCCATCTGTCATGGCTTCAGACACGGCTTGGCTTTTTCCTCTCTGCGGCTCGCGTCGAATCGTCGTAATGTTCGCGCCACCGGCGAATTCAAACGCGGCGGCTCAGGGAGGAAGCAATGGCAGACGACAAGCGCAAGCGAGGCGCGGCGGACCGAAGGCGGGTCGCTGCCGGCGAGCCATACGAGGTCAGCTACTTCGCTCGCAAACACGGCCTCTCGAAAGGTGAAGCTCTCAAGATCATCAAAAAGGCGAAGGGCAACAGGGCGAAAGCGAATGCCCTGGCGGAAGGCCGGTAGCGCGAGCGCGAAGAGAATAGTGCCAGTTCGCGGACTCGAAGCCGGGAATGGTCTCGGGGACGGCCGGGCACATCGGGACGCGCCGTCGCACGCGGCGCGCCCGCAGGCCTGGCGGTCTTGGCCAGTCCGACAGTCGAAGGGGCATCAATATCTTCTGCCGTCTTTGTGCGTAAACTGCCATTTGCCGTCAGGCCCGAGCATGGCCTTGATATCGTCGGCGGGGTAGCTCCCTTCGTCACCTGGCGTCCGGTCACCGATTTCGAGATACGTGACTTTGCTGCTCGTCCGATTCACCAGTTGGTGGGCGAGACCCTGGGCCGGAAAGCCTGCGCACATCCCTGGGGCGAGCGCGACCTCGCCCTGGTCCGTCACCAAGGTCGGGTTGCCTTCAAGAACATAGATAAACTCATCCTGTTTGCTGTGCCGATGAAGCAGAGCTGACTCTCCGCCCGGGTGCAGCGTCGTCAGATTTACACCGAAGTTCTTGAGACCAAACACGTCGCCCAGCGGGCGTTTTTCGCGCTTGGACATTCGGCTGAAGAATGGCTCTGGGTAGTTCGACGGTTTCGACCGTGTTGGCGCAGAGCTCGCTTCGATGGCAATGCTTTTGACACTCAGTTCAGGACTCATCAGGCTCTCCCGATCGACGCGCACAAAACGCTATCACAAGAAGCTCACAACGTCTGAACTGGAACCGGCATCAGCGCGATCGCAAGGCTGCGGACAATCTCGACGAAGCGCAGCTCGAACGAGGTCGGGATCCAATCTGCGGAAGTGGATCAAGTTGTTGGACCGCGAAGGCATCACCGTACCGGAGCGCGCGATCGACGTCTCACCGCCACCAGCCCGTGCGGTATAACCTTGCGGGTGCTATGGGTCGGCCCTTGGCCCCGGGCGGCGCGCAATACTCTGCTGCGTTCTCGCCATGGCTGACACGGAACCTCCGGACAATTCAGTTCATTGACGATCGGGCGAGCGGGAGCGAGCGTTGCCTCACCGACGGACATGGCTGCTTGCAATCGGGCGACGCCTCAAGGCCGAATACGATGCTATTGCGGATCCCGTTCCTCCGCGTCTGGCGGCACTCGTCAGGCAACTCGAACAGCCGTCTCATAGCAGTCTGGACGGCACCGGTCGGCCTGCAGAATCCTCGAACAGTGATGCGGGCGCCGCGTCGGCGCGCGCCTGTGACGAGGATCCGTAGCCAGCGCTTTCAGGCGAAGTGGAAATCGCTTTGCCGCAGGAGCGCGGTTCTTTCTTCCAACCGGGGAAAAACGCCGGCAGAGCGGCCGTCAGCGCGGACCGCACAGCGTGATCGCGTTCATTTTGGCTTGAGGCCAACGCTCTCGACCACCTTGGTGATCGAGTTGACCTCCTGCGCGATCATGTTCGCGAACGGTGCCGGCCCTTCGCCCACCGGTTCCATGCCCAGCGGCGCCAAGGCCGACTTCATTTCCGGTTCCTTCATGATGGCGCTGGCGTCAGCGGCGATCTTGCGGACGATCGGCTCCGGCGTCCCGGCGCGGCCGTAGACACCGATCACGCTGACCATGTCGAAGCCCGGAATGATATCGGCCAGCGGCGGCAGCTCCGGCAACAGCGGCGAGCGGCCGAGGCCGTTGGTGGCCAAGAGCCGGATCTTGCCGCCTTCCACGCCGGCCTTGAGATTGGGATAGGACGCCCACAGCACCTGCACGTGATTGCCGAGCAGCGCCGGTACGGCCTGGCTGGTTCCCCGATAAGGCACGTGGGTGATGTCGAGCTTGAGCGCCGACTTCATGGCCTCCATGGTCAAATGATGGGTGCTGCCGATGCCCGCCGAGCCGTAATTGAGCTCGCCTGGATGCGCCTTGGCGTAGTCGATGAACTCCTGCAGCGTCTTGATCGGCGTGTCCGCGCTCACCGCGAGAAACAGCGGCGTGCGCGCCAGCGCCGCGATCGGCACGAAATCCTTCTGCGGATTGTAGGAGAGCTGGCTGACGAACAACGGGCTGACCGAGAGCAGGGTGGTGTCGACGACGAGGAACATGGTGCCGTCCGCCGGCGCGGCGGCGATCACGCCGGCTGCGACGCTTCCGTTGCCGCCGGCGCGATTCTCCACCACCACGGTCTGGCCGACACGATCCTGAAGCTTCTGCGCGAGCAGGCGCGCGGTCGTGTCCGGCACCCCGCCCGGGGCATAGGGCACGATCAGCTTGATCGGTTCGCTCGGATACTGCGGCTGCGCGCGTGCGGGCCACGGCAGGCATGCGCCGGCGATGAGGACGGCCAGCAAGATCCGGCGCAGGATCGGGCTCATTGGGTCCTCATCGGCAGGCTTTGCAGGCGCAGCTCGCCCACCGAGCCGCCATAGACCGGCACGAAGTCGGGATCCGCGAGTCGGGCGTTCGGAAAGCGCGCGAGCAGCCGCCGGATCGCGATGGTGATGGTGGTGCGGCCGAGAATGTTGCCGACACAATGATGCGGGCCGACCGCGAACGAGAGGATCCGCTTGGGCTTGCGGTGGATGTCGAAGCGCAGCGGATCGGGAAACACGGTCGGGTCGTAGTTGGCGGCCAGCGGCGACGGCCGCACGATCATGCCCTTGCGGATCGCCGTGCCCCCGACCTCCGTGTCGCGGGTGGCGATGCGCGCGAAGGTGAAGTAGCCGTTGCTCGCGATGCGCAGGCATTCCTCGATGGCGTCGGGGATCAGCCCGGGGTCGCGGATCAACTGCGCTAGCTGATCGGTGTGGGTATAGAGCGTATAGAGCGCGCCGCCGGCCGAGCGGCTGGTGGCGGCAAGCGCGCCGAACAGCCCGAAGATCATGCCGAACAGCTCCTGGTCGGTCAGCTTGTCGCCCTGGTCGCGCGCCTGCACGAGATCATTGAGGAAATCGGAGCGCAGGCCCGCGCGCCGCTCGGCGATCACCTCGCGAACAAGATCCGCCGCGCGCGCGGTCGCGCGCTGGCACTCCGGCGGATAGGGTTGCCCCGGCTTGATCGCGGTGGCGATCGGCAGCATGTCCTGGTAGTCGAGCAGGATCTGTCGCCGCTCCTCGTTCAACCCCATCATGGTGGTCACCAGCGCGCCGACCACGAGCTTGGCGCCGTATTGCGTCATGGCATCGAACGCAGGACCCTGCCGCTCGATGTCGTCGAGCATGGTTTCGACGATGTCGGTGATGCTCGACTCCATCTGTGTCATGCGCCGCGAGGAGAATGCCGGCATCAGCAGCCGGCGCAGCCGCGCATGCTGCTCGCCGTCCATCTGGGTGAGGAACGGAAAGCCCATGAATTTGTCGTACTGCTCGTAGCCCGGCCCTTTCGGCAGTTGCGAGGCGAACCGTTCGGCGTCCGAAAACACCTCGTGCACGTCGGCGTAGCGCCCGACGATCACCTGGGGCGGGCCATCGCCGAGAACATAGAATGGCGGCTGCCGCGCCCAGTCCGCAACCAGGCGGTGTGCATTCCGTCTGAATTCCGCGCTGCCTAAGTCGAGCGCCACGACCTTGCTGCGATCCAGAATGCCGAGGAAATCCTGCCGCCCCATGGACATCTCCCAACCGCGGATGTCGAAATCGTAAGGCGCAAAAGGGTGCCGTGGAAGGGGCGGGTTCACTTCAATTAGACGCCCAAAATCGCTCAACAGCGTTGATTGCGCAATGTCCGAAATGAGTCCGTTAACGCCCCAACAGCGGCGCCAAAAACGGACACCGCCACATTCATGCCAGATCCGGAAATACCGCGCCGGTCACCTTCGTCCCGGCGCTAATCTGCTGCGAACCCGAACTCGGGCGTTTGCCCGTCGGCGGTGGCAATCAGGCGTTTGGGCACCAGCAAGAGGGTCGGGAGGATGAGGGCGTAGACAACCGTGATTGCGATCACGCAAGCGGCAAAGCTCCCATAATAGTCATAGAGGTTCGTCCCTAGAACATCGCCAAACCGCGACGCGACGAAATAAAGACTGCTGGACATCATGAGCGTCGTCCCCTGTAGGCCCCGGGGGCAGGACCGAATAATCAGGTCCAAATAAGAGGCGGTGGCCACGCCGCCCATGAGGCCGATGGGCACCGCCGCGATCAAAGCTCCTGTCACCGAATGAAGGAAGAGCAACGGAACGAACTGTGGGATTGCGGCGACGGTCCCCCAGAAGAGCAGCGTCTTCAAGGGAAACCTTCGGCAGAGGAGGCCGAACACCATGAAAGTCGGAATGAAGGAGGCGGCGAAGATGGCGTTCCACTGGCCCCATTGGGCATCCTCGGCGTGGAGGGTGTTCTGAAGATAGTACTGAAGCGGCGTGGCTGAGCCAGGCGCGAAGTTCCACAACAGCCAGATCAGCAGAGCCGGGTAGATCGGCCAATGCCGCGCCAGGCGCTTAAGGTCCATCAGCGGATGCGCTGCGGCCCCGTGTTCGGTGCGGACGTTGTCAAACACGCTTCTGGGCCTCCACGCGGCGTAAACGGCGACCGAGGCCATGATCGCAGCGCCGACGAGAAATAGGATGCGGCCGGCCTGATCGGCGTTCCTCTCTTCGAGCAGGTCGCTGAGAGTGCCGCCGATGAGGAGGGTGCCGACGGTGGGAACCGACGCGAAGATGTTCCACACCGCGCTGATCTGGCCGGACATCGCATGCTGTTGGCCGATCATCGACGTGAGTCCGTTCTGAGCGCTTGCGACGAAAAGGAATGAAGTCGTCAGCAGCACGACCGCAACGAGGAGTGTCATGTATGTGATGGGAATGACGGCAAAGAAGACGTAGAGGCCGGCGGTGCTGGTGCCGAACAACAGCATGAATCCTCGATCTCTCATTCCGAAGGGATTCCAGGTGTCGCGGATGAATCCGAACACAAAGGAGAGGTAGAGGGGGATGGCGGACACGAGCCGGAAATCGGCGAGCTCGTACGCCTTCAAGTGGAGTTTGTTCTTGAGAAAGAAGGTTATGGGAATATCGATCAGGCCTCCCGAGGGGGCACCGAAGGCCAGCAGAACGATCAAGATGCCCAGGTAGAGGAAAATCCTCTGCCGCACCAAGCGCGGCAAGGTGATGGGAGCGACCGCTATTGTGTCCGCCGGGCGGTCAGTCGTCATCGCGCACAAAACTCTCCTGTAGAAAGGGCTTTCGCCTACCTGAAACGCCGAGAACATCACTTCGCTTCATGACGGCACTGGAGCAGTAGCGTTTGATCCATGTCAAATCGCAGGGGGCCACACGCCTTATGGGGAGCGCTCGCACGCCTTTGCGAATAGGGAGTTGAAGAAATGAACCTGCTCACCCTCGAGAACGCCGCAATTAGCTGTTGCGCGCGGGCTACCAAATAATGCCCCAAGGAGGGATCTCCCAATTGCCGCAGATTGAGCAGCGGAGCAGGAGCCAGGCGCGCACGATCGGCATCGCCTCGGCAATCTGGGCCGGCTCCATTTTTCTCAGTCGCATTATGGGCCTGGTGCGTGAGCAGATCATTGGCCGTACGTTGGGCGCCAGTCGGCAGGCAGACCTCTATTTTGCCAGCTTCACGCTTCCGGATTTTTTGAACTATCTGCTCGCGGCCGGGGCCTTGTCGATCGTTTTCATACCGATCTTCCTCGAGCATCTTGAACGGGGCGACCACAAGCGCAGCTGGGAAGCCTTCAGTGTCATCGCGAATTTCATTCTACTGGTGGGCAGCGTCGGGATCGCGCTGCTTATGGTATTCGCGCGGCCGTTGGCGAGCGTCGTAGCGCCCGGGTTCACCAACCCGGCCGAGGTGGACACGCTCGTGCGACTCACGCGGATCATTCTGCCGGCGCAATTCTTCTTTGTCCTCGGAGGGCTGCTGTCGGCGGTGCTGCAGGCAAAAGACTTGCACCTCCTTCCGGCGCTGGCGCCACTCGTGTACTCGGCGTGCATCATCGCCGGCGGACTGGTTGGCTCACACTACGCCGGACTGGAAGCAGACGGTTTTGCGTGGGGCGTGCTGATCGGCGCCATAATGGGGCCATTCGCGCTGCCGCTGTATGGCTGCCTCAGGAACAAGATGCGCTGGTATCCGATGCTTTCGATTCGCAACCCGGACCTGAGGCGCTACGTCTGGCTGTCACTTCCGATCATGATCGGGTTCTCGGTCGTGATCGTCGATGAGTGGATCATCAAAAACCAGGCGTCGTACCTCGCCGAAGGCATGCTTTCGTATCTGCAGTACGGGCGTACGCTGATGAAAGTGCCAATCGGCGTGTTTGGCATGGCGGCCGGGGTGGCGGCCTATCCCACGATCAGTCGCATGATCGCGGCCGGCGGCGTGGTCGACGCCTACGGCCTGCTGTGTCGCGCGGTGCGGCTGATGCTGGTCGGGACGTTCGCGGCGCAAGTCTGTTTGACGTTGGCCGGCTTCGAGGCGGCCTACTTGATTTGGGGTCTGTTCGCTCGCCACTTCAGCGTCGCAGATGCGCAGGCCACGGCCACAATTCTCGGTTATTTGTGCCTCGGCCTTGCCGGCTGGGCGGCCCAGACAGTCATCAGTCGCGGCTTCTACGCCTTGGGTAGCACGTGGCTGCCCACGATCGTCGGTACGACGGTCGCGTTCGTGCTGGTGCCTTTCTATATCGTGATGCGTCAGCAATGGGGTGCGATCGGCCTGGCGATTGCCAGCGCAGTGGCCATCCTCATCTACGTGCTGCTGCTCGGCTGGTTGCAGCATCGCCGTTTCAAGCGCGAAGCAGTCGCCAAGGGCTCCACGCTCGAAAACGTACCCGGCATGCTGGATGCAGCGCTGCGCTTGGCGGCCGCGGCGGCCGTCGCAACCGGCGTGGGGCTGGTGGTGCGCGTTCTGCTGGTGCAGCTCTTGCCAGGCAACGAGCTCACGATAATTCTAACTCGCGCCACCGTGTTGTGCGTGATCGGGACCAGCATTTACGTGGCTTTGGCACGCCTCTTAGGCATAGGTGAGCTTGCAGAGATCGGAGGCAAGCTACGGCGCGCGCTCAGACTACGGCCACCGACCGGATGAGGTCTGCATGTTACGCAACAGGCGCGCCATTTTTGGAATCGTAACAGGACTGTTGGTCATTTCGGTAGCGGGCTTTGAGTTCGGCGAGGAAGCAAACGCGGACGACCTTCATCTTGGCATTATCGAATATGAAATCGCGTGCATGCAGTGTCACGGCCTCGAAGGGCGCGGTGATGGCCCGCTGGCCAAGACTCTTAAGACGGCTCCGGCCAATCTGGCCCAGATCACAAGATCTAATCGTGGAAAATTCCCATCTGAGAAAATCGCTGAAATCATAGATGGCCGCGCGATCGTTGCCGCTCATGGAGATAGAGACATGCCGGTATGGGGTGATCGTTATCGAGCACCAGTCCCGGGCAAAAGCCCCGCTTGGGTCGAACAAAGAGTTCGTGCACAGATTAGGGCCCTGACCGACTACATCAAATCGATCCAAGAACAGTGACAGTTCCAATGGTTCCTGGAAGGCGCTACGCAGCTTGTCGCGGTCCGCGTGCATCTTCTCGCACACGTCCATGACGGCCTTGTCGAGGTCGGCATGACTGCAGCTGCGACGATCTGAATGATGAGATGGATGAGCGTTCCCGACACTTCTTGGGAGCCAGTCGTCGCGAAGACACGTGTTCATCCAGAGATGCGGTACATGCAATACCTGGCTGTCTTGCAGCTCCTAATTTTGTTGGCGCTGGCGAATGGTTCGCCTGTCGTTGCCAAGCGTATCTTTGGCAACCACTTTGCGCAGCCCCTTGATGGGAACATCAGGTTCGTCGATGGTCAACCGCTCTTCGGCGCTTCCAAAACCGTACGCGGAATTCTGGTCTCGATCTTCATAACGTCAGCTTGCGCGCCGTTGCTCGGTCTCACATTAAAAATTGGTTTGGTGGTGGCGACCACGGCGATGGCCGGGGATCTACTTTCGAGCTTCTTGAAGCGGCGTCTCGGCCTGCGGCCGAGCAGCCAGGCGGTGGGCCTCGACCAAATTCCAGAATCGCTGTTTCCGCTGCTCGCTTGCCGCCAAGCGCTCTCGCTGACGGTTCTGGACATCATCGTCGGCACCGCGATCTTCTTCCTCGGCGAGGTGCTGCTCTCACGCGTGCTGTTCAGGCTGCATGTTCGCGATCGCCCATATTAGCGGGACCACCCCGATCAGACGCATTGGAGGTGATGCAGCGTAATTTCCGGAAGGCAATTAATCCGGACGGCAACGATAGAGGATCCGACTCCGACCGAGGTGTAACCCACCATGTCGCGGTATTTCCAGGGCCCCGAGCCCATATGCCGCGGCAGAACCGAATCAAGAGTGATCGGGATAGACCCCGGCAGACAGATCTGGCCCCCGTGGGTATGGCCGCTCAGGAGCAGATCGAACCCGGCATGTGCAGCCTGACGATAGATTTCGGGCGTGTGCGACAGGAGGATAGAGAACCCGTTGACGGGAATTTCGGATGCTGCCTTTTCGATATTGTCGACCCGATAATAGTGCGCATCGTCGATGCCGGCTAAAAAGATAGCTTCATCGCCGCGTGAAACGGCCTCGCATTCGTTGAGCAACATCCTGATTCCCATTTCTTCGAGTCCGGGAACCATGCGAATGGTATCGTGATTTCCTAGCACGCCGTATACCGGGCCCTTGAGATGCGAGCGTACCCGCGCCAAGCCTTCGAGCGCGGCATCGAATGGCCCAAATGTCTTACCGCGATAGTCACCGGTCAGGACGCAGACGTCATAGGTCGTGTCTGGAAGAAGCTCCGTCAGGCGTCGCATCGCACCTGCGTTCATGTCCGCGTGCAGGTCGCTGATATGAAGTAGCGTGAAGCCATCGAACCGGCTCGGCAGCGTCTTCATGCCGATATGATTGTGCCTGACCTGGATCTGCTCCGCGTTCTTGCGGCCGCGCCAATACAACCCCATCAACTTGAGCGTCATTCGAATGACAGAATGGATCGAATACCAGTTCTCAATATGAAAGAAATTGATCCCCTGGCCAAAGATCTGGGCTTCGTGATCCGTCTCGATTCCCAGACGCTGCCTTGCGTGCAGCCGACCCAGCCGCCGCTCCAGCTTGTTCAAGACAACCTCGTTCATTGCGAGCCGCCGCTGCCTGGGGAGTACAACCAGTTAGAGCATGGATCGCCGGCTCGATGAGGGTCAAGTTCGGTGGTCCGCCGCCCCTTCCTAAAGTTGGCGCTGGAATTCCGACTTCGGCTCTGGGTCATGGGCTGAAAGGCTCGTGATGAGCGGTTCTCGTCTGCGTAACATCCAACACGAGTCCTAGGCCTGATGGGTC
>Ga0111539_10011990_pt1 | contig 10870 bp, 8 predicted proteins | sample RhiMethybrSRZTD1_FD_79667 | JGI IMG/M metagenome (GOLD analysis project Ga0111539, IMG submission 79667) | Populus rhizosphere microbial communities from Tennessee, USA - Rhizosphere MetaG P. TD hybrid SRZTD1 (version 2) (version 2) | ecosystem: Host-associated > Plants > Roots > Rhizosphere >... | reverse complement strand
GTTGTTACAAAAAAAGAAGTAATAGATGAAGTAACTATTACTAAAGAACCAACAAAGGAAACTAAAACAGAACAAGTTCAACTAATGCATGAAGAAATAAATATAGAAAGAAGACCAGTTAACGATTTAATAAATAGTGCTAATACTAGTACAATAAAAGAAGATATACCTCCGATAGAATCAAAAACTGAGATAAAAATAACATTAAAGAGAGAAGAAATACAAGTAATAAAAAAACCCTATGTTAAAGAGGAAATAGTAATAAAGCGAAAACCAGTAAGTGAAACACGTCAAATAAGTGAGGAAATAATAACAGAGCAGATAGTTGAACCAGAAAATATCAAAGAATAACTATTTACAATTAAGTTTTTACTCATATTAATTATTTATGACTTTAAGAAAAGATCGGTTATAAAACAGAAATAACAATTAGTTTTTTTCCAATATCATATAGGTATATTCTTCTGTATCAGTAGGATCTAGACGTAATATTAAAGCAGAATTACATTTTACACATTTTGTGTTAAGATATCCTTCTTGGCATTTTAATAAATTTTCTTCATCTTCTACAGATACATCATGTCCACTAAGTGTACAATTAATCTGTTTTAATGACGAAATTAAAAAATATCCCATAACATTATTATGTTAATCCCTATAATTAACCTTCTCCTGTAAATTTATATGTAATAAAATACTACTTATAAGTGCTCGAAGAAAAAAATATTAGCTATCTTGTCTAATTATGTTAGTTCTATTTTCCTATTTTATTTTCTTTTTTCCATATCTAATTACAAAAATAATTCTAATTGCAAATTAAAATTGTTTTTCTATTTTTTCTTGTCTAATATTTTTAATATTCAAATTTATTGAAAATAGTTCGTGTCTAATAAGATGATCTAAATAAGAAAGCCTAAACACAAATAAATGTGTAAATGATTGAAATTGAAAAGTAAATCACTTTTCAACAATATAAGAAAAATTAGGGAGACACAATTATAATAATTGTTAATGTGTAATGGTTTCCTACAAATATTATTCCATAACATATTGAATTTAAAGTAATATTGTTAAATTGTAATATTTTAAACTAACCATAATTTAAAAATAATATTTGTTGAAAGATATTCGATATTGTTAATAATTTAGCGAGAGGAATTAAGTATTTTAAGTAGCGGTTTTATTAATTTTTAAATCTATAATACCTGGTATATCCAGGATATCAATTTCATTTGCCATTTCTTTAGCTTCTTGTGTTTCATCATTCTTACTATCCATACAACGTTCATAAAATTTACACCAAGGGCATTTTCGATTTCTAATTTTTTCTGGAAGTCTAGGTAATATCGTAACCTCTTCATTTTCTAAAGCTTTCAGAAAAAGATTTTTTCTTCTAATCATTTCATTTTTTAAAATTTCTCTGGTAATATCAGTAGCAGGTAGAACTATTTCCCAACTTTCTATTTCAGGAGATTTTGAATTAAAAGGTCTAAAGAAATAATCTCCATGAGAATCACTTTTAATCCATTTTAATTCTTTAATATTATATTTTATAGAAATAATTCCCTTTTCTATTCCTGTTATTACAAGATAGTATAGTAATTGCCTGAGGTATGACTTAAATTTATCATCAGTAACATTCAATCTTTGTGTATTCATCGTATCTTTTAATTCAACAATAATATCACTATTCATAATGTCAGGTCGTCCAGTCAATCCATCCATCTCTAATTCTGCTTGTGATACCCCCAAATCTGCAAGAGTAGTAATAACAAATTCGCTTGCTTCGCCTCTTACAAAATGTTGTACAGTTTCATTTGATATAACGTCTAATTCAGGTAATTTACGGGTATAATACTGTTTTCTTATACAGGAAGAAGGAATAATATCCGATACATGTACTTTATTATCTAATCTTCTTCTTTGTTCATATCTTTCCTTAAGTTTATTTTGCAATAATCTAGTAAATCCATCATTTCTGTTTATTATTATTCCCATTTTTCTTTCCTTTCCTTTTTATATTAATAGAAATACTAGAATATAAATATATTTTATGTGTCTAATAAGATGATATTTCATCTACTATTTTAATAATTATCTATCGAATAAATTACATTCTAAATTCATTATTGAAAGTTATGTAATAATTGCTTTAATAAATTAGAATAAATTGCTATTTTTTAAATCAACATTATTAAATAATTTGATTTCATTTATCAACATTTGAAATTAAATAATTATACATTCTCTATTAAAATTATGTATAAATCCATGTGAGCTATACTTCACATCTTTAAGTTCTAATTCTCGATTTTCTGTTAAAAAAGTTGTTTTTTTCTCCCAGACTTTCAGGTGACTCACTTTCAAATCCATTAATATATGAAGTTAACTAATCTATCTTGACTAATTTGCAATGATAAATAGAAATTCTTCACTTATAAATTAACTATAAAATAGTTCCAAAGATGTCATATCATATATGAATTACATTAGCAGAAGACATAAAAATTTCCTCGATTATTATTCTAAATATTCATATACTAAAGTTATACATATCTTTTTTCCATAGTTGTTTAAAGGGTTGTATCGTATACAATTAGTATGGCTGCTAGGACTGTATGGAAAGGAAGCATATCTTTTGGACTAGTCAACATACCTATTCAGGTTTTTGTAGCTACACAAAAAGATGAATTTTCATCTTTTAATCAATTAGACGAAAAAGGTCACAAAATTAAGTATAAAAAATGGTGTCCTATAGAAGAAAGAGAAGTTCCTTGGTCTGAAATAAAGAAAGGCTATGAAATTACAAAAAATAATTACGTTATACTAGAAAAAGAAGATTTAGATAATATCAAATTAAAAACTACCCATACAATAGAGATTAATGAATTTATAGATTCAGAAGACTTGGATCCTCTCTTTATTGAGAAGAACTATTATATCGGCCCTGATGCTGGAATAACAAAGAAGAAGAAAAACACATTACCTTCCAATAGCAAAGCGTACTCTCTATTCGTGAAAATTCTCAATGAGACTAATAAAGTAGCTATAGGTAAGGTAGTATTAAGAGATAAAGAACATTTGGTTGCTTTAAGATCATATCAAAGAGGTCTCATAATGCATCAGCTAAAATATTTAGATGAGATAAAACCTATGGATGAAGTTGAAGGTATTTCTAGCAGTCAGCAGCCTAAGGTAGAGGATAAGGAGTTATCTTTAGGTAAGACATTAGTAGATAATTTAACTAGTGAACAATTTGATATAGGTAAATATTCAGATACTTATTCTAAAGAACTCGAGAAACTAATAGAAGCAAAATCTAAAGGACAGAAAGTTACTATTAGGGAAGAAGAAGAAAAAGCTGAAGATACTGCAAACTTACTTGAGGCTCTTAAAGCTAGCATTAATATAAAAAGCAAGCCCCATAGACAAAAGAGAAATTAGTGGAGGTAGATAGATAGTTAATGCTTTTTGTCATAGTAAAAACAATAGCAGCCGAAGCAAAATCAGAACTAGGATCAAAAAAACTGTTCCAAATGAAGGTTTAGGAAAGTCCATGAATTTTAGAAATCAGATTGTAAATCTTGAAAATAGAGTTAAATTCGTCAACAGAAAGGATGTTTTAATTTATAGCTATCTGTAGAGGACTACTGTTGAAATGTGGCTACTTAAGAATAGATTTCTTGAGTTTTCTTTATTATACTATTATAAATCATCGTCAACTCCATCTACAACAAATGAATCAACAGATAAAAAAATACAGCAAAAACAACGACAACTAATAATTGATGTATTTGGTCAAGAGACTGAACCAATATGTACTTACTATAGATGTCGCCACAAGTTTTCGCTTCATGGTCTAAGAGGTCATGGTTGTAGATGTAAACATCCAATGAACAAGACACTTGGAGTATTAATGAAGTATGGTGAAGAAAAATATTAATTTATTATATGGGATTTGCCTAATCGTCTCAGTGAGAGAAAATGTTGAAGAAACTTTAATAATACAAATGTTGAAATTAATGATTTAAGAATAAAAACTAAAAGTTAAGGTAATAAATGAACTGTAAAAGAAAAAGAAGAATGAAGAAACATATAGAAAAACATTATAAATATTTCTATAAGAATTTGTTACCTTTTGGTATGATATTGTTGACTAAGTATATCATTAACGTTGTCTTCTCTTTTTCTTCTATATATTGTAAATCAGTGACATAAAATGTTAGATGAATATAATAAAAAAAGAGACTTTGATAGAACACCTGAACCTCCAGGAAACAAAAAAAGGTTAACAGTCAATAAAAGTAGCAAATTTGTAGTACAAAAGCATGATGCTAGCAGATTGCATTATGACTTCAGACTAGAAGATACAAAAGAAAGAGTATTAAAATCTTGGGCCATACCAAAAGGAATCTCACTTAATCCTAAAATAAAAAGACTTGCAGTTGTGACAGAAGACCATCCATTAGACTATTTGCTCTTTGAGGGTGTGATTCCTCAGGGAAGTTATGGTGCAGGTACTGTAATTGTTTGGGATACAGGAACATACACATCAGAAGAGGAAATATCAGATCAATTTAAAAAAGGAAAGATTACTTTTTCTTTATTTGGTCATAAACTAAATGGAAAGTTTACCTTAGTTAGGACTCATTTAGATAGAAAAAAAGAAGGAAAGCAATGGCTATTAATTAAATTAGCTGATGGTTTCGAATCTAATGAAGAACTAACTATAACTAGACCAAATTCTGTTTTAACCAGAAGAATAAATAAGGATTTAGAAAAAGAAGAAGAAGAAGAAAATAAATCTTACAAAAAAAAACATGAGACAAGAGTATATTTTAATAAAGCGTTCAAAATACCTGATAATCAACTAAATTATCATACTTCTGATACTACTATTTTTTCTAATCAACAACAAGAAAAAATAGTAGAATTTCCAACCACAATAAAACCAATGCTATCTACATTGGTAGATGAGCCCTTTAACAGCAAAGACTGGGCGTTTGAAGTCAAATGGGATGGAGTACGTTCTATACTATTCTTTAATAAATTAAAGGGAACACTAGAATTACAATCTAGAAATGGCAGATTTATCACTCATAGATATCCAGAGCTAGTAATGGCATTAAAGTCAGAGCCGATAACATCATCAAATCACTCAGCTATAAACTGTAATGAATCGGCAATTTTGGATGGGGAGATTGTTGTCTTGGACAAAAGAACAGGGATACCAAGTTTTCAGAATCATCAAAGAAGAATGAATATTGATTCTAGTAGAGAAATAGCAATTTTATCTAGAGAACTACCAGCAACGTATTATTTGTTTGATATTCTTTATTTAGATGAAAAAAATTTACAAGATCTGCCATTTTTAGAGAGACGAAAAATTCTCTCAGAGGTTGTTAGGGAAAATACAAGGATAAAAAAATCAGATTTTATTGAAGAAATAGGTAAGGAAATGTTCGATACAACTAAACGTATGGGATTAGAAGGATTAATAGCCAAACATAAATCAAGCGAATATGTACAAGGAATAAGGTCTAGAGAATGGTTAAAAATAAAACATATTAAAACTCAAGACTGTATAGTCATAGGTTATACTAGAGGAGAAGGAAATAGAGAAAATTACTTTGGTTCATTACTTCTTGCTGTTAATGATTCCAATGGTAAATTACAATTTGTTGGTCACACTGGAAGCGGATTTGATTTTTTGCTTCTTAAACAGATATATAATAAACTTCAAAAAATTAGGATTGAAAAATGCCCCGTTGAGTATGTACCGTATACTAACCGAGACCCTTTCTGGACACAACCCGAACTTGTAGTAGAAATAAAATTTAGTAATTGGACTAGTGAAAAGATTATGAGGTCTCCTATTTTTCTCAGAATGAGAGAAGACAAGACGCCAAAAGAATGTTTTTTGGAAAGGGAAAAATATACTGAAAAACTAATAAAAACAGGAGAAGTAAAAAACAATGATGGAGAAAAAAACAATATTTACTATAATATAGAGGATAACAATAATAGTGAATTTTCTTCTTTCTCTAATCTCGATAAAGTATTCTGGGACAAAACAATAAACCATCCACAAATTACAAAAAAAGATTTAATTGAATATTATAATAAAATAAGTAAATTTATACTTCCTTATCTCAAAGATAGACCACTATCGTTAAGTCGATATCCTGATGGAATTAAAGGAAAATCATTTTATCATAAAAATTGGAATCAAGAAAATAAACCATCATTTGTACAGACAGTAGAGGTTTATTCTGAATCGAGAGAAGACAAAATTATCAATTATATTATATCTAATAATAAGGAAACTATTCTATGGCTTGCAAACCTCGGTTGTATAGAGATGCATCCATGGTATAGTAGGATTAATAATTTTGACTCCTGTAAAGAAAGAGATGACATATTATTTAATAAAAAATGTGGATTAAATTTTCCTGATTTTATAGTTTTTGACTTAGACCCGTACATATATTCAGGACGAGAAAAAAATAAAGGACAAAAAGAACCAGAATACAACATCAAAGCATTCCGAGCAACAGTTGAAGTAGCTTTTAACCTAAAAGAATTGTTTGACGATCTAAAGATAGAATCATATATAAAGACATCCGGAAAAACAGGATTACATATTTTTGTTCCTATTGCTAATATATATACTTATGACCAAACTAGATCGTTTGCAGAAGTTATAGGTAAAATTCTTATCAAAAGATATCCAAGTAAAATTACTATGGAGTGGGATACTACAAAAAGAACAGGTAAGGTATTCTTTGATTATAATCAAAATGCTAAAGGCAAGACAATAGCATCAATATTTTCGCCAAGACCTACTAATACTGCTACTGTATCATTTCCTATTAAATGGGATGATCTATCACAGGTAGTTCCAACAGACTTTACAATTTTCAATGTTCCTAATATACTCAATAAAAAAATAAAAAATTCATGGAATAATATCCTGGAAAAAAAACAAAACTTAAATAAAATTCTAGAGAGTATTGAAGAAATTCTTTGAAAAGTAAGTATGATTAGTATAAATGTATTTTTTAAAATATTTATATGCTTTACTTTATTTCTATGAGATAGGTTGATAAAAAATTATAGTAAAAATATAGTTAAAGAAATAATACTTTATTTCATATAACTTCTTTAATACTAATTAAAATATACTAATTAATGATAAACTATATTGTATTATTATCAATATTATTATTTTTTTAACGATATCTTTTTTTATTAATGGTATAAAAGTGGAAATTGTTCCTATTGCTGCAGAAACTCCAATTGTTAAAATATTTCCAGATTGTGGAGCATTAAGTACTCATAAAATCTTTTTTTAAGTCAACGATTTTAGTCCTAACGGAAATGTTCATTGGGAATTTATTGATTCTAAAGGAAATGTAGATTCATATGGTTATTTTGAAACTGATAGATTTGGTGTTTTTGAGGAATATATAATTGCCGAAGTAACAAAACCTGATATTTATATTTTAAGATTTTTTGATGATAAAAATAATAATTTTTTAAAAGATTTTAACGGATTAGAAGTTATAATAAATTATCAAATACCTTGTGCTAATCATATATTTTAGTTTCAACGACATTACTAAATTATTAGTTAATATATTTTAATCATTAGAAATTATTAGAAATTGATTTTTGAGAAGTCTGATTTGTTTTTGATAAAAGTTGTATATTTCACTGTTAGAAATAATTGATGATGGTCTAAATATATCCATCCAGTCAATGTGAAACAAAGCTTATTAATAGTTATTTCCACCCCATAACCTGATAAAATGACCATTGTTCATACTATTGCATTATTTAAATATAAAAATACAAACTTTACCGTTGATATCACTAAAAAGGATCTCTTGACAAATTTAGTGATGATATAGATACAATATAACCTTATAATATAAAGTCTCAAATCTAGTGGCTCGATTCTGAATATGAAATAGGACTAAAAACTATATGTTTGATAATTTTAAAATCAGTAAAACAATAACATCTTTAACCTTTGTTGTACATAGATAATTATGAGTTATTCAGAGGAAAATAGTAATCAAAATAATAGTGAGGATTTAGAATCAGCACAAAAAAATCAAAAAAAGGTAGGTCCCGCAGAATCAGACCCATCAACTACAGGTCCAGCAGAAAATTTACGAGAGGAAGCCGCTCAAAATACGGATGAAGACGATTCTAAAGAACCAGCATAAAATTTTTATCTTTTTTTAAGCAACTACAATCGGCAGATGATTGGTGATTAATGGTTATCTTGAATGACTATCATTAAAAGTAGAAAATAATGTTTTAGAATTAGCCAATAATTATTTTTATTTAGTTAGTTAATAGATTTGGATTCCATTTTCTTTTTAATCTTTAATAAATTTCTATCCTCAAAATTTAATTAATAAATATTAGTCTATCTGTTATAGATTATTCTTGTATGTTACTAGAATAGTTATTTAATTCATTTAATCATTTCACGAGATCTTTTATGAGATTTTATTTCTATAATACTATTCTTCCAAGAATATAACAAACTTATTTTGAGTATACAGGGGAACTTTATCCGCAAGATAATGTATTATTAACTGGATTTAGATTGAAACAAATCATATTTAATATATATCCGCCTATATTCTTATTTTCAAGTATTATTATAAATAAAAATTCCCTATTCAACTTTCATAATTTTAATTTTTTAATTTTTTGTCTACACTGTTAGCATTAGTTTATTTGTTAATTCAAGCATTTCAGCATAATTCACATACTGTATTGGCCTATTTGACCTTCTATATTATTTTAACCTTCATGGTTTGAAATAGAAATTGCTTTCCCATGCAGAAAAATGAACTCATAGTATAAAATTTTACCTTATATAATAATAAATCATAATTAACCATACTTTTTTATTCTTGTTTGTGCATATGTTATTGAATATGAATAATATTCAAAAATTAAGGAGTATCTAGGTATATGTTTTTAGATATATTTATAATTGCCAGAGTTTTTAATATACTATACACATGGTTAGAACACAATATAATAGATAATTTTTTGAACTTTAGTAAGGTATTTGGGAATATACTGATCTTGATTAGTGTGGTTATATTTCTACTAATACTGGCATACATTACAATAAAACATTTAAAGAAATTGCCAAAGTTTTATTCAATAGTTATTACAGATCTGGATGGAAATAACATAATTCTAGATGGATTAAGAACGAAATTTACAACATATGATGCTGCTACAAGTTATTCAGAATTTTATCGTGAAATATATAAGCAACAATACAAGTTCTATGTAGTTGGTAGCAATAAAAGAGATACTTTGGGATTTTTGGATGTTGTAACTCTGCCTCATAAGGCTTTTAAAGCAAAGCGGTATAACTCCTAACCCCGTTACAGCAATAAAACCATGCTAGATCTTTGAGGAGCGTTATCTTATCCAATAATTGTAATTGATCATCTTTGGCATTAAAATTTAAAAAAGACTATAAATTAATTATAACAAAAAAATAATGGTAATAGTAGAAAATTTTACTAAAAGTTAAAGTAATGAAGAATATTAGTAATTATTTTTATTGGCTAGTAATGTATATTATTTTAAATGTTCTTTTCAATAGATTCAATATATTTTTTATAGGCGATAATTAGATTTTTATAGTATGTTATTACATTATCGTAATCTTTAATCAGCTCTCTATTAGATCTATAATCTGAAGTGCGTTTAATTAACTCTAGTTTTTTATTAATATTATTTATTTCACTTTCCAGATCTTCAACTTTCGTTTTTGCATTTGAAATTTCATCCATTGGTGAGTCAATCGACATAATATTTCATATTTAGTAGTCATTTTATTTATTTTATTATATATATTCCACTATACATTTTTAATTGGTAATATAATAATTAATGAAAAGATTAATTATTCTTTAATTATTTAACGGAGCAAAATTCTGTTTTGTTTGCTATCATGAATTAAAATACTGAATCGGGTATTTAATTAATAGATGATTAGTAATTGATATCCGTTTTTGAATAGAGAGTTTTTTATACTTTCTCCATAGCATATTATAATAAACAATTAGATGAAGAAAAATCTTATTAGTATTACAGAAACATCTGAAAGTATAAATTTTAGGATTTTGTTGAGATAATTTTTTGTTTTTTATTTTCATCATTCAAATAACCCTTTTTCTATCTGTATAATATTTATTGTCTTGTGTAATTTTAAAATTTAGTTATTGTAAAATGTATACATTTAACTGGACCTTTTTTAACCCTTTTTTGTGATTTAGAAATATATATATTCTATTCCTTTGGGTTTAAATATAATCTCTCTTCTATTAGACAGTTTTTAGATATTTCATATCTTATAATAGTAAATAAGAATACACAAGGACTAGAGCAAATTCTAATGAAAGTAGTACCTCAAAAATTAAACAGTATTTGTACTATCTTTACTATTTCTCATTAAATCTTGTTTCATTTGATTAAACTCTTCTTTAGTTAATATTCCTTCTTCTTTTAGCTTTGCCAGTTTCTCTAATGTATCAGCAATCGATATTGATAGGTTAGATGAGGGAGTATGAACACTTGGTTCAAACGATTTGGAGAATATTTTTTTTTTGGAAGGTGCTGACCTACGAGCATCGTTCATCCCTGAACGAATTATTTCCAACAAATCTTCTGCCTTATCTTTTGGAATAGCTTCAATTACACCTGTTTGATCATCTTCACCTTCGATTATACTATCCATCATTCCTAATTTGGTCGAGCTCATTAATCCAGCTGCTTTAAATCTTATTGTAGAGGAAAGCACTCCTTTTTCAAGCTTTAAACT
>Ga0111539_10011989_pt1 | contig 10871 bp, 8 predicted proteins | sample RhiMethybrSRZTD1_FD_79667 | JGI IMG/M metagenome (GOLD analysis project Ga0111539, IMG submission 79667) | Populus rhizosphere microbial communities from Tennessee, USA - Rhizosphere MetaG P. TD hybrid SRZTD1 (version 2) (version 2) | ecosystem: Host-associated > Plants > Roots > Rhizosphere >... | reverse complement strand
TCAGTGCTCGAAGTGGCTCCCGCGCGAGGCGCTGAGGTCGGGTGGTGCGCAGCCCGACCTTCTGCGCCAGTCCGGCGCCTTTATCGGCCGCGGCGTGCAGGGCCAGCCCCAACTCGGCAAACCAGCCACGGCCTGAGACCCGTGATCATGGTGCGCCGGACACTCCTTTGGCGCAGCGTCGGGCGGAGCACCCCCGACCTCAGCGCCGAAGCGCGGTCCCGTCACACCCCCCGACTGCGGGCTAGACTTCGCCCCGCACCTCCGGAGCCGCCCCCCGTGAAGATCTCCGTCGCCCTGCTCGTCCCGGCCCTCGCCCTGCTGTCGCCGCTGGCCGTCGCGCAGCCCGCGTCCGTCGAGGTCGACCTCGCGTCCGCCGTGCGCGACGCCATGCAGGCCGACCCGCGCGGCTCGGCCGAGGCGATCCGGCTCGAGCACGTCCGGCTGCTCGACCTGCAGCTCGCGCAGCTCGTCCAGCAGCGGCTCGCCGAGGTCGAGGGCCTGAGCGGTCTCGTCGTGGCCTGCCACGAAGGCCTCGTCGAGCTGCGCGGCCTGGCGGCCCGCCCCGAGCTGCGCCAGCGCGCCACCGAGCTGGCGCTGACCGTCGCCGGCGTGCAGGGCGTGAGCAACGTGCTGCGCGTGCCGGGCGAGCCCGAGCCCGCCCCGCCGGCGCCCCGCGAGACGCTCGCCCTCCCCGCCGAGGAGCCGAACCCGCAGTTCACGACCGAGCCCTTCGGCTTCGCCACGCGCGACGGCCTCGCCGGCCGCGACCTGCACGTCGACTCGCGCGACGGCGTCGTGCGCCTGCGCGGCGAGGTCAACTCCGACGCCGCGCGCACCTACGCCTCGGTCGCCGCCCAGTCGGTCGACGGCGTGCAGGCGGTGCAGAACCAGCTCGTGGTCGTCGTGGCCTCCCAGGACGCCACGCGCCGCCTGGCCGTGCTCATCCAGAAGCAGCTCGAGTACGACCCGCTCGTGCAGACCGTCGCGCCCATGGTGCTGGTCCAGGTGAAGGACGGCATCGTCCGGCTCGAGGGCCGGGTGCAGGACGACTCCCAGCGCCTGCGGGCCGGCGACCTGGCCCTCATCCAGGTGGGCGTTTTCGCCGTGGACAACCGGCTCCAGGTCGACGAGGCGATGCGCCTGCTGCCCACCCGCAGCGGCGCGCGGACCGTCATCCGCATGCGCTGACCGACGCGCCGGGAGCCGCTTCCGGTCAAGCGCCAGGCGCCGCCCTGCCGAAAGGCGTGGCGATGGACTGCCTGAACCGCTCCGCCCGCTCCCGGCCGGCCGCCGCCGGCTTCACGCTCGTGGAGCTGCTCATCGTGGTCATCATCCTGGCGATCCTCTCGGCCGTCGCGCTGCCTCAGTTCGGCAACCAGCGCGTCGAGGCCGTCGCCTCGACGCTGAAGGCCAACGTGATGCAGGTCGAGATGGTGCTCGAGTGCCAGAAGCAGAAGACGTCCGACGGCTCGTACCCGCTCACGATCGAGCCCTCGTGGTTCGTCAGCGGCCAGCTCCCCCACCACCCCGACGAGATGGCGGGCGTGCCGGCGGTCGAGATCGTCTCGGTGCCCGGCCTGCTGCACCCGCACGAGAAGCTCATGCAGCCCGGCGTGGCCGGGGCCTACTGGTACAACACCGTGACCGGCGTGTTCCGCGCGCGCGTCAAGTCGCTCGGCAGCGACGCCGAGACGCTGGCCTTCTACGACCAGGTCAACGGCACCGCGCTCGCCGCGTCGGCCTCGAGCTCCTCGTCGTAGCCCGCGGCGCGGCTGCTAGGATGTCCGCGCGGCCCGCAGCGGACGCGCGCATGACCGGCCTGGCCCTCGACCTGCTCTTCAACCTGGTCGTCGAGCGCGGCGTGCTCGGCGCCGGCGCCGTCCTGCTCTGCGGGCTGCGGGGCGGCCGCCGCCCACTCGTCGAGCAGATGGAGCACACCGGCCCGAACCTGGCCGCCGGCCTGGCCCTGTGGACGGCCGTGGGCGCGATCGTGTGGACTGTGGGCTGACCCCTCGACCCGGAGAGCTGCCATGACCATCCTCACCCGTTCGGCCGCCCTGGCCGCGCTGCTCGCGGCGGCCCTGCTCGCCCCGAGCGCCGCGGCGCAGCGGGACTTCAGCGACGTCGAGATCACGACCGTGCCGGTGGCCGGCGGCATCTCCATGCTGCAGGGCGCGGGCGGCAACATCGGCGTCTCGGCCGGGCGCGACGGGATCCTCATCGTGGACGACCAGTTCGCGCCGCTCTCCGAGCGCATCCGCAAGGCGCTCGACGCGCTGGGCACGGGCGGGCCGCGCTACATCCTCAACACGCACTTCCACGGCGACCACACCGGGGGCAACGCGTTCTTCGGCAAGGACGGCACGATCGTCGCGCACGAGAACGTGCGCACGCGGCTCATGCAGCCGCGCGACACGGCCGGCCAGCACGAGGACGCCGCGCCGCCCGAGGCGCTGCCGGTGATCACCTTCCGCCAGTCGGTCAGCCTGCACTGGAACGGCGAGGAGATCCGCGTCATCCACCTGCCGCCGGGCCACACCGACGGCGACGCGATCGTGTGGTTCACGGGCAGCAACGTCGTGCACCTGGGCGACCACTTCTTCGCCGGCAAGTTCCCCTTCATCGACCTGGGCGGCGGCGGCGACGTGCTCGGCTACATGCACAACGTCGACCTGCTCGTGGCCAAGCTGCCGCCCGACGCCAAGCTCATCCCCGGCCACGGGCCGCTCTCCACGATGGACGACCTCAAGGCCTTCGAGCACATGCTGCAGGTCACGATCGGCATCGTGAAGGGCAGCCTCATGGCCGGGCGCACGCTCGAGCAGGTCCAGGCCGAGGGTCTGCCGCCGGAGTGGGCGAGCTGGGGCACGGGCTTCGTCGACACCGCGCGCTGGCTGCAGATCGTGTACGACGGGCTCAAGCGCTCGCCGGACGGCCCGGCGAGCGGCGAGGCGCCCGACCTCGGGCCCCCGCCCGCGGCGCCCGCGGCGCCCGCGCCGCCGGCCAAGCCGGCCGGCCGCTGAGCGCCGAGCGCATGGATCTCGGGCTCGCGGAGCACGTCGTCTTCGTCACCGGCGCCTCGGGCGGCATCGGCCGGGCCCTCGCGCAGGCCTTCGCCGCCGAGGGCGCCCGCGTCGTGCTCGCCGGTCGCGCGCGCGCGCGCGAGCTGCAGGACTGGGTCGCGCAGCAGGACTGGCGCGAGCGCGCCCTCGTGGTGCGCGCCGACGTGCGCGAGCCGGCCTCGCTCGCGACGGCCTTCAGCAGCGCGGTCGACGCCTTCGGCCGCGTGGATGCCTGCATCGCCAACGCCGGCGCCTGGCCCACGCCCGATGTGCCGCTGCACGAGGCCGACGAGCGCCGCATCCGCGAGACGCTCGACGTCAACCTGCTCGGCGCCCTGTGGACCGCGCGTGCCTTCCTGGCCGCGCTGGCCCGCACGGGGCCGCGCGCCGACGGCCACGGCGCCAGCCTCGTCTTCGTGGGCTCGACCGCCGGGCGCTTCGGCGAGGCCGGTCACGCCGAGTACGCCACGGCCAAGGCCGGGCTCGTCGGGCTCATGCGCTCGCTCAAGAACGAGATCGTGCGGCTCGACCCCTTCGGCCGGGTCAACCTCGTCGAGCCGGGCTGGACCGTGACGCACATGGTGCGGCCCGCGCTCGGCCAGCCCGGCACGATCGCGAAGGTGCTGGCCACGATGCCCGTGCGTCAGCTCGGCCGCGCCGCCGACGTCGCCGCGGCCATCGCCTGGCTGTGCTCGCCGCTCGCGGCGCGCCACGTGAGCGGGCAGACGCTCACGCTCGCCGGCGGCATGGAAGGGCGGCAGCTCTGGACGGACGACGAGATCGACGAGGCTGCGGTGCGCCTTCGCGCCCGGGAGTGAGACGCCGACGCGCCCGGGATCGAGCCGCCGACGCGCCATGGGACGCGGCTGGCTCGGGGGTCGGCTCCGGCCCTCTCAATCGCCCGGTCCGTACCTTCGCGGTCGTCGCCGAGTCCACGGAGCACCGGGCTCATAGGAGGGCCTGCGCCGACCCCCGGCCGCGCCGCGTCCCTTCGCCGCCGCCGGCCGCTCCTCGGGAGCATCGGCGACGAGCCGCGGCCTTTTCGCTCGAGCTCGAGACGAACGGCCTCACGTCAGCGATGCTTCTGCTCGTGCTCCGTGGACTCGCCGACTTGCCTGAAGTTCCGGACGGGGCGATGCCGGCGGCCGAAGCCGATCCCCGAGCTGCGGAGCGGTGTCCCCCTACCGCCGGATCGGCACCTTCCGGTAGTGCTCGTCGACCGCGACCATCGTGACCAGCGCCTCGGTGACCGGCACGGTCTCGAAGGGCGGCTTGCGGCGCTCGGCCCAGACCGTGACGCGGACGGTGACGGAGGTCGTGCCGACGCGCTCGACGTCGGTGTAGAAGGAGACCAGGTCGCCGATGTGGATCGGCCGCTTGAACTCGACCTTGTCCATGGCCACGGTGACCACCGGGCCCTGGTGCAGCTTGTGCGCCTCGATGGCCGCCGCGAGGTCGATCTCGGAGAGGATCGCGCCGCCGAAGACCGTGCCCATGAGATTGACCTGCTGCGGCGTCATCACGACGCGCAGCGTGGGGATGCGGTGGGCGGGGAAGGTGTGCTCGGCGGGCGCGACCATCGCGCGCGGATCGTACGGACTGCGGCGCGTCGATCCTAGTTGGGATGCACGAGGGTCGCGAAGTCGGCCAGGTCGTAGCGACGCGAGAGCGCGTCGTTGAGCGGGTCCCACTGCAGGGTCGTCGTCGAGAGCTCGGCGCTGAACTCGAGGCTCAGGCCCATGAGGAGCAGGTTGACGATCTGCGCGACCGGCAGGCCGAGGGACGGGTCGTGCGCCGCGAGCGTCCAGCCGCTGCTGCCGGCGAGCGCGGGCACCGAGCCGGTGTAGACGAGCATGTGCGTCGCGGGCGCCGACACCGGCTTGCCCAGCCCGTTGAGCAGGGTGACGTAGAGCCGGAGCGTGGCCGGCGCGCTGGCGACGCTGCCGGCGTTCACGACGCGCGTGCGCAGGGCGAGCGATGCGGTCGGCTGGCTGTACTCGAGGCGCGGCGGGTCGAGCGTGAGGTCCCAGCGCTGGGCGGGCACGTCGGGCGGCGCCTGGCGCGTGACGCGCACGAGCTGCAGCCCGGGGTCGACGAGCAGCGGCACGCGCGCGCCGGCGCCCGGCTTCTGCACCGTGATCGAGCTGCTGCCGGCGGGGAACTCGTCGCACTTGATCTGCGCGGCGCCGAGCTCGACGGTGTAGCGTCCGGCCTGCAGCCCCTCGTCGAGCACGAGGTCGACGGCCAGCGGCAGCGGTCCGGGGTGGTAGAGGAAGGCGCCGTAGGCGGTGCCGTCGTAGGCCAGCTTGTTGCACGACACCGACAGCGCGGCCAGCGAGTCGGCCGACGACCAGCGCACCGCCGGCCGGAAGCGCAGGCCCTCGGTCAGGCCGCAGCCGTCGAAGCCCGCGGTGAGGTGGCCGAGGATGCCGTTGCGGTTGAGGAACAGCCGGTCGGTGTGCAGCACGTGCTTGGTGAGCAGCGGGAAGGCCGCGCGCCAGTAGGGCACGGCGCGGTCGTAGGTGAACTCGACCTGGCTGGCCGACTTGGCCGTCGACCCGATCGAGCACGGCGACACCGGCAACAGCGCGTAGCGCAGCGCGAGGTTGAGGGCCGGCAAGCTCGTCGTCTCGACCCAGGCGTGCATCCGGGTGATCAGCGCGCTGTCGACGTAAGGCGCCGTGCCGGGCACGTCGGGATCGTCGGCGGTCGTCAGCGTGGGCTCGTGCTCGAGGTCGGCCAGCGACGTGACCACGACCGGGAAGAAGCGCGGCCCGTTGAAGAACTGCGCCGCGGCCCAGCTCGCGCTGCCCGCCGAGCCGCTCGGCTTGCCCGCGTCCTCCCAGTCCTTGACGGCGCGCAGCACGCGCACGACGGGCAGCAGGTAGCGCCAGCGGTCGCTCGCGGTCGACTGGCTGTAGGTCGAGCGCAGCAGCTCGAGGATGTAGCTGGCCTCGCCCGTGCCCCAGATCGCGGTGTCCGTCGAGCTCGTACCCAGGGTCCACCACTTGCCAGCGCCGCCGAAGGCGTTGGCCGGGTAGCTGACGGGCCCGAAGAAGCCCTTGGGCTTGCCGCCGGTGGCGTCGAGCGCGTCGTCGCGCCAGGCGTTGGCCCACTGCGCGAGGTCGGCGAGCAGCGGGTGCGTCGCGCTGAGCGCGCCGCGCCCTGCGGTCGCGACCATCGGGAAGGTCGCGCGGCCGTCGAGCGGGACGTCGAAGGCCGTGCCCGAGACGCTGCCCGGGCCGGATGCGGTGAACTCGTAGGTCTTGAAGTGCAGGCGGCCCATCGAGGTCATGCCCGCCCAGGCCGACGAGGGCGGCGAGGCGCTCTTGAGGTGCGCGCCGACGCCGAGCGCCGTCTCGACCGCGCGCGCCGTGTAGCCCCAGTCGGCGCGCAGGGCCTGGAAGGTGTTGCTCGTGTACTCGCCGGTGTGCTCGACGTCGGTCAGGCCGCCCGAGAAGTAGCCGCCGGTCACGTCGCCCGAGTCGACGAGCACCGTGCGCACGAGCGTGTCGATCGCGGCGAGCTCGTCGGCGTCGCCGGGGTCCTGCTTCAGCGCGAAGAGCGGGTAGAACTGCAGCAGCGCCTCGATGTCGTCGCCGCGGCCGCCGCCCAGCTCGCCCTGGCTCAGGCGCTCGTGCAGCCAGTACTCGACCAGGCTGCGGTAGGCCGTCAGCGCGTCGCGCTGCCTGCCGATCCAGCCCTGCGTGAGCGGGTCGTAGGGCTGCTGGGCCACGAGCGGCCCCCACCACGACGCGTCGATCTGCGCGTCGGTGAGCGCCGCGGCGATCGTCGCGTCGGGCCACCAGAAGGGGTGGCTGCCCTGGTTGGCGTACTCGCGGAAGAGCGGCAGCTCCATGTCGCGCGGGAAGTTGGCGCTCTCGAAGCCGCCGCCGGTCAGCGCGACCTGGAAGATGTTCTTGAAGGCGTTGAGGAAGGCCACGCTCCCGGCCTCGCCCGTGTCCACGTCGAGCAACGGGTTGATCAGGCTGATCGTGGCGCCGTACTGCTTGGCCGCCGCGAACAGGAAGGGCCCGGGCTCCCAGGCGGTGTAGCCGATCGGTGCGGCGTTCCAGGCGTCGACGTCGGTGCGGATCGTGGCGCCGGCGGCCGGCGTGCACAGCCCCGCGAGGCGCCGCAGCGCGGCGTGCCCGTTCACGTTGCTGAGCGCGTAGCCCTGCAGGCCGAGCACCGCGGTCTGGCCCGCGCAGTCCGGGTTGAGGAAACCGTAGCCGCCCTTCGAGGGGCAGTCCTGCGCCCAGCCGTAGCCGCGCGCGTCGAGGTGGTCGAGCGCGCGCTGCAGGTCGTCGAGCTGCGAGAGCAGCCACGGGATCGACGGGTGGTTGTTCGTGGCGGCCACGAGGTCGGCACGCGCCAGCGGCAGCAGGTCGAAGCGCCCGTCGCGGCTGCCATCCAGCCAGCCGATCAGCCAGCAGCGCGCGACGCCGCGCTGGAAGGGGCTCGTCACCGCGGCGGCCGCGGCCTCGGCCGCGTCGTAGTCGCCGGCGTTGAAGGCCGCCGCGAAGGGCGACAGCAAGGGGTTCGTCGCCACGAGCGGCCCCTCGGTGCCCGTCTTGTGGTAGACGACCGGCAGCGCCTCGTGCTCGTGGATCTCGAGGCCCGCCAGGTAGAGCGGGTCGCCGCCCGTCGTGGCCGTGGACGAGAAGCGCAGCACGAGCTTGCCGCTGCTGTCGGCGTGCGCCAGCACCCAGACCGAGACGACGCCGCCCAGCACCGAGCTGAAGCTGCTCGACGAGCAGCCCGTCGTGCAGCGCACGTCGCGCGCGAGCGTGCGCCAGGTGAGCGGCGCAGCGGTCTTCTGCTCCTCGACCACGATGCCCGTGCTCGGCACGCTCGGGCCCAGCACGTAGGTGTCGACGACGATGTCGGCCCAGGGCGCCAGCGCGCCGAGCTCGAGGCGCACGCGCAGCGGCTGGCCCGCCGGCAGGCCGGTGATCGTGAGCGTCGTCGGGTCGGCCAGCTTGAGCGACGTCATCCGGTGCCGCTGGCCCAGCTCGTCGGGATCGACGGCCCACACGTCGGCCTGCACCGGGGTCGAGCCGGAGATGGTCTTGCCGGCCACGTGCACCGTGTCGAGCGGCGCCGGCGAGAACGAGACGCCCGCCGGCCACTGGCTCGGCGTCTCGCCGAGGAGCGTCCAGCCGGCTTCGGGCGCGGGGTCGCCGTTCAAGTCGCCGCAGTCGAGGCGCAGCGGCAGGGTCTGCTGCGCGAACGTCACGGGCAGGAGGAGCAGGGCAGCGAGGATCGTCAGCGCCGCGGTGCGCGGCGTGCGACCCGCGGGAAGGCGCGGTGCAGGTCGGAGAAGAATGGCAAGGCCTCGGGAGGACGGCGGACAACGCGATGTCGGCCCCTGACCCGGCCTGACTGAGCGATCGCGCTGCGTCGACTCGATGGCTGCCCACGACGCTTCGCGCGGCGCGGTCTGAAGGGGCGCCCGGGGCGGATCGAACAGCGAAACCCGGCCGGGCAGGCCTCGGGGCGCGCGCCACCGGCCGAAAGCAGCCGCCGCCCGGCCGTGGCGCGGCGGTCAAGTCGAGGACCCGCTCCGGCCGATAGGAGGCGGCTCGCTGCGCGCTGCCCGCGCCGAGCGCGACCTGGAAGGACGTGCCTCATGAACGCTTGCACCGCGATGACCGCGCCCGCGCTGCCCGCGCCGGCGGACCGCCGATGAAGCCCGAGACGCCGCAGCCGTCGTCTGCCCCGCCGCGGGCCGGCACGCGCGCCGAGCTCGAGCTGCTGCTGCGCGAGTACGCGGCGGCCTGCAAGCCGGGCTCCGAGGAGCGCGCCCGACTCGAGGCCTGGCCCGAGATCCGCGTGACCGCGCGCCAGAACTGGGTCGGCCTCATGGAGGCCTTCCGCGCCGGCTCGGTGGTCGCCGACGACGCCTTCTGGAAGATCCTGCCCCACAAGCAGACGCCGCTGGCCCGCGCGCACGGAGCCTTCCTGCACGTGTCCGCGGCCTTCCGTGAGGACCCGCGCACGCGACTGCAGAGCAGCGGCTTCTGCACCGAGGACGACTTCCCCGTGCTCGGCCGCGGCCTGTTCGACTTCGTGCTGCGCTGCGACGACTACCCGGCCGACCTCTGGCAGGCCTGCGAGTCCTTCGCCGCGCTGCCCGGCGGCAAGGCCTTCACCTCGGGGATGATCTCGCCCTTCCTCAATGCGCTGCGCCCCGACGACTTCGCGCTCGTCAACTCGGACGTGCGCGCCGTGCTCAACCACTTCTGCAACACCGGCCTGACCACGGCGCTGACCGACTACTCCACGGCCAACGCCGGGGTGCGAGAGCTGCTCAAGGCGCTCATGCCGATGCTCCAGGCCGAGGCCTTCAAGAACGTCCGGCCCGAGGACGTGTTCGAGGGCTTCTGCTACTGGCTCGTCAACCAGCGCATGCACCCGCTCAGCCAGGCGCTGGGGTCCGACCCCTACGCCCCGCCGCACGAGGTCGACGTGTTCCCCACGCCGGCGCCCGCGCCCGAGCCCGTCGAGGCCGCTGCGCCCGCGGCCTCGCCGCAGGCCGCAGCGCCGGAGCCCGTCCAGCCTCCGTCCGCGCTCTTCCCGCCGCCGAACCCGCCGGCCGCGCCGGCCGCGCTGGCCGCGCCGGTCGCGGCCCCTGTCGCCGAGCCGGTCGCGGCCGCCGAGGAGCCCGAGGCGCTGGTCGAGATCGCACCCGAGGAAGCCGCGGCCCTCTTCGCCGCGTCGGCCGCCAGCGCAGCCGACCGCAAGGCCTCCGAGGCCGACTTCCGCCGGTCGATCGCGCAGCACCAGTACGAGGAGCAGCTCGTGGGACGCTGCATCGAGGCGATCGACCGCAAGGGTCAGATCGTGCTCTACGGCCCGCCGGGCAGCGGCAAGGGTCGCCTCGCCCGCCTGCTCGCCGCGCGCCTGACCGAGGGCGGCGACGGGCTGCGCGCGCACCTCGCCTTCCACGCCGCCTGGACCTACGCCGACTTCGTGCAGCGCGAGCTGCCCGACGGGCAGCGCCGCCTGGGCCGCTTCGCGACCTTCTGCCGCAAGGCGGTCGAGCGCCGCGGCCGCTGCGTGCTCGTCATCGAGGACCTGCAGCGGGCCCGCGTGGCCGAGGTGCTCGGCGAGGCCCTCGTGCTGCTCGAGCAGCGCGGCTCGGAGCTCCTCCTGGCGGGCGGCGGCAGCCTGTCGATCCCGCGCAACGTGCGCCTGATCGCCACGGTGGACAGCAGCCACGAGGAGACGATCGCGGCCGACCCGGTGCTCCGCCACCGCTTCGAGTTCATCGAGCTCGAGCCGGAGTAGGGTCCCCCCGCCGCCCCCCGTCCGGCCCCTTCCGGCCCGAAATCAGGGCTTGACGGCACTAGACGACCGGTCTACTCTGCCGCCCCTCATGAGCGCACCGATCCGCGAGATCTCCACCCGCGACCGGATCCTCGAGATCGGCGCGCAGGCCGTCTCGGAGAAGAGCTTCAACAGCTGCGGCCTGGCCGAGATCCTCGAGAAGGCCGGCGTCCCGAAGGGCTCCTTCTACCACTACTTCGGCAGCAAGGAGGACTTCGGCGTGGCGCTCATCGAGCGCGCCAGCGCCGAGTTCGTCGAGCAGCTCCGCCCGCTCCTCGGCGACCGCCAGCGCTCGCCGCTGGCCCGCCTGCGCGGCGTCTTCGAGCAGGGCCGCGAGCACTGCCAGCTCAACGGCGCCGCGCGCCAGTGCCTGATCCCCAAGCTGGCGCTCGAGACCAGCCAGCTCAGCGAGCCCGTGCACGCGGCGGTCAAGGCCGCCTACGCCCGCTGGACCACGCTCCTCGCGGAGGTCATTCG
>Ga0111539_10011986_pt1 | contig 10872 bp, 8 predicted proteins | sample RhiMethybrSRZTD1_FD_79667 | JGI IMG/M metagenome (GOLD analysis project Ga0111539, IMG submission 79667) | Populus rhizosphere microbial communities from Tennessee, USA - Rhizosphere MetaG P. TD hybrid SRZTD1 (version 2) (version 2) | ecosystem: Host-associated > Plants > Roots > Rhizosphere >... | reverse complement strand
GTTGGGGGTTTGGGGGCGAAGCCGCGAAGCGGCGGAAAGCCCCCATGGCGGCGGGCTGCGAGTCACTCGCAGCCCGCATAGCCAGACAACCAGGAGCGTGAGGGTGGGCAAGACCGGAGCCGCAAAGAAGGAGCCGCAGCTCGACCTCTTCGGCAAGGGGGCGAAGGCGCCGGTGCCGGCTCCGGCCGCGCCGGCGGCCCCGGCTCCGGTGCCCGCGGAGGAGGCGGCACCGGCCACCGTGAAGGCGCCGGCCCGGCGGGCCACGGCCGCGGAGATGGCCACCCGCCAGCGCGAGATCTCCGTCTCCGAGTTCTTCGTCAAGAACCGCCACCTGCTCGGCTTCGACAACCCCTCCAAGGCGCTGCTCACCACCATCAAGGAAGCCGTCGACAACTCGCTCGACGCCTGCGAGGAGGCGGGCCTGCTGCCCGAGCTGCACATCGAGGTGCACGACCTCGGCCTGGAGGCCATGAAGAAGGACCCCGAGCTCACCAAGGGCGAGGGGCGCTTCCTGGTGGTGGTGCAGGACAACGGGCCCGGCATCGTGAAGGCCCAGGTGCCCAAGATCTTCGGCAAGCTCCTCTACGGGTCGAAGTTCCACCGCTTCAAGCAGGCCCGCGGCCAGCAGGGCATCGGCATCTCGGCCGCGGCCATGTACGGCCAGCTCACCACGGGCAAGCCCATCCGCGTCACCAGCCGCGTGGGCAAGGGCAAGGCCGCCCACGTGTTCGACATCCAGCTCGACACGCGCAAGAACGAGCCGGTGGTCACGCACGACGAGGCGCTGGGCGACTGGCACCAGCACCACGGCACGCGCGTGGAGCTCGAGATCGTGGCCGACTGGCGCACGGGCCAGCGCTTCGTGAACCGCTACGTGGAGCACACCGCACTCTCCAACCCGCACGCCACCATCCACTACACGCGCCCGGTGGGCGCGGCCCAGCGCTCCGAGGGCCGCAGCGGGCCCGGCAACGAGACGCTCAGCTTCCCGCGGGCTACCAGCGAGCTGCCCAAGGAAGCGGTGGAGATCAAGCCCCACCCGCACGGCGTGGAGCTGGGCGCCTTGATGTTGATGGCGGCGGAGTCGAAGAGCCGCGACGTGCGCGGCTTCCTGATGTCCGCCTTCAGCCGCGTCTCCAACCAGGCGGCCGGCGACATCCTGGCCAAGGTGCCCTGGGGCAAGAAGACGGTCCGCCCGCGGGCGCTGGGCGAAGACCGCGCCCTGGCCGAGCAGCTGCACAAGGCCATCGGCGAGACGAAGCTGATGGCCCCGCCCACCAACTGCCTCTCCCCCATCGGCGACGAGCTGATGCGCAAGGGCCTGGTCAGCTTCCTCAACGTCATCGAGAGCGAAGGCGACGCCGGCGACGAAAACGCGCAGCTCGACCTCGACGACGCGGCCATGAAGCCGGGCAAGAAGGCCAAGGCGGCCGCCAAGGGCGCGAAGGCCGAGGTGGCGGCGCCGGAGCCGGTGCCCGACGCCCCGCCCGAGGAGGGCGTGGAGAAGATCAAGGGCCACAACTACTTCATCGCCACCGTGACCCGGCCGCCCAAGGTGTACCGCGGCAACCCGTTCCAGGTGGAGGTGGGCCTGGCCTACGGCGGCAGCTGGCCGGCCGACAAGACGATCGAGCTGTTCCGCTTCGCCAACCGAGTGCCGCTGCTCTTCCAGCGCGGGGCCTGCGGCATCACCCAGGCCATCGTGCGCACCGACTGGCGCAACTACCAGCTCAGCCAGCCCAAGGGCTCGCTGCCGGTGGGGCCCATGGCCCTGCTGGTGCACATCGCCTCCGTGTGGGTGCCCTTCACCAGCGAGTCGAAGGAGGCGGTGGCCCACTACCCGGAGATCATCAAGGAGATCCAGCTGGCGGCCCAGGAGTGCGGGCGCAAGCTGGCCACGTTCATCCGCAAGCGCAAGGCCCTCGACTACCAGGCCCAGCGGCGCAGCCTCTTCGAGCTCTACATCGAGGAGGTGGCGGCGGCCATCGGCAAGATCACGGGCTACAAGCCGGGGCCCATCAAGCGCGACTTCATGCAGGTGGCCCGCAAGGTGACGGCGGCCGAGATGGAAGGTGAGGACGAGTAATGGCCCCGCGCAAAGACGCCATCTCCAAGCAGACCGCGGCCAAGATCGACAAGCTGGCCCAGGGCGTGCTGAAGACCGTGAAGGGCGGCAAGAACCCCTTCCTCGACATCCCCATCCGCTCCCTGGCCAACATCAACTGGAGCGACAAGAAGCGCCTGGTGGAGCTGGGCAACCAGAAGCAGAAGCGCTATTTCTTCAACGTCTCCATGGCCAAGAAGTTCATGCAGACCTTCCTGGTCAGCGAGGCCTGCAAGGAGCTGATCGACGCCGGCAAGACGACCAGCATCCGCGACCTCTACTACGTCACCAAACACACGCTGGGCGACACGCGCCAGAACACGTTCGACGACCAGGACGAGTCCGACCCCATCATCGAGGACCTGGAGGTCACCATCGACGCCCTGCGCGAGGAGCTGCACCTCTTCGCCGCCCGCAAGGGCTCGATGGTGGGCCCGGTGACCATCGTGGACAGCGGCGACACCATCGACCTGCGGCGCATGGGCTCGGGCGGCTGGGCCGTGCCCTCCATCGTGGAGGGGAACGTCATCTCCTTCCGCAAACACGAGGCCAAATACGTCCTGCTCATCGAGAAGGACGCGGTGTGGACGCGCTTCAACGAGGACAAGTTCTGGAAGCGCAACAACTGCATCATCGTGCAGGGCGGGGGCCAGCCCCCGCGCGGGGTGCGCCGCCTGGTGCAGCGCCTGCACAAGGAGCTGAAGCTCCCCGTCTACGTCCTGGTCGACAACGACCCCTGGGGCTTCTACATCTACAGCGTGATGAAGCAGGGCTCCATCAACCTGGCCTACGAGTCGATGCGCATGGCCGTGCCCGATGCGCGCTTCATCGGCCTGTCCTCGTTCGACAAGGACGCCTACAAGCTGCCCAGCAACGTCTCCATCAGGATGGACGACGGCGACAACAACCGGGCCAAGCAGATGCTGGCCTACCCCTGGTTCAAGCACGCCAAGTGGCAGCGCGAGATCCAGGAGATGGTGAAGAGCGGCCTCAAGTTCGAGCTGGAGGCGCTCTCCCGCCGCGGCATCAGCTTCATCACCGAGGAGTACCTGCCCAAGAAGCTCCGGGACAGGGACTGGCTGGAGTAATTCCGTCAGCCAGTCCCCGGGGTTCGCGAAGCGAACCCCCGCCGGCCGAAGGCCGGCGCATTAACGAAGCAATCCATTCTCCCGGCGACAAGAGCCAGGCACGGCGGTCAGGCCGGCGGCTCCTCGTCGCCCAGGCACATCATGGCCGTGCGGATGCCGCGCGGCTGGCCCTGCGCGTCCTGCAGGCGGCGGTCGACCAGGAGCATGACCACGCCCGAGCCGTCGCCGCGGCGGAAGGTGCGCACGAAGGGCTTGATGTCCTTCTCGCCGGCCAGCTTCTTCTGCACCGAGGTGCGGGAGACGTCCTCCATGACCACGAACTCCCACACCTTGCGGCCCACGACCTGCGCGGCCTCGTAGCCGAGCACCTTCAGCTCCTCCGTGTTCACGCGCTGGATGGTGGCCGTGGTGTCGAACTCGTGTACGCACACGCCGGGCGGCGGAGCGGCGAACACCGGGTCGAAGCGGCGGGCCCCCTGGGCCTCGGCCTCGGCCAGGCGATCCTGGTAGGACTGGAGAATGGCGACGATCTCGTCTCGCGAGTGCTTGGACACGGTGCTCTCTTCGGAGGGGACCCGTCACATGGTCGGCGGCAGGCGGGGAGGGACCGCCGACGTGGACGCGGATAGACCCTACGCCGGTGGGCGCGGGCCGTCAAGATCGGCCCCGCCCCGCCGCACGCCGGCCCGTTTGACGCACAATCTCCCCTGATGCCCGTCGCGCCGGCCCCAGCCAGCGACCCCGCCCCCGGACGCCCGCGCCTCGTCACCCTTCTCTTTGCCATGCTGGCCCTGGCCGCCCGGGCGGGCGCCTTCCAGGCCCGTCCGCCGGCGCCCGTCCCCACGGCTTCCCCCTCCGAGCCCACCTACCCGGCCGGGCTGCCGGTGGTGCGCATCGACAGCCTCATCACCACGGCCATGCGCACCAACTCCATCCCCGGCCTGAGCCTGGCCCTGGTCGACCGCAGCGGCGTCTACTGGTCGAAGGGCTACGGCATGGCCGACCTGGAGAACTTCGTGCCCGCCCGGCCGTTCACCGTCTACCGCCTGGCCTCGGTGAGCAAGCCCATCACGGCGGTGGCGGTGATGCGGCTGGTCGAGGAGGGGAGCATCGACCTCGATGCGCCCATCCGCCGCTACGTGCCCGAGATGCCGGACAAGCCCTGGCCCGTCACCGTGCGCCAGCTGCTCTGCCACCAGGGCGGCGTGCGCAACTGGACCGAAGACGAGTTCGTGAGCACGCGCCGCTATCCCACGCTGGCCGAGTCCATCGCGCTCTTCCGCGACGACCCGCTGGTGCACGAGCCGGGCACGCGCGCCACCTACTCCAGCTTCGGCTACACGCTGCTGGGCCGGGCCATCGAGACGGCCTCCGGCCGCAGCTACCCCGAATACATGCGGGCCGGCGTCTTCGAGCCGGTGGGCATGGAGTGGACGCGCACCGACGACGTGCAGTCGATCATCCCCAACCGCGCGCGCGGCTACCGCCTCACCGGCGGCGGCTCGCTCTTCAACTCGCCCCTCTCCGACACCAGCAACCGCGTGCCCGGCGGCGGCCTGGTGGGCACGGCCGAAGACGTGGGCCGCTTCGCGGCCGCCTTCATGGCCGGCTCGCTGCTGAAGCCGGAGACGGTGCGCCTGATGCTCACGCCCCAGCAGACGCGCGACCACCGCATCACCGGCTTCGGCCTGGGCCTGGTGCTCGCGCGCCGCAACGGCGAGCGCGAGGCCTACCACCTGGGGGGCCAGTCGCGCGTGAGCACGCTCCTCTACATGCGCCCCGACCACCACTTCGCCGTGGTGCTGCTCACCAACCTCGAGGGCATCGGCACGCCGCTGCTCGACCTGGGCCGGCAGATCGCGGACCTGGCCGACCACCACTGACGCCGGCGGCGGCTGGCATCGCGTTTGCTTCTTCCTCCCGGAAGAGAGGTCTTCATCTTTTTTCCGTCGTGCAGGAGGACAAGCCGATGAACACTTTCAAGTACCTGATGGCCCTGACCGGCGGCGCCCTGGTGGGCGCCTCCGCGGCGCTCCTGATGGCGCCTTCCGACGGGCGCAACATGCGCAAACGCGTGGGCAAGCGGCTGGACCGTGAGAAGAAGATGCTCTCGCGCGAGCTCGACCGCCACCGCCAGGTCCTGGTGAAGAAGGGCCGGGCCGCGCTCGACGACGCCGCCGAATACCTGGGCGACGAGCTGAGCGGCGCCACCAAGAAGGTCATGAAGATGGTGGCCCGGTAAGTTTTTCCGCCCCTTCAACGTGAAGGAGGGCTGGCGCCGCGGGCGCGAGCCCTTCACTCGTCTTTCCCCCCGCCTTTTTCGATCCGCCTACGCGCTCTCCCGTGCTAAACTCCACCGGTTCGGGTGGTTGTAGCGCCCCGCGCACCTAGCCCTCAAGCTATTGATCTAAAGCGACTTGCCCCAGCGCGGGCGAGGAGGTCGCATGTCCGGCAAGGACATCAAGAAGAAGAAGACGGCGGGAAAGACCGCCCACAAGGCACCCGCACCGGCGGCCCGGAAGGCCGACCACGGCAAGGCCAAGCCGGCGACGGCGGCCAAGGCGAAGGCGGCTCCGGCCAAGCCGGCCCCGCCGGCCAAGGTCGTCCCCGCGGCCAAGGCGGCCGCGGCCAAGGCGGTCCCCGCCAAGCCGGGCACCCCGGCCAAGGCTCTCGCGCCTGCCCCCGTCAAGGGTGGCAAGGGCGCCCCTCCGGCCAAGGGCGCCGCGGCTCCCGCCGCCGCGCCGGGCAAGCCCGAGAAGCGCAAGGGCTCCCGCAAGACCACCACGCGCCGCGGCGACTACCCGCCCGGCGAGCTGCTGCTGCCCGGTGGGCCGAACGGCCCCGACGAGATCCAGTACCTCCTGCGCGGGTGCGCGGCGGCCGAGCGGCCGGCGGTGGAGGCCGGCGTCACGGAGATCCTGACCAAGCGCTCCCTGCCCGAGTCGGAGCGGGCCGAGTGGACGCGCTACGCGCAGGGCATGGCCGAGCGCTTCCTCACCGGCACCATCGAAAACCTGCTGCCCATCCGTCCCGTGCAGCGGCGCAACTTCGCGGGCGTGGTGGAGAGGGCCAAACACCGCCGGCGCGAGATCGGCGCCTTCCTGCGCGGCCTCGACCTCGGCCACACCGAAAGCGGCCACATGGACAGCCACGGCGAGGACAGCCTGGAGAAGCTCATGCAGTGGGCGGCCCGGCTGGAGAACCTGGCCGAGGCCGACGAGCCGGAGTCGGCCGACTACGCCATGTTCCACCGCGGCCTGGACCAGATCGAGAACCAGACCGAAGCCCTGATCGTGGACGTGGAGAACACCCTGCGCCGCCTGCGCGACCGCGTCCGTCCCCAGAAGGGCTAAGAGGGCTTGCGCGCGGCAGCCGTGTTGGCCGCCGCGCTGGCCTTCTTTCCGGCCTGCCGCCGCACCGGTCCGGCGTCGGCGCCCGCTGCCTGTGCCTCCACGCCCGCCGTCGCGCGGCAGCAGGTCCCGCTGCTCGACGGCTGGCGCTTCCGCGCCGACGACGCGCTGAGCGGCGCCGAGGCGGCGGCGTTCGACGACGCCTCCTGGGCGGCCGTGGCGCTGCCCCACACCTGGGGCGCGGAGCAGCACAGCGGCGGCTGGTACCGGCGCCACCTGGCCGTCGGCGCCGAGGACCTGCGCGGGCGCGTCTACCTTCACTTCGAGGGCGCGGCCATCGTGGCCGACGTCTGGGTCAACGGCGCCCACCTGGGCCGGCACCGCGGCGCCTTCACGCGCTTCCTGTTCGACGCCACGCCGCACCTCCGCCCGGGCGACAACGTGGTGGCCGTGCGCGTGAACAACCGGCTGGCCGACTGCGAGGACTGCCTGCCCTCGGGCCGCGGCAAGCAGCTCTACCACCTCTACGGCGGGCTCTATCGCAAGGCCTGGCTGTTGAAGACGCCGGCCGTACACGTGGACCCCACCGACCACGCGGCCTCCGGCGTCTTCGTGAGCGGGCACGAGGTGAGCGCCGGGAGCGCGCGCCTCGAGGTGCGGGTGCGGGTGCGCAACGAGGGCGCGCAGGAGAGGCGGCTGGGCCTGCGCGTGCAGGTGTGCGACGCGGCGGGCCAGCCGGCCGCCACCTTCGAGGGCCCCCTGGCCGTGCCGGCCGCCTCCGGTGCCGTGGCCACTCTGGGCGGCACCCTGTCCCGGCCCCACCTCTGGAGCCCCCAGGACCCGCACCTCTACTCCGTGCGCGCGGAGGTGCTGGACGGCGGCGCGGTCGTGGACGCGGTCACCGAGCGCACCGGCCTGCGGGACTTCGCGCTGCGCGACGGGCGCTTCGTCCTGAACGGCCAGGAGGTCATGCTGCGCGGCGTGGGCAAACACCAGGAGAGCGAGACGAGCCTGAGCGCGCTGTCGGACGACGAGCTGCGCGAGGACTTCGCGCACCTCAAGGAGCTGGGCGTCAACACGGTGCGCCTGGCCCACTACCCGCACGCGCCCCTGGCCTACGACCTGGCCGACGAGACGGGCATCATGGTGTGGGCCGAAAACGGCCACTCCAACCAGTGGAAGGGCGACGAGACGGGCGACACCATCACCCGCGAGATGGTGCGCCAGAACTTCAACCACCCCAGCATCGTCATCTGGTCGGCCGGCAACGAGGCCGGCTTCGTGCGCGTGAACCGCTACGCGGGCGTGATCAAGGGCGAAGACGGCACGCGGGTGGTGGCCTACGCCAGCAACACCGGCCTGCGCGGCAAGCAGCGCTTCCCCCACCTCGACCTCATCGCCCAGAACACCTACCGCGGCTGGTACCGCGGCCAGCCCTGGGACTTCGCGGAGCTGGCGCCCCAGATGCGCTACGTCTCCGAGTCGGGCGGCGGGGCGGTGGTCTCCAACCACAGCGACTACGGCAGTACCCGCCACTTCGTGGACCGCTACGAGCCCGAGGAGTACCGGCAGCTCCTGGCCGAGGTGCACTTCCAGACCGTCTTCCGCGACCACGCGCGCGAGATCCCGCTCTACCTCGTCTGGATCCTGCGCGACTTCGGCATCGACAAGTACAAGGGCCGCAACACCAAGGGCCTGCTCACCGGCGCCAACTTCGCCAAGGACGCGTTCTACCTGTACCAGTCCTTCCTGCGCCCCGACTTCCCGGTGGTGCACCTCACCAGCAAGACCTACTTCCTGCGCCGCGGGCGGGCCGACAACGGCGTGAAGGCCTACTCGAACCGCAAGGCCCTGCGCCTGACCCTCAACGGCCAGGACATGGGACGGCAGCCGAACGGCGCCTACCGCCACCCGGGCGGGCAGGTGGTGGAGAACGTCTTCTACTGGCCGGTGGCCCTGCGCCCGGGCCGCAACGACGTGAGCGTGGACGACGGGGAGGGCCACACCGACCAGGCCGTCCTCTACTACGCGCCTCCGGGCGCCATCCCGCCCGGGGACCCGGCCGCCCTGGTGCAGGACCTGCGCTCCAGCGCGGCCGCCAGCCCGGCCTTCTTCATCGACCAGCCGGTGCGCGCGCAGTGGCCGGTCTACTGGGAGTGCGACAGCACGGCCGACAACACGTTCGACCGGCTGCCCGGGGAGCTGGAGGGCGCGCGCTGGATCGCCACCCGCCGCCTCAGCAAGCCCGACGCGCGCACCGCCCTCTCGTTCCGGGTGGCCCGGCCGGCGCAGGTCTTCGTGATGATCACGCGCGGCCAGCCGCTGCCGCCGGGGCTGGCCCGCTCCGGCTTCCGTGACACGGGCGCCGTTGGCCGGTGGCGCGACAACGAGACGAAGCTGGTGCCGTACGTGCTCTACCGCAAGGACGCGGCCGCCGGCGAGACGGTGCGCGTGAACGGAGCCACCGCCGACTACGTGGTGCTGGTGAAGGGCTGAGGGCCACGGTTTGATGTGCCGCCGGGCTCCAAGCCATACTGCCCGTTCATGACCGCCGCCGAGAGAGACACGCCCGCCGCCCCCGCCGCGGAGACCACCGGCCCCGAGGCCGTGCCGCCCGCGCCGGAGGCGGGCGCCCCGCCCGAGGAAGAGCGCCGCGTGGGCACGCCCTTCCTGGTGCTGCAGTTCTTCCTCTTCCCCATGGCCATCGTGGCCGTGTGCGTGGGCGTGTTCCTGATCTTCGGCTTCATCGCCCACGAGGGGAAGGGCGCGCGCGACTATCTCAACGAGATCCGCCGCGGCGGGGCCAGCGTGCTCGACCTCAACCGCCGCTGGCAGGCCGCCTACGAGCTCTCGCAGGCCCTGGAGGCCGGCAACGACCCGGCCCTGAAGGACCCCCGCTTCGTGGACGAGGTGCTGGCCGTCTTCCAGGGCGCGAAGGAGGACGACCCGCGCGTCCGCCGCTACCTGGCCGTGGCGCTGGGCCGCCTGCGCGACAAGCGCGCCGTGCCGGCCCTGCTGGAGGCGGCCTTGGGCCAGGGGCAGGGCGCGGCCGAGGACGAGGACACGCAGTTCTACGCCGTGGTGTCGCTGGGCACCATCGGCGACCCGAGCGCGCTGCCCGACCTGATCGCGCTGGGGCGCAGCTCCGATCCCGGCCTGCGCAAGGCGGTGGCCCACGCGCTGGGCGCGCTGCCCTCCGACGAGTCGCGGGCCGCGCTGCTCACGCTGGCCCAGGACCAGGTGGAAGACGTGCGCTGGAACGCGGCCCTGGCCCTGGCCCGCCGCGGCGACGCGGCGGCGGCGCCGGTGCTGCTGGCCATGATGGACCGCGCGCACATGCAGGAGGTGCCCGGCCTGGACGACGCCGCGCGCGAGGAGGCCACCATGGAGGCCGTGCGCGTGGCCCCGGTGGTGCCCGACCCCGCCCTGCACGCGGCGCTGCTGAAGCTGCGCGAGAGCGACCCCAGCCTCAAGGTGCGCGAGGCGGCGGCCCGGGCCCTCGACCAGAAGCCGCGCTAGCCGCGTGAAGGGGCGCGCCCGCGAGCGGCTCTTCGGCGCGCTGCTCCTGCTGGCGTCGGTGGCCTTCACCCTGGGCGTGCTGGAGATCGTGGCCCGCGTGGCCCGCGGCCGCCAGGGCGGCGGCAAGGAGGCCAACGAGCCGCGCCAGTACAACGAATACGACCCGCTGCTGGGCTGGCGCAAGAAGCCGGGCGCGCGCGTCGTCTACCACCGCCGGGAGTACACGGTGGAGGTGGCCGTGAACAGCCTGGGCCTGCGCGACCCCGAGCGCGGCTACGCGGCCCCGCCCGGCACGCAGCGCGTGCTGGCCCTGGGCGACTCCTTCCTGGAGGGCTACACGGTGCCCCTCCAGGACACGCTGACCCAGGTGCTGGAGCGGGAGCTGCGGGGGCCGGGCTGCGCGGTGGACGTGGTCAACGGCGGCACGCAGGCCTACAGCACCGACCAGGAGCTCCTCTTCTACCGCAGCGAGGGCGTGAAGTACGCGCCGCGGGTGGTGCTGCTCTTCTTCTATTACAACGACGTGCTGTACAACGACCGCCAGGAGTACTTCTCGGGCCCCAAGCCCATCTTCGAGATGGGCGGGGGCAGGCTGACCCTGCACCGCTTCCCGGTGCGGCGCCCGCGGCCCGAGGAGACGCCGGCGGAGCCGGCGGCCGAAGAGCGCTCGAGCGGCGGCTCGGCCGCCCTGGAATGGCTGCGCGACCGGCTCTGGTACGGCGCGCCGCGGGCCTACAACGCGCTGGCCCGCGTGGGCCTGTGGCCGCCCATGCCACGCGTGCCCATCCGCCTGGAGCTGCGCGTCTACGAG
>Ga0111539_10011983_pt1 | contig 10873 bp, 8 predicted proteins | sample RhiMethybrSRZTD1_FD_79667 | JGI IMG/M metagenome (GOLD analysis project Ga0111539, IMG submission 79667) | Populus rhizosphere microbial communities from Tennessee, USA - Rhizosphere MetaG P. TD hybrid SRZTD1 (version 2) (version 2) | ecosystem: Host-associated > Plants > Roots > Rhizosphere >... | reverse complement strand
TCTTCACCCGGCCGTCGAGGATCTCCGGGAAGCCGGTGTAGTCCTCCACCGGCCTCGTCTCGATCCCCTGCTCGGCGAGCTCGCGGGCCGTGCCGCCGGTGGACACGATCTCCACGCCCAGCTGAACGAGCCCGCGCGCGAACTCCACCAGCCCGCGCTTGTCTGACACGCTGAGAAGCGCGCGCTTGATCCGCACCTCCCCCGCCGTGACGGTCTCCGCCGCCGGCGGCCGCGTCTCAGCCATCCGACTCCACCTTCACCAGCCTCGGGTTGTCCGGGTCGAGCGACACATGACCCGCCGCGATCAGCCGCACCGCGCGCGGCAGGAGCCTGTGCTCGACGTCGTGGAAGTGCTGCCGGATAGCCGAGATGTCGCGATGGTAGGGAAGCTCGAACGCTTCCTGCAGAAGAATCGGCCCGCTGTCCACGCCCTCGTCCACGAAGTGGACCGTCACGCCGGCGATCTTGACCCCGTGCTCGATCGCCTGCTCGATGGCGCCGAGACCCGGGAAGGCGGGCAGCAGCGCCGGGTGGACGTTGACGATACGGCCCGCGAAACGGCGGATGAAGCCGGGTGTCAGGAGCTCCATGAAACCGGCGAGCACGACCAGGTCAACCGCCCGCGCCTCGAGCCAGCCGGCCAGCGCCTCGTCGCGCCTGGCGCGGTCCGGCTCGTCGGCGAGCGAGAAGACGCCGGTCTCGATCCCCGCCGCCTCCGCCCTCCCGAGACCGCGAGCGGCGGCCCTGCTGGAGGCCACCGCCGCTACCTCGATCTCCGAGTCGCCGAGATCGTCGATCAGCGCCTGCAGGTTCGACCCCTCACCCGAGACGAGGACTGCGATCCGAAAGCTCACGCGGCGACGCGGAGCACCGGATAGGGGCCGTCGGTCGTCTTGAGCCGACCCTCCTCGATCAGCTCGTCCACGCGCGCGAGGATGTCGGCGCGGCGCATGTGCGACGACACGCCGTAGGCCGGCAGCCCGTCGTACGAGTTGCGCTGGATCTTCTTGCTGCGCGAGCCGTGCAGGATCTCGGCGCAGGTGGTCCGGCCGACCGCCGGGCGGGCGCCGCCGGCCACCGCGATGATGGCGTCGTCGAGCCCCTGGATCTCGACCGGATCCGGCGGCGGGGCCTCGATTCGGAGCGAGGGGGTGCAGACGTCGCAGCACTCGAGCACCGCCGCCGGGGGCGAGGCGTCACCGAAGTGGCGGAGGATCGCGCCGCGGCGGCATGCCGTCTCCTCTACGTAGGCCCATATCTCTCGATACTGCCGCCAGCGCGCCCGTGCGGCGTCCTCGATGGAGGTCCGGCAGAGCGCGGACGCGCGGCCGTCGAAGCGTCCCGTGACGTGGCCCGTGACCCGGTCCATCGGAGAGGGCGAGGGCGCGATCACCCCGGCCCGGGTCAGATGGCCGATCAGCGCTCGCAGCCGCTCGCCGTCGCCGCCGAGCCCCGCGACGAGGTCGGAGGTCGCCACGGCGTACCGGCCGTCGCCGTCCGCCAGCGCCGCGAGCCGGTCCGCCAGCCACCCCGGCAGCCCCGGGTCGATCTCCTCGCGCTTGATGAAGTGAACGTGCAGCGCCTTGTCGCGATTCTCGGCGAGCAGGAGGGCCCGCGCCGGCGCCCCGTCGCGGCCGGCTCGCCCGGCCTCCTGGTAGTACGCCTCGAGCGACGACGGCACGGTCGCGTGCACCACCGACCGCACGTTCGGCTTGTCGACTCCCATCCCGAACGCGTTCGTCGCGCAGATGACGCGCACGTCGTCGGACAGGAACCGCCGCTGCACGTCCGCCCGCCTGTCACGGTCGAGCCCCGCGTGGTAGGCGACCGCCTCCTCCCCGAGCGCCGCCGTGAGCTCCGCCGCGATCTCCTCCGACCCCGCGCGCGTGCCCGCGTAGACGATCGCCGGCAGCGCGTCGTCGCCCCGCAGCGCCTCTGCCAGCAGCGCGCGCTTCTGGTGGCCGCCCGGCCGCGCCACCGTGAAGCTGATGTTCGGCCGGTCGAACCCGGTGGACACCCGCAGCGGATCGCGCAGCGCGAGCCGGCGGATCACGTCGGCCGCCACCCTCGGCGTGGCCGTGGCGGTGGAGGCGATCAGCGCGGACGCGTCGAGCTTCCTCGCCGCGTCGGCCAGGCGGAAGTAGTCGGGGCGGAAGTCGTGACCCCACTGAGACACGCAGTGCGCCTCGTCGACCACGAACAGCCCGACGTCGGCCTCGCGCATCTCGTCGAGGAACCGGGCGGCCGCGAAGCGCTCGGGCGCGACGTACAGGAGCTTGAGCCGGCCGGAGACGGCGCCCTGGATGGCGGAGTCGTTCGCGCCCCGGTCCTGCTGCGCGTTCACCAGCGCCACCCGGTCGCCCAGCCCGCGCGCGCCCAGCGCCTCCACCTGGTCCTGCATGAGCGCCACGAGCGGCGACACCACCACCGTCAGGTCATCGCGCAGGAGGGCAGGCAGCTGGTAGCAGAGCGACTTGCCCGAGCCGGTGGGCATCACGACCATCACGTCGCGGTCGGCCAGCGCCGCCTCGCACGCCTCGAGCTGACCCGGCCGGAAGCCGGCGAAGCCGAAGTGCTGGCGGAGAGCGGCGGAGAGGTCCATCGGGAAGGCCACAGTAACGCCGCATCCGGCGGTTAGGACAGGCCCCGAACCAACTCGTTACGCAGGTACCGGGCTCTTTACGAAGGACAGCGCCCCCGGCTCATTGGGAGCCGGGGGCGCGCCCCTCGGGTAGCGGACCGGCCGCTAGCCGCGGGGGAACCTGAGCGTCAGGTTGCGAGCGGTCTCGGTAAGCGAGCCGCCCTCCTCTGATGAGGCCACCGCGTGCACGCGGAGCTTCCCGTGCTTCGCGAGCGAGCTTGCCTTGGCGGGCAGCTTCACCCGGACCTCGTCCGTCGCACCCGGAGCGACGTCGAACCTGCGGCTGCCCAGGTCCACGCGGACCTTCACGCCGGCGATCCTGATCGCCTTCGCGGTGCTGAGCCGGAGCTTGCCGGTGGAGTCGGACTCCGCGCCGGCCGGCGAGCTCACGTGGAAGACCGCGACGAACCGGTGGCCCCGGTGCACGATCCGGGCCTGCCCGCCGATGCTGGCGATCGAGCGTGGGGGCCGGTCGACCGACTCGACGTCGGCGACCGCGTCGGCCAGGTCGACGACGGCGCTGTCCGTGCCGCTGCCACCCTCAACGGAGTCGGGGGCGCCGTTGCGCACCTCGATCCGGTCGTCGCCGGAGCCGCCGTCCGCGAGGACGCCCAGCCGGCCGGCCAGGCCCGGCTTGGCCGCGATCGTGTCGTCGCCGCCCAGGCCGTTCATCTCGATCCGCTCGGTGTCGAGGTCGATCGTGAAGGGAACGAGATTCGTGCGCTGGAAGCGGATGCCCTGGCCGTTCAGAGCGACCTCCATGGCATCGCCCTGCGTGGCCGATCCGTTGACCCGCACGAGGTCGGCGCCATCGCCGCCGATGGCGGTGTCGGAGCCGTCGCCGTTGTTCCACTCGAGCTCGTCGTCACCGGGGCCGCCGAGCATCTGGTCGTTGCCGCGGTCGCCAGTGATGCGATCGTCGCCGGCACCGCCGTCAAGGACGTCGTTGGCCTCGCCGCCGCTGATGCGGTCAGGGCCGTCGCCGCCAGTGAGTGTGTCCACGCCGGCGTTCCCGTTCAACGTGATCAGGGTGCGACCCGCGAGCCCGGCTGCGCCGGTCGCCTTGTCGTCACCACCGAGCCCGTTGACGGTCATGCGCTCGGCGAGCGTGTCGAGGGTGAAGGGGACGAGGTTCACGCGGTTGAACGTGGTGCGCCCGCCTGCACCGGGCACGATCGTGAACTCGTCGCCCGCGGTCGCCGATCCGTTGACCTCGATTTCGTCGTTGCCGCCGTCCCCGTCCATCGTGTCGGAGCCGTCGCCGTTGTTCCAGACGAGCACGTCGTTCCCGGCGCCGCCGGACATGACGTCGCCGCCCTTGTCACCGACGACGCGATCGTCGCCGTCGCCGCCGCCGAGGGTGTCGCCCTTGCCGCCGCCGGTCACGAGGTCGTCACCGGCCTCGCCCTGGATCTCCAGCGAGTTGTAGGAGTTGCCGAGCGCCGACGCGTTGAGGGTGTCGTTCCCCGCGCCGCCGCGCACGACGATGTTCGCGCCCGCGACGTCGGCGTCCTGAGTACCGGGGGTCACGGGGTCCAGGTCGGTCGCGGACGCGAAGCCCTGCGCGAGCGGCAGATTGTGCGCGATCTTGCCGCCGGACACGCTGAGCACCAGGTTGTCGTCGGCGACGTCGCCCTGGAAGACGATCGGGCTGCCGCTTGCATCGACGGTCACGGTCGCCGACGCGGCGGCCGGGAGGGCCAGCGCCGCGACCGACGCCGCGATGACGCCGGCGGCCAGGAAAGGCTTGCGAGAGGGTGCGTTCATGGCTGTGCTCCTTCGGTCGGTTTGATGCATGCGACCTGAGAACGCACCCCTTCCGGTTCTATTCCCCGCAGGGTCTGTGAGCTTGGTCACCCTTTTCCGGCAAGCTGCTGATCGTGACTCCGGAGCTGCGCGCGGCCGTCCTGGGCGATCACCTCGACCGGCTGTACCGCGCCGCCTGGGCGATCACCGGGGCACGGGAGGACGCCGAGGATCTGGTCCAGGAGACGTACGAGCGTGTCCTGCGCCGCCCGCGCCAGATCGAACGTGAGGAGGACGCTCTCCCGTACCTTCTCGGCGTGCTGCGGAACACCTGGGTCGACATCGTCCGCTCCAGGGCGCGCCGCCCCACCGTTCCGCTGGACGTTGAGGCCGCGAGCCGGGTCGAGGCGCCGGCCGCGACGTCGTCACCCGTCGAGCGGATTGCGGCGCGCGAGGTGTTCGCCGTTGTCGCGCGGCTCGACGAGGACTTTCGCGACGTCCTCGCGGCGGTCGACGTGGCCGGGCTCTCCTACGCCGAGGCGGCCCGAGCCCTCGACCTTCCCCTGGGCACGGTGATGAGCCGGCTCTCCCGAGGCCGCCGGCGCGTCGCCGACGCCCTCGGCGCCTAGAACCGTATGTCGCCCTTGGCCTTCCAGCCCGCCAGCTCGGCCACGGTATCCAGGCTGACCCCGGGCGTGGCGACCATCACGCACGTGTGCCCACCCCGGCGCCAGGTGACCGCCCGCGCGTCGCCGATTCGGCGCAGCCGCGTTCCCTCCGCCTCCAGGTCCTGACCGTCCGGCTCCTCGAGCGCGTCACCGGCGACGATCGAGTACCTCACCGTCTTGCCGCCCTTGCGGTAGTCGACCGTCCTGACGAGCCGCCCATCCACCGCGTCCTGGTGCTGCCCCACCGCTCGCCAGCCGAACTTCTTCTCGTAATCCGGAAAATGAGTTCCCTCCACCTGGACGGCGAGCAGAGGGCCTCCCGTCGGCGTGACGACCGCGGCCGGCGACTGGCCCGCCGCGTCAAGCACGTCGCCCACCGAGGGCCCGGCTCCCGCCACGAGCAGCGCGACGACCACGGCGGTCGCGGCCGCAGCGCCGGCCAGTGCGGCGAGCGGTCGCCACCGCCGGTGCGCTTGCCGCGGACGCTCGACGAGGGCATCAATTCGGCGGCGAAGCTCGAACGGGGCTTCCGTCTCGGCGGCCGCCTCGCGCAACCGGTCGCGCCCCGCACGGATGAGGGCGACCGTGTGGGCGAGATCCGGGTGCCCGGCCGTCAGCTCCTCGATCGCGGCGCTGCGGTCTGCGTCGAGGCCGCCGTCCACGAACAGCAGGAGCTCGGCCGCCAGTCGGTCGTCGTCTTCGGGGTGGGGTGGTCGCGGTTCGGGCATGGCGCGTCACCCCTAGAACGTCAGGAGGACGCGTGCTATTCCCGTAGTGCGGGCTCCGCGCGCACGACCGGCAGCTCTTCGAGGGCGTATTTGCCGTTCGCCGAGTCGGTGCGCTCGAGCGGATACTCGCCCGAGAAGCAGGCGTCGCAGTGCGTCTCGCGGGTGGAGCGGATCGCCTCGTACACGCCGTCCAGCGAGAGATAGCGGAGCGAGTCGCAGTCGAGCTCCTCCGCGATCTCCTCCTCGGTCCGGCCGTGCGCGACCATCTCCTGCGTCGTGGACATGTCCACGCCGTAGTGGCACGGATACCGGATCGGCGGCGCCGAGATCCGCATGTGGATCTCGGCCGCGCCCGCGTCCCGCAGCATCTGCACGATCTGCCGCGTGGTGTTCCCGCGCACGATCGAGTCGTCCACCACCACGAGCCGCTTGCCCGCCACCACCTCGCGCAGCGGGTTGAACTTCATCCGCAGGCCGTGCTTGCGCAGGTCCTGGCCCGGCTGGATGAACGTGCGCTGCACGTAGCGGTTCTTGATCAGCCCGTCGTCGCGGGCGATGCCGGACGCCTTCGAGTAGCCGGCGGCCGCCGCGTTGCCGGAGTCCGGCACCGCGATCACCACGTCCGCCTCGACCGGCGCCTCGCGCCACAGGATCTCGCCCATCTTGCGGCGCGACACCTGCGTGCGGTTGCCCTCCAGGATCGAGTCCGGCCGCGCGAAGTAGATGTGCTCGAACACGCAGAACGCGCGCCGCGGCGAGTCCACCACCTGGCGCGTCTCGATCCCGCGCGCGCCCAGCGACACCATCTCGCCCGGCTGCACCTCGCGCAGCAGGTCCGCCGCGATGATGTCGAATGCGCAGCTCTCCGACGCGATGCAGTAGTCGTCGCCCAGCATCCCGAGCGCGAGCGGCCGCAGCCCGACCGGGTCGCGGAACGCCACGACTGAGTCCTTCGTCATCACGACCGTCGAGAACGCGCCCTCGAGCCGCGGCATCACGTCGACCACGGCGTCCTCGATGCGGTCAGCCTCGTGGGTGGACAGAAGCGCCGCGATGATCTCCGAGTCCGACGTGCCGCGGAACTGCACGCCGCGCTCCTGAAGCTCGGCGTGGAGCTCGACCGCGTTGATCAGGTTTCCGTTGTGGGCGAGCGCCACCTGGCGGCGGTCCGAGCGCCACACGGGCTGCGCGTTCTCCCAGGCGGACGAGCCCGTGGTCGAGTAGCGCACGTGCCCGATCGCCATCTGCCCCTGCAGCGCCCGGAGCTTCTCCTCGTCGAACACCTGCGAGACGAGCCCGAGGTCGCGCACGGTCATGATCTGGCCCGACTGGGTTGCCGCGATCCCCGCCGACTCCTGGCCCCGGTGCTGCAGGGCGTAGAGGGCGAAGTACGCAAGCCTGGCGACGTCGCGCTCCGGCGCGTACACGCCGAACACACCGCACTCGTCGCGAGGCCCGTCCCGGAAGTCGAGATCTTCGGTCATCGGGCTCAGAGGGTCGAGGGTAACAGTGGCCGGTGTCGGCTCACGTCGATGCCCGCGGCCTCCTGATCCGGGGATCGAGCCAGGCGGTCGCCACGTCGACGATCGCGCTGGTCACGACGACGACGATGGCGAGATAGACCGCGAGCGCCACGATCGGCGGGAGGTCGAAGGTGCCGATGGTGTCGGCCGTGAGCGCTCCGACCCCCGGCAGCCCGAAGATCACCTCGACGTACAGGGCGAAGCCGCCGAAGGCGTGCGAGAAGTCGAGCCCCCAGATGTTCACCGGCGGGATCAGGCCGTTCCGGAGGACGTGCCGGCGGACCACGCGCTTCTCCGGCAGCCCCTTCGCCCGCGCGGTCCTCACCCAGTCCTCGTCGACCGACCCGAGCAGCGACGCCCGCACGATCTGCGCGTACGCCCCGGCGAACGGCAGCCCGGCCGCGATCCAGGGCAGGAACAGGTGGCTCGCCCACTTCAGCGGGTTGTCCCGCAGCTTCACGTATCCGCCGTCGGGGAACCAGCCCCACTTGTGGGCCACGAAGGTCCACAGGAGCGCCGCGAGCACGATGGAGGGCACCGAGTACATCGCCGTGGCGACGGCCATGATCGCCCGGTCTGGCCAGCGCCCCCGGTGGCGCACGCATATGAGCGCCATCCAGACGCCCAGCCCGATCGCGAGGAAAGCCGAGCCGATGACGAGCGAGGCCGTCACTGGCAGCGCCTCGACGAAGGCTGTCCTCAGGCTCCCGCAGCCGTAGAAGCACTCGATGTCGCCGTTCAGGATGCTCCGCATCAGGTGCACGTACTGCGCGGGCAGCGGATCGTCGAGCCCGTACTTCTCCTCCGCCTGCTGGCGCGTGAACGCGTTGCCGTGCTCGGCACCTCCGAGGAAGTACGACGGGTCCACGTTCGGCACCGTCCAGAACAGGACGAAGGCGATGATCGACGCGACGAAGGCGGTGAGCACCGCCGCGGCCAGCCTCCGTGCCGTGAACCCGATCACTGCGCTCGCGCCATCCCGACCGCCAGTGCGCCGTGCGGGTCGAGCGCCCGCCGTAGCCCCTCGGCCAGCCCGCTGAGCGACAGCACGATCAGCACCAGCGTGATGCTCGGCGCAAGGAGGAGGTGCGGCGACGCGCCCGCCTTGTCCAGCCCGTCCGCGATCAGCGTGCCGAGCGACGGCGCCGGCGGGTCGATGCCGGCGCCGAGGAACGACAGCGCCACCTCGAGCGCCACCGCGTTCACGAGCAGGAGCGTCGCGAGCACCAGCAGGGTGCCCCAGACGTGCGGCAGGAGCTCGGAGCCCATCACCGCCGAGGAGCGCATCCCGGACGCCCGCGCCGCCTCTACGAACGGCTGCTCGCGCAGCGCGAGCACCTGGCCGCGGAGCGGCCGGGCCACGTACGGCACGTACACGAGCCCGATCACGACGATGGGGATCAGCTTCGAGCCCGACCCGATCTCGACCGGCCCGACGTCCACACCATGGAGCGTCAGCGCGGTGCTCAGAAGGGCGCCGAAGAGCAGCGCGGGGAACGACCAGAGCAGGTCGAACAGCCGGCTGATGATCGCGTCGGTGCGCCCGCGCCAGTAGCCGGCCGCGATGCCGAGCGGAATGGCCAAGAGCAGCGAGAGCAGCACGGCGCCGAGTCCCACCGTCAGCGAGGCGCGCGCGCCGTAGAGCAGCCGCACCATCAGGTCGCGGCCGTTCGCGTCCGCGCCGAGGAAGTACTCGGCCTGCCAGGTGGGGCCGATCGGGATGCCGTCGAGCGAGATCACGTTCGTCGGCTTGCCGTCGATCACGGTCGTGTCTGTGAGGTGGTTCTCGGCGGGCGTGGTGTGGGCCACCTCGCTCGCGTACAGCGGCGCCGCGAGCAGTGCCAGCACGATCGCCGCGAACAGCGCTCCGAACACGAGCGCGGCCCGGTCGTGCCGGAGCCGTCGCAGGGCGAGCGCCCAGGGGCCCGCCGACCTTGGGCTGTCGCCGGCGCTACCCGGCGAGCGTCGCCGGGATCGCGTCGTCATACGCCGTCCGTAGCTCGCTCACGGGCACGCGGAGCACGCCGTCGATCTCGAGATCGCCGCCACCCACCTCGCCGATGACGATCGCGCCCTCGAGCGAGTCGATCGCCTCGCGCGGGCCCGCCACGATCACCCCACCGGGCGCCTCCCCGAAGACGGCGGCCTCGTCTCCTTCGAGGCTCACACGAGCGCCGATCCCGCCGGCCACGCAGCACTCGGCGAGGGCGCATGCCAGCCCGCCCTCCGAGATGTCGTGCGCCGTGGGAAGCCCGCCGGCGCGGATCGCGGCCCTCACGCGGACGAGCGCGTCCGCGTGCGCCGCGAGGTCGAGCGGGGGCAGCGAGCTCGCCAGGCGGCCGCGCAGCTTCTCGAGCTCCGATCCGTCGAGGGCCGGCTCGAACATCCCCACCAGGGCGATCGCGTGCCCCTCCGCCGCGAACGCCGTGCGCGGCACGGTTCGCGGCTCCGGGAGCTTCCCGACCATCCCGATGATCGGCGTCGGGTAGATGGGCCCCTCGCCGCCCTCGTTGTAGAGCGACACGTTGCCGCCCACCACCGGAACGCCGAGCGCCAGGCAGGCGTCGCGGATCCCCTCCACCGCGCGGGTGAGCTGCCACGCGATGTGCGGCTTCTCCGGGTTGCCGAAGTTGAGGCAGTTGGTGAGCCCGAGCGGCTCGGCACCCACGGCCGCGAGGTTGCGCGCGCACTCGAGCACGGCCTCGACCGCGCCCGTGTACGGGTCGCACGCCACGCGCCGGCCGTTGCCGTCGATCGACACCGCGAGCGCGCCGCTGCCGCCGTCCGGCTCGAGCACGAGCACCGCCGCGTCCGCCGACTCGGGCCGGCGCACGGTGCGCGACCCCACTATCGAGTCGTACTGCTCGAACACGAACCGCTTCGACGCGATGTTCGAGGAGGAGAGCAGCGCGAGCAGCGCCTCCGCCGGCGACGCGCCGGCATCGAGCCGCGCGCGCGGCTGCGGATAGAGCGCCTCGACCGGCTCCTCGGGCTCCAGGTCGTACAGCGGCACGTCGTCCACGAGCGCGTCCACCGGCATGTCGCCGACCAGCTCGTCGCCGTCGAACACGCGCAGGTGCTGCGTGCCGGTGACCTCGCCGATCACCGTCGCGCGCACGTCCCAGCGCTCGCACAGCGCGAGCACGTCGTCCAGCCGCGCGGGCTCGACCACGCACAGCATCCGCTCCTGCGACTCGGAGATCATGATCTCGAAGGGCTCCATGTCGGCCTCGCGGAGCGGCACGCGCGACACGTCGATGTCGAGGCCGACCTCGCCCTTCGAGGCCATCTCGGACGAGCTGGACGACAGCCCCGCGGCGCCGAGATCCTGGAGCGAGGCGAGCAGGTCGCGGTCCAGCAGCTCGAGGCAGCACTCCACGAGCTTCGACTCCTCGAACGGGTCGCCGATCTGGACGGTCGGCCGCTTCGACTCGTCCTCGTCCGAGAGCTCCGCGCTGGCCAGGACGGACGCGCCGCCGATGCCGTCGCGGCCGGTGCGCGCCCCGAGCAGCACGAGCTGGTTCCCAACGCCGGCCGCCGCGCTCCGGATCAGCCGCGCGCGCGGCG
>Ga0111539_10011982_pt1 | contig 10873 bp, 8 predicted proteins | sample RhiMethybrSRZTD1_FD_79667 | JGI IMG/M metagenome (GOLD analysis project Ga0111539, IMG submission 79667) | Populus rhizosphere microbial communities from Tennessee, USA - Rhizosphere MetaG P. TD hybrid SRZTD1 (version 2) (version 2) | ecosystem: Host-associated > Plants > Roots > Rhizosphere >... | reverse complement strand
GTTGTTCTGCGCCAACACCATCGTGATCGCCGCCGTCAGCGTCGTCTTCCCGTGATCCACGTGCCCAATCGTTCCCACGTTCACGTGCGGCTTGTTCCGCTCGTATTTCTGCTTCGCCATCAGACCAGATCCTCCGTACAGGACATCCCTGGAATCACACGACGGGCGAGATCACGACCGTTGGAACGCGCTCGACCTCTCGCGACATATGGATGGAGCCCACGAGCGGAATCGAACCGCTGACCTTTTGCTTACCATGCAAATGCTCTACCGACTGAGCTACGTGGGCGGAGGTGAGGCGCGCGGAACAACTCGAAGCGCGACCGATGTCGACCCGGCACACTTCCGAGCCGACACCGCTCGGCGCCAAACGCTCAATACAAGGCAAAAAACGCCGACCGGCCCTCCTCACTCCATCGAAGAAGGTCGTCGTCGGTGCGAATCGCAAAAGGTACGGACGTGCAAACCCACAGTCAACAAGAAATTTGACTCATCTGGCGCGCGTTTGATTCGGGCCCGTTCGGACGGCCTGCGGGGGTCCATGGGTCCACGTATCCCCACGGAATCCACAACGAACCTGTTACGGCCTATGCGCCGCGGTGGGCTGAGCGGGTTTAGCTCTTGCAGTGTAACGGATTAAAGAAAGTGGATAGAGGTGGATAACTGCTGTAGGGAAACTGGAGCGGGAAACGGGATTCGAACCCGCGACCCTCAGCTTGGAAGGCTGACGCTCTAGCCACTGAGCTATTCCCGCCCCGTTTCGTCACTTGGGGCTATCGACCCCACTCGGAGGCCGACCCGCTCTTACTTCGATGCCGAAAGAATGGTGGGGGAAGGATTCGAACCTTCGAAGGCTAAGCCGGCAGATTTACAGTCTGCTCCCTTTGACCGCTCGGGAACCCCACCGGGATGACGTCACTTGGAGCTGGCGAAGGGACTCGAACCCCCAACCGCCTCATTACAAATGAGATGCTCTACCATTGAGCTACGCCAGCTACGCGGGGCACGGGGGCCCGGGCCCCGGTCCGCACGGCCGCAGTGTACGGGCGGCCCTTGCCCGGCGTCAACGCTACGAGCGTGTCGGTGAAGGAGTTTCGGAGCGGAGCGAGGAGAGGAGGTCGGCCACCGACATCTGGGCGTCCGGACGTCCGGCGTCCGCGCCATCCTGGTAGCGGGCGAGCGTGAAATGGAAGTGGCTTCCCTTGCCGAGCTCGCTCTCGGCCCAGATGCGGCCTCGATGCGCCTTGATGATGCCCTTGCAGATGGCGAGGCCGAGCCCGGTCCCCCCCTGCTCGCGGGTCGCCGATTCCTCGACCTGGTAGAACTTCCCGAAGATGCGCTCGAGATGCTCGGCCGCGATCCCCTTCCCCTGGTCGGAGACGACGATCTCGTACTCGGCCTCGTGCTCCACGAGGTCGATCGTGACCTTGCCTCCCGGCTTAGAGAACTTGAGCGCGTTCGAGATCAGGTTCTCGAGGACCTGCATGATGCGCCCAGGATCGGCGGAGACCATGGCCGGCTCCGACGGAAGCCGCGCCTCGACCTCGATTCCCTGCCCTCCCGGAAGCTGCGGCACCCAGAAGAGGCACTTGGTCACGAGCTCGTTGAGCGAGGTGGGAATGAACTGGATCTGAAGGACGCCCGCCTCGATCTTCGAGACGTCGAGGATGTCCTTCACGAGCTGGATGAGCCGCTCGACCGATTGCTGGCAGAAAGCGATCAGCTGCCGCTGGTCGGTCGTGTAGGTGAAGGCCTTGTTCGCGACGAGCACGTCGAGCGAGCTCTTGATGACGGTAAGGGGAGTCCGCACCTCGTGCGATGCGATCGAGAGGAACTCGCTCTTCGAGCGGTCGAGCGCCTTGATCTGCTCGAAGAGTCGGGCGTTCCCCACGGCGGCCGAGATCTGGGTCGCGAACACCGACCCGAGGGAGACGGCGTCGTCGTGGAATTGCGCGCGGTCCCCCAGCGCGATGAGGGCCCCGATCGTCTCGTCGCTCGCCTTGAGCGGCGCCGCGAGCGCGTATTCGCCGGGCCGCTGCCTGAGCCACGATAGCCCGGCCGCGTCCATCTCCGCGCGGGACAGGAGCCGCGTCTCGCCCGCCAGGACGCGCGTCAGGTTCTCGAGCGGAACGGGCGTGGTCATGAGATCCGCGGCGCCCGGGTCCGACCCCGCCCAGTGATGGATCGCCTGATCTCGCGGCGCGGCGACGCCGACGAACGCCTCCTGGCCGCCGCACACGGTGCGCATCCCCTCGGCCACCGTTTCGAGCATGAGCGGGAGCTCGAGCGTCGCGGCCGCCCTGGTCCCGATCCGGTTGAGCTCGCGCAGCCGTCCCTGCTGCGCGTCGTTCCGGCCGCGTGACGACTCGAGCGTCTCGGCCATGTGGTTGAACGCCGATCCCAGCGCGTCGAGCTCGTGCTTGTGCCCGTCCACGCGGACGCGGGTGGCGAGGTCCCCTTTCGAGATCGCCTCGACCGCGCCCAGGAGATCCTCGATCGGCCGCGTGAGCCACCGCGAGACATAAGTGCTCGCGAGCGCGCTCGCGACGAGACCGAGGAGGAAGATCCCCACGCACACGTAGGCCAGGAGGCGCGCCTCTGACGCGAGCGCGGCCGCGCTCATCTGCACGACGACGAGCCCGACGGCCTCGCCTCCCGTCGCGCGGATGGGGGAGACGGCCACGACGCGAGCCAGGTCGGGACGCGTGAGGTCGAGCACCCTCCCCGACGTCTGCGCCATGCCCTGGCGGAGCAGGGATTCCGGCACGTCCTTCGGCGGTGGCGATCCGATCGGAAGGCGCCCTCGGACGAGCGGCGGATCGGGGACGCCCGACTCGTTGCCGGTGCTCCCGAGATCGACCACGACCCCCCACGAGCCGAGCTTGGCACCCGGTGCGAGCGTGAAGAGGTGATAGACCGACGGGTTGGCGCGGCGGAGCGCGCCCAGATTGGTGACGATGGTGCGGAAGGCCTGGCCGTTCATGTCCGCGGCGGTGCGGATCAGGCGATGGTCCTCGACCGCGATGAGCGACGCGGCGGTCTCGGACGCGGTCACGGCGTTCGTCAGGACCTGGCGGCGGAGGGAGCCCTGTCCATTCGTGTAGAGGAGCGCGGTCGCCACGACGAGGAACACGCTCCCCACCGCGAGGAACCGGAACTGAAGCTCGGCCTTGAGGGTCCTCGGACCCCGTCCCAGAGCCATCGACCCGCCATGAGCTCGAGAGAAATCAGCCCTTGGGCCGGGCTTTCGTGCCCCCTTTCGAATCCTCGAGGACATAGCCCAGCGCCAAGATTTCGTCCCTCAGTTCATCGGCACGCCGCCACTGCTTCTGGATGCGGGCTTCATCTCGTTGCAGCACAAGAGATTGGACAGCCTCTGGCACCTCGGCCTCGGGCTTCCCAGAACCCCAGAAGAGACCGATCAATTCGCCGAGCCGGCGCAGCGTGCGCCCCGCTTCCGGAAGCCCCGCGCGATCCTCGTCCGACGCCTGCGCGCTGTCGGCGACGCGATTGATCGCCTTCGCCATCTCGAAGAGGTGCCCCTGGCCCTTCGCCGCGTTGAAGTCGTCGTCGAGGGACTCCTGGAATTCCTTCTCGAGCTGGGCGATCTCCGCGAGGAGCGCGGAGCCTGCCGTGGACCTGCCGTCGGCGGAAGGCGCGGACTCGGCCTTCGCGAGCGCTTCGCGCAAGCGATCGTACGCCGCCCCCGCCTCGCGGAGGCGCACGTCGTTCCACTCGATGGGACTCCGGTACTGCGTCGACTGGAGGTAGAAGCGGATCACCTCCGGCTCGACCTGCTTCGCTACGTCCTCGATGAGGAAGAAGTGCTGCGTCGACTTCGACATCTTCTCGCCGTCCAGGTTCACGAGGCCGTTCTGGACCCAGAAGCGCGCGAACGTCTTCCCTGTCGCGGCCTCCGACTGCGCGATCTCGTTCTCGTGGTGCGGGAAGATGAGATCCTGCCCGCCGCCGTGGAAGTCGAACGTCTCGCCCAGGTGCTTCATCGCCATGGCCGAGCACTCGATGTGCCAACCGGGACGCCCCGGTCCCCAGGGGCTCGGCCACGACGGCTCGCCCGGCTTGGCTCCCTTCCAGAGCGTGAAGTCGAGCGGATCCCGCTTCGCCTCGCCCACCTCGATCCGGACGCCGGAGCGAAGGTCGTCCACCTTGCGCCCCGAGAGCGACCCGTACGCAGGATAGCTCCGCACGTCGAAGTAGACGTCCCCGCCCGCCGCGTAGGCGTGCCCCGAATCGATGAGGCGCTGGATGAGCGCGAGGATCTCCGGGATGTGCTCGGTCGCCCGCGGATAGACGGTCGCGGGCTGGATGTTGAGGAGGGCCGCGTACGAGAGGAAGGCCTTGATGTTCCGCTCCGAGACCTGCTCGAACGGAACGCCCTCCTTGTTCCCACGCTCGATGATCCGGTCGTCGATGTCGGTGAAGTTGGTGGCGTACGTGACTTCGTAGCCGCGCGACTCGAGGATGCGCCGGATGACGTCGCCGGCCACGGCGTAGCGCATGTGTCCCACGTGCGGCCGGTCCTGGACCGTCATGCCACAGACGTACATGCCGACCTTGCCGGGACGGGCCGGCTCGAATGGGATCTTGGCTCGGCGGCGCGCGTCGTAGACCCGAAGGCTCACGCGGCGCCTCCGCCGGAAGCGGCCGCCTGGGCCTGGGCGTCCGCGGTCGTTGCTTGCTGCATCGCGGCCGCGGCGTCGCCGGCGACCGGCGTGTGCACGAGAACGCCCGCCGCGCGAAGGCTCTCGAGCGCCGCCATCCGGAGCATGCGCGACACGGCGAGACGCTCCTCGGGCACGGTCTTCGCCTGGAGCATGATCGTGAACTGCCCGGTCCCCACGTCGTCGATGCCGAGGAGCTTGGGAGGCTCGAGGAGGAGCGGCTTCGCCTTGGGACTGGCCGCGAACTGAGCGAGCATCGTCTCGAGCACCTGCACGACGCGCGCGGGATCCTCCGTCAGGCTGATCGGAATCCGCACGATCGGGGTGGACCAGCTCTTCGTTAGATTGGTCACCACTTTGATCTCGCCGTTCGGGACGAAATGGATGAAGCCCTCGCCGTCCCTGAGCTCCGTGTGTCTCAGCGTGAGCGCTTCGACCGTTCCCGACACGCCAAGGGTGCGCACCACGTCGCCCACCGCGAATTGATTGTCGTGGATGATGAAGAATCCCGCGATCCAGTCCTTCACCAAGCCCTGCGCGCCGAGCCCCGCCGCGACGCCGAATCCTCCCGCGGCCGCCAGGGCCGGTGTGATGTCGAGCCCCAGCTCGCGCACGCACATCAGGATTCCGATCACGATGATGGTGCCGCGCGTGAAGCCCCGGAGCACCTCTCCGATCGTGCGGGCCCGCTTCTCGCGCGCGAGCTCCGTACCCTTGGCTTCCGTCCGGATGGCGCGCTCGATTCGGCCGATGAGGAGATACACGAGCCGGATCGTGACCAGCGTCGCCAGGATGATGATGCCGATCCGGACCAGGATCTCGACGAGCGTGAAGGCCTGCTCGGTGGAAGCCGTGTGGCGAACGGGGTTCACGGAGCTCTCCAGACGGGGATCATCGCGACCTCAGCGCGCCGCGCGAACCGGCGCGGATTCCACGATCGCCTTCACGAGGTCCTCGTAGCGGAGCCCCGCCGCCTGCGCCGCCTTGGGCACGAGGCTCAGCTCGGTGAGCCCAGGCACCGTGTTCACCTCGAGGCAGTGGGCGACGCCGTCTTTCCCGAGGCGGAAATCGACGCGCGCGACGCCGCTCGTGCGGAGCGCGCGGCATGCGCGAAGGCTGAGGGCGAAGAGCTCCTCGGCCACGGCGGGCGGGAGTGAAGCCGGGCATTCGTAGCGGCTCGCCCCCGACGTGTACTTGTGCTCGTAGTCGTACCAGCCGGCCGTGGGGATGATCTCGACCACCGGAAGCGCCCGATGGCCGATCACTCCGACCGTGAGCTCGCGCCCGTCGATGAACTGCTCGACGAGGACGAGCCGGCCGTAGCGGCGCGCTTCCTCCATCGCGGGCTTCCACTCCGCCGCACTCTTCACCACCGTGATCCCGACGCTCGAACCCTCTTCGTTCGGCTTCACGATGAGCGGATAACCGCCGAGCCGCGCGATCTCCTCGGCGCTGATCTCGACATTCCACGCCGCGGCCGGGTCCTCGGGAGCCCAGCGCTCGACCCATTCCGGGGTCGGGATCCCCTCGACCTTGAAAATCCGCTTCGACATCACCTTGTCCATCGCGAGCGCCGACGAGAGGACGCCCGAGCCCGTGTACGGAATGCCCGCGAGATCGAGGAGCGCCTGGAGCGTGCCGTTCTCCCCCGCGCCGCCGTGGAGCGCGATGAAGACGAGGTCGGCCGTGCGCGGGATGGAGCGCACGTAGACGTCGAGCCCCTGCTCGCCGCGCCGCGCGGGCAGGCCGCCCGCGGCATGCAGCGGGGCCGGGCCAGCGCCGAGCGCCATCGCGTGGTCCGGGTCCTTCAAGAACTGCCCTGTGCCCGTGTCGAGGAGCGCCACGTCGTGGCCGAGGGTCGTGAGCGCGCGCGCCACGCCCGCGCCGGTGCGAAGGGAGACTTCCCGTTCCGAGGTGTTGCCGCCCAGGAGAACGACGATCTTCATGCTCCCTCCACGATCACTCGCGCCCTTCCACGAGCGCGACCGCCCACGCGGCGATCCCTTCCTCACGTCCCAGTGCTCCGAGTCCTTCGTTGGTCGTGGCCTTCACCGACACGCGCCCTTCCCCGATCCCGAGCGCCTCGCCGAGCGCTTCGCGCATCGACGCGACGTGCGGCGCGATGCGCGGGGCTTCCGCGACCAGGGACGCGTCCACGTTCACGATCGCGAATCCGCGCTCGTGGAGCCGCTGCGCGATCGTCTCGAGGAGACGGAGGCTCGAGGCGCCGCGCCACTCTGGATCCGAGTCGGGAAAATGCGCTCCCAGATCGCCCAGTCCGGCCGCGCCCAGGAGCGCGTCGCCGATCGCGTGCGCGAGCACGTCGCCGTCGGAGTGCGCCAGCGGGCCTTTGTCGTGCGCGATCGCCACGCCGCCCAGCGTGAGCGGAAGTCCGCGCTCGAGCCGGTGCACGTCGTACCCGATGCCGACCCGAAGCGGGGTCCCGGACGTCACGGCGTCGAGCGCCGGAGGAGGAACTCGAACATCGCGAGGTCCGACGGCTCGGTCAGCTTGAGGTTCATCGGGTCTCCGGGGACGACCGCGACCTTGGCCCCGGACGCTTCGAGCAGCGAGGCGTCGTCGGTCGCGTCCCGCCCTTCGGTCTCGGCGGACGCGTGCGCGCGGCGGAGTATAGCATCGGCGAAGATCTGGGGCGTCTGGACGCCGAAGAGGCGCGTGCGATCGAGCGTCCGCACCACGCGCCCCGCGTCCACCTCGGTCACCGTGTCCCGCAAGGGCACCGCCGGGATCGCGGCTCCTTCCAGCCGCGCGGTCTCGAGGACGCGCGTGATCAACCGCTCCTCGATGAGCGCGCGCGCGACGTCGTGCACCGCGACGTAGGGAAGTCCGAGCGTGAGCGCCCGGAGCCCTCGTCCCACCGACTCGCGCCGGGTCGCGCCGCCGGGCGTGACCTCGCGGCGGATGTCCGAGGACGCCGGGAGCGCGCTCAACGCGCGCCGCGCAGGCTCGAGGAGGGCTTCGGGGACGACCGCGATCAGCTCCCCCACGGAGGGATGCGCGAGAAAAACCGACGCGACGCGCTCGAGGAGCGTCTTGCCGGCTATGGGGAGAAGGAGCTTCGGCCCGCGTCCTCCCATCCGCGCTCCATCCCCCGCCCCCGCGAGGACGACGGCGAGATCGCGGCGAGAGGTGACGCTCATCGGGCGTGATCCGGGTCGAGCACTCGTCCGATCGCTTCGTGGAGACTCGCGGCCCCGAGCGCGCCCGTGGCGCCCTCCGGTAGAGAGCGCTTCGGAACCACGGCGGCGCGGAACCCGAGGCGCCTCGCTTCCGCGAGCCTGCGCTCGAGCTGAGGCACGGGGCGAAGCTCGCCCCCCAGCCCCACCTCGCCGATCGCGACGAGATCGGGACGGAGCGGCCGGTCGCGGAAGCTCGACGCGAGCGCGAGGGCGAGGCCGAGATCGGCGGCCGGCTCCTCGAGCCGAATTCCTCCCGCGACATTGACGAACACGTCCGCGCCGGCGAGCGAGAGCCCCGCTCGCTTCTCGAGCACCGCGATCACGACCGCGAGCCGGCGCGCGTCGATGCCCTGCGCGACGCGCTGCGGATTCGCGAAGTGCGTGGGCGCGACGAGCGCCTGCACCTCGACGAGGAGCGGCCGCGATCCCTCGATGGCCGCGACCACCGCCGAGCCCGGGACCGAGTCGCCCCGGTCCTGGAGGAGGCGCTCGGACGGATTCTCCACTTCGGCAAGCCCGTCCCCCTGCATCGTGAAGACGCCGATCTCGTGCGTGGAGCCGAAGCGGTTCTTCGCGGCGCCCAGGATCCGGTACTCGTGGTGGCGCTCCCCTTCGAGATAGAGCACCGCGTCCACCATGTGCTCGAGCGTGCGTGGCCCAGCGACCGAGCCATCCTTCGTGACGTGGCCGATCAAGAGAACCGGAAGGCTCCGCTCCTTCGCGAGCCGGAGAAGACGGAGCCCGCACTCGCGCACCTGGGACACGCTCCCCGGGGCCGCGTCGAGCGAGCCCAGGTAGAGCGTCTGGATGGAGTCGATGACGAGGAGCGACGGACGGAGCCGCTCGACCTCCTCGAAGATCCGCTCCAGGTCGATCTCGGATTGCATCCAGAGGCGATCGAGGCCGCCGCGCAGCGCCAGACGCTCGGCCCGGAGCTTCACCTGACGCGGCGACTCCTCGCCCGAAACGTAGAGCACGGACCGTCCCGCGCGTCCGAGCGCAGCCGCGAGCTGGAGCGCGAGCGTGGATTTTCCGATGCCGGGGTCGCCGCCGATCAGGACGAGCGAGCCGGGCACCAAGCCGCCGCCGAGCACGCGGTCCAGCTCGCCGATCCCGCTCACCCAGCGCGCGTCGGCGCTCGAGTCGATCTCGTCGAGCTTGAGCGGCGCCGATGCTTGGTCGGCGGAGGCGGCGTACCCCTGGCGGCGCGCGGGGGCGGCCTCGCGCCGTCCCGGACCCTCGCGTGCGCTGTTCCACGCATCGCAGTGGGGGCAGCGCCCGAACCACTTCGGGCTCTCGTTGCCGCACTCGGCGCAGAAGAAGACGGTCTTGGCCTCGCGCGCCTGAGCGGCCTTCTTGGGTGTCATGGGGGTGAGTCTAGGACGAAGAGGGGTCTTCTTAGAAGACGCTCAGATTGATGTACTTCTTCGGGTTCTTCTGGATGTCCTTCACGAGCTGGTTCGTGTTCCGGAGCGTCTCCTTGAGATCGACGTAGAGGCTGGAGTCGGCGATCGCCTTGCCGAGCGAGCCCTCCCCCTTGTCGAGGCGGGTCACCACGCGGTCGAGCGAGACCGCGGTGGTCGAGAGCTGGTCCGAGAGGTGGGAGAGCTTCCGGGAGGCCTCGCCGAAGTCCTTCACCGAGGACGACACCTGTCCTCCGTTCGCCGCCGCGATGGAGCGGAGATCGTGCGCCGCGGCGCGGAAGTCCACGATCGCCTGACGCAGGTCGCCTTGGTTCGCGTTCAGGGTCTGGTTCAGTCCCTGGCTCGCCTTCTCGAAATTCTTCGACGCCCGCTCGACCGTGGCGGGGTCGATCGCGTCGAGCATGAGATTCAAGCGCGACGAGAGCTCGGTCGTCTCGATGAGGAGATCGCCCGCGCCCGAGATCACCTCCGGCACGCCCGATTGGAAGCGGCCCGGGATCGGCTTCCGCCCGTCATACCGCCCCGGCGCCTGGCCGGGATCGAGCGCGAGGAACTTCTCCCCCATGAAGCCGATGTTGGCGACGCGGAGCTGTGCGTCGGGGTGGAGCGTCACGCCCTTGTCGACCTCGAACTCCACGCGCACGCCCTGGTCCTCGAGCACGATGTTGGTCACCGCCCCCTTGCGCACGCCGCGCACGGAGACGGGATCGCCCTCGCCCAGGTTCCCCACCTCCTCGAAACGAGCCGTGTAGTAGCTCTTCCGCTTTCCGACCCGGTACTCCTTGATCCAGGCGATGGCGATGAAGAGGAGCAGGATCGAGAGCAGTCCCGCGACTCCGACCTGGATGGCGGCCCGGCGTGACGTTCGGTTCATCCGTGATCCTTCTACGTGGGAAGGAGGGGACCGTCCGAGCTCCCCTCGATGAACTGGCGCAGGATCGGATCCCGTGTCGACTGGATCTCGTCCGGCGTCCCGATCGCATGGATGCGTCCCTCATGGAGCATCGCAATGCGGTCGGCAATATGGTACGCGCTCTTCATGTCGTGGGTGACCGCGATCGAGGTCATCCCGAGCCTTTCTTGAAGCCTCCGGATCAATCGATTGATGACGTCCGCCGTGATCGGATCGAGCCCGGTCGTCGGCTCGTCGTAGAGCATGATCTTCGGATTCGTCGCGAGCGCCCGCGCGAGCGCGGCGCGCTTCTTCATGCCTCCCGACAGGGACGACGGCCGCTGTCCCTCCGTCCCCGTCAGCCCCACCAGCGCGAGCTTCTCGGCGACGACCTCCTCGATCTGGCGCTCCGGAAGCGGGGTGTGCTCGCGCAGCGCGAGTCCCACGTTCTCCCCCACCAGCATGGAGTCGAACAGGGCGCCTGCCTGGAAGAGCATCCCCATCTCCTCGCGCAAGGCGAGCAGCTCCCCTTCGTCCAGCTTGGAAACATCGATGCCATTCACCCGCACGGTTCCCCGGTCCGGTTGGAGGAGCCCGACCACGTGCTTGAGGAGGACCGACTTCCCGGTGCCGCTCCGCCCGATCACGACCAGGCACTCTCCCCTCGAAACGGAT
>Ga0111539_10011980_pt1 | contig 10874 bp, 8 predicted proteins | sample RhiMethybrSRZTD1_FD_79667 | JGI IMG/M metagenome (GOLD analysis project Ga0111539, IMG submission 79667) | Populus rhizosphere microbial communities from Tennessee, USA - Rhizosphere MetaG P. TD hybrid SRZTD1 (version 2) (version 2) | ecosystem: Host-associated > Plants > Roots > Rhizosphere >... | reverse complement strand
GACGAGCGGACACTTGGAGATCGCCGGCGTACTTCTCCATCGCCCGATGCCGTCCTATCCGCACGGTTTTCCGCGAGAAGTGATGGCGGCGTTCGAACGCATTGCCGGCCAGCCGGCGCTCGGGAACGTCGCCGCCTCGGGAACGGAAATCATCGAACGGCTCGGCCTGGAGCATGAGAAAACCGGCCGCCCAATCGTGTACACGTCGGCCGATTCCGTCTTTCAAATCGCCGCGCACGAGAACGTGATTCCCATCGAAGAGCTGTATCGCATCTGCCGCGACATGCGCGCAGCGCTCACCGGAGAGCATGAGGTCGGCCGGGTCATCGCGCGTCCGTTCATCGGAAAAGCGGGAGCCTATGCGCGCACGGACCGGCGCCGCGACTTCTCCCGCCTTCCGCCGCGCGAAACGATCTTGGATCTCGTGAAAGCGGCCGGGCACGACGTGGTGTCGGTCGGCAAGATCGACGACATCTTCGCGCAACGCGGAATCACGCGAAGCCGTCATGTTCTTCCCAACATGGCTTGCGTCGACGCGACGATCGAAGAGCTGCGCGCGATTCGCTCCGGCCTCGTGTTCACGAATCTCATCGAGTTCGACATGAGCTTCGGACATCGCAACGACCCGCAGGGAATGGCGAAGGCCTTGATGGAGCTCGATGCGCGCGTCCCGGAAATCCTGGATGCGGCCGGGAAGGACACGCTCCTCGTCTTCACTGCGGACCACGGCAACGATCCCACCACCGGATCCACCGACCACTCGCGCGAAGAGGTTCCGCTTCTCGTGTGGACCGGCGGAGGACAAGGCGTGAATCTCGCCGTGCGCTCCACGTTCGCCGACCTGGGTGCGACTGTGGGCCAGATCTTCGGCATGCGCGCCGCGGCCGGCCAATCGTTTCTCGGAAGCTTGCCCGGTCTCGGGGAAAGCGCGACACTCGCCGCATGACGCCCACGATGCAGAAGGAAATCGCCGAGAAGCTTCTTCAAGCTGCGCGCGCCGCCGCGGCGAACGCGTATGCGCCGCACTCGAAGTATCCAGTGGGAGCGGCACTGTGGACGGCGAGCGGAGACATCGTTGCCGGATGCAACGTGGAGAATGCGTCCTTCGGATTGTCCATGTGCGCGGAGCGTTCGGCCGTCTTCGCCGCGCGCAGCCTGGGTCTCATCGACCCGCAGACGCGGCCCATTCGGGCCATCGCCGTCTACGCTGTGAACGGCGCCATGCCATGGCCGTGCGGTGCATGTTGCCAAGTTCTGGGCGAGTTCGCGCCCGACGTCACGCCGGTGATCTTGCAGGGGGGAGAAGGAACGCGCGAGCTCCTCTTGGGCGATTTGCTTCCGCATGCCTTTCGCTTGGACCCGCGTGCATGACTCATCCTTCGCACGCGAACATGAATCGAGAAGAGCTCATACGTTTGGTCACCGAGGAAGTGATTGCGGCATTGCGTGAATCGCAGCCGTGCGCTGGCCAGTGCGCAACCGTTCCGTGCGGCTGCGCGCACGAGACGAGCGCTCTCGATGGCGAGCATCTTCTCGATCTCTGCCGCGACTTGGGAATCTGCCGGATCGGCGGCTCTTTGGAGAGCTCGCCCGCGCCCGGTCTCGCCGGGCTCATCGATCACACGATCTTGAAGCCCGATGCGACGCGATCCGAAGTCGAGCGCCTTTGCGCCGAGGCGCGCGAGCATCTCTTCGCCAGCGTGTGCATCCAGCCGCACTGGGCGTCTCTCTGCGCGCGGCTCTTGGCCGGCACCCCGGTGAAAGTTTGCACCGTCGTCGGCTTTCCTCACGGAATGAACAAACCGGAAACGAAGTGTTTCGAAGCGCGACGCGCGGTGCTCGACGGCGCGACCGAGCTCGACATGGTGATCAACATCGGGGCATTGAAGTCGCGTGATCACTCCACGGTGGAGCGGGACATTCACGCGGTCGTGGAATGTGCGCGACCGCGTGCGACGGTGAAGGTCATCTTGGAGACGGCGTATCTCACCGATGAAGAAAAGGCCGAGGCCTGCGCACTCGCGAAGGCAGCCGGCGCGGACTACGTGAAGACCTCGACCGGATTCGGCCCGGGGGGCGCAACGGTCGAAGATGTCGCGCTCATGCGCCGCGTCGTCGGACCGGAAATGGGGGTGAAAGCAGCTGGCGGAATCCGCGATGCGGATCTTGCACGCCGCCTGGTGGAAGCCGGGGCCAGCCGCATCGGAGCGAGCGCATCGTTGAAGATCGTCCAGGAAGAGCGCGGCATTCCCGCTCCCGCATTCGTCCGGCGCGCATGAACGTTCCGGAGATCATCGAACGAAAGCGCGACGGCCAGGAGAATTCTCCCGAGGAGCTCGAAGCGCTCGTTCGCGGTGTTCTCCAGGAATCGATTCCCGACTATCAAATCTCCGCCTGGCTCATGGCGGTTCTGTTCCGCGGAATGAGCCTGCGGGAAACCGCCGCGCTCACGAAGATCATGATGCACTCCGGCGACGTGCTCGATCTCGGCCAGCTTCCCGGAGTGAAGGTCGACAAGCATTCGACCGGTGGCGTTGGCGACAAGATCACGATTCCCTTGGCGCCGGCCGCGGCGGCGTGCGGTGCGGTGATCCCCATGATCAGCGGGCGCGCGCTGGGGCACACCGGCGGAACGCTCGATAAGCTGGAATCGATCCCCGGACTGCGCACCGATCTGGAGATCCCCGCATTTCTCCGCATCGTGAAGGAAGCCGGCTTTGCCATTGCGGCGGCCGGATCCGATCTGGCGCCAGCCGATGCGAAGCTCTATCAACTTCGCGACGTCACCGGTACGGTGCCGAGCATTCCGCTCATTACGGCCAGCATTCTCTCGAAGAAGTACGCGGCCGGCGTGGAATCATTGGTGCTCGACGTGAAGTCGGGATCGGGCGCCTTTCTTCGCGAGCCCGAGGATGCGCAGTGCTTGGCGCAGACTCTCACCAGCGTGTCGCGCGAAATGGGGAAGAAGGCGCGCGCCTATATCACGTCGATGGATCAGCCGCTGGGAGTAGCGGTGGGAAATGCGCTCGAGATTCGCGAATCGATGGCTGTGCTCGAAGGACGCGGCCCCGCCGATGTCGCGCAGCTCGTCGAAATCTTGGGCAGTGCGCTTCTCGAGCTCGCCGGAATCGAGACGGATTCCGAGAGCGCGCGAGGCAAGATTCGCGCGGCGATCGCCAGCGGGCAGGCCCGCGAGCGATTCCTGATTTGGGTGGCCGCGCAGGGCGGGGATCCGCGCGTGTTGGAGAAAGAAGATGGGTTGGCGCGGGCGCCGATCCTTCGCGAGGCGCGGGCTTCACGCACCGGGAAGATCGCGGCGATCGACGTTCGCGAGATCGGCTATGCAGCGAATGAATTGGGAGCGGGACGCCGAAAGATGGGGGACCGCATCGATCCCGCCGTCGGCTTCAAGATGAGAGTTCGGCTCTCGGATGCAGTCCGGGCTGGAGATGTGCTCGCGGAAATCCATGCGCGCAGCGAAGACGATGCCGCCCTCGCTGCGAAACGGATCGCGAATGCATTTCGAATCGAAGACGACGCGGACCCTGCGCCGCCGCTGGTACTCGAAATGCTCTAGATCTTCTCGCCTTTGGCGCGCAATTCGCGCACGACGGTAGAGAGACCGCGCTTGTCGATGGTGCGCATGCCGCGCGTGGAGATGCGCAGCGTGATCCATCGATCCTCTTCTTCGAGGAAATAGCGCTTCGAAACGAGGTTCGGCTTCCAGCGCCGTCTCGTCTTGTTGTTCGCGTGACTGACGGTGTTTCCGGAACGAACCCGGATGCCCGTGACCATGCAGACTCGGCTCATGTTTGATCTCCGCGGTGCGGAGTCCTCCTTACTTCATCTTCTGTTCGACGAACTCGACGTGCTTGCGAGCCCGGGGGTCGTACTTCATGCACTTGACCTTGTCCGGATGGGTGCGGCGGTTCTTCGTCGTGGTGTAGAAGTAACCGGTGCCTGCGCTGGAAACGAGGCGGATCTTCTCGCGATTGGTCTTGGCCACGGCTTCCTCCCCAATTGAAAACGGCCACGAACGATAGCGGAGATCCCCCTCTTCCGGCAAGGGGGAATCTGAAGGGCTGGCGTGGCTCTAGTTTCCTGAGACGGTAAACTCAGTTGAGTCCCGGCCGGTACAGTTCAACGCCATCGGGGATTTCGCTTTCCGTGGATGGGGTGGAGGGCGCGGGCTCTTCCCGCGGATAAACATCCTCCGGCGGGCTCTCCTGGCGCAGCTCATCGAAGGGGCTGTCGAGACCGCTGTGCATGGGGCAGACCTCGTGAGGCTGCTTCCCCTCGGGAAAGATTTCCCGACCCGTGATCGAGCAACCCGGGGAAGCGAGATACCCGGATTCCAAACAGACCTCCCGCGAAACCACACCATCGGGGAGCTCGAAGCGCGCCGGCTTCTTTCCTTCATGCATGCGGATCATTGACGCGGTCCAAATCGGAAGGGCGGCTTCCGTTCCGGTCATCTCGTAGCCGATCGATTTCTTCGAATCGAATCCGACCCACACGCCCATTGTGTACAGACTGGTGAAGCCGACGAAGAACGCATCGGAGTATTCGTCCATCGTGCCGGTCTTCCCGCCGGCGGGCGCGGTGAATCCGGCTGCGCGGGCCGTTGCACCGGTTCCTCGATTCATGACGTCCTGCATCATGTCGGTCATGACTGCCGCGACTGGCTCCGACATCACTTCGTGGCTTTCCACTCGACCGCGCTCCAGCTCGGCTCCGTTGCGATCGCGAATTTCACCGACGAACCACGGTTTGTGCAGGATCCCGCCGTCGGGAAACACGGTGTACGCGGCGGTCAGCTCGAGAAGCGTGACCTCGGAAGAGCCGAGCGCCAGCGACGGTACGGCGCGAAGCTTCGTCGTAATTCCGCAGCGTTGCGCCACCTTTACCGCGCTCTTGGGGCCGATCGTCAAGATCGTGCGCACTGCGGGCACGTTCACCGATTGGTAGAACGCGCGCCGCATCGACATCGGACCTTGGAACGTTCCGCCGTGGTTCACCGGCTCGTACACGTCTCCATTGGGAAGTGTAACGGTGAGTGGCTCGTCTTGCAGAATCGTCGAGGGGCCGATGCCCTGCTCGAGCGCCGCGGTGTACACGAAGGCCTTGAACGCGCTTCCCGGCTGGCGCTTCGCCTGCGTTGCGCGGTTGAAGCGGCTCTCCCAAAAGTCGCGCCCACCCACCATCGCCAGAATCTCACCGGTCGACGTGTCCAAAACGACGGCCGCGCCTTGCAGGTACGGCGTGCTCTTCTCTTTCGATTCCTCCGGCTCCTCGCCCTCTTTCGCCTCCTTGTACAAGACCTTATAGCGATTGCGCTTCTCCAATTTCTTGAGATGCGCCTCCAGCTCTTCCTCGACGATCTTCTGGACGTTGAGGTCCAGCGTCGTGACGACTTGCAGTCCATCTTTGTACAGGTTGTCGGCGCCGTAGCGTGCGGCCAGCTCTTGGCGCACGTACTCCACGAAGTATGGGGCCAGCATCTTGCGCTCGTTGGCGGACACGATCTCGATCGGCGTCTTCTTCGCGGTTTCCGCTTCCGTCTTCGTTAATTCCCCCGAGCGCACCATCATGTTCAGCACGAGCTCTTGGCGGCGTTTCGCGTTCTCGAACCGGCGCCGTGGATCGTAAAGGGTGGGATTGGCCGGGAGACCCGCCAAGAATGCCGATTCCCCCAGGTTCAATTGGGCGAGATCTTTGCCGAAGTACTCGCGCGCCGCGGATTTCGCGCCGTGCGCGCCGTTGCCGTAATAGATCTGGTTGAAGTACATGGCCAGGATCTCATCCTTCGTATAGATCCTTTCCAAGCGAATCGTCAGCAGAGCTTCCTTGATCTTGCGCTCGAACGTTCTCTCGTGAGTCAGGAAGAGATTGCGCGCGAGCTGCTGCGTGATCGTGCTGCCGCCTTGGCGCGTGCTGCCGCTCCGAACGTTGGCGATTGTGGCGCGGACCAGCGCTGGAATCTCGATGCCCCAGTGGTCATAGAAGTGACGATCTTCCGCCGCGAGAACGGCGCTTACCATGGCCGGCGGAATCTCTTCGAGCGGCACGATGATGCGATCTTCCGCGAAGAGATCGCCGATCGAAGCGCCATTGCGGTCGAAGATGCGCGTGTTGGAAGGAGGCTCGATGCGCTCCAAGTGAGCGGTGGAGGGAAGCTCGTTCTGATAGCGCAGAAGCGCGATGACGAAGACTCCGCACACCAAGAACAGTGCACAGAACGTCAGCGTGAACCACGCCTGAAGAAATGCAGTAATCGAGAACGGGCCGCGTCCGAGAGAGCGCAGCGCTCCCCAACCGAACCGCGACGGCTCCTTCATCGGCGCAGCACTGCCCGTTCTTCGAGACGACCGGACTCGGTCTCGAGACGATAAAAGTACACTCCCGAAGGAACAGGCGCGCCCGAGCCGTCACGACCGTCCCACTCCACTTCCCCCATGCCGGCGGAGCGCTGCCCCTCCGACAAGACGCGTACGCGGCGTCCATTCACGTCATACACCACGAGCTTGTGTGCTCCGGCCGAAGGCAGGCTGAAACGAATGTGCGTGTTGCGATCGAAGGGATTCGGCCGATTCGATTCCAATGAAAACGGCGATGGCGTGGCGGCAATGTCCGCGCCTGTGGAGATGTTGACCGTGACTCCAATCGGCGACGCAAAATAGCCGAAGTTGCCTTCCGCATCCTTGCCACGCACGGTGTAGAAATAATCTCCATTCGGCTTTCCGGTGATCGAGTAGGAGGTTCCCACGATCGCCGAAGAGAGCACTGTGGTCGAGGTCCAAGTGCGGATGGGCTGGATGTCGTCCACGTACACGCCCTCGCCCGTGATGCCTCCGTCGGTGAAGTAGCGAAATCCTAGCTGCACCGCTTGTCCTACGTACGCGGAAAGATCGAACGTCATCGTGATCCAGCCGCCCGAGTTGCCGGTGATTCCGTTGTCGGCATTGTTGCCGTTCGGATCCAACATCGTCGTGTTCGTGCCGGCCAAGTTCACGAACGATCTTCCTCCGTCCGTGGAAAGGATCGCGTAGAAATAGTCAAATGCGGACTCGGTCATGTACCAGGCCTTGAACGTGAACGATTCCCCTGGCTGCACGACGCGGGCCTCCTTGGCGAGACAGATCCGGTTCAGCTCATCCGCGTTTCCGGAATAAAGGCTGAAGATCCCGGCGAACTTGCGCGTCGAGCTTGGCGCCCATCCCCCCGTTTGAAACCGCCCGGCTCCGTTTTCGATCCCATCGGTAATGGTTCCTGGACCGGTTTTTTCCACGAGCTCATAGAGAACAGGCTGCGTGTCGGCGACGGTGGGTGCATTCCAAGTCACGTCGTAGTTCCCGGTGTTGCTGACCGGAACGGAATTCAGCGTAGGCTGTCCCGGAGGAGCAAGTCTTCCCGGTCGATCGGCGTTGGCCAGCGCGATCCATGCCGGTCCCATGTTCTCGGCGACCAAAGCGGGAATGCGAAATTCCGGCGGATAGAATCCGTCACTATCGCCCCCGACTTCCGGCGTCATCGCGATGATCTTCGGGTGCGACGGCGAGTGGTAGAGCCAGTCGTCTGCGTCACCGTTGGTGAGGTAGATCGTGCTGGAGGCCGGATTGCCGGGCTCATACCCGTTGAATGCGCTGGCCTGCGCACCGTATCCCGCAAAGATGTCTTGATCGACGGGCATTCCGGGTTTGTATCCGGGTCCCCACAACCACCAATTGCCGTAGCTGTGATACGAAATGCTGAATCGGAATTGGTGGGCGTCGACGAAGTTCTGGATCGCTTGGATCTCAGGCTCCGACGCCGCCGAGGGACCGCGATAAGTCTCGCCGCTCGGGTTGGGATCGGATCCGATGTTGTCGTGGCCCCATTGGTAGTTGTAATTGCGGTTCAAATCGACGCCGAACACGCCGCCGCCGTTGTTGCGCCGGTTCTTGCGCCAATTGACGTCGGTGTTCTCGACGTAGACGTATCCATCGGGATTCAGAATCGGAATGATCCAGATCTCGCGCTCGTTGACCCACTGGGTGAATTGCGGATCCGATCCGTAGTTGGTGAGCAGGCTATCGGCGATGGCGAGCGCAATCGAGGGTGTGATGACCTCGCGCGCATGATGGTTGCCGATGTAGAGAACTTCCGGCTCGTCTTCATCGACCGCGACGTTGTCGGAGATCTTGAGTGCGTAAACGGTCCGGCCCTGAACGGTCAGCGGAGAGAGAGCCGTCACCTGCGCAAGCGAGGGATACGTGGCCGCATAGTTGTTGATCTGCGTGATCATCTCCGTGTACGTCGTATACGCGCCGAGCCCCGGCGCCCTTCCGCGCTTGAGCTCACGAAGATTTCGCGACACGTCGTCGTTCGTCACCTGGTAAGGAATGGCGCGCGTGGTGAGATCGAGCATGTCATCCTCGTCCACCAGGATCTCGAACGTGTTTCCGTGCACGCCCACGATGTCCATGCCGGACTGCATGAGGTAGCGGAACTGGTCCTTATTCGCCGGCGTCGCTTTGACCATGATGTTCGGGCCGATGACGCCTTCCCGCGGATGATCGTCGAGGGCGGCAGAGGGGATCGCTCTCGAAACAAAGCCCAGAACCAAGAGGGCGAACGCAAGTCGCACGAGTTTCGTCATCGCAAGGAGCTCCTCGAGGAAGGCGGGCCGGGGCGGGTTCTCCGGACCTCAGGTATGCTCGGCATTCGTCGTTTTGTTCAGCGCGCGCCCTCTATGCTATTCATTGGAAGAGCACAGGTCAACGCGACAGACGCCGCCGTCTCGTCGAAGCCTTGGGGAGTCGCGCGTTCGCGCAAGAATCGCTACGATTCAACACTCGCGGCGAGGTGCCATGCCATTTCCCGACGTCGATCAACAGATTCGCGTTCTCCGCCAAGGGGTGGAGCAAATCCTCACCGAGGAAGAGCTCCGCGAAAAGCTCGAGCGCTCCCGCCGCGAGAATCGCCCGCTCCGGGTCAAGCAAGGCTTCGATCCCACCGCTCCCGACATTCATCTGGGCCACACGGTCGGAATCCAGATCCTGAAGCGCTTCCAGGATCTCGGACATCAGGTCGTTCTCATCGTCGGGGACACGACCGCCTTGGTCGGCGATCCCAGCGGGCGCAGCAAGACGCGGCCGCGCCTCACGCGAGAGGAAATCCTCAGTAATGCGGCCACCTACCAGGATCAATTCTTCAAGATCTTGGATCGCAGCAAGACGGAGGTGCGCTTCAACGGCGAGTGGTTTGCGAACATGCGCATCGAGAAGCTCATCGAGCTCGCCGCGACGTTCACCGTGTCGCGCATTCTCGAGCGCGACGACTTCCACAAGCGCTTCCTCGAAGAGATCCCGATCGGGCTGCACGAGTTTCTGTACCCGCTTTTGCAGGGATACGATTCGGTGGAGATCCGCTCCGACGTGGAGATTGGCGCCACCGAGCAGACGTTCAACCTGCTGGCGGCGCGCGATCTGCAAAAGGCTCATGGTCAGGAGCCGCAAGTCGCGATGACGTGCCCGGTTCTTCCCGGAACCGACGGAGTGCGGCGCATGTCGAAGTCGCTCGGGAATTACATCGGCGTAACCGAAGAGCCGGAGCAAATGTTCGGAAAGGCCATGTCGATTCCGGACACGCTTTTGGAATCGTGGACGAGATTGGCGTCTCGTTGGGAAGAGGAAGAATTGAAAGCTGCGCTCGCCGAAGTGGCCTCGGGAAGCGATCCGATGGGAGCGAAGACGAAGCTCGCGACGCGTCTCGTCACGCTCTACCACGGAGAAGAAGCGGCCCGACGAGCTTCCGCGCATTTCGATCGCGTCGTGCGGCGCAAAGATGTGCCGGCGGAAATCGAAGAGCTCGAGATCTCGCCGTGGGGTGAGCGCTTGGGATTGGGACGACTTCTGAAAGAGACAGGGCTCGTTCCCTCGACGAGCGAAGCGAGAAGATTGGTCGAAGCCGGTGCGGTCACGGTGGATGGGACGAAAGTCACGAATCCGCAGGACGAAATCGAGGCCGAGCCGGGGCGTGCTTACCTACTCAAGGTCGGGAAGAGGAGTTATCTTCGGGTCAAGATCGGGGCGAAGGGCTCGGCCAAGGCTTCCTCGAGTTGACGGGGACAGGCTGGCCCTGAGGATGCGGCAGTTTTTGCACATTTTCGCGCATCGTTCTGAATCTTCTTGCCGAAAAAGCCTGAATTCGAGACTTTGGCCATAGGTTTAAGTTTTTGGGATTGCTCAACTTCCAGTTCCTAATCAAGTCGCTGGAAATATTCGGCTTTTTTCAAAGGAAAAGGTTGACGGCCTATAGGTCGGGTGATACCTTGCCAGTCCGCGCTTACGGAAAATCTAAAGCGCACGATCTTTGAAAATTCATAGCGAGTACCGCCCTGACAGATTTCTGACGGGTCCTTGCGCGCTTTGAGACTTCGGTTTCCGAGCGTGCTGGATGCGATTTCTTTGATTTCTGTGGAATGAGCGCTTCGTTTTGTTTACGAGGCGCGCGTTTTTTTTACCACGGAGAGTTTGATCCTGGCTCAGAACGAACGTTGGCGGCGTGGATCAGGCATGCAAGTCGAACGCGAAAATCGGGCTTCGGTCTGATGAGTAGAGTGGCGAACGGGTGAGTAACGCGTGGGTAATCTACCCTCGAGTGGGGAATAACCATTCCAACGAGTGGCTAATTCCGCATGTGTCCGTCTTGTCGCATGGCGAGACGGGTAAAGCTGGGGATCTTCGGACCTGGCGCTCAAGGAGGAACCCGCGTCCCATTAGCTAGTTGGCGAGGTAACGGCTCACCAAGGCGACGATGGGTAGCCGATCTGAGAGGATGACCGGCCACACTGGGACTGAGATACGGCCCAGACTCCTACGGGAGGCAGCAGT
>Ga0111539_10011978_pt1 | contig 10874 bp, 7 predicted proteins | sample RhiMethybrSRZTD1_FD_79667 | JGI IMG/M metagenome (GOLD analysis project Ga0111539, IMG submission 79667) | Populus rhizosphere microbial communities from Tennessee, USA - Rhizosphere MetaG P. TD hybrid SRZTD1 (version 2) (version 2) | ecosystem: Host-associated > Plants > Roots > Rhizosphere >... | reverse complement strand
GGCCGCGCGCCTTCGGCCCCGTGATCGAGAAGCACCCGGAGTACGTGCGCCGCGTGCTGCGCGAGGTGAAGGCGCGCGGCCCGCTCACCGCCGACGACCTGCCCTCGCCGGAGGGGCTGGCCCGCCGCATCAAGCACTCCTGGTACGGCACCGTGCCGCGCGTGGTGCTGGAGGCCCACTTCGGGCGCGGCCAACTGGCCGTGGCCGAGCGGCGCCCCAACTTCGCGCGCGCCTTCGACCTGCCCGAGCGCATCGTGCCCGACGAGCACCGCCGCCACCGCCTGCCCCCGGCGGCCGCGCAGCGCGAGCTGCTGCTGCGGGCCGCGCGCGCCCTGGGCGTGGCCCAGACGGCTGACCTGGCCGACTACTGGCGGCTGCCGGTGGCCACGGCCGCGGCCCGCGTGCGGGAGCTGGCCCGGGCGGGAGCGCTGGAGGCGGCGCAGGTGGAGGGATGGCGCGCGCCGGCCTGGACGCTGCCCGGCGCGGCGGTGCCGGAGGCCATCGACGCCCGGGCCCTCCTCTCGCCCTTCGACCCGCTCATCTGGTTCCGGGCCCGCACGCGGCGCCTCTTCCATTTCGACTTCCGCATGGAGGTGTTCGTGCCCGCCCCCCAGCGGCGCTGGGGCATCTACGTGCTGCCCTTCCTGATGGGCGAGCGCCTGGTGGCGCGGGTGGACCTGAAGACCGACCGCACGCACCGCCGGCTGCGCGTGCTGGGCGCCTTCATCGAGGCGGACGCGCGCGCGGACGAGGTGGCGCCGGCGCTGGCCGCGGAGCTGCGCACGCTGGCCGCCTGGCTGGGTCTGCGCGCCGTGGCGGTGGGACGGCGCGGCAACTTCGCGCGCGCGCTGGCGGCGGCGCTGCGCGCCGGCAAGGAGACGTGAGATGGATCCCGTCACGATCGCGGTCGCGGCATCGGTCCTGGCCCTGGGCGGAACGGCGTACGCGGTCTGGGCCTCGCGGGCCAAGCAGCGGGCGCTGGGCGGGCCCCGGCTCACCCTCTCCACCACGCCCTACGCCTTCGGCGAGGCCGTGCCCTGCCGGGTGAGCTCGGTGGTGCGCGCGCCCATCCGCGTGGAGCGCGTGCGCTTCCAGCTGTCCTGCTCCGAGGCGGTGACCTGGACGGAGACGGTGCGCCGGGGCGGCAAGACGCGGCGCGTGCAGCGGTCGCAGTCGGAGACGGTGTGGAGCGCGGAGGCGGTGGCGCCCATCGGGCGCGAGCTGCGGAAGGGCGAGCGCTTCGAGGCCGAGGCCGACCTGAAGCTGCCCGAAGAGGGCGGGCCCACGTTCACGGCCCCGCACAACTCGGTGGGCTGGCAGGTGGCCTTCGTGGTCGATGACACCACCGGCGGCATCGCCCGCGGCGCGGAGATGCTGATCGTGGAGCCGCGCCGCCGCAGCGTGGTCCCCGGAGCCCGCCGGTGACGTGGCGGATCGACGTGCGCGTGGAGCCGGACGGCCCGGCGGAGGCCGGGTCCACGGTCTGGGTGTGGGTGAAGGCCGAGTCCTCCGAGGCCGCCGCCTGCCGTGCCATCCACTGCGAGGTGAAGTGGATGACCGGCGGCCGCGGCACGTCCGACGAGGGCCTCGTCTTCAAGAAGGACGCGCCCGGCGGCAGCTCGCAGCCGGGCTCGCCGCTGACGGCCGAGTTCACGCTGGCCGTGCCCGCGGCCGGTCCCGTCTCCTACCAGGGCCGCCTGATCGCCATCGGCTGGACGGTGCGCGCCTGGCTCGACATCGCCTGGGCCACGGATCCCGAGGCCACGGTGCCCCTAATCGTCGTGCCACGGAGGGGCTGAGCGCGGCGGCCCGCCGTCGAGCCGCGCGGCCGGCCGGTAGAGGCCGGGCGGCAGGGGCGGCAGCTCGGCCGGCCACTCGCGGGCGACGAGCAGGCGCCCGCTGCCGTCCAGGCGCAGCACCACCACGCTCCCGTAGCCGTGCGCGGTGGGCGACACGCCCCAGGGCCCGCGGATGGCGGGCAGCGGGTCCACGTGCACGCCGCCGGCCGCGAAGCGCAGCGGGTAGAGGAACGGGTGGCCGTTCCACACCTGTCCCACCACCTCGGGCCCGTAGAGGAGGTGCACCGCGTGGCGGAAGCTGAAGCTGGCCCGCCAGGTGTCGTGCCCGTCGATGAGCAGCAGCAGCGTGCCCGGCCGCGGCGCCGGCGCCAGCTCCGCCAGCTGGCGCAGCGTGCCGCTCTGGCCGGCCCAGAAGCTGTCGCGGTCCCACTGCCGCTGCTGCGCCTCGGTGCGGCCGGCGGCCACGGCCACCAGCCAGGCCGCGGCCACCGTCGCGACGGCCGGCCGGCGCAGCGCCGTGGCCAGCAGGCCCACCAGCGCCGCCAGCAGCAGGCCGGTACCGGGGGCCGACACGATCTGCGTGCGCCCGCCGCGGGCCACGATCGGGCTCAGCGTGAACGTGAGCCAGCCCAGCACGGCCATGGCGATGCCCAGCAGCGCGGCGCGCAGCAGGCGGCGCTCTTCGGCGCGGCCCCGCTTCCCCCAAACCCCCGTGGGCAGCGGGGCGCGGCGGCCGAGCAGCAGCCACACGACCGCGATCACCGCGACCGCCCCCGCTGCGGCCGGGATCCACAGCTCACGCGGCGGCGTGGCCACCACGGGCAGCAGGGTCCGGCCGAGCTGCCGCAGCAGGCGCCCGCTCCAGCGCAGCGGGTGCGGGTCGAAGCCGGCCGCGCTCTGGTACTGGTAGCCCTCGTGCACGCGCATGGACAGCAGGAGCGGCAGCGTCGCCGCCGCCAGCACCGCCTCCCAGGCCAGCGCGTAGAAGAGGAAACGCCGCCGCCGCCCGTCCGCCGGCCGGGCGGCCAGGGCCACGAGCGGCGCGCCGGCCAGCAGCGCGGTGGTCGACTCCTGGCCCCAGGCCATCGCCGCGGCGAGGACCGCCGCCATCAGCATCAGTGGAATGCCGCCGGCCCTTGCCGCGGCCCGCCGCCGCCAGCCGGCCACGAACAGCGCACTGGCGATCAGCGCGCCCACCGTGTCGCCCGTGTAGCGGCCGCCCATGACCGCGTTCAGCCGCACCAGGTCGGAGGGCGCCCAGACCGCGGCCAGCACGCCGGCCAGCGCGGCGGTGAAGGCGGGCAGCCGCAGCCAGCGTCGGGCCATCCAGGCGGTGAGCGCGCCGGACGCGGCCAGGTAGAGCCCGTGCAGCAGCCAGAACCCGCGCCAGTCGCCCACGCCCAGGTGCGGCGCCGGCAGCACCCACAGCAGGTCGAGCGGACGGTGCGCGTAGGGAAAGGACGTGATGCCGTGCCGCACCATCCAGTCGATCAGCCACTCGTCGTGGCCGGCGAAGTTGGTGGGGGAGACGCGCGCGAAGACGATCGCCAGCACGGCCGCGGGTGCGAGGAGGAGCGCGGCCCGGCGCGGCAGGCTGGCCATGAAGCGCTGATTCTAGCCACCACCGCGCGGGAGTTCCTGGCCGCCCTCACTCGGCCGTGAGCACCACGCGCCCGGCCAGCGCGCCCGACTCCAGCGCGCGGTGGGCGTCCGCGGCCTGGGCCAGCGGGAAGCGCGTGAGCTGCGGGACGGTGAGCGCGCCCCGGGCGTGCAGCGCGGCCAGGGCGGACATGGAGGCGCGCACCTCGTCGCGCGTGAGGGTCTCCGAGGAGTAGCCGGTCAGCGTGACCGGGCGCATGAGGTCCCAGCCCGCGAAGGACAGCTCGCCGCCCGAGGTGCCGCCCACGAACAGGAGCCGGCCGCCGGCCGCCAGCAGCCCCACGCTGGCCGCGAACGTCTGGCGGCCCACCAGGTCGAACACGTGGTCCACCGGGCCCACGCGCGCCGCCCACTCGGGCGCGCGCGTGTCCACCACGTCCTCCGCGCCGCAGCCGCGCACCAGGGCGAACTTGGCCGTACGGGTGCCGGTGGCCACCACGCGCGCGCCCTGGTGGCGCAGGATCTGCACGGCCATGAGCCCCACCGCGCTGGAACCGGCGTGCACGAGCACGCGCTGGCCCCGCCGGACGTTCAGCACGCGCAGCGCCATCCAGGCCGTCACCGCGGGCAGGCCCAGCGCGCCCGCCACCTCCAGGGGCAGGCCCTCGGGCGCGCGGGCCACCGCCGCCGCCGGCACGCACACGCGCTGCTGGTAGCCGCCGGGGCGGGCGCCGTGGATGCCGCCCAGGCGCTGCATCATGGTGATGACCGGGTCGCCCACCTCGAGCGCGCCCACGCCGTCGCCCACGCGCTCCACGGTGCCGCAGGCTTCCAGCCCGGGCACGTAGGGCCAGCCGCCCTGCTGCGTCCACTGGCCGGAGCGGATGAAGACGTCGGCGCGATTCACGCCCGCCACCGCGGTGCGGATCACCACCTCGCCCGGCGCCGGATCCATCTCCGGCCGGTCCACCGGGCGCAGCTCCTCCGGCCCGCCGTAGCGCTCCATCTCCACGCGCAGCGTCATGAGCGAGAATTCTAGCCACGTGGGCGGCATCTATGCCGATTTCGAGCAGGAGCTGGCCGATTTCCGCCAGGCCTACGCCGGACGGCCGCGCGAGGAGCTGGTGCAGCTCTGCCTCATGGCCCTGGAGCGGGAGGAGATCGTCTCCGTGGCCTACCACGAGGACGTGCTCGGCCGCCGCCTGGCCACGCTCGACATCCCCGACGACGCGCGGGCGGTGATCGACCAGGCCCTGACCTGGGCCTGGAAGGACGAGGAGATGCACGCCATCTACGTGCGCGGCGCGCTGCTGCGCCTGGCCGGATGGCGCCTGCGCACGGCCACCCTCGTGCGCCAGATGGCGGGAGCGGTGGGGGGGTGGGCGGCCTCGGTGCGGCAGCACGTGCGCTGGCGCGAGGCGCCCTTCTCGCGGGGGGCGGCCACGCTGCTCACCACGGTGGGCGGCCTCCTGGGCAAGGTGCCGCGCACCGTGCGCGCCCACCTGCGCTACGCCAGCTTCCGCGACTTCTGCCGCTTCAACGTGGAGGCCGAGCGCACGGCCTGGCTGTGCTGGGCGCGCATGGCCGAGCTGGCGGAGGTGGTGCCGGAGGTGAGCCAGGGGCTGGGCCACGAGTTCCGGCGCGTGCAGGAGGAGGAGGAGCGGCACCGCCAGGTCTTCGCCATCCTGGCCGAGTCCCTCGACGACCAGGACCACCTGGCCGCCGGCGTGAGCGCGCGCTCGCTGATGGACCGCATCGGGGCGGTGGGCGAGTTCTTCCTGCCCCGCGCCTACCGGACGAGCGCCGCCTCCCGCAATCCCCTGGGCAGCGGCGACCCGGTGTGGGTGCACCACGGAGAGGCGGGCCAGAAGTGCGACGCCCTGCTGCGCCTGATCGAGGACTCCGGCCTGCGGCGCCGCCTGGAGGAGCGGTCGCGGGCCACGGGCGTGCCGCTGCCGGCCATGAAGGTGGCCATCAAGCCCACCTTCATGCTGGGCTACGCGAAGCGCGACCTGTCGATGGTCACCGACGCCGAGCTGCTGCACGAGCTGGCCGGCTGGCTGCGCGGCCTGGGCTGCGCGGACGTGGCGGTGGTGGAGTGCGCCAACCTCTACGACCGCTTCTACGGCGGCCGCTCGGTGTCCGAGGTGGCCGACTACCTGGGCTTCCGCTCCCCGCACTACCGGGTGGTCGACAGCGCGGGCGAGCAGGTGCCGCACGCCTACTTCCGCGGCATGGCCCAGTACGGCGTGGGCCGCACCTGGAAGGAGGCCGACTTCCGCATCACGTTCGCCAAGATGCGCAGCCACCCCATCGAACACGTCTACCTGAGCGTGGCCAACGTGGAGTGGGTGGGCGGGCGCTGCGACCAGTTCCTCTTCCTCGACCGGCAGGCCCACCGCGAGACGGCCATCATGATGCTGCTCGACGAGTTCCCGCCCCACTACGCGCTGCTCGACGGCTACGACCTGGCCGCCGACGGCCTGGTGGGCGTGATGGGCTGCGCGCGCCCGCCCTCGCCCCGCCGCCTCTACGCGAGCGGCGACGCCCTGGCCCTCGACGTGGTGGCCGCGCGCCACCTGGGCGTGGACGACGCGCGCGAGTCGGTGATCCTGCGCGCGGCCTTCCACTGGTTCGGCGAGCCGGCGCGGGCGCCGGAGGTGCGCGGCCTGGACGAGCCGGTGGCGGGCTGGCGCGGCCCGTACCACAGCGAGTGGTCCACGCTGCTGAGCTTCATGGCCTACCCCATGTACGTGCTGGGCAGCGGCCGGGGCGCTCTCTTCGTGCCCGAGATGGACCAGGCCGCCTTCCCGCTCCTCGTCCCCGAGGGGCTCCTCCTGCGCACCGGCCGCCGGCTGGTGCGGCGGCTCATCGGCCTGCGGCTGCCCGCGTGAGCGGGGGCCCGGTGGTGGTGGTGGGCGCCGGCATGGGCGGCCTGGCCGCCGCCCTGCGCCTGCGGCGGCTGGGATACGCCGTGCGCGTGCTGGAGGCCCGGGCCGAGCCGGGCGGCCTGGCGTCGTCCTTCACCGCGGAGGGCCACACCTTCGACGGCGGCCCCTACATCCTGCTCGACCGCCCCGGCCTGGCCTGGGCCTTCGAGCAGCTGGGCCTGGTGCTCGAGGAGCGGCTCACGCTGAAGCGGCTGGAGCACGTGTACGAGGTGGAGCGGGAGGGCGGGCCCACGGTGCGCGTGCTGGGCTCGGGCCAGGAGACGGCGGAGGGCTTCGAGCGCGAGTGGCCGGGGAGCGGCGCGCGCTATCTCCGCTTCGTGGCCGCCATGGCCGCGCACAACCGGCGGCTGCGCCCGCTGCTCTACCGCTCGCCGCAGGGCGCGCGCGACCTGCTGCGCGGCGGGGCCTGGCGCAGCGCGCCGCTGCTCCTGCGCTCGCTGGGCCACGTCCTGCGCGCCAGCGGCCTGCCGGCGCCGGTGCGGGACGCGCTCGGCATCTGGACGCACGTGGCCGCGCAGGACCTGGCCGCTGCGCCCAGCGTGCTCGGCTTCGTGCCCGCGCTGGTGCACGGGCCGGGCGCGTACTACCCGCTGGGCGGCCTGGGCGCCGTGCCCCGGGCGCTGGCCGCCGCGGCCGTGGAGGCCGGCGTGGCCATCGACTACGGCGTGCGCGTGCGCCGCATCGCCTGCGCGGACGGGCGCGTGCGGGGCGTGGAGACGGCCGACGGCCGCCTGATCGAGGCGGACCGCGTGGTCTCCAACGCCGGCGGACTGGCCACCGCGCTCGACCTGACGGACGTGACGCCGCCGGCCGATGTGCGCCGGCTGCGCGCGCTGCCCCTGCAGTCGCCCGGGGTGGCCGCCTACCTCGTGGCGCGGGGGCCGCTGGACCGCGCGTACCTCCGCTTCCACCTGCCGGGCGGAGGTGAGCCGTGCCGGCTGTGGATCCGGCCGGCGGCCGTGGACCCCGCGCTCGTGCGCGGCGGGAGCTGGCCGGCGCGGCTCCTCTCGCCCCTCGGGCATGGCGCGGCCGAGAGGGGCGGCCGCGACGGGCAAGCCGCGGCCCTGGAGCGGATCCTGGCCGAGCGGTGGTGGCGGACGGGGCTCACCGATACGCAGGTGGTGGCGCGCCGCCTGCCCGCGGACTGGGGCACGGAGTTCACGCTCCACCGCGACTCCATGAACCCGGTGATGACGGCGCGCTTCATGCGCGCCGGGCGCATGCCCCACCGCAGCCCGTGGGTGAAGGGGCTCTACCTGGCCGGCAGCGCCACCCATCCCGGGCAGTGGGTCAGCTTCTGCGCCGTGTCGGGCGTGCTGGCCGCCCTCCGCCTGCACGAGGACGCGCGCTGATGCTGGACACGGCGCTGGAGGCTCTGCCCGACGGCAGGCGCGTGCGGGTGGCCCGCCTGGGCCAGGGCCCGCCGCTGCTGCTGCTGCACGGCTATCCCGACAGCCTGCAGATCTGGTCGGCGCTGGCCCCGCTGCTGGCGCCGTCGGCCACCGTCATCGCCTTCGACTGGCCGGGCATGGGCGGGAGCGACCCCTGGCCGGGCGCGCTGACGCCGGAGCACATGGCCGCGCGCGTGGCCACGCTGCTCGACCACTGGGGCCTTCCGCGCGCGTCGGTGCTGGGCCACGACATGGGCGGCCAGCCCGCGCTGGCCCTGGCCGCGCTGCACCCGGACCGCGTGGAGCGGCTGGTGGTGATGAACGCGCTGGTCCTGCCCGACGAGGACACGTCGTGGGAGATCAAGGTGCTGCGCCGCTACGGGATGTACCGGCTGGTCCTGAGGCACCTGGCCCGCGCCGTGTTCTGGCGCGCGGAGCGCACGTTCCTGCCCGCGGGCGTGCGCCTGCCGGAGGAGCTGCGCGCGGAGATGTGGCGCTGGTTCCGGCGGCGGGAGGTGCGCGCCTTCGTGGCCCGCCTGTGCGCGGCCTACGAAGGCACGCTGGACCGCCTGCCCGCGCTCTACGAGCGGATCGAGTGCCCCACGCTCGTGCTGTGGGGCGGCCGCGACCGCCACTTCCCGCCCGCGCACGCGCAGCGCCTGCAGGAGGCGGTCCTGCACGCGCGCCTGGAGGTGCTGCCGGAGGGCGAACACTGGATGGCCTGGCACGACGCGGACGTGGTGGCCGAACGCGTGGCGTCGTTCCTCGCCGCGTCCGCGCCCATCCTGCGCGGCTAGCGCACCGGCGCCGTTGCGCCCGCGTTCCAGGCCGCGGCGTCGAGCGTGGCCGCGCCCGCGCCCTTCGGGTACGACACGCGCACCTCGCGCGACTCGCCGGGCAACAGCGAGAAGTAGTTGTCCTCCCACAGCGCGGGCAGCAGCGCGGCGCCGCCGCCGTCCTTCATCTCCAGGCGCACCATGAAGGCCAGGCTGCGCCCGTCGTTGCGCACGGTGACCACCGCCGCCCGGCCGTCGGCCTCGTCGGGCAGCGCGCGTGCCATGGCCGCCAGCCGCGTGCGCGGGATCCGGGCCAGCGCGGTCAGGTCGCCGTGGCTGGTGGTGGGTGTCGTGTACCAGGTGGTCTTGTCCCACTCCATCACGTCCGCCTTGGTGGAGAGCCAGTAGAAGTTGCGGTCCACCAGGCGGCCGGTGGCGTCGTGCAGCTCCAGGCGCACGAAGTAGGTCGTGCTCAGGCCGGGCAGCTCGGGGATGGTCAGCGCGCGGGCCACACCGTCGGCGGCCACGTCCACCGTGGCCTGCTGCGTGAAGCGCGTCTTCAGCTCGAGGTCGAGCACGGTGGCCGTGACCCGGAGCCCGGCCGCCGCCTGCTGGCGGTCGTCCACCACCACCACCGAGCGGTCGTCGTACGAGTACTGCACGTGCAGCGGGCGGCAGGCGGCCTTGGCGCCGAAATAGCCGCCGCCCGGGCGCAGGTAGTAGTCGTAGAGGTGCCAGATGACGGAGGGCCAGGCGTTGTTCAGCATCCACTGGATGACGCCCGTGGAGCGGTACTTGTTGCGCGCGAAGGCCTCGAACATGGCCCGGTGCTCCTCGTAGGCCATGGCCTGGGCCTTGCGCGCGAACTCCTCCGCGCCGGCGGAGGGGCCGTAGCGCGCGTCCTGGGCCTCGCTGAAGAGCTTGATGTTCGCGAACTGCTGGCCGCCGGCGTGGAACTTCCAGTCGTCGTTCATGGGCCACAGCCGGTCCGCCGGCAGCATGGCCCGCAGCGACTCGATGGGCGGCACGCCCATGCCGCCCGTGACCTCGGTGTCGAAGCCCACGGCGCCGCCGTACTTCGCGTCCAGCAGCCAGTACGAGGGCGGCACGTAGTCGTAGGGCCCGTTCATCTTCACGCCCGAGGGCCCGCTGGCCGCGGGCTTGGCCGTGGCCGACGACACGACCGGCTTGTTCCACTCCGCGTCGCGCAGCACGGAGAGGTAGTTGCGCTCCACCGCCGGGGGCGGCGGGTTGTCGCTGCCGTTCGACCACGAGAGCACGCTCGGGTGCGTGCGCAGGCGCAGGGCCTGGTCGCGCAGCGACTCCGGCGCCACCCAGTGGTCTTCGCCGTCCCACTTGGCCCACTCCTCCCAGTGGTCGCAGCAGCACCAGCCGGCCTGGATGAGGATGCCGTAGCGGTCGGCCAGCTCGTAGAACACGTCGCGCTCGAGCTTGCCCTCCAGGCGGATGGTGTTGAGGCCCATGTCGCGCACGTACTTCATCTCCGCTTCCAGGCGGGCGGGGTCGTGGCGCAGCATCATGTCCCCCGCCCAGCCGCCGCCGCGGATGAGGATGGGCCGCCCGTTGACCTTGAACAGGCGGTGGCCCTCCGGCGTCAGCTCGGAGTCCATCTGCTGCACGCCGAAGCGCAGCTCGGCCGTGTCGGAGCGCTTCCCGCCCGCGTCGAGCTCCAGGCCCAGCGTGTAGCGGTCCTGAGCGCCCAGGCGGTAGGGCCACCAGAGGCGCGGCTTCTGGAAGAGGAGGGCGGGAGTGTCGGCGGGAGTGAAGCGCACCACCGTGCGCTGGTGGGGCCCCAGCGCGACCGCGCGCTCGAAGCGCACGCTCTCGATGGCCCCGCGCACCGTGGCCGCCACCGGCTCCCCGGTGACGTTCCACACCTCCACGCTCACCTCCAGGCGGGCGGAGGCCAGCGAGGGCAGCTCGAGGCGCGTGTTCACGAACGGGTGGCGGAGGACGGCCGGGCCGCTGGCCGTGATGGACACGGCGTCCCAGAGGCCCAGCTCCTTGTCGGGCGGCATGGGGTTCCAGTCCACCCAGTTGAAGGCCAGGTCGGTGACCTCCGGCGCCCACACCTCCACCGCCAGCGCGTTGCGCTGGCCGGCCTTGGCGGTGCCGGTGACGTCGATCTCGTGGCGGCGGAAGGCGCCCACCAGGTCCTTGGCCAGGCCCACGCGGTGGCCGTTGAGCCAGACGTCGGCCCGGTAGTTGAGGCCGTCGAAATGGAGGCGCAGCGCGCGGCCCTCGAGCGCGGCCGGCAGGTAGAACTCGGTCCGGTACCACCACGAGCGCTTGCACGGGATGTCGTCCGGGGTGGGGACGTGCGCGAAGTTGCGCCCG
>Ga0111539_10011977_pt1 | contig 10874 bp, 9 predicted proteins | sample RhiMethybrSRZTD1_FD_79667 | JGI IMG/M metagenome (GOLD analysis project Ga0111539, IMG submission 79667) | Populus rhizosphere microbial communities from Tennessee, USA - Rhizosphere MetaG P. TD hybrid SRZTD1 (version 2) (version 2) | ecosystem: Host-associated > Plants > Roots > Rhizosphere >... | reverse complement strand
GCTCGAGATCTCGATGCCGATGATGTCATAGCGCTCGGTAGAGACGAGGAGCGCATTGCGCCCGTCTTCGTGCCGCAGCAAGAACCGAGGATCTTCGAACACGTCGCCGTTGATATTGGAAAAGTATTTCTTTGCGGCGTAGGCAATGGCGGGCGAAATTTCGGCGGCTTCGATGGCGCGAAACGGGTACGCGGCGAGGGTCCCGATGGTCGTACCGGTACCGAGCCCGATCGTGAAGGCGCGCTCGTGGCGCTCGGCGAGCAGACAGGGGATGTGCGCAAAGGCGCGCTGCGCCTCGAGCTCGTAGCCGTTGTTCCCCTGGAATTTGCCGTTCGTGTACAGGGTGAGCATGTCCCCCGTGCGCACGACCGTGGTGACGCCGCCGTGCACGTCCTCGCGCACCATCTCGATGCCTTCGGGCTCCGGGCCCGATTCGAAGTAAACATTGGCACCGCTCGTCAGCTTCGCGAGATCCCAACGCGGCATCGCGATGGCCACAATCACCGCCGCGAGCGCCATTCCCAGCGCGACCGTGTGCCCTTTTCCGCGCGGCGCAGCGGGCGATGCCGGCCACGCCGCTGCGAGCGCGAGCGCCGCATAGCCGATCGCGATCGCGAGCAAGCTCGTTTGAGAGCCCCAGCGCGGGAGCAGAAGAAAACCTCCGAACAGTGAACCGCCGATCGATCCCAGCGTGTTCAGCGCGGTCAGGCGCCCCACTTCGGCACCCACGTCCGAGCGATCGGCAACCCTGCGCAGCACGATCGGAAACAGCACCCCCATCGCCGTTGCCGGAGCGGCCAGCGCAATGAACGCGACCACGCCGCGCCCGGTCTCGCGCAGCGCCCAGGTCGTCGCGTGCGGTGCCATCACGTCGAACAGCTGCGGCAGCCGATCCCAAATGGGGATGCTCACCGCGAGGGCCAGCGCGGCCGCCGCGGCAGCGAGTGGCGTGCTCCACGGCGTCCGCGCGTAGAGCCCCGGCGCGATCGCGGCACCGAACCCGAGGCAAACCAGAAAGATCGCCAGCATGAGGCCGAACGCGTACACGCTCGTTCCAATGACGAGCGCCAAGAGGTGCACGTAAACGACCTCTGCCGCGAACACGAGCAGCCCCGATCCAACGGCGAGCGCGAAGAGCATCCTGCGCGCGGCGCTCGGCATGTCCGGCGAGACCGTGCTCGGCGCGACAGCGGGCCGCGCGAGCGACGCGTCTTCGCCTTCCACGTGCGACGCGGACGGCGCCATCTTCCGTTCCGTGGAGGAATCGCTCGCCTCCGCCCCGCGTCCGAGCGCGATGGCCGTCACGCCGATCGCGACGTTGACGATAGCTGCAGCGCGCATCGTCCCGGCGAGGCCGAGGGCAGGAACGATGAAATACGCCGCCAGGAGTGAGCCCGCGGCGCCGCCGAGCACGTTGAGCGCATAAAGCCGCGAGAGCCAACGCTCTCCCCCTCGATCGCCGATCGCCGGTGCGAGGAGCGGCAACGTCGCACCCATCCCGGCCGCGGGCACCACGACCACCAACGTCGCGAGGAACCATCGGACCGCGACCAAGAAAGGCAGCGACGCGGGGAGCGCGCGCGCGAGCGTCACGTACACGTCCCCAATCGCGGCAAACAGCACGGGGGACACGGCGCAGAAGCACCCCACCAAGATCTCGGCGGCGCCGTAGAAGAAGTAACGGCGCCGAAGGCGGTGGTTCCAACGCGCGACGAGCACTCCGCCGGCGGATAGCCCCCCCATGAACGCGACCAGCACCGCGCTCGATGCATACGCCGTCGCTCCGAAGACGTACGAAAGGTACTTGGAGAACGTCACCTCGTAGACGAGGCCCGTGAGCCCGGAAAGGAAGTACAGGCAACTGACCGCGATCGCCGTACGGCTTCTCTCCCTGGATGTGCCTTGCATGCGCGCCTTTTTGCGAGGTGGCAGCCGCGTCGTAGCACCTTCGCGATTCGCCCGGAGACAAAACCGGCGCGCTGGTGGCGCACGGGCCGAGCCAAAGGTACGTTGCGCGACTCCATGGCAGCGCCAAACCTCCACGGTGTGCTCGTGATCGACAAGCCGATCGGGCCGACGAGTCACGACGTCGTCGCGCGCCTGCGCAAAGTGCTCGACACGCGCGCCATCGGACACGCGGGCACGCTCGACCCCGCGGCCACGGGCGTGCTCGTCGTCGCGGTCGGCGAAGCGACGAAGCTAAGCCCCTACCTCACCTCACAAACCAAGGAGTACCGCGCGGTGATCCGGTTTGGCACCTCGACGGCGACGCTCGATGCCGACGGAGACGTCGTTGCGACGGGCCCCGTTCCCGACGAGCTCACCGCCGAGCTACGGGCGCTCGCCAGCACAGATCCGGCTGCGCTGCGCGAGGAGACGGCACCCGGGATTGCGCGGGCGCTCGGCGTCGAGCGCGCGCGAAGCGAGCAGCTCCCCCCCGCGTTCTCCGCCATCAAAACGAACGGGCGCGCGGCGCACGAGCTGGCGAGGCAGGGCAAAGAGGTCCCTCTCGCGCCGCGCCAGGTGGCGGTTAGCCGGATCACGATCACCGACGCGACGCCCGAATGCCTCGGCCTCTCGCTCGTCGTGTCCAAAGGATTTTATGTGCGCTCGCTCGCCCGCGACGTGGGACAGACGCTCGGCGTCCTGTCCCATCTCGCGTCGCTGCGGCGTGTGGCGAGCGGCACCTTCACCTTGGTAGAAGCGCTCCCCCTGTCCGCCACACGCGCAGAGCTCGAGCGGGGGCTCGAGAGCGTGGAACGCGCGGCAGCGCGCGTCTTACCGGCGAGCCGCCTTTCGGACGAGGGGGAAGAGCGCGCCCGCCACGGCAAACTCCTCTTCGAAGCGCACTTCGTCGAACCACCTGCGCCCGAAATCTCGGCGTGGTTCGGGCAGGGCGGACAGCTCGTCGCCATCGGGGGGCCGGCAGCGAACGGTGGCTATGCGGTCGCACGGGGCTTCCGCTACCCGACCTCCACCGCTTCAACCTGAAGCCCCCGCACCGCGAGACGCTCGCTGATCCGAGCCTTCCACGCCGCGCGATCGACGCCAGGCGGGAGATCGAGCGCGACGCGCACCACGCCGTCGTCGGCTTGGATGACGAGCGTTGCCCCCTCGAGCTCACCGGCGCCGAGCTCGAGCCGCGCCACGCCATTGCGGCCGTTACCCGACCACGCAACGCGTCGAACGAGCCTGGCCATGAGCTGATCGATCGGCGTGCGCGCGTCAGGATGCACCGTGGGCTCGGCCCTGGCCGTCGCGTTCGGTGGAGCCGCGCGCGGAGCCAGAGCGCCGAGCACCTGCATCATTGGATCGAGGGTGGCGTCGCGACCGACAGCGTTGTCGTCCGACGCCGAAGGCCCGCCCTCATCCCCATCGTCGAGCGGGAGCTTCGTCTCGTCGGCGCGCACGCTGCCGTTCGTGTCGACCCCACCCGTGCCCGCCTCGGCGTCGGCCGCGGCTCCGAGGAGATCCGCTCGCCGCGACGCGAGCGCGCTTGGTACCTTGCTGGCCGAATGCTCCTCTTTGAGGAGGAGGTCGATCTGTGCGCCGAAGCTCAACGCGGGGCGACCGCGCCCCGGCGCGCCGCACGGCGAGCGCCCTATTTCCCCCGGCCCCATTCCCGAGACCCCCGAGATTGGCATTTCAGGCGCAAAACGCGCGGATAGGCCGCAGAAACGGTCGGTGCTCGTCATGGCGGCCCGTCGGCCGCAAGGGTGCGGAAGTTGCGACAAATCCGCTCAACGTGTCGAATTTTTGACCCCGGGCACGGCCGAGGCGGCCTTGCACCCCTGTTGCAGGGTCCGCTACGTTTCAGAGGTGGCTCGCGCGCACCTAAGAAGGGCCGGCGCAGGGGGTGCCGGTCCTGAACGCAGCGCGGCCGAGGAGATTCGTTGAACCTGCCACCGGCGGACGTCTGGGAAGGCCTTGCGGCCGCGTTGGCTTGTGCCGCCGTCGGCTCGGTCTTCGCGACCATGGATGCCGCCCTGAGCTCGCTCTCGCCCGGGCGGCTTTCCGCGCTCCATGAGCAGTCGACGGGCATGTCTAAGGTGGCCCTCGACCGCTACCAGCGCAATTCGACGCGGCACCATGCACGCTGGTTGGTGGGGCGTGTCGTCTTCATGGGGCTCGCGTCGGTGCTCATCGCGCAAGCCGTGACGCCGTTCGTACCGAGCTGGTCGGTCGCGCTGCTCGGCGCGCTCGGCGCGGTCGCGACGTATGGCACGCTCGCGGAGATCGGGATCAACCTCGCGCGGAGGCGCGCTGACGACTTCACCCTGCGTTTTCTCCCGTTCATCGGGCTGCTCGAGGTCATCGTGCTGCCGCTAGCCGCGCCCATCGCGGTGATGGGGCGCTGGGCGGCGCGGCTCGTGGCAACCGAACCGGCGCCGGACGCCCGGATGACCGAAACGGAAGTCGAATGGGTCGTCGCCGAAGGGCAGAAGCACGGCTCGCTCGGCCGCGAACCGGCCGAGATGATCCGCAACGTGCTCGAGCTGAAGGACCTCGTCGTGCGTGACGTCATGGTCCCGCGCACACGCGTCTCGGCCATCGAAGTGACGCGCCCCCTCCCCGAGGTCCTCAAGATCGTGGCGAGCGAGGGGCACTCGCGCTTTCCGGTCTACCGCGACAAGGTCGACAACATCGTCGGCCTCCTTTACGCGAAGGACCTCTTTCGCATCCTCAAGGACGTCAAGCTCCAGACGCGACCCCTCATCGACCTCGTCCGCGCGCCGGTCAACTTCGTCCCCGAGACGCAAGGGGTCTCCAGCGTGCTGCGCGAGATGCGGTCGCGGCGCTTGCACATGGCCGTCGTCATCGACGAATTCGGCGGCGTCAGCGGCATCGTCACCCTCGAGGACATCCTCGAGGTGATCGTGGGCGAGATTCGCGACGAGTACGACACGGAGGAAGCGCCCATTCAGGATCTCGGCGACGGCCGCTTGCTCGTCGATGCCGCCGTCTCCGTCGACGACCTGTCCGCTTACCTCGGCGCAAAGATCCCCGAAGACGGCGACTACGAATCGCTCGGCGGGCTGCTCATCCACCGCGCCGGCAAGGTTCCGGAAATCGGTACCCAGATCGAGGCGTTCGACTTCTTTTTCATCGTCCGCGAAGCCGACGAAAAGCGCATCATCAAAGTCGAAATCGTGCGTCCCCGCGGCCTTTCCGAAGTTCCCCCACCCCTTCTCGGTGAGAGCGAGTCGCTCGCTCCGCTGCGCCGCTCTTCGAAGGCGCCTTCTCCGACCTCCGTTCCCCCGTCGGGTTCCGCACCGAGCGGTGCGTCTTCGCCCCCGGCTTCTTCCAGCGCGCCGGCCGCTTCGGGGGGTTCCCCCGCACGAGGGGGAACCGTCGAAGGGGGTGCCGCGTGACGTCGGCGCAGCCGCTCGGTGAGATTCCGGCCGAGAAACCCGACGTCGAGCTCTTTCCGATCCTCGACCGCGAGTGGCCCGCCGACGGCTTAGGTCCGGTCGCCGTGATCGTCGCGCAGCTGCCCGACCCCGCCGAGCTGCGGCGGGGAGCGCTCGTCGTGGTGCGCGAATCGGGGCCGCGCCCCAAGGGGTTCCGAGGCTTGCTCGCCTCCCTGAAAGGGCTTTTCACGAAGCCCCCCAAGGTCCACCCTGCGGTCCGCTGCACCGCGTTGCTCGCCCGCGGCTACCGCGATATCGGGTCCGCCGCGAACCGCCGCAACGGCGAGGACGTGGTGTGGGGGGTCGGCGCCGCGTAGGGCCGACGTGTGAGCCCGTGCGCCACGCGACGCACGGGCTCTGAGTTCGGGCGGGCTTACTTCGCGCCGATCTTCTTCAGCGCGATGAGCAGCTGCTCGCCCTTCTTGAGGATGCCCTGCTCGTCGTCCTCACCCGGCGTTCCGCTGCCGTTCATGATGCCTTCCGTCTTGGCGAGCTCGCTGGTGATGCGACCCAAGATGTCGGTCGGGAACGACGTGCTGACGGAGTCGGGGTCGAGCGGGATCGCGTAGACCTTCTTGTCCGTGGAGAAGGGGCTTTCTTTGGCGCCACCCGTGAAGCGCTCGGTCTGGACGAGCTCACGGCCGGTCGAGATCTTGAACGACTCGGGCCACTTGGCGTCCTTGTAAGCGAACGCCTCGGCGGGATTGATCGCTGCGATGACGCCGACGGGGCCGTGCTGGGGGCTCTTCTGGATGAAGACGGTCCACGCGACCTTGGGATTGGTCCCGGCGCCGAGGGCGTCTTCGATGGCCTTCTTCTGTGCGCTGAAGAGGTTCTTCATCGCGTCTTTGCGACTGTTGAGCGATTCGACGTCGCTCGCGTAGCTGAACAGCATCGAAAGGGTGCGCGGATCGAAGCGGCCGATGCTGCGGCCCGAGAGCTTGTCGGGGCCGAACGGGATCGAGATACCGCCGAGATCGTTGGCGAAGGAGGCGGGGAACTTCTTCTCCTTCATGCTCTTGACGGCGCCGCCGATCTTGTCCGCGAGCTCCTTGATCTTGCCTTGCGACTGGTCAATCTCGGTGATGAGCTCTTGTGCGCCTTGGAGGGCGGCATTGGCGCCCTTGTTGTTGGCGGAGCTGCCGCCCCAAGCGAAGCCCACGGCGAGACCAATGAGGAGCGTGATGCCACCCAAAATGGAGGCGCGCTTGCTGCCCTTTTGGGCGGCGGCGACGGTCTCCGCGTCGAGCTCGATCTTGAATGTCGTGGGCGCGGCGCGAACGGCGGGCGCCGCGCTCTCACCAAAGGCACCCGCGGGGGCGCCCCCCGGGTGGCCACCAAACGGCGGCGCGGGGACCCCTCCGCCTACGGGGGCAATGCCACGGGGAACGGCGCCCACTTGCGGCGGGGGAATCGAGCCGATGGCCGGAGGGGCAACGGAGCCGATCTGGGGCGGGGGCATCGAGCTGAGCGAGCTCGTCGCGGCCGGCACGGCAGCCGGCGTCCCCCCGCCCGCGGCAGCGCCTTTACCTAGGCGGGCTTTCAAATCGATCTTCGGCTTTTTCTCTTCGGCAGCCATGGGTTCCTCGTAGCACGACTCGGGTAATGCGGTAGAACGCGACTCTTTTTCGCTTCGGTTCCGGGGGAGCCCGCACGTTAGCGAGTGGGGCTCGTCGATGTCAACGTTTGACCCCAGCGCCGGCAACGGCCATTCTCACGGGCCCGATGGCACGGATCGTGGTTATCGACAATTATGACTCCTTTACATACAACCTCGTGCAGCATCTCGAGGTGCAAGGGGCCAGCTGTGACGTTATTTTGAACGACGCTTGTGACGTCGCGGCGATCGCTGCCCGCGCGCCACAGGGGATCGTCATCTCACCGGGACCGTGTACGCCCGACGAAGCGGGCATCAGTCTCGCCGCGGTGTCGCAGTTCGCCAGCAAGATACCCATCTTGGGGGTGTGCCTTGGACATCAATCGATTGGTCAGGCGTTTGGCGGTAAGGTCGTACGCGCCGATCGATTGATGCATGGAAAGACGTCTCCCATCGCACACGATGGCAAGAGCATCTTTCGAGGGCTATCGAATCCGTTCACCGCGACGCGCTACCACTCACTGCTCGTCGAGCGAGCGAGCCTTCCGGCCGAGCTCGAGGTCAGCGCTTGGACGAGCGAGGGGGAGATCATGGGGCTTCGTCATAAGACGCTCGCCGTCGAAGGCGTGCAGTTTCACCCGGAATCCATTTTGACCGAGGAGGGCATGGCGCTGCTCGGTAACTGGCTTTCAGCGGTCGCCGCGGGGCGCGCATGAGCGCCGAGCCTTTGAGCTTTGCGGCGGTATTCGCCGAAATCGCGGGGCCCGGCGCGGTGCGCCCTGCCACGGTGCGCGGCGCTTTCGAAGCGATCCTCGCCGGCGCATGGACGCCCGCGCAAATCGCGGGGCTCGTCATCGCGCTGCGACTGCGCGGAGAAACGGCCGAAGTCATCACCGCTGCCGTCGAGGCCTTGCGCTCGGCGATGATCGCCGTCGACCACGGCCTCGAAGCGACGCTGGATACATGTGGCACGGGAGGCGACGGTCTCGGCACGCTCAACGTGTCGACCGCGGCAGCCGTCGTCGTGGCCGCGCTCGGCGTCTCTGTGGCGAAACACGGCAACCGCGCTGTCTCGAGCCGATCGGGCAGCGCCGATGTGGTCGAGGCGCTCGGCGTGCCCATCGACATCCCGGCCGATCGCCAAGCCACGGTCTTGCGCGACGCGGGGATCGCGTTTCTCTTCGCCCCCACGCACCATCCGGCCATGAAGCACGCCGGCCCTGTGCGCCGCGAGCTCGGCGTTCGCACTATTTTCAATGTGCTCGGTCCGCTCGCCAATCCGGCCCGCGCGACGCACCAGCTCCTCGGGACTTACGACGACGGGCTTCGGCGGGTGATGGCGGAGACGCTGCGCGCCCTGGGGACACGGCGAGCTTGGATCGTGCGCGGCGAGGACGGCGCCGACGAAGTGAGCCCTTCGGGCCCGACGCGGGTGACCGAACTCGACGGCGACCGCATTGGCGAACGCATCGTCACGCCCGAAGACTTCGGCCTCTCGCCCGTGGGGGCCCATACCGTCGCAGGCGCCGACTCGGGGGCCAACGCGAAGGCGATCGAAGCCATCTTGCGAGGGGAACCGCATCCCGCAAGAAACGCCGTCGTGCTCAATGCCGCAGCCGCTGCGGTCGTCGCGCGCGGGGGCGATCCCAGGGACGCGGCCGCCCAGGTCGCGGAGGTGCTCGCCTCGGGGCGCGCGTTCGCGACCCTCGAACGATGGCGCGCGGCAGCGGCGCGCGCGCGAGCGACGTAGATGGGGCTTCTCTCCGACATCCTGACCCGAAAGGCGGCGGAGGTAGCCGAGCTGTCCGCTTCGCCGCCCAAAGACCGCGCTGCGAGCGCGCCACGCGATGTGCTGGCGGCGCTCCGCAGAGGAGCGCGCGACCCGCTTCGCCTGATTGCGGAGATCAAGTTCCGATCGCCGTCCGCGGGGGAGCTCTCGCGGTCGCTCGGCGCGACCGAGCGGGCGCGCGCCTACGCGAGCGGGGGGGCGGCGATGATCAGCGTGCTGACCGATCGGACCTGGTTCGACGGCTCGTTCGACGACCTGTCCGCCGCGCGCGCCGCCGTCCCCGTCCCCATTCTTTGCAAAGACTTCGTCATCGATCTCGCTCAAATCGATTACGCCTGGTCGGCGGGGGCCGACGCGGTGCTGCTCATCGTCCGCTGCCTGCGGCAGGGGGGCCTTTTGCCTCGCCTCGTCGAGGGGGCGCGAACCCGAGGGATCGAACCGTTCGTCGAAGTGGTCGACGAGCACGAGCTCCAGGTCGCGCTCGCCGCGGGTGCCCGTGTCATTGGCGTCAATGCGCGCGATCTGGATACCTTGGTCGTCGATACCGAGCAGGCGAAACGCGTGCTCGCGAGCATCCCGGCCGACAGGGTCGCCGTCCACCTCTCGGGACTCCGCTCGGGGACCGATGCGGGCGCCATCGCGGCATCGCGCGCAGACGCGGCGCTCATCGGAGAAGCTTTGATGCGCTGCGACGATCCGGGGCCCCTGCTCGGTGAGCTCGTTCGGGGAGCAGGTAGCGCCGAGGCAAAGCCGTCCAAAAGTTAGTCCGCGCCGCCACGTCGCCGTATGTTCGCCCGAGCTTGGACCTCTGCTCCGCCGTGGACGCCTACCTCGACCACCTCCGCGTCGAGCGGGCGCTCGCCCCCAACAGCATCGCTGCCTACGCATCCGATCTGTCCAAGCTCGCGGCCTTCGCCGAGGAACGGGGCGTCACCACGACCGAAGGGGTGGACCCGGTCGTCGTTGCGCGGTTCTTGGTGTCGCTCGACAAGGGGGGGCTCGGCGCCCGGTCGGCCACGCGCCACTTGTCGGCGGTTCGCGGCTTTTGCCGGTTTCTCACACGGGAGCGCTTGATCGGCGCCGACCCGACGACCGAGATTGCGACGCCTAGGCTCGGGCGACGGCTGCCGGTCTTCCTCAGCTTCGAAGAGGTCGTGCGGCTGCTCGAGGCACCCGACCTGACGAAGCCGCGCGGCCGTCGCGATCGCGCGATGCTCTCGCTCATGTACGCCGCTGGCCTACGCGTGAGCGAGCTCTGCGCGCTCAAGGCGAGCGATCTGGACGGCCGCCGCGGGTTCGTGAGCGTGCTCGGCAAAGGGGGCAAACGCCGGCTCGTTCCGGTCGGCGAAGTCGCGCTCGCGGACATCGATGCCTATTTGAAAGGGCCGCGCCCCGTGCGCGCCGGCCGCAGTCATCCGGCCCTCTTTCTATCGAGCTGGGGGCGGCCGCTGACGCGACAAGCTTTTTGGAAACTCGTGCTTCGCTACGCCCGACAGGTGGGCATCACCAAACCCATCTCGCCGCATAAGCTTCGTCACTCGTTCGCCACGCATCTGCTCGAGCGCGGCGCCGATCTGCGCAGCGTCCAGGCTTTACTCGGTCACGCCAATATCGGAACGACCGAGATCTATACCCACCTCACCCCCGATCACGTCCGACGGGCCCACCGCAAGGCCCATCCCCGCGCGTGAAAGTCGTTCGTATGAAAGTGCAAGCAAAAATCGCGGCTTGCCTGTGTCGGTGCCTTGACATCTAGGCAGCCGCCCAAACTCGGAGCTACCCTTAACGGCGCGACCAACCATGCAGACGCAATCGCGCTCCGGCCGGGCGCACCCTCCAAGATCGTCGACCTCCGGAGTCCACACGGCTCCGATGAAGACGGCGAAGAAGAAAACGCCTCCGCCAGTTCTGGCGAGCGAAGTGCTGCGCGAAGATCTGGCCCCCATCGAACCCGGGCGCCGTGCGTCGCGCTGGTGGGACGGCGCGGTCGCGCTCCTCTTTCTCGCGGTGGGCGTATGTCTCCGGTTTGGACTCGGTGTCGCCGACACGTCGCCGCAAGCGGGGGCGATTTGTCTCG
>Ga0111539_10011974_pt1 | contig 10874 bp, 24 predicted proteins | sample RhiMethybrSRZTD1_FD_79667 | JGI IMG/M metagenome (GOLD analysis project Ga0111539, IMG submission 79667) | Populus rhizosphere microbial communities from Tennessee, USA - Rhizosphere MetaG P. TD hybrid SRZTD1 (version 2) (version 2) | ecosystem: Host-associated > Plants > Roots > Rhizosphere >... | reverse complement strand
AGAAGGGTAAGTGTGGTGTGAGTGGGGGTTTTGGTCTAAGTATATCGAAGTATGTCGAAGTAATTGGATACGCTGGGGAGCTTGGTAGTGTCATTTTTGTGGTTGACAGGGGCTAACGCTGGCTATCCAGGCTCAATCGGTCCTTGCCATTCGGCGGATTCAAAGTCAGCTTGATTCCATCCCTCATCGCCACCGATCCAATAAACGGCAAGCCCTTCCCGAATATCCGCTCTAACTTCCACCACTTCCGGCCCTGGGATAATTGCATAATGCGCAAGACGGCGCTCGCGATAATTCCTAATCCAATAGAATCCAGGCTTTGTGGGATATTCAGTAGTCCAGCTCATCGCGTTCTCCTAGGGTCGTTCACTGTGAATTTTACGGCCTTGCCGCACTTTGCCGCCATCGCACATGAGCGTCCAATTCGTATCGTAGTCATCTGCGGCAATAGGGACGCCACATTTGTTACAGGCGATCATCGCGCTAGCTCTCCAACCAAATTTTAACAGATCCATATTGCTGAATCGCCTTGATAAGAATGTCAACGCTTCTCCTAATATCCTTATCAACTGAACCATCCTTTATTCCGGCAAGGTACGGGATCTCACTTGCAGTTAGGTGAATTTCCTCGCCATTGCAGGTTCCGTCATGTCCCCAATACCTAGGACCGAAGATGTACTTTAGGCCGTTATCGAGAGACTTCAAATCCCTTCTAGGCTCTACAGGTTCCCAATAAAGACTAGTTGACATCGGTTTCACCTCTTAGTCGGTTCCACAGTTCCACAATGCGCTCCGGCTGTGGATCCGGATCCATCGCCAGCATTTCAGCTTCGGCCAGCACTTCGCCGTTGTCGGCCAGGCCAGCGTCTACACATAGCTGTGCGATTTCCATCCGTAAAAGCCCTGTGGGCATCTCTTTAAGCTCTTCTAGCGTCGGCCGCCTTTTGTGTTGCTGCATATAAAATCCTTACTGCCTCTTGTGAATAGTAGCCTAAATACTTCCCTTTAGATGACCTTTTGCCGTTGCGGGAAATGGAGGGCTTGCGAGTGTAAAGCTCCCATCCGGTCAGCCCGGACGGCTTCCACTTGTAGCCCTTGAACTGTGGAACCGGATGCAATTCGCGTGTAGAACCGCCCTTTTTGCGCGACGTGGAACCGGATGCGCGCGCCTTTGTGGAGCCGTATGGAACCGGATTCACAAGGCTTAGATGTGGAACCGGATTCACGGCTTTTGGTTCCACCACGCCATTACCAGTAGCACTACGATTACTATCCACATTTCGAATATTAGGCCGAGCGCTGACACCTTTGGAAATCTCACTTTCATGATTTGCCTCCATTACTTTCGATTGCTCATCAGGGCGCTTATCGCGCAAAACAGGCACATTGCTACTATGAACATCAGCCAGCCCGGCAGCTTGACGAACTCGCTCGCCGTCATCCCGATAAGACCTATGGCCAGCATTGACACTATTACCTGAGCTTTCGTCTTGCTCATGATTTGCCTCCATATTTTGATTGTTGGGAATCGCCAGCGCGGTCACTGGCGCGGCGCTTTTCCCCTATACAGGCCTTCAAGCTCTTGGATCTCCCGCTCGCGGCCTTGCCCTTGCTCGGCGGGTAATCGCCTCGCCTTGGGGCGTCTGGACGAAAAGGAGAACACTGTAAGAGCGATTGCCAGCTCCGCAAAGGCGAAAATCGCGGCAGTCGTCGCCATGCTGTTCGTGAAGATCGTTTCGATCTTGGATGAATTCTCGGCGCCGAGTCTGAGCTGTTTGGCGATCCGCCAGGAAGCCGCGCGGCCGGCTTCAGCCATTCCCTTTTCAAACTTCTCGACCTGTTTGTTGTTGTAGTCTTCGACGCCGATTTTCTTGGCGCCATTGTGGGCCAGATAGCCAGCGTTCGCGGCGACCGCCAGGCCGAGGATTACCTTCATCAACGTCTCACCGGGAATGTCCTTTGCGAACATATAGCAGGACGCAAGGCCAGCCACCACAGCCGACGCGCCGACCCATACGCCGAGATACCACGTATAGACGTAGAAGGCGACTACTGTGATGGCCACAATCACAACGGCGTGAATCAGGCCGAATATCGTCCAGTCAAATACAGTTCTTTCATCATTCTGGTTATTCATTTTGTCCTCCGTGCGAGGACGTTCGGTAGGCTGGCCGAGTCTGCTAATATAACTGCGGCCCTGCGTCCCGAAGTCCATTTTCGGTAAGAGCGATTCGGGCCATGATCCCTTACCGCTCACGCAGGGCCGATAATACGCTCATTAGCGTTGTGATGCAATTATTCTAAAATTTGTAGTCCGGCAGAGCTCCGCGCCGGGCGTAAATTTCCTCAGCCGTAGGCCAGGGCGGCTCGCAATCGCAATGACTGAACTGGCTACACCTTAGAGCATCAAGGCAAGCCCCTGTGATGGTCCATTCAACACCATGAAGGCAAACGTAGTTAATGGCCATCCCTAGGTTTTCCTGATTCGGATCGTCGGCTCTAAATCTTTTGCCTTTATGCTCTTGACACGGTTGATGCGCTTCTGGATCTCGCTCGTCAAATGGCCCCTGCCATTCCCCGACACGAACGATCGGCCTCGATTCTGCGGTCGGCAACTTGAGCCATTCGGACTGCCGGCTGAATCCTACAAGCTGCAAATCCTCGGCCGCTCGATAGCACATCGCCGCGATTTGAACTAGCCCGGCAAGAACGCTAGCGTCTTTTCTATCAGGCTTCCAGATTTCCCGAAAGTACGCCTCTAGCTTCGCGTCTATTGCCGCGTAGGCCTTATGCATGTTGGTCAGCGATTCGGGATCTTTCTCCCGCTCGTTCGCTAATTCAGTTTCGACTAGATATAGAAAATCACTGTCCATCATTTGATTACCTCGATTAGTTGCTTGCCTATAAATTCGGTGTAGGCTGGCGGGATCGCCTGCGTCAGCCCGAAACGGTTCATCCAATCAATTCCCATTGCCTCATGCCATTGTTTGATATTAAAGACCGCGCCTGGATTCTTTCGATACCATCTCGCTGGCGGGCCGTGCCTTGTGATCGAAACGGCGTCCCGGTCAATCTCCGATCCGTTGCAAGTGTGAGCAGGCGTAAAAAGCGGGATGTTTGATTCAAAGTAGCGATGGCGCATGACGCCGATTCCGAACATTCCCCCGCAGAGCAATATCGGATTCGAGAGCAGGCCTTTAGCGCCTGGAACATTTTCGATAACATAGGGCTTGGCGATCTCTCTCAGGGCTTTCTGTATCGGCGGCAATAGGTCAGGATAGACGATTCCTTGATTCTTCCGATGGCGCGTTGCTGTGCTGTATTCGTGACAAGGCGGGCTTGCGTGTATCGCGTCGAATCTCCGCCTCCGGTCCCATACGTAGTCAAGCGCGTCAGCCTGAATAAACTCGAACGGATAGCGCGACTGTGGCTTAATGTCCACGCCCACCACTTCAAATCCCGCTCTGTGATAGCCCATTGCGGCGCCGCCAGCGCCACAGAATAGATCGAGCAATCTTGGCTTCATCTCTTTTTACCTCCCGCGTGTTGACGCTCTTTCCGCTGTTGAATCTTCATTGGAAAATAAACTCCCCGCTCTTTCTGCCATTCGGCCTTCTCGCGGATCTTGCCTCTGATGACATCGGCGATCTGGTCTTCTCGTAAGACCTCGCCGGCGCCGCAAAAATTAGAAGGTGTCGGAAATCCAAAAGACATTTTCAGGTAGTCAGGGATCGCCGCGGTCCATTGGTCCTTCGGCTTCGTCCAGATCGCCGTAAACGTTTGGCCGACTTGGTAGCAGAATATAACGCTGTCGACGTCGGCCTCTTTAACTTGCTGTGGCATGGTCGCCTCCCTTCGGCGCCAGACAGACGCCGCATGATGTCTTCGTTCCGAAGGTCAGATCCCAACTGTAGACGCTGATCTCTCGGCCGCAATCGCACTTGCATCGCCAGACGAGCGGCCGGGAGTAGTATTTATTGTCCACGTGGTATCGCTCAATTTCGTAGGGAATGAGCATCGCGAACCTCTTGCCCGTCTTGTCGTGAAACGATTTCATCTTCTAATCCTCATGATTCAGCCCGTTCAGCTCTTTTAATAAATCCTCTGGCACGTCATTTATCGGCGCGTCCCAGTCAAAGCTGGCTACTGAAGGCGTTGAAGGCGTTGAATCTGTTTGCTGAAGGCGTTGAACATTTTCAACTTCAACGCCTTCAGGCAAGTCACTGTGATAACTGCTTTTATCGTCTAGGTTTGCCTGAAGGCGTTGATTCTCAATTTGCTCAACGCCTTCAATGCCATTCTTGAGACAATCGGCCGTTTTAATCTCAGGGCCGGGACATTCAACGCCTTCAGGCCAGACCGGATCGATCTCCCAAAGCCATCGCGGCTTTTCTAATTTATTAAAATATCCGCCTTCTTTTCGAGTCTTAACCTTTAATGTAAACTTCGCCTGACGGATCGAATAGTCCGAAATATTAGCGGCGCGTCTCGCCTTCTCGACGTCGCACGCCTCGACGGGACCGTCCTTTAATAATTCGTAAAGAAACTCTTTAGCATCCGCCCGCTGCGCGCTCTCTTCGTTGTCTTCCATGTGGCGCGGGGCGAGTATTCGATTCGCGGTCAGATCCGAAAGGCCTGTCCAGCTAAATCTAGCGCCTGAAGGCGACGTGGCGTCGCTCTCGATCGTGTAGCCGATCGGCTCTGCCTTTGGGCCTATATTGTTCTTCGTCTGAGTCACGGCGCATTTCCGCTCATCATCCGGATCACATCCGGCGAGTAGGACACTTCGGGCCGCGGCGCGCCATTCTATTGAGTAAAGGCCGGCCGCCCTTGGGTCGCCAAGGCCTTTAGATTTCCCTATATGCCGGACCAGAATGATCACGCAGTTGTAAGCCTCGGCGATTTTCTTCAGCTGGCCGGTCAGGATGCGCGCGTCTGACCCTTTCGAGGGGTCGCCTTTCGTGTAGGCGAATATGGGATCGATGATGACCATGCTCGGCCGCCGCTCGTCTACTTCGCGCATCAGGACCGCCATACCGGCGTCATCAAAGCTGAAGGGCTGATCTATGGCGAAAACGCGGTCCAGATCCGCGCCAGCCGCCATTAGGCGAGGCTTGAGCGTGATGCTTAGGCTTTCCTCTGCGGCCAGCCATAGGACGCTCTCAGGACCGTTAAAATACATATCCGGTAGGCCTTGCCCGCGACTTACGGCGCCCGCGAGCGCGCACAGCATTGTGGATTTACCTACGCCTTCAATGCCCTCGACGATTACGATACTCCCGCGAGCGATCCGGTTTTCCCATAGCCAGTCCGGCTTTTCGACCCTAACGTCGGTTAAGCAAACGGAGCGGATATGGCCCGCATCGGCCGGCTGTCCGGAAGGAAAATGCTTCGGCTGATATGAATCCCAACCTTCAGGTGGACCGGCTAGCACGCGCGCCATTTCCGCCTCTTCGGCTTCCATCCAATTTTTCATTCTGTCTTCAATGGTCATTTTCTAAACTCCCTGAGCTGAAGCTCTGATTCGTGGAAGGATATGGCGTGTCGTTTGGCGTGGTCCTCGATGTCGCAATCGGTAATCGGCGGATCGAAGAAACATGTATTAGCTATCAGTCGCGCACACTCCCGGTCGGCGATTTCCATCGCTGGCGAGGGGTCGCCTTTCGGGATGTCGCGATGTGGTAGGCGCGGTGGTCGAGGCCGGTCGAAAAGGTCGTAAATAGTTGGGAGATTAAGCTGTTGCATTGAGTCTCCAAATAGAAAAGCAGGCTGACTTTCGGCGGCGGCGGTGAGTCAACAGTAACAACGCCTGCGGCAACAGGCAAAGCCCGCGCCGCCTCCGAAAACCAACCTGCTATCTGGAAACCCTGTTGACTCGAAGTATATCATCGGCTGCCACCCCGACGACAGTTAAGTGTGTATCACGAAAATATTATGTAATCAACATAAAACTAACGCGGCGCGTATTTAAGTACCGCGCAGATAAGCGCCGTCCAGAATAACGCACAGATAAGACACCAAATAACACAGCCGCGTAAGTCTTTGTCTTTATCCATAACATTTAAAAATAAGGACAGGCCGAGCGGACCTTGGAAGAGTGTATTTGCCGACCTGTCCTTGCTAGTGGCGTTTAGCGTAATAGCCGCTCCGCGCTTGCGGTATCGCCTGCGGCAAGGCGTTCATCGGAGGGATGAAATCAAATTCCTATGTCTTTACCCTTGCGATCAATTATCTGAATCCAGGCCTCGAACGTGTCGCAGATTATCGTTGCGCCTTCGTCATCAGCCTCATAGCGCGTTTTGATTTGCTTGCGGCCGGAATCATGTAGCGCGATATTGGCTTCTCGAAGCATTTCATCCGGCTTGATATTGCGGACCGTTAGTTGCTTGACCAGCTCATCGAAGCGCGCGGCGATCTCGGCCGAATGCTTGCGGTCAAACACGGCCTTGCGGCTCGGACCATTCGCAGACTTGCTGGCCGGCTTGTGGATCTCTCCGAATGTCGCCCGCATGTACTCTTCGGTCTTGCCGAGATACTGCGCAGTGTCGGCGAATCTTCCTATATTCAATTGCTCGTAAACGTAGCGCCTTGAGCCTGAAGCGTCTTCGTGGCCGGCCTGCCTGAGCAGGGCGCCGATCGCGTCGTAAGGCCACCCCGTTGCAGCGTCAACCTTGACGGGCGGCGTGGTCGGCTTTGGCTCATCGTCGCTGTAGTTCTCGGCCTTGAAATCGGAATCGTACAAATCGAGCGCCAGGCCGAACAGGGAGGCGCATTTCTTCATTGCGTCAGTTGCGGCGCCCTTGAAGCAATCGCCAATACTGACCGGCGCGACAATGAAAACCTTCCCGGCTTCGTCCCGCTCTTTAACGAATTCAATCATCTGACTGCCGTACTGAACCTTTGTCACGGATTGACCGCCCAGGCGAAGAGTAAGACGCCCGCGACAGCGGACCTCGAATGGGACGCCGTTCCAGTTAATCACTTCTTCGTTGTCGGCCTCGAAGTCCCAATTATGGCCGAGGGCTTGATTCAACGTGCGGATCACGTAGGCGCCATCCGTGTATTTAAAGCTATCCTTGCCGCGACCCTTGCGCGTGCGGATCTCTGTCGGCGGCGTGCGCTGTGAAAGTATCTGCCTGACCGCTTCGAGCTGGTCGTTTTGGCGTTGAATTTCTTCGACGGATAAGGCCGTCTCTTGGACTTGCAATGCTGTGGCTTCGTTCATATTTCCCCCTTCGCTTTCGCGATTGCCGCCCGACATATCGCGGCGAGTCTCGTTTCCTCTTTGTCCACTTCCGTAAAATCGTGAAAATAATCGGCACAATCACGGAGCGCTTGCAGCAAATCAGGCGCGGCGGCTATCAGGCTTACGTATTCCTTCTTGGCGATTGATTCGGCTACCAGATGTCCGCCGTAGTACTCAAGGTGATCGGGATCCGCACAAGGCGCATCGGATACAACCGTTCCGCCGAGTACACCTTTCGACCATTTCTCTTTCATATCGGCCACCCTCCAAGGCGTACAACCGTGTAGCTGACGCCGGTTCGATCGTATTCAATTACGCGCGTTTCAACTTCGCGCTCAATGCGGCTGACCTCGGCCTTTACCAAGGCCTCAGCGTACAGCGCGCAAAGACGTTTAGCCGCGCGATGTTTGCACTGCCGGTGACCGTGCTGGAAAGCGGAGCATTGGCATTCGCCGTTGACCTTGTAGGTGCCGTTCTCCGTCGTGACAATGCAACCTGATGCCAGCTCCGTCACGATAATGTCGCCGCTTTGAAGGCCGTCTGCGGCTCGCTGGATCGCTTTTTCCCATTTGGGATTGCCCACGGCCAGCAAAAGCGCTTGCTCGACCACTGTGTTGAATTTTGGTGATTTGAAATCCACAGATCCTCCGATGTTATTTGGCCTGCCATCTTCAGGCGTGAGCGGCCATTCTCACGCGACGGCCCTAAGGCCGTTTCGGCTACCGGTAAAGAGCTGAAGTGTCAAACCCTTTGCCGCATACCGTGCATTCATCGTCGCAGCGGCGGGCGTTGTATTGACTGTCGGCCCATTGCCGAATATCGTTCATTTTCTCGTCGTAAACTTCCTGCGTCATACCTGACCGCATGAACTGTCGGTCAAGGGTGTTGATTTTCGATTCCACGGCGCGCTCTATCATCTCCTCGGTCACGATGGCTTTTGTTTCTTGCTCGATGTAGCTTTTCATTTCTTTTTCCTCCGATGTTGTTTTCAATTCCGACTGACAAGCGTAGTGTATAACGCTAGCGTTAGTTTGTCAACAGCTATTTATTCTTTTTTTTTAGCGGCGGCGAGTGATTGTTGGCGTTCGGTGGGGTTCATTCGGCAACCTCTTCCACCCAGTGAAATAGACTTGGATAGTATTTATTTGCAAGCTCAGCAATTTCGCGCGCTGTTTCGTAGTCTCTGAATATTGACTCGCCCCAGCCGCACGCTTTATCTTCGCCCTTGCGCTTCCAGACTATCCTGTATTTCATTCTTTCCTCCATTGTTAAACCTTTGGCAACGAGTAAACCCTGGGAATGGTGTTGTTCGCAGACATACCGTGCATCGTTCTCAGAACTATCACTGCGTACCTGGGCGGCGTCACATTTTCGCAAGGTTTACTGATTGCCAAAGAGCGGGAAGTGGGGCGTTACCGCCCCGTAGGTTGACTCGGCTACTACTCAGCTCTTAGCACTGTCATTTCCCAGCTTTTCTGGGTGACGATATTCGAGCCGTCCTCGAACGTAATCTGAATCTCGCTAGCCTTGCCGAGCTCCCAAGTTTTAACACTGGCAACGGTCTGTCTGTAGCCAACTACGAAATCGCCTTTTTGAATCTTGGTAGTGCTGATTCTCAGTTTCATTTTCTTTCTCCGGTTATCGCGCTGCTTTATTGCGCTTGTTATCTGGTAAGCCAAACTTGCATATAGCGATTCTTGGCATTTTCGCTCCAATCCTCGACACCGAGGATGGCGACTTCGGCCTTAACTAAGGCGGTGTCGTGGTCAATCATATACTGCGCCATCGCCTCTTTTTGCTCGTCTGTCGTGCCGCGCTGACCGTATCTCTCAACAAGGTCCATCGCCTGATTAAAAGAGAGAATGGCCTTGCAAGGTTTGCCGTTGGCGTCATATTCCCATCCGCTTTTCTCGCGTCGCTCGATTTGCTCTTTGGTGTAATTCGCCATAAATCCTCCGCGCGCCAGGCGCAAATCGCGCTGCTTTATTGCCGCTGCGATGATGTAAGAATATATCGCTAGCGTTAGTTTGTCAAGTGAAAATATTCAGCTTTTCAAGATTTATTTTCCCTGCAATCTGGCCCGGATCGCGTCCCCAATATCCCCGCCGGTACTTTCCACGCCTGACATATTATCGGCAATCGTGGCGCAGGCCTCATTCTCTTCTTTTTGGCCTTCCGTCCAGGCCTCCCGTATCGCGTCGTAAACGCATTCCTTGAGCAGATCGTAAGATCCGTCAGACGATGAGATACGATGGCCTACGAAGCTCAAGGCGACTTGTAGGGCTAGATCGCGTTGAGTAATTGCGGTCTGTAGTTGATTTTTCATTTATCGGTCCTCCGTTTCATAGCGTCACTCATTGCCGCTTCGACCACGGCGACATCCGCGCCGGCCCGCGTGTGGGCGCCGATCTTTTCAATATCCTCAGCCGTAAATAGCCAGTCACGGCCCTTGCGGCTCAATCCAAGTGAAAGAGCGATCTGGCGCACTCGGCCAGGCGTGACGCTCAATCGCTCGGCAAGCTCAATAGTTGAAAGGGAATTATCATGCATAGAAGTGTAAAATCCTTTTCCTCTGAATGCCCATTGCGCGCTTTAGACGCTCGATATACAGCATTGCTGCAACACACGTACACAGCTCGAAGCGCCACGTAATCGCGTCGCGCTGATCCGATTCGACCTGATAGAATCGAAACGCAGTATCATTGCACTTCTCACAGTTTGTTTTATTTTCCATCAAATTTAACTCTCCCGTACCAGCCGCATGGCGTTCGTTCGTCTCTTGGATAAAGCGTGCCGATCGGCCCGTAAAGGCCGGTCGGGGCCATCGGCGTAACTCGAACTGATTCACAGCGCGCCAGGCCCGTTTCTGCGTTGTAAGACACTGTGTCTTGCTTGCAACGCGGACATGGTCCGGCAAACATATGCGTTATGCGGAAATCTTTCAGCTTGATAGAGTGACTAGGGTAGGTCATATTTAGTCACGACCTCTTTCTTTTCGAGCGTTACAATCTCGCCCTTGATGATGAGCATTTTCTCGCCCCAATAGTTCGTGTCGCGATGCTCCGGAATGGCGCCAAGGAATTCAGGGGATTGACCCCAGTCGCCCTCCTCAATGCTTCGCAAGAGCTTATGCTTTTCGTATTCGGATACCATCGTATCCCCGTCGCAATTGTGTATCAGGTAGTATTTCATTGTTGTTTTTCCCTTGCTGCCAGCTTGCTCGCAGCAGCCTGTATCTCCTTATACATCGCCTCTTTCTCTTCGATGAACGCCTTGTGATCTATCTCGAAAAATTCAGCGATAAGCGTTTCAATTCTCCCGCTTCCGGAAATCTGCCAATAGCGATGTTCGTACCATTCGGCTAGGCCTACCTCTTTGTGGCCTTCCAGCCATTCCACGAAGCGGCAAATCGTAGAATGCTCATCTTGGCAGGCCTTCAGCTTGTCATGCTCTGGATACTTACTCACCGGTTGATTCTGTGTATTTTCCATATCCGCATTGTAACGCCAGCGTTAGCCCCTGTCAACCACAAAAATGACACTACCAAGCTCCCCAGCGTATCCAATTACTTCGACATACTTCGATATACTTAGACCAAAACCCCCACTCACACCACACTTACCCTTCT
>Ga0111539_10011972_pt1 | contig 10876 bp, 9 predicted proteins | sample RhiMethybrSRZTD1_FD_79667 | JGI IMG/M metagenome (GOLD analysis project Ga0111539, IMG submission 79667) | Populus rhizosphere microbial communities from Tennessee, USA - Rhizosphere MetaG P. TD hybrid SRZTD1 (version 2) (version 2) | ecosystem: Host-associated > Plants > Roots > Rhizosphere >... | reverse complement strand
TGGCTGCGGGCGACGGTCTGGTAGTCGGCGAACCAGCGCTGGACGAACTGCTCGGCGGTGGCGGCGACGACGCCCTTGATGCCGTGCCTCACCATGAAGTCGAGCCCGCGGGCGCTGCCGCTCACGATCGGCTGCCAGATCTCGACCGGCAGATGGCGCGGCCGCGGCACCATCGTGATCTCCTTCATCGTGTAGCCCCGGTACGGCACCGCCGGCGGGATCGTGTAGTACTTCCCCTGGTGCGAGAACGACTCCTGGTTGAACGCCTTCAGGATGATCTCGAGCTGCTCCTCGAAGAGCTCGCGGTTCGCCTCGGCGTCGAGCATGGGGTTGCCGAAGCTCTCGACCTCGCGCGTGTGATAGCCGCGGCCCACGCCGAAGATCAGCCGGCCATTGGTCAGGATGTCCGCGGTCGCGTAATCCTCGGCCAGCCGGATCGGATGCCAGGTCGGGATGATGTTGAAGCCGCAGCCGATCTTGAGCCGCTTCGTGTGATTGGCGATGTGCACGGCCAGGAGCGGGATGTTCGGGATGCACTCGTAGCCCTCGTGCTGGAAATGATGCTCGGCCAGCCAGAGGGCCTCGTATCCGAGCTCGTCCATCGTCTGCGCGAGCTCGAGGGTGGTGTCGAACGCCTCGATCAGCCGCTCGTTCGAGTAGCGCCGGTCGTCGGCCGGCGTCCCCTCGTGACCGCAGTTCTCCAGCTCGATGTGCCCGATGTAGAGGGTCGAGAAGCGCTTGATCATGCGGGTTTCTCCGCCGGAACGAGAGTTCGGAGGTCGACCTGCGGGTCTGCCAGGCGCGCGGGATCGACCGGCACGCGCGCCCGGATCAGCGGAAACGCCCGTCTGAGATCGCGCCCCTGATTGATCGCGACGGCCGATTCGACGCAGCCCGCGGTCAGGAAGAACGCCAGGAACTTCCGCTCGGCCAGGCTGCCGCGCACGACCACCTGGTCCCAGGGCGCGTGGAATCCCGCGTACTGGATATTCGCGTCGTATTGATCCGACCAGAACCAGTGGACCTCGTCGTAGGGCTGGCCGCGGCCGAGCATGCTGCGCGCGGCGGCGGCGCCCTGCTTGACGCCGTTCTGCCAGTGCTCGACGCGCATCTGGCGCGCGCAGACCGGGTGGTAGTGGTTGGCGACGTCACCCGCCGCGAAGATGCCGGGCACGTTCGTGCGGCAGAAGTCGTCCACGACGATGCCGTTGTCGACGCGCACGCCGGAGCCGGCCATCAGGTCGGCGGCCGGCTCGATACCCAGCCCGAACACCGCGAAGTCGCACTCGATGCGTCGGCCGCTCGTCGTCACCACGCGCTCGACGCGCCCTTTTCCCTCGAACGCTGACACCGCGTCGCCCAGGATCATGTCGACGCCGCGGTCGCGATGAAGGCCCTCGATCACCCGGCCGATCTCCTCGCCGAGCGCGCGGAAAAGCGGTGTCTTGAACGGCTCGATCGCGACCACCTCGACGCCGCACTCGCGGAGCGAGCTGGCCACCTCGGCGCCGATGAAACCGAGCCCCACGACCACTGCCCGGAGCCCGGGCGCGATCACCTCGCGGATGCGATCGGCGTCGGCCACCGTGCGCAGGTCGTAGACCCCGGGCAGGTCGAGGCCGGGGATCGGGAAGCGCCGGTTTCGCCCGCCGGTGGCGATCAGCACGCTGTCGAAGTCGAGCCGCTCGCCGCCGGCCAGCTCGAGCCGCCGCTTTTCGGCGTCGACGCGCGTCACCGTGGTGGAGAGCACGAGCTCGATGTCCTTCTCGCGGTAGAACTCCGGCGGCCGCAGGAGCGTCTTCTCGAAGGGCATGGCGCCGCGCAGGTACGCCTTCGAGAGCGGCGGCCGATCGTACGGAAGCTGGGGCTCCGCGCCCAGCAGCACCACGCGCCCGTCGAAGCCCTCCTCGCGCAAGGTCGCCGCCGCCGAGGCGCCGGTGAGGCTGGCGCCGACGATCGCGATGGTCTGACGCGCCGGCATCAGAACTCCACTTGCAGGTCGTTGCCCTGGACGCGCACCGGGTAGACCTTGAGGGGCACGGTGGCCGGCGGCGTCAGCACGGCGCCGTTGCGCACGTCGAACTCGGCGAAGTGACAGGGGCAGATGATCTTGTGCTGCTCGAGATCGCCGTCGGCGAGGGAGCAATCCTCGTGCGTGCAGGTGTCGTCGAAGGCGTGGAAGGTGCCGCCGACGTTCGCGACCGCCACCGGGAAGTTGTCGATCTCGACCTTCAGCACCTGCCCGGGCTGGATGCTGCTGGCGTTCGCCACCGTCACGAATCGAGCCATGTCTGTGTCCTTTCTAACTCCACCTCGCTGAAGCCGCGCAGCAGGGTACGAGCTTAGCCGCGTTCTCTTCGGGCGGTCAAGGCGGGAGTCAGCGCCTGCTGCATCGCTCGACACCCGGGCGTAGAGGGCCGACGGTTTGGAGGTTGGGGGTTGCGGGGTTCCGGTGGGTGACATGGCGCACCTTGCCTTCCGAAACCTTGGCGGCGGTACTCTACCGTCACTGGCTTCGGGGCCCGCCGTCAACGGGCGCGATCAAGCGGCCGCGTTCCTGCGCGAGTCGTGGGTGCACGCATACTACATCTCCAACGCGACCACGAACACGTAGGCGACGATCGCGAGCCGCGCGGCCACCGGGCCGCCCCTGCCAGCGGGCTACACCGCATGGGCCTATATCGCCGCTGCGCTCATCACGGGCGGGAACTTGCGCCCGATGGTCTATCGCGGGGCGTGGGCACGGTATCAGACCGACGTACAAGTGTTGTCGGCGGGGGCGGCGGCTGGCGTGGCCACGGTCGGCCGACGCCGTGCAGGTCGGCACCCTCGGCCTCGGGGCTGGCTGGCGGCGTGGTGGCGCACCGGATCAAGTTCTTGATGAGCCCCTCGGGCGCGCAATTCGATACGGTCATGACGATGCCCAATATCAACAACCAACTTCAGTACGCATTCTCGGGACCTACAGCGCGCGCAACTGCGACATGTGCATTATTCTCGGCTTCACTAATCCGAACGAGGGGCGAGGTGTGAGACTCGCTGTGCTCGTCGCGCTCGCCTGTGGTGGCCGCCTGTACGCATTCGAGCGGTACACATACGTCTGCTTCCGAACGCCGGTGATCAGGAGTGCGGAGTGTCGTGCGCCGTCGCTCGCCCCGGCCGGGACAGTCGCGCTGCGACCCTAGCTGCGCGGGCGCGGCAACGCCAACACGTCGTTGACGCAACCGTCGAGGACGAAATTCTTGTGCAGGACGCGCAACATTTCTTGACGGCCGCGGCCGACCGGATCGAGGAGGGGCCCGCCCGACCGGCCCCGCACCAAGGAGACCTCGGCGAAGTTCGCGAGAACCCACTCAAGGAACACGCGGGGATTCGTGTCGCCGTAGGCGACCTGACACCATGAGTTGAATTCAAAGAGCACCCGTGTGCGATGCTCGGTGATGAGATCCAGACAGCTTCGTAGGATCGGGAACTCGAACCCCTCGACATCGATCTTCAAGAAGTCCACGCGCGGCAAGCCCAGGCGCTTGACCAATTCTGGCAGGGTCATCATCGGGACCTCAACGCCTCCATGATCGACATCGACGTGACCATAGGCCGAGGCGTCGGCGAATTTCACGGTCCCTGAGAAGTCGCCAATCGCCGTGGCTTCGATCACGACATTGTGAGCCCTGTTGAGCTCGATGTTCCTCCTGAGGACAGGCACGACAGTTGGAGCCGGCTCGATGGCGATGACGCAGCCTGCCGAGACATGACGGGAAAGCGAGAGGGTCTTGATCCCGATGTTCGCGCCCACGTCGAGACAAATTGAATCCTCCCGCACGAACCGACGACAAATCTGCGAGAAATCAGGTTCAAAGTCGTCGCGGAGACTGCGGAAGTAGGGATCATCGACGGCAATCCCATGGATCGCGAAGACGTGTGCGCCAAGCGTGAGGGTCTTGATTGGCAGCGTCCCGGCATCGGATTGCCGCCCCGATCCGCGTGACCGGAGCCACCTCAGGAGACGCTGCTTCATCGGTTGACGCTAGAAGCGCCGCCGCCCTGCGCGGCGCGGGCGCCGGGCAGCGGGCGCTCCCGCGCGGCCGTGCTGTTCGTGCCAGCGCGCGACCTCGTCGCAGGTCGTGAACCAGACGGAGCGATGGCGCCGCATGAAGCCCACCAGCTCTTCGAGAAGGGCCACGCGCGAGGCGCGACCGCTGATGAACGGATGGCAGGTCAAGACGAAGCAGCCGTTCTCCTTGTGCATCGCGGTGAACTCGCGGCTCCACATCTGGAGCACGCGACCCGGGTCGGCGATCGCGTTGCTGGCCCCGTACACGTGCCGGAAGAGCGGCGCGTCGTCCATGATCCACTGCACCGGCACCTCGGTCAGCGGCCCCTCGGGCGTCGGCACGTCGTAGGGCACGTCGTTGCCCATCAGCGAGCTGTCGTAGAGGAACCCGTGCGTCTTCAAGAGCCCGGGCGTCCACACGTTCACGTCCCAGGACGGCGAGCGGTAGCCCGACGGCCGAACGTTCAGCTCGTCGGCAAGAATGCGGAGCTGCTCGGCCATCACCGCCTTCTCCTGCGCCTCGTCGAGCATGCCGACCGCCTCGTGGACGTTGCCATGCGCGCCGATCTCGTGGCCGGCGTCGCGGATGCGCCGGCAGGGCGCCCCGTGGTTGGCGACCGTCCAGCCCGGGATGAAGAAGCTCGCCTTCAGCTTGAGCCGATCGAGCATGCGCAAGATACGATCGACGCCCACGCGCGGGCCGAAGCGCCGCTCTTCGAGGTCGCCGAGGCTCCGCTTGGCCTTCTCGGGCTCGCGGAACAGGAAGCCCGACTCGGCGTCGAAGTCGAACGAGAGCACCGCTGCCGACTGCTTGCCTTCCGGCCACGGATAGCGCATGGCCTAGGAGTATACTGCGTGGCCGTGACGCCGGGCCGCCCGCTCAGGGTCGTCGTAGCCTTCCATTCGATCTTCTACGCCCCGCTGCCGGTGGCGATCCGCGGCGGTCATTTCGCCGCCGAAGGGGTCGAGGTCGATCCGGAGACGCCGGCGCTCGCCGCGGGCACCGTCGATGCCCTCCAGAGCGGCGTCGCCGACATCTCGCTGTCCGGGATCATGCGGAGCTTTCAGCTCGTGGACCGGGGCGGCGCCCGGCTCGTTCACTTCGCAGCGGTGAACGATCGCAACGGGTTCTTCCTGCTGAGCCGCGAGCCGCGGCCCCGCTTCGCGTGGCCCGACGTCGTCGGGCGGACCATCATCTCGTTCGGCGGCGCGCCGACACCCTGGCTCTGCATGCAGGCGGTGCTGCGGCGCCACGGCGTCGATCCGGCGCGGGTCACCTTCCGGCGCGATCTCTCGACGCCGGACGCGATCGCCGCATTCCGGGCGCGCGAGGGGGACTTCATCGAGCATGGCCCGCCCGTGATCGACCAGCTCATCGCCGACGGCACCGGCCACCTGGTCGCGTCGATGGGCGAGGCGACCGGGCCCGTGCCGTTCAGCTCGCTCATGGCGACGCCGGAGGCGCTGACGAAGCAGCGGGACGTGATGATCCGCTTCGTGCGCGGCCTCTACCGGGCGCAGCGCTGGATGGCGGCGAGCACGGCCCAGGAGATCGCCGCGGTCGTCGCGCCGGCGTTCCCTGACATCGAGCCGTCAGTCCGGGTCGCGGCGATCGAGCGTTATCTCAGGCAGTCCACCTGGGCGACCGATCCGGTGCTGACCCGGGCCGGGTACGAGACGCTGCAGGAGATCCTGCTCTCCGCGGGCTTCATCAAGAACCCGCACCCATTCGAGTCGCTCATCGATACCGAGATCGCGCGGGCGGCCGTCGGCTACTGACCGCCGTTCACGTCGATCGTCACGCCGTTGACGAAGTCGGCGTCGCTCGAGGCGAGAAAGCAGATGACCTTCGCCTGATCCTCGGGCACCGCCACCCGGCCCAGCGGCACACGCGCGTTCTCGCGGGCCTGCTCCTCGGGCGATAGCCGATCCCAGCGCGGGCGAAGGCGCGGGCTCAGGGTGAGGCTCGGGGCGATGGCGTTCACGGTCACGCCGTAGGGGCCGAGCTCGAACGAGAGCTTGCGCGTGAAGGCGATGATCCCGCCCTTGGCGGTCGCGTAGGCGCTGCTGCTCGTGGGGCTCACGCCCCGGCCGGCGATCGACGAGATGTTGACGATCTTGCCGCCGCGCTGACGCTTCATGACCGGCGCGACCGCGTTGGTGAAGAGGAACGTGCCGGTCAGGTTGAAGTGAAGCATTCGCTGCCACTCGTCAAGGGTCAGCTCGTCGACCGGGGCCGACGGTTTCGGAATGATCGTGCTGCCGCCGACGGCGTTCACGAGGATGTCGATCCGGCCGTGCTCGTCGACCACCCGCCGGACCGCCGCCGACACCTGCGCGCCGTCGAGCGCGTCGGCGACCAGGCCATGGGCGGTGCCGCCCGAGCTCCGGATCGCGCCGACCACCTGATCCAGAACCTCCTTGTCGACCTCGACGGCCACGACGGTGCCGCCTTCGCGACCGATGATCTCGGCCGTCGCCCGCCCGATGCCGCGGCCCGCGGCCGTGATCAGCGCAACCTTCCCCGTGAACCTCATGGCGATCCTCCTTTGCTCGAGGGAACCCTAGGGCGCGCGACTTGCCTTGTCAATTCGCCCCTGCTAGGCTCCGGCCATGAAATACGAAATGATCTCCGCCGACTGCCATCTCGATCTCTGCTGGCTTCCTCCCGACCTCTTCACCTCCCGCGCGTCCGCGGCGCTCAAGGAGCGGATGCCGTATACGAAGGACAGCCCGAAGGGGCCGGTCTGGGTCACCAACAAGGGCGCCGGTCTCGGGCTGGCGTGCGGGATGGGCTCGGCGGGCCGTGAGTACGTCCCCGGGCGCATCCATCGCTCCGATCGCATGGCGTCGACCGGACTCTACGAGGACGGCAAGCGGGGGATCCGGCGCATCACCGACCCCGATCTCCGGCTCAAGGATCAGGACCGGGACGGCGTCCAGGCCGAGGTGCTCTACGGCGTGCTCGGCGCCACCGGCCGCATGAACGACGCGGAGGCGGCGGTCGAGGTCCTGCGCATCTACAACGAGTGGCTCGCCGACTTCTGCTCGGTTCATCCCGACCGCTACGTCGGGCTGGCGGCGATCCCGAACAATCCACTGGAGGCGGCCATCGCCGAGGTCGAGCGCGTCGTCAAGCGCGGCGCCCTGCGGGGCCTCGACATCGCCAACTCGTCCGATCTCAAGCCGCTCTGGGACCCCTACTGGAATCCCCTCTGGGACGCGATCGACAGCTGCGGGCTGCCGCTGCACTTCCACACGGTCGGCGGCTACACGCCCGAGCACATCCGCAAGGTCATCATGATCGGCTCCGACCCGTCGCGCGCCAACGCCGCGGACGCGCCGAAGGTCGATCTGCCGGTCGCGCGCTCGGCGTTCGCCTCGAACATCACCCAGTTCCAGATGAACATGTCCAACATCCTGACCTCGATGATCTTCTCGGGCGTGTTCGAGCGCTATCCGCGGCTGAAGCTCGTGCTGGGCGAGTCCGGGATCGGCTGGATCCCCTACGTCCTCTGGCGCATGGACGCCGAGTGGGAAGATCAGTTCAAGGATCTCTCGCTCACGATGCCGCCGAGCGAGTACTGGAAGCGGCAGTGCTGGGCGACCTACCAGACCGATCCGATCGGGGTGAAGCTGCTCGACGAGCTCGGCGCCGACAAGGTCATGTGGGGCTCGGACTTCCCCCACCCCGACGGCGTGTGGCCCGACTCCCGCGAGTACATCGCCAGGGAGCTCGGCCATCTCCCGGAGGGTGTGCGCCGCAAGGTCGTCTGCGAGAACGCCGGAAAGCTTTACGGGCTGATCAGGTAGCCTCCGCCCGGCCCGCTACGCGGGCCTCTCTCAGGCGGAGCTGAACGACTGGCGGGGTCGCGCGTTGGGCAGGGCCAGCGCGACCAGGTGGTCGAGCTGACCGAAGTCGAAGGGCTTCGGGATGAACGCGAAGACGCCCTGGTTGAGCGCCTCGGCTGCGGCCTTGCTGTCGCGGCTGGCCGTGATCACCATCACGGGAACGTTCGCGTCGATCCCGCGGAGCTGCTTGAGCGCCTGAAGACCGTCCATCACCGGCATGTGCAGGTCAATGAGCACCAGGTCGGGGCGGCCGCGCAGCATCTTCATCACGCCGTCCGCGCCGTTGGCGGCGGTCTCCACGGTGTACGTCGTGCCGTGGCTGAAGCTCTTGAAGAACTCCGTCAGTACCTGCCGGATCGTTTCCTCATCGTCGATGATGAGAACCCGCTTCTTCGGCCTCTCGAACGGCTTGTTGGGGCTGCCTTCTGTGCGAGCCATGGGCGACGCGTGGAGAAAGAGCAAGCAAAGTGCCACTGGCCCCTACTGGCCAATGGTGATTGTTCTCGGGCGCTTAGACGGGTCGGTCCGAGCGTCAAATCCCCGTCGTTGTGACAGGGTGCTCTGCCAATCCGGCGCGTGATTCTTTCCGGAATGAGCCTGCCCTGTCGTCGCGCGCGTTTACTCGCGTTTACGTCAGATCGCGCGCTTGTCCTTCAGCGCCTTCAGATCTTCTGCGCTGAGACCGAGCCACTTACCGAACACTTCCGCGTTGTGCTCACCGAGCATCGGCGCGCGCGTGACCTCGGTCGGCGATTCGGACATGCGCACGGGATTGCCCGCCATCGGGTAGCGGCCGCGATTGGGATGCTCGAGATCGACCACCATCTTGCGGTGCAGCAGCGACGGATCGGTGAACACCTCGCCCGAGTCGAGCACCGCGCCGCACGGAATACCTGCCTCGCCGAGCGTCTCCATCACCTCGTGCTTGGTCCGCTTCTCCGTCCATCCACTGACCAGCGCGTCGAGCTCGTCGTTGCGCGCGACCCGTCCCATCCGGTCGGCGAGTGACGGGTCGTCCCCGAGCTCGGGGCGGCCGAGAATCTTCGAGAAGATCTTCCACATCTCGAGCGTCGCGCAGTGGATGAAGACGTAGTCGTTCGGCCCGAACGGCCGGCAGCGGTACATGTTCGACGGCGCGCCGCCCGGGGAGCGATTCCCGCGCCGCGGCACGGGCTTGCCGGTGGAATAGTGCTCGCGGAAGTGGATGCGCACCAGGTTGAGGACCGCGTCCTGCTGGGCGACCTCGATGCGCTGGCCCACGCCAGTGGTCTGGCGCTGCACGATCGCCGCGAGAATTCCGATGGCCAGGTGGAGCCCCGCGCCGGTGTCGCCGAGGCCCGCCTCGACCTTCGTGGGCGGCCCGTCGGAAGTTCCGGTGACACTCATTGCGCCGCCCATGGCCTGGGCGATCATCTCGAAGCTCTTGTAGTTCGCGTAGGGCCCGGTGCTGCCGAAGCCCTTGACCGAGGCCGAGATGATGCGCGGATTCATGCGGCGCAGGTCCTCGTAGCCGAAGCCCAGCCGCTCGAACGAGCCCGGGCCGAAGTTCTCGATCAGGACGTCGGCGCGCTCGACCATCCTCTTGAGGATCGCGCGGCCCTCGGTCGTCTTGAGGTCGAGCGTCACGCCCTTCTTGTTGTTGTTCAGCATCAGGAAGAACCACGCGTCCAGGTCGGGACTCTCCGACAGCGCGCGGCGCCCTGGCTCGCCCCCGGGCGGCTCGATCTTGATGACGTTCGCGCCGAGCCACCCCAGCATCTGGGCGCAGCTTGGGCCTGCCTCGTACTGTGTGAGGTCGAGCACCACGATCCCGTCGAGGGCCTTGGCCATGGGGTCACATCCTCCTGGGACTACGTCGAATAGGCCGAGAAGCGAATGGTGGTGGCGCGCGCCGTGTAGTCGGTCACTACGTTGACCACCGCCGGCTTGCGGGAGGCGTACGCCCGCTCGAGGGCCGCCCGGATCTCGTGCGGCTTCTCGACGAACTCGCCGTGCGCGCCGTAGTCGATGGCGATCTTGTCGTACCGTGTGTAGCCGAGGTTGCGGCCGGGCTTGTCCTGCTTGGGATCCGCGGTCCAGCCGCCGTTGTTGCTGATGACGACGAGCACGGGGATCTTGTGGCGCACGGCCGTGTCGATCTCCGTCCCGTTGATGCCGTAGGAGCCGTCACCGTGCAGCACGACCACCTGCGTGTCCGGGCAGGCAACCTTCGCGCCGATCCCGAACGGCAAGCCCACGCCCATGCAGCCGAACGGACCCGAGTTGAGCCGGTGGCCCGCCGTGAAGGTCGGGATCGACTGGCGCCCGTAGTTGAGGATCTCCTGGCCGTCGACGACCAGGATCGCGTCGCGCCGCAGGAAGTCGCGGACCTCCTTGCAGAGGCGCAGCGGATGGATCGGCACCTTGTCGTCGCTCATGGCCTTCTCGGACTCCAGGCCCTTCTCGGCGTCGATGCTCTTGAGCCGCTCGACCCACGTGCGATATCGCCCCTTGTCGAGCTTGCCCTTCGCCTCGGCCATCAGCTGCGACAGGACGGCGCGGGCGTCGCCGAAGATCGGCACGTCCGCCGGGCGGTTGTGGCCGAGCTCGGTCGGATCGACGTCGACCTGGATGACCTTCACGTCCACGGCCCAGCGCGGCGGGCGCCCGAACTGGATCACGTAGTTGAAGCGGGTGCCCACGTTCAGGACCACGTCCGCCTCGCTGAAGGCCCGGGCGCGGGCGAAGAGGAACGCGAGGTCGTGGTCCTCGGGGATGGACCCGCGCGAGAGCGGCGTCGTGTAGAAGGGAATGCCGGCGGCCTCCACGAAGGCCTGGAGCGCCGCGCCGGCGTCCGACCACCATACACCGCTCCCGGCGACGATCAGGGGCCGCTCCGCGCGCGACAGCAGCTCGATCGCCTCGCTGATCGCCGCGGGATCGCCGTGGGCGCGGGGCGCCGGCCTCCAGTGAGCCGGCATCGGCACGGAC
>Ga0111539_10011970_pt1 | contig 10877 bp, 9 predicted proteins | sample RhiMethybrSRZTD1_FD_79667 | JGI IMG/M metagenome (GOLD analysis project Ga0111539, IMG submission 79667) | Populus rhizosphere microbial communities from Tennessee, USA - Rhizosphere MetaG P. TD hybrid SRZTD1 (version 2) (version 2) | ecosystem: Host-associated > Plants > Roots > Rhizosphere >... | reverse complement strand
GCGGTCCTCTATCTGTACGACGTCACGAGCCAGCGGCTCTGCGCATACACCACGAAGGGGCAGGGCATCGAGCTGAAAGGCGTCCGTCAGGTAACGCACGACTTGAAGCCCGTCGAGTTCACGCCGCGTGGAAAGAGCCCGTCGCCGAGCGAGATGGACAAGGCCGTCAAGAAAGGCGGCCCGGGCGGGAGCGAGGAAGAAAAGGGCAAGTAGTCGCAGCGAAGCAGTAGCAGCAAGCCACAAGAGAGTCAGCAACCATGAGCGCGGACCGAATGAATTTTGACGAAGCGGCGCGAGAGCTCGGCATTTCCGAAGCGGAGCTCGAGCAGCTCGTCGCGGCAGGGGAAATCGCAAGTCTCAAAGAAGGCGATACCCTGTACTTCAAGAAAGACGTCGTACGGAAATTCAAAGAGCAGCGAGAGTCCGAGCCCACGATCCTCTTGTCGGACGATGAGATCAGCCTGCTCGACGACGACAACCTCGAGGAGATCGACCTCCTGGCGGACGACAGCGACGAGGGGACCACGCCCATAAAGCCCGTAGAGAAGGCCGCTCCCGCCGCGACTCCTGTGCCCGCCGCTGCTGCCGCTTCCGACGTGGAAGAAATCTCGCTCGATGATGATCTCCCGAACCTTGACCTGGACACTGACGATGACTTGTTGAGCATCGAGACCACCGAAGCGGTGCAGAAGGTCCAACTCAGGGGCAAGGGGGGCGCCGCGGCCAAGGCGGTGGACGCAGACATCGACGAGACGCTTGTCAACATGGACGGCCTCCTCGAGGAGGACACGGAGGCAACCACTCCGGTCTCCGTGGACGCCGACGACGCGACGCTCCTCGACACTGACCTGCTCGACCTGTCGAGCGACGCCGACCCGTTCAGCGCGGACACCGCCGAGGAGACGAGCGCCACCGACATGACCGAGGCGGGCACGCTGCTCCGCGGGGGCGGAGCGCGCGTCATGCAGATGAAGCGCAAGGAGAGCCACGCCGGCTTGACGATCGTGCTCGCTGTCACGGCGCTCTTCCTCGTGGCGCCTCTCGGCGTACTCACGAACCTCGTGTTCGGAAGCTCCGAGGACTCGAAGAAGGGCACGCCAGCGAAGGACTCCTACGCCTGGATCACGGATTACAACTTCCTCCAGGGACCCGTCGAGGGCGTGGCGGACTTCGTGAAGCCAGCGAAGTAGCGCCCGCGGTCGGTCTACCTCCTCTGGCCTTGCGTGCGTCGCGGGAGCCTGCCGCCTGCAGGATAGGCTCTTTACAGGGCTTATCTCCTTCGATATAGTCCCCGGCGCTAGTATTCTCGGAGGTTGGATCGGCGGAATAGCGTTAGCTGTCGTCCTCCGAGGAACCGGTGGTTGCTCCAGGGAGAGTCCTGGACAGCTTTTCGTGGTAGCCGGTGGTCGCTCGTGGACTGCTTCGTTTGTGAGAGAAGGAAGGAAGGAAGAGAATGCACGTCCGTTACTCTGCCTATCGCGGTCTGTGTGTACTGGGGGCCGGTCTGGGTCTGATGCTGACCGGGTGCGTGCCGTACGCCACCCACCAGCAGACGAGGCAGGAGCTTGAGAAGGCGAAAGACGCCAACTCCGACCTCATCAAGAGGTACAACGCGGCCGTTCAGCAGCTCATGGCCAAGGACAAGGACGGCGGCGCGAGCGTGGTGCCCGCGAATGCGCGCCTGAGCGAGCTCGAGTCGGAGAACGCTCGCCTCAAGAAGGAGCTCGCCACCAAACCCGAGTTCACCCCCGATGAAATCAAGCGAGTCGGTGGCGACGACGAGGCGGGCGGAATTGCGCTGGGCTCTGCCCTGCTTTTCAGCGAAGGCAGCGCCGACATCCGAAAGGAAGCTTTCCGCAATCTCGACGAGCTTTGCCAGATCCTGCGGAAAGAGTATCCCCATGACATCGTGGAGATTGAAGGCCACACGGACAATCAGCCCATCGAGAAAGTCCGCCAGCGGTACCCGGACAACCTGACCCTGAGCTACCAGCGTGCGTACGCCGTCAGCAAGTACCTCCGGGACAAAGGCATCCCGGAAAGCCGCATGATCATTCACTCGTACTCGTACAATAAGCCGCTGGACAAGGATAAGGTGGACACCAAGGAAGGCCGGCGGGAGAACCGTCGCGTCGTCGTACGGCGCGCTGGCACCCAGATCTGACGATCGATTCGCCGCGCTCCACCGGCGTCCCTGACCGAGAAAATCACGGAGAGCGCGTTGGCTTCCTTTCCCACCATCCCCGAGCCGCCATCGTTGTGCGCGGCGGACCGGAGATGGTTGGGAGCCATCGCGCTCGACGCGCTCGAGTCCTCGCTGCGCACAGCTCCCAGCCCGCAGCGCACGACTCTCGAGCCGTCGATCCAGGCAGCGGAGCTGGTGGTTGGCCTGTTCGTGACAATTTACCGGGGAGCGGAGCTGCGGGGCTGTTTGGGACTCGCGGTCCCGAAAGATCCGCTTCCCGTGGCGTTGCCGCGGCTGGTAGCTGCATCCGCGTCCCGGGACACTCGATTTTCGCCCGTCGAGGCGGCTGAGCTGCCTGAGCTGCGGCTCGAGATCACTCTCCTCGGTCCGCTGATCCCGCTGCTGCTCGATCCGATAGCGATTCTTCAGGGGCTTTCTCCCCTCCGGCACGGAGCTCAGGTGAAGCTCGGTGAATCGAACGGGATCCTCCTCCCGCAGGTGGCGCGGCGTTACGGGTGGGACGCCGCCGAGCTGCTTCGACAGGTTTCGCGCAAGGCGGGCCTGCCGCCGGCTGCCTGGCGAGAGCCGGGGGCGCAGGTCTCGGCGTTTCAGGCGAGATCCTACGCAGTCCGCAGGGACGGAACGGCGGAGGCCGATCTCTTCCAGGGCGGATTGTGAAGCGGCCGCTGTCGGCCGAGGACGCCCCGGGTGAAGGGCTACTCTCCCGCCTCCGCCGGAGCGGGTTCCTCACACGGAAGGCTCTCGGGCAGCATTTCCTGACCGACCCGACGCTCCTCTGCGCCATGGCGGGAGACGCCGAAATTCTGCCCTCGGAATCGGTCTTCGAGGTGGGGACGGGGCCGGGGACTCTCACGGCGGAGCTCGCCCGCCGCGCGGCGCGCGTCCTCACGGTGGAGGTGGATGCCTCCCTCCAAGCTTTCGCGCGGGAGGGGCTTCGCGAGTTTGGCAACGTCGAGTACGTTTGCCGTGACGTGCTCGGGAAGCAGGGGCAGCTCGACGAGTATGTCTCGGCCCGCCTGCGCTCGATCGAGCCCTTCGTCTGGGTCTCGAACCTGCCGTACGGAATCGCCTCCCCCCTGATCGTGACGCTGCTCGAATCGGGGTTGCACTGGAGCCGCGCCAGCGTGCTCGTCCAGGCCGAGGTGGGGGAGCGGCTCGTGGCGGAGCCCGGCACCAAGGAGTTCGGGCCGTTGACCCTCCTGGTTGCGTTCTGGGCTTCTGGGGAGCTGGGGCGGCGCATCGCGCCGGGCGCCTTCAGCCCCCCGCCGCGGGTGGAGTCTCGCGTCATCCGCCTCACACCGCACGTTCCCCTGGGCGCGCCGGAGGTCTACCTCCAGTACCGGGGATGGGTACGGAGGCTCTTCTCGAGCCGGAGGAAGCAGCTCGGCGGCCTGCTGCGCAGGGCGCTCGGGGAGCGACAGGCCCGTTCAGCGCTCGAGGAGGGTGGCTGGGACCCCCTCCGGAGACCCGAATCCCTCGCCGCGGCGGACTTTCTTACCCTGGCCAGGGCCTTCCCCATATTTTGAGCAGCTTTTGAATTTGACTTGACCGAAAAACGACCCTTAAAATTTGCATTTACGTGTCTTTATACTTTTGGCGGTGCCGCCTGCCCGATGGGGGAAACTACGCTGCTGCCCGGAGGACTTCCTTGAAGCTCCGGCGGCACAGGTAAGCGGCCCGGGAGAGTTCTGTCAAAGAGAGAAGGATTCTGAAAGGCGGCCCCGCTGGCGCCTGGGAGGAGCCGTCCAGCTGGACCCGTCCTCTTTCGTGTTTGTTGAGCGACAGGGACCATGCCAAGGTGTTCCCTGTCCCGGTAGCCGGAAGTACGCCCGCAGCGTGCCATCCGGCGAAAACTCGGGGGGCCAGGGCGAGTATCCTGACCTCGGGACTACCGCTGTGATCGTGCGTCGCCCGCTGGCGGACAGGCAATAGTCGGAGCATGGGAATCGTTTCAGAGGCCTGCAAAGAGCGCATCCGAGAGCGCGTTCCGCTCGAGGACGTCGTGAGGGAGCACAACGTGCACCTCGTGGCGAGCGGTCGCAGGCTGAAGGGGCTCTGTCCGTTCCACACCGAGAAGACTCCCTCCTTCACGGTGGACGTCGAGCGGCAGTACTACTACTGCTTCGGCTGCCAGGCGGGCGGGGACGTCTTCAGCTTCGTGCGGAACGCTCAGCACCTCGAGTTCTCCGAAGCTCTCGAGATCCTCGCGCGCCGGGCGGGTGTGTCCCTCGAGTTCGAGGGGGGGTATCGGCCCTCCACGGATCGCTCGAGCACGCTACCCATCTACGAGGCCTTGGTTCTCGCCGAGGAGTTTTACCATCAGTGCCTCCTGGATGGCGTGGCCGGGCGCGCCGCGCGGCAGTACCTCGAGGGCCGGCAGATACAACCCGAGATCTGGGAGAAATTCCGTCTCGGCTACTCGCCACCGGAATGGGACGCGTTCAGCCGCTTCGCGACCAAGAAAGGCGTCTCGTTCGAGGTGCTCGACAGAGCCGGCCTCGTCCGGCAGCGCCCCGGGAACGAGCGGGCCGGGAACGAGCGGGCTTCAGGATACGACGCTTTCCGCGGGCGCGTCATGTTCCCCATCCGCGATGCGCAGGGCCGCGTCACGGGTTTCGGCGCACGGACCCTCGGCGACGATGTGCCCAAGTACTTGAACACGCCGAGGACTCCCGTCTTCGATAAGTCGCAGGTCCTCTACGGCATCGACCTGGCGCGCGGGGGGATCCAGCGCGAGTCGCGGATCGGGATTGTCGAGGGCTACACTGACGCGATCGTCGCGCACCAGATGGGGCTCGACTTCGTCGTCGCGTCGCTCGGGACCGCGTTCACCACGGAGAATGCCCGCCGGCTCGGGCGCCTGGCGCCGCGAGCTCTCCTCATCTTCGACGGCGACGACGCCGGGCAGAAAGCGGCGGAAAGATCGCTCGACTTGCTCGTCGCGGAGAGCATCGACGTGCGGATCTATACCGTCACGGACGGAAAAGATCCTTGCGACGCGATCCTCCGCCTCGGCGGCGCGGAGTTCCGACGCAAGCTGGAATCTGATTCCGTGGGGCTGTTTGAATTCAAGTGGCGCAGGACCCTGGAGAGCGATCGAGCTGCAAGCTCGGGAGTGGCTCTCCGGGCAAAGGCCCTGGACGAGTTCCTCTCGCTGCTCGCACGCGTGCCCAACGTGGTCGCGCGCCGGCTCTACATCCGGGAGTTCGCCGAGCGAATCGGGATTCCCGAGTCGGAGATCGCGCAGCGCATGGAGCAAGTCGCGGGTCGATCGAGAAACGGCGCAGCGTCCTCGCGGGCGCCGGCGCGTCACGACGCCAGGAGACCTGCTCCGGGCACTTCTCGATTCGACGAACCCATTTTCTCGCCGGAGTCTGGCCCTTTAGGGATGCAGCCAGTAGATGCTTCCGCCGAAACGAACAAGAACGCGGAGCTTGCCGAGCTGGTGCTCGGTTGTATGCTGGCCTTGCCGGGCAAGGCGCGCGAGATCTGGTCCGAAGTCCCCGAAGGACTCCTTGATGCCTCCCCCTATAAGGTGCTGGCCCAGTCCATCGACGGGCAGCTCGTGGGGGACGCATTGTCCATCCCCCGATTGACTCGGGAAATCAACGATCCCGAGGCGCTCAGGATCCTCACGCGGATTCTGAACCACCTCGAGGACGACGAAGGCCGACCGACCCAGGATTTCGAGGAGACCTGGCTGCACGTTCGGCGGGACCTTTTGCGCCACGTTCGGCGCGAAAAGCTCGAAGAGCTCAAGCGGCACCTGGCCGTCGCGGAGGCGGGAGGCGGCTCCCGGCCCACGGGCGAGCTTCGCCGCGAGTACTTCGAGATGCTGAGAGAGATCAAGAGATAATCCCCAAGATAGAGAAAGGTGCCTCATCCATGAAGCTCGAGGACAAGCTCAAGCAACTCATCGAGGAAGGGAAGCGGCAAGGGTTCGTCACCTACGACCGCTTCAACGAGATATTCCCCGAGGAGTGCAATTCTCCCGACAAGATCGATGAGATCTTCGCGACCCTCGATGCGCACAGCATCGAGCTTCGGGACGAGCCTCTCGGCGAAAAAGAGGAGGGCGACACCTCCGCGCAGGATGGAGTGCCGGAGAAGATCGATGACCCCGTCCGCATGTACCTCACGCAGATGGGCGAGATCCCGCTTCTCACGCGGGCTGAGGAGCTCCTGCTCGCAAAGAAGATCGAGATTTCCCGGCAACGCTACCAGAAGCAGCTCTTCGGCAGCGGCCTCGCCCAGGCGACCGTCATCAAGGTGCTCGAGGACGTCTTGAAAGGCGAAATCGCCCTCGACAAGACCGTGAAAGTCACGCCTTCGGGAAACGAGGACTTCGGCAAAGACGACGTCTTCAAGCTCATCAAGAGCAACCTCGAGACGCTTTCGAAGCTGCACAAGGAAAGCAGCAAGAACTTCGCTAAGGCGCTCGAGACAGGGTACACGGCCCCGGAGGAGGACGCCGAGGAAGAGGCTCCGCGGGAGCGCGGTGTCGACCGGCTCATCCTGAACGTACGGACGCGCAACAACAAAGGCTCCGTCCTCATCGCCGAGCTGAATCTGAAAAAGCCGATTGTGAATCAGCTCCGCCAGGAGCTTTCGAATCTCTACCGTCGAATGGAGAGCATCCAGCAGGAGGTGGAGAAAATCGACCTGGCGCGGAAGCGCGGCAAGCGGCGCCTCCGCCGGAGCGAGAAGAACCGCATCTCCGAGCTGCAGTCGCGGCTACAGGAGTACGAGCTGCAATCGCTCGAGCCCATGGATGACCTGCGGCGGCGCATCGAGACGATCCAGAAGTGGTACAGCGAGTACGAAAGCGCGAAGCGCAAGCTGTCGGGCGGCAACCTGCGCCTCGTGGTCAGCATCGCGAAGCGCTATCGAAACCGCGGCCTCACGTTCCTCGACTTGATCCAGGAAGGGAACACGGGCCTCATGAAGGCCGTGGAGAAGTACGAGTATCGGCGAGGATACAAATTCTCGACGTACGCCACTTGGTGGATCCGCCAGGCCATCACCCGGTCCATCGCCGATCAGGCCAGGACGATCCGCATCCCGGTCCACATGATCGAGACGATGAGCAAAGTGCGGAACGCCACGAAGAAGCTCATCCAGAAAAATGGACGGGAGCCGACGATCAAGGAGATCTCTTCCGAGCTGGGGATCTCGGAGGAAGAGACTCGGAAGGTGATCAAGATCTCGAAGCATCCGATCTCGCTCGATCGACCGATCGGAGATTCGGATGACGGGTTCTTCGGCGACTTCATTGAAGACCGCAGCACGCAGTCGCCGATCAACGCCGCAACCCACGAGATGCTGAAAGAAAAGCTCGACCAGGTGCTGAACACCCTCACGTACCGCGAGCGGGAGATCATCAAGCTGCGCTACGGCCTGGGAGACGGCTACACGTACACGCTCGAGGAGGTCGGGAAGATCTTCCGCGTGACGCGGGAGCGCGTCCGTCAGATCGAGGCGAAAGCCGTCCGGAAGCTGCAGCACCCCATCCGCAGCCGGATGCTAGAGGGATTCCTGGAGACGATCAGTGGCGGGTGAAGGAACCGCAACCCAGCCGCGGGGCCGGGAATGCGCCAGCCAAGCGCAGCCGGGCCCCCCACGGCTCCAGGTCCTGTCGAATCACGACGGGCCGGTCGCGAGAGCGACCGGCCCTTTTTTTTTGATGCACCTACTTTTTTGACGCAAGCAAAGCAGTAAGAAAGCCATTCATGAACCCTTCGATCGAGCAGCTCTTGAAAGTCCAGGAAGTCGACTCCCAGATGATTTTCCTCAAAGAGACTTTGCGCCTCCGCCCCAAGGAGCTCGACGACGACAGAAAGAAAACAGCGGACACCAAAGTGCTCGTGGAGGCGATTGCAGTGCAGATCAAGAAGCTCAAACTCGAAAGCGCCCAGCGCGAGCTCGACGTCAAGAGCGGCGACGCGGAGATCGAAAAGCTCACGGTCGCCCTGAAGCAGGCAAAGTCGAACCAGGAGTACACCATCTTCAGCGAGCAGATCAAAAAGCAGAAAGAAGCGCGCGGAAAGCTCGAAGACGAGGTCCTGGGCATGTTCGGCGAAATCGACACGCTCGAAGCGCGGCGAAAAGGGGCGCAAGCCGCGCTAGAAACCGCCACGAACGTGCTGCGGCGGAAAGAAACCGAGATGAATGAGCTGCTGGCGGCGCTCCGCGGGCAGATTCAGGGCTTCGAGGCGCAGCGGGCTGGTCTCGTGACCGGGATCGATCCCGAGGCTCTGAAGCTCTACGAGCGCGTACTGGCGCGCCACAACAACTTCGCGATTGCGCGCGTCTCGAACCAGATCTGCCAGGGGTGCTACATGAGCGTGACGACCCAGGAGATTGCCCTGCTCCGCATGGGGCAGTTCCTACAGTGCAAGAGCTGCTCCCGTCTCCTCTACCCCGAGTGATCCCGCACGCAATCGCGGGCGGGAAGTCAAACGACCCCAGCAGATCGTAAGCCGGATCTTGTTAGCCGCCGGCCCCCCTGCGGTTTCCCGCCGGTTGTACCGTCGACTCGCGGTCCTTCATCTGGGCGACCTACCCGAAAGTGTGGGGCACCTTGCGGCACCCCGCGAGGCGGGCAACCTCTCCTTTCCTATTTGGTCTTGCTCCACGTGGGGTTTGCCATGCCGAGGATGTCGCCACCCTCGCGGTGAGCTCTTACCTCGCCATTTCACCCTTACCCGCGCCTCGAGCCGCTTGCACCGAGCCCTCGGAGAGGCGAACCTCTTGAGGTCCCGGGGGCCGACAACACGGGCGGTATCTTTTCTGTGGCACTTTCCCTGGGATCGCTCCCGGTGGCTCTTGGCCACCACGTCGCCCTACGGAGTCCGGACTTTCCTCGGCCCTCTCCCCGCCCTGGAGTCCCCCAGCGCATGGGCTCTCGAAAGAGCTTGGCGCTTGGAGACGAGAACAAGGGGGTCACGGGTCACGACCGCGTCCTCTGCTGGGGTCGAGACGAGATTGTAACGCCCATCGCGCCCGCGGGAAAGGCGAGGCCCCCCGCACCGACCCGGCGCAAAACAGTGCCGCCGCACCGTCGCCAGCGCTACCCCACAAAAAGGCGGTCGAGCACCGCGGCGACCACGCCGAAAATCACGATGCACGCGAAGACTGTCGTGAAAAAGCGGACAGTTTCTGCCGCGATGAGGCGAGGGTCGCGCCACTTGATCGCACTCGTCGCGAGGGCGACGACGAAGCTGACGAGGACGAGCCAGGCGATGTGAGTCAGCATGGGGGTGAAGCTCGCTTCCGGCCGTTCGCTCTCAGGGGCTTCGTCCCGTTCCCGGGCCCACCCCGGGAGCACCGCGGCGGGAGTAGTTCTGCGCGGGCGAACTCCCTTGCCCGCGGTCCTGCGCCGCTTGGCGCCAGGTGCGAGGATCGAACATGTGGAGAAGGAGCAGATAGTTGAGGAGCCCGCTCACGCTCGTGAACAGGATCCCGAGGTTGTAGTAGCGGGGCAGATTCGCGTCGATCGGATACTTGGTCTCGTTCGGCGTTCGGGGAGGGCCCCAGAGCTTCTGGGAGATCAGCGTGCTGAATCCATTCCCGAGCTGGCAGGGAAAGAAAATCGGGCTCGCCTGGCGGGAAACGGCGATCGGCCGGCCGCCCGGGACCGCCGGGCAGGCCAGCGCCTGACCCACCCAGAAGAGTCCGAGGAGGCACGCGCCGAGGATCGTGCCGCGGATCCGGTAGCCCAGGAGCCAGTGGCCTGCGCCGGGGATGAGCCAGGCAGCGGCGACCGTCAGCACGAGGTCCGGCGTGATGCGGAAAGCGGGGGGGGCTGTGGTCTTGGGAGGCATGGGGCGAATCTCGGCGCCGGCGCGCGCGGCGGCCAGGAGACCTTCACATGGTGAAGCTCTCGCCGAGGTAGTACTTCCTTGCGTGCTGATTGTTGAGGATCTCGTCGCGGTTGCCCTGCGCGATGATGCGGCCGACGAGGATGATGAACGAACGATCCGTCGTGTTGAGCGTTTCGCGCACGTTGTGGTCGGTCAAAAGGATGCCGATGCCGCGCTCGCGAAGGCGGAAAATGATCTGCTGGATGTCGCTCACGGCGATGGGGTCGACGCCGCTGAACGGCTCGTCGAGGAGGATGAGGCTGGGCTCGGTGATCAGCGCTCGGGCGATCTCGAGCCGCCGCTTCTCACCTCCCGAGAGCACAGCGGCCTTCGAATGGAGCAGGCGGCCGAGGCCGAACTCCTCGACCAGCTCGTCGCGCTTTCGCACGCGCTCGGCAGGCGTCAGGTGTGTCGTTTCGAGGATGGCGTTCAGGTTCTGCTCGACGGTGAGGCCGCGGAAAACGCTCGATTCCTGCGAGAGGTACCCCATGCCCAGCCGGGCACGCTTGTACATGGGGAGCTTCGTGATTTCCTTGCCGAAAAAACGGATCGTTCCCTCGTCCGCGGCGATCATGCCGATCGTCATCCGAAACGTCGTGGTCTTGCCGGCCCCGTTCTTCCCGAGGAGGCCGATGATCTCGCCCGTGCGTACGGTGAAGCTTACGTTGTCCACCACGGTCCTACCGCCGTAGCTCTTGACGAGCCCCTCGACCTCGAGCATGGGCCGGTCTTGCTGCGGCAGGGCGGCAGTCGCTGTGGCTGTCTGCCTCACGGGGGAAGGCGGAGCGCTCACGGCCCCGTCCGACGCT
>Ga0111539_10011969_pt1 | contig 10878 bp, 6 predicted proteins | sample RhiMethybrSRZTD1_FD_79667 | JGI IMG/M metagenome (GOLD analysis project Ga0111539, IMG submission 79667) | Populus rhizosphere microbial communities from Tennessee, USA - Rhizosphere MetaG P. TD hybrid SRZTD1 (version 2) (version 2) | ecosystem: Host-associated > Plants > Roots > Rhizosphere >... | reverse complement strand
TGGGCCGGCGCCGGCGCGCTTTTCGGGTGTGCGTTCCTGCTCAAGCCGCCGCTCGCGGGTGGCGCGATGGTTTGCGCGGCGTACCTCGCGCGCGCCGAGCAAGCGCGGCGGCCCGGGAAAGACTTGCGGGGGATCATGCTGCCGCTCGGGGTGCTCGTGGCGGGCGCCGCGCTGCCAATCATCGTTTGCGCGCTGTGGTTTCGGTTCCGGGGCGCGCTCCCCGATCTGCGCTGGACGATGTTCGAATTCACTCCCGGCTACACGCTCTTGAGCTGGGAGGGTCGGGGCGCTCCCCAGACTTTCTACTGGGCGCTCGAAGAGCTCTTTTTCAAATTTTCGGCGCTGAACGCCGCGGGATTCTTGGCCGCGCTGCTGATTCCGCCCATGCACGGCCGCGAGCGCGAAGGGCTGTTCTTGCTGCTCGGAATCATCAGCGTGGAGCTTGCCGGCGTGTGCATGCAGGGGAAATTCTTCCCCTACCACTACGGCGCGACGATCCCGCTCGTCGCTTTCATCGCGGGGCTCGGCCTGTACAAGCTGTGGCGCCGCTGCTTGATGGGCGGACTCGCGGGCGCCACCGTGTTCGTGCTGTTCGTGGTCGTCACCGCGATCATGCGCACCGCGGCGCGCGATCTGGATTCGTTCTGGGAGCGCAGCTCCGCGCGCATGAAGTATCTGGTCCGGGCGAGCCCCTACTACACGCGCGAAATTCTGGACCGCGAGCTCGCGGCGGTGGCCGACTACAACCTCGACGCCGATCGCCGGCTGGCGTCCGAAATGCGCCGCCGCACCGGCGAGGCGGCGACGGTGTTCGTCTGGGGATTCGAGCCGGTGGTGTACATCCTGGCCGATCGCCGCCCGGCGTCGCGCTTCATCTACAACGTGCCGCAGCGCGTGCAGTGGGCGCGCGATCGCGCGCGAAATACGCTGATGCAGGATCTGGCGCAGCGGCCGCCGCAGCTGATCGCCGTGCAGCGCAACGACGTGTTTCCCTCGGTCACCGGCGACGATCTCGACTCGCGGCGCGCGCTGGAAACCTTCCCCGAGCTCTCGGCGCTGATCCAGAACGACTACCAGCTCGTCGACTCGATCGAGGATTTCGAGCTGTACGAGCGGCGGGCCGCGAGCGTACCGCCGGGTTGACGCTTCAGCGCTGTCCGCGCTCGGCCGCGAGCCGGAGCTTCCACACCATCCCCACGGCTTCGAGAAAGATCCGCGAGCTCATCTTGCTCTCGCCGGCCTGCCGGTCGACGAACACGATCGGCACCTCGACCACCTTGAGGCCGGCGCGGAGCGCGCGGTAGGTGGTTTCGATCTGGAACGAGTAACCGTTCGAGCGCACGGAGCTGAGATCGATCGTGTCGAGCGCACGCCGTGAAAATGCCTTGTAGCCGGTGGTCAAGTCGCGCACGCCGACGCCGAGGATCATCCGCGAATACAGCGAGCCGCCCTTGCTCAGGACGTGACGACCGATGCCCCAACCTTCCACGCCGCCGCCCTCCACGTTGCGCGAGCCGACCACGACGTCCGCGCCTTCCTTGAAAGCGAGAAAGAAGCGCGGGAGGTAGTTTGGGTCGTGCGAGAGGTCGGCGTCCATCTCGAAAAAATAGTCGTACTCCTGGGTGCGCCCCCACTCGAACCCCTGAATGTAGGCGGTGCCGAGGCCGAGCTTCTTGCCGCGGTGCATGACGTGTACGCGCCGGTCCTCGCGGGCGATCTGGTCGGCCACCGCCCCGGTTCCGTCGGGTGACCCGTCATCGACGATCAAGAGGTTCGCCGAGAGCGCTACGCCGAGCACGGCACGCACGAAAAGCGGCAGATTGTGGCGCTCGTTGTAAGTCGGGGTGACGATCAGTGTGCGCTCGCCGAGCGGCGGCGGTCTGCTCGAACGGGGAGGCTTGGTCATGGAGCGGCCCACGGTATACCGCTGACTTCGGTCCGCGTCCCGTGCGAGAACAGGGCCCCCAGTGAACGGCTTCGCGATTTCCACGCTGCTGCGACTCTCGATCGCGATCGCCCTCTTGATCGCGCCGGCGCTCGCTTCGGCCCAGCCGAGCGAGAACTTGCTGGCGCAGGCCCGGCCCGCGCGCTCGAGCGGGGTGTGGCGTGCCGACGTATTGACCGACGGCAAAATCGGCGATCAGGGCAGCTCGTGGAAGGTCGAGCACAGCGCGGTATTTTTCGACACCGCTGCCTCGGTGGTTTTCGATCTCGGCGCCGAGCGTACGTTCGGCGCAGCGCTGCTCCAGGGCGACGCCAACGACAGTTACGAGCTGGCGGTGTCGAACGACGGCGAGCACTTCACATCGCTCTGGACGGCGGGTCCGGTGCCCGCCGCGGGTCTGCAGCTGCGCAGCGCCCGCGATCTCGGCGGCGCGGGACGCTACGTCAGGGTCCGTCCGACCAGCGGCGACGGCCACTTCGCGATCTCGGAGCTCATGCTGTTCGCCGCGGCGCCCGTGCAATTCCCGCCCGCGCTGCCCGAGCTGCGCGGCGTCTCGGCCGACCGCCGCCTGCGCGACAAGACGCTGCTTTTCGGGCTCGCGCTGCTGATTCCCGTGCTCGTGCTGCGCCGGGGATCGCGCACCGGCTGGATCGTCGCTTCGGCGCTCGTGGTGTTGCTCGGCGCCTGGCAGTTCGTCGCCGCGTGGATGGGCGCGGTCCCGGTCGAGTCCCGCGAAGTGGCGCTGGTGCGCGGCATGGTCGCGGGCGTGGCCGTGATCGCCGTGCTGCGCTCGTTCGCGCCTCCGATCCGTTTTCCTCCGCACGCGCCGGCGATCACGGGCGTGCTCGCGGTGTGCGGAGCGCTGGCATTCGCGGCCTTTTACAACCTCGGTCAGCCTCAATTCTACAGCGTGGCGAGCGGCCGCTGGACGTACGCACACCATCTCGATCTGCGGCAGTACTATCCGACGGCAAAATATTTCCGCGAGCTCGGCTACCGGCGTCTGTACGAGGCCGACATCGCCGCCTATCTCGAGGACAACTCGACCAGCATCGAGACCTTGAAGAATCTGCCGATGCGCGACCTGCGTTCGCTGAACGAGACCACGGTCGGCCAGAGCGTCCGCGAGATCGAGGCGGCGCGGGCGCGCTTCGACGAGCCGCGCTGGCAGGAGTACAAGCGCGACGCGCGCTGGTTTCGCGGCGCGATGGGGCAGAAGGACTACTGGGACTCGCTGCTCGACTTCGGCGGCAACGCCACGCCGGTCTGGATCGGCATCGCGCACGTGTTGTTCAGCCTGTTTGCTCCGGGCGAGCGCGCGTTCACGCTGACCGGCGCGCTGGATCTCGCGCTTCTGGCCGGGATGTTCGTGGCGATTTTCCGGAGCTTCGGCACGCGCGCGGGCCTGGTCTCGCTGGTCGTGTTCGGCGCCAACGATTTCGTGATGTACGGCACGAACTGGAGCGGCGCGACGCTGCGCCACGACTGGCTCGCGTACATCGGTTTCGGCGTTTGCGCGTTGCGGCGCGAGCGTTGGCTCTTGGGCGGCGCGCTGCTGGGCCTTTCGGCGATGATTCGCGCCTTCCCCGCGCTTTGCGTGGCCGGCGCGTGTTTGCCCGCGCTCTCCGCGCTGATCGTCCAGGCGTGGCGCGAGCGGCGGCAGCCCACCTGGCGCGAGCTCGTGGAACGGCAGCCGGCATTAATGCGGATCGTACTGGGCGCGGCGCTCAGCGTCGCGGTGACGTTTGCATTTTCGCTGGCAGTCGGGCCATTCGAAGCCTGGGGCGACTGGTGGCGAAAGGTTTCGCAGCTCGAAGCCGATCCGCACCCCGCGGTGGTGGGCCTCCGCAATCTGATCGCCGGCTGGGAACAACAGGGCCCGACGCTACGCGCGCGGGCGCCGCTCTACGCGGCGCTCATCGTGTTCTACGTCGGCATCGTGCTCGCCGCGTGCCGGCACCGGCGCCCCGAGCAAGCGGCGTTGATCGCGCTCACGCTGGTCCCGGTGATTCTCTATCCGGCGAACTACTACATTCACTTCGTGTTCCTGTTGCCCCTGATCGTGGCCCCGCCACCGAGCGGCGTGCCCGACGAGCCCGGTGCCGAGCTCACGCGCACCGGTGTCTGGGCGACGCTGCTCGCGCTTTGCGCCGCCCAGTACTTCACCGTGCTCGTCTCTGATCTCGCGCTGCATTTCTATCTCGCGAGCGCGCTCCTGTTCGCCGCCCTGACGACGATGCTCGTACTCTTGGTCCGCAACGATCTGGTCGCATCCAATTAGTGGTCGTTGACGTTGACGGCGACGGCGACGCTGGTCCGATGCTCTGATTTTTGGGGGTGAGCCATGATCGTCAAAACCGTCGGCGGGACGTCGTCGTGAGGCGCTGGTCGGGGACGGCCCGCGCGTGAGGCGACGCGGTGGGACGCGAAGAGGTTCGACCCCAAAATCCCTTCCGATCTTCCGCCTTCCTGTAAGTTCGATTCCGACCTGTGACGTGTTCAGAGATTCACAGGAAGGACGGAAGGTCAGAAGAGTTTGATTTTGTCCAAGCCAACACTGAGGTCGCAACGGCGAGCGGCATGTCTCGACGTGGGACGGCCTGCGCGCGCGAGTGCCGAGGCTCAAGGAGAGAAGCGGTCGCCGGACAGGCCTGCTGGCGCGCTGCCCGCGCCGCGGCCGGATGTGCCATGAGTGAGCGTGCTGTCACTGGCAATCACGGATGCGCCTTCGATGGGCACCACCGCGTACGAAGGGCCTCCGGCGCCGTCGCTACCGCGGCCGCCTGCCGCGCCATTGCCGCCCGTGCTGCCCGCTTCTCCTCCGGCGAGCATCGCAATCGCTTGGGTACAGCCGTAATCGCAGCTCGAGCCGCCCTTGACGCAGTCGACCGCGCAGGAAGCGGCTTGTCCCTTGGTGCCAACCCGGCCGGCTGCTCCCGCGCCGCCGGCCGCGCCTGCCGATCCGGCGCCGCCGTTGCCGGCGCCGATCGCGCTGGAGGTGACGCTCACGATCACGCCGCTTCCCGAGGCATAGATTCCGATCGACGCCCCACCGCCGCGGCCTGCTGCGCCACCGTTTCCGCCGTCACCGCCACAGCCGCACGCGCCCGGCGCCGCCTGTTTCGTGCCGCGCGTTCCGGTCGCCGCGCAGCTGCTCGACGCGGCGTCACAGCGACATCCTTCTTGCAGGTAACACGACGCCGACTGGCCGGCGATTCCGGGATGGCCGTTCTTGCCCGCTCCGCCGGGCTTTCCTTGATGTCCGTCGCCCGCGACGTAGCCGCTTGCGCTGAATGTGCCGGCCGATGCGGGGCTCCCGTCCGTGCCGGTGACGCCGTGCGCACCGTCGCCGCATTGGGCCGGCAGATCGGTGCAGTTCGCCTTCGGGCCCGCTGAGCCCGCGGTCGCCGGACCGCCGTCGCCCGCGTCGCCCGCCTCGATCGCGACGTCTTCCAGTGAAAAAAGCGTGTTCGCTCCGCTGACGTGGACGCCGTACAGGCTTTCGCCCGCCGAGTCGGCGGCGGTTTTTCCCAGAGCCTTGGTCGCCACCGAGAGCGAGCGCAATCCGCTGCGCTCGGCGATCTGATCGACTTGCACGCCGATCGCCGTCGGCGAAACGATCCACGTCTTTTTGCGGGCTTCGCTCGAGCAGTCACGTGTCCACCCCGCGCTTGCATGCGACCAGCCGCCTTCGATGAAGATCCCGGCGTGGCGCGCGAAGAAGCGCACCGATTCCGCGTACGTCCCCTGAGCCAGGTAGACCGTCGATTCTCCCTTGGTCGCTGCGATCTCGAGGCCGCGCGCGATGGTTGCGACCGGCGCATCGATCGAGCCGTCGCCCGTCGCATCCGAACCGCCGGGCGATACGAACACTCCCGCACCGGGAATCGCTTCCGGGTTGCATCCGGTGCCGGCGTCGCTGCCACCGCTGCCGGCGGCTCCGGAGCCGGTGCTCCCCCCGGCGCCGCCTGATCCCGCGCTGCCGTCGCGCCCGCTGCCGGCGGCACCGCCAGCGCTGCCCCCGCGCCCGCCGCGCCCGCCGCGCCCGCCGCCGCCGATCGCTGCGTATCCTCCGCTGCCTGTGCCGGCCGCGGAAAGCGAGTCGGAGCTCGAGCTCGAGCACGCGTCTACTGCGCAACACAGGAGCGCGCACACCATGCCCCAGCGCGGCGGTCCCATCGGCCCGGTGAGGATAGTCGTGTCGACCCCCCGCTGCCAATCAGGAGTTCCTCATCGACGCGAGCGTCGTCCACGAGAGAACGTGAGTTGAGGAACTACTGCGAGCGAAGCGAGCCCGCGATGAGCGCAGCGAATCGCGTTGGGGGACCGGGGGCTTGCCCCCGGCGGAGGATTGGCACGCCTTCGGCGCGCACCTCCGTAGCGCCAGCTTCGCTGGCGCAGACTCCGTCGGTTTCGCAGGGGGTGGGCGGGCGGGACATTAATCGAAGCGGGCGTCCCGCAATCGAACGCGAAGCAGGCGCGCAATCCCCTTCACCGCCTCGCGGGCCGCTCGGCTCACCCCCACCATGTTCACGAACCCGTGCAGCATGCCGTCTTCTCGCTTCAAGAACGCGGGTGTGCCCGCCGTCTGTAGCGCGGCGGCGTAGGCTTCGCCCTCGTCGCGCAACGGATCGAAACCGGCGGTCACGATGATGGCTGGACACAATCCCGAAAGATCGGGAGCGACCAGCGGCGAGATCCTGGGATCGGCCATCACTTCCGGGCGCGTGTCCGCGTAGAGCTCGTCGTACCAGCGCATGTCCGCGCGGCTGAGCAGGTAGCCGTCGAACAGCGTGTGCGAGGGCCAGCTTCGAGTGCGATCGAGCGGCGGGTAGATCAAAAGCTGCAGGGACGGAGCCTGTCCGCCGTCGCGGGCCGAAAGTTGCGAAACCACTGCGGACAGGGCTCCGCCTGCGCTATCGCCGCCGACCGCGACGCGGCTCGGGTCCGCGCCGAGCTTCTCGGCATTGGCGAAGGCCCAGCGCAGCGCAGCGCGGGCGTCGTCGACCGCGGCGGGAAACGGGTGCTCGGGCGCGAGCCGGTAGTCGACCGCGAGCACGTGCACGCAGGCGCCGTCGCACAGAAAGCGACACACGGCGTCGTGCGTGTCCAGGTCGCCGGTGACGAAGCCGCCGCCGTGGAAATACACGAGCAGCGCGTGCGGGCCGCCCAGCTCGCGCGGCGCGTAGTGGCGCGCGCCGATCGGTCCGTCGCCGCCGCTGATCGTGAGATCGTTGACGTCGACCGGGGGCAAGCGCGAGGGCGTGTGCCGCAGCACGTCGCGCCGCAGCCTGCGGCGAGCTTGTTGCGGCGTGCTGGCCCGCAGCTGCGCCGTTCCAACGGATTCGCGCGTGGCCCAGAGCAGCTGCATTTCGGGATGCATCGTCTGCCCCGCCACACGGATCGGAGGTCGGCGCGACAGCAAGACTTGAGTGCCGTGGGGCAAGCTGAACAAAACCTTCGCGACCGATCGCTCGATCCGCCCACGCATCGAAAGCGCCAACATGACTTCCCTAATAATCGCGAACGCGTTGCGAACGGTTTCGCAATCCGCCGCGCGAACCAGATTGTCGCGCCCAGTTAGCCGATTGGCATACAGGGTTAGCCTGCTCGTTCAACTCGATCGTCGCGCGGCGCGTTCGGTTAACACCGCTGGCGCGTTCGGGAAGCAGACACGGCTGACCCGCTGAGCGCACCACTCGGATCGCGGCTTATGCGCGGAAATCGCGGGAAAACCGAGGAAAGTCGCGGGTTATGGTAACACTCGGTGAGCAACAGATCGTGAAGCTCATCATTCAGATCCCCTGTCTCAACGAACGCGAGCAACTGCCGACGACGTTCGCCGAGCTGCCCCGGAAGATCACCGGCATCGATACGATCGAAGTGCTGATCGTCGACGACGGCAGCAGCGACGGTACCAGCGAGTGCGCCGAGCATCTCGGTGTGCATCACATCGTGCGTTTTCCGCGCCAGCGCGGGCTCGCGGCAGCGTATGCCGCGGGCATCGACGCCGCGCTGCGGCTCGGCGCCGACATCATCGTCAACACCGACGCCGACAACCAGTATCGGGCGGACGACATTGCGCTGCTGGTCGCGCCGATCGTCAAAGGGGACGCGGACATCGTCGTCGGCGATCGCCAAACCGATCGGATCGGGCACTTTTCGCCGGTCAAGCGCGTTTTGCAACGCTGGGGCTCGGGCGTGGTGCGGCGTGCGTCGGGAACCGAGGTTCGCGATTCGACCAGCGGCTTTCGCGCGATCAATCGCAAGGCGGCGAGCCGGCTCTTCGTCCACAACCGTTTCACGTACACGCTCGAGACCTTGATCCAGGCCGGACACACTGCGCTCGTGATCCAGGACGTGCAGGTGAGGACCAACCCGAAGACCCGGGAGTCGCGGCTGTTTCGCTCCATCCCGCACTACCTGCGCCGCAGTGTCCCGGTGATCCTGCGCTCGTACGCGATGTACAGCCCGGTGCGGATCTTCGCGTTCCTGTCCAGCGCCTTGTTTCTGGTCGGTCTGACTCTGATCGGGCGCTTCCTGTATTCCTACGTTCAGAACCCCAGCGAGTCGCGGCACGTGCAGTCGGTGGTCGCCGGCGTAGGAGCCTTGATCCTGGCTTTTTTGGTGGCGCTGGTGGCGATGCTGAGCGATCTCCTCGCGGCCAATCGCCGCTTGCTCGAGGACATCATGTCGCGCGTCCGCCGCATCGACGCCGAGCTCGGCCAGCGCGGCGCACCGAGCCGCACGCTCGACGGCGTTTACAGCACCGGGGCGCCGTCGTGGCACGGCGAAGTGTCCGAACCGCGGCTCGGGACTAGGGACGATCCGGCGCGCGCCGCGCGAGCGAGCTCCGAGCCAAAAACGGCAGGCCGATCAGCGCGATGATCCAGACGGCGCACAACGAGTAGCCCACGGTCGCGAACAGGAGCTCCGCCTCGCCGATCGGCGTCGTGTAGCCGCGGTTCACCAGCAACAGGAATGCTCCGTCTCGCGTACCCATGCCGCCGAGCGTCACCGGGATCAGGCTGGCGAGCGTCGCCACCATGAACGGCCCCACCAGTCGCCAGAACTCGACCGAGACGCCTACCGCCGCGAGCAGTGCGTGGATCACACCCACGGTCAGAAAGCGCAAGAGCAGCGACGTCCCGGAGATGACCAGAACCTTGCCTGGCCTTGCCGCGAGCGCGCCTAACGCCTGGTAGAGCCGTTCGATCTGGTCCGCGCGTGAACGCAAGAAGGAGAAGCCGAGCAGCCGCTCGCGGCCGCGCAGGACGAGAATCACGGCCAGCCATTCGGCGCCGATCAGCGCGGCGAACACCGCGCTCTCCGTCGCGAGGCGGTAACGGAGCGCCGCGATCAGCGCCACCAACAAGAGCGCGTGAATGTCGATCGCCTTTTCGGCGAGCACGCTGCCCGCGCCCGCCACCAACGGAACCTGATCGCGCACCATCAGCGGCCGCGCGAAATCCCCGGCCCGCGACGGGGTGATCACGCTGATCGGCCAGATCGCGAGCACCGTCGTGAGCGCGCGGCCGAAGGCCAGCCGATGTCCCATCGCCGCCAGCACCTGCACCCAGCGCAGCGCGGTCAGCAGCACGCACACGAACGCCAAACCCAGGGCCAGCGCCACGAGCTCGATCCGCGCCCGCGCCACGGTTGAAAGGAACACGTCCGCGCCGGCGAACTTCTGGAGCAGCACGCCCAGCAACAAGAGCGTGAAGGCCAGCGTCAGGATCAGCCGGCCCCAGCGGCGCCGTGCTGGCTCGGCGTCGTCGTCCGCGGCCATCAGGGTCCGGGCCGCTCGATCGACACGGCTTCGAGACAGACGCGCGACATCATGCTCGATTGATTCTGGAGCGTGAAGATCGCGTAGCGCGGGCGGCCCGGCACGATGCTGCGAAATCCCCGATCGAGCCCGAGCGGCGTCGCGTCCCCGCCGTTGCTGAAGGTGAGCGTACCGTTGACGCCCGCGCCACGGCCCGTGTTCTGCAGGCGTCCCTTGATCAGCGCCGATTTACGCGGGACCCGGTAGGAGATCACCGTTTTCCCGAGCGGCGGCACTCCGACCAGAAGGCACGAGGGCACCTTTTCGGTTCGCACGGCGCCCGCGGCGAGCAACGGTCGCAGCTGGTATTCGCTGCAACCCCAGCCGGCGTCGCGGCCGTACTCCTCGACGCAGAAGAGCTCGGGCGTATTTTCGATCGAGTCGGGCGCTCGCAGGTGGAAGACTTCGCTGATCGACGAGCCAGCCGGCTCGCTCGCGAGCCACTCCTCGTTTTCCGCGTTTTTGCCGCGCCGCCACACCCAGAACAGCACCGCGAGGCCGAACACGAGGCAAGCCGCGCCGAGCGCCCGGTACAGCCGGCGCAGCGTCGGCTCCGACGGCGACTCGAACAGCGGCCGGGGTTTCAACAGCACGCCGGCGAGACACAGGAGGAAGCTGAACGCGCCGATCCAGCCTGCCGCGGTTTCGCGCTTCAGGTCGTGATAGTCGATGACGAGCTCGCCGTCGCCGACGCCCTGGATCGAGACCAGCTGCACGCCTTGTACGTAGTTGACGCCGAGCGGAACCTGCCGATCGCCCTGGTGAGCCTGCCACTTGGAATACGGCGACATCGCCAGCGTGAGCCGCGTCTCCGGCCGCATGCCGCTCAGCCGCAGCACCCGCTTCTGATCTTGCCAGGTGATCACCTCCGCACGGCCCGGGCCCTCGACTTGCACCGGCGAGGGCGGCGGCTCGGTGAAGCGGTACACGGTGTGCACCCCGTGCTGGGCGATCGGTTCGAGCAGCGGGTCGGAGACGGGCCAGCGCGTGATCAAGACCGAGGCGCCCAGCCGGTGCATCACTTCGCGCTGCTCGGTGCGCGCGAGCGCGGCGAAGTTTTGCGCCGGCACGAACAGGTTCGGCAACAAGCCGTAACCGGCATCGA
>Ga0111539_10011968_pt1 | contig 10878 bp, 10 predicted proteins | sample RhiMethybrSRZTD1_FD_79667 | JGI IMG/M metagenome (GOLD analysis project Ga0111539, IMG submission 79667) | Populus rhizosphere microbial communities from Tennessee, USA - Rhizosphere MetaG P. TD hybrid SRZTD1 (version 2) (version 2) | ecosystem: Host-associated > Plants > Roots > Rhizosphere >... | reverse complement strand
GTTATTCTTCCATTAAGATGGTTTCCTCTATTAAGTTTTCTCTAGTATTGAGGTGTAATTAGCAATTTTATATTATTAAACAGGCTCTTTTTAGTCTTATCTCGCTATAATTAATTAGGATTTACTAGGAGTGTTAAATGTTTAATAGATATTGGATAAAACAAATAAGATACTTATCATTGATCTTTCTAGACTCGAGTTTAGAAATAAATTATTCTAAATTAAGAAAAATAACGATTAAGTATTAGTTATGGAACAAATAGGTATATGACGATTCCATCCTCGAAGAGTCTTGACACATCTTACACAAAAGATTCTCATATTAATACATTAATCAATAAAGTTTTGAATGATCACAAAATATCTTATAACGAAGCTTCCTATTTATTATCTACAGATGATATCTCGGCGTTAGCAAAAGGTGCCAATACCATAACAAGGAGATTTAATGGTGAAGAGGTAGATATGGAATCATTAGTAAATGCAAAATCAGGTACTTGCCCTGAAGACTGTTCATTTTGTGCACAATCATCTTTTTATAATACTGGAATATCCAAGTATCCACTCCTTCCTACCGAAAAATTAATAGAGCATGCAAGAAATGCAAAAAATGGAGGCTCCACAAGTTTTTGCTTAGTTTGCGCTTACAGATCTCCTCCTGAGAAAGATTTTGAACAAATTTGTGATGCCATTTTAAAAATTAAAAAAAGTATAGATATTGATGTGAATGTATCATTAGGTTTTATGACGTTAGAACGCGCCAAGAAGTTAAAAAGTTTAGGAGTAAAAAGGTATAATCATAATCTAGAAACAGCAAAAAGTTTTTTTTCCCAAATCTGTACAACCCATGACTATGAGGACAGAATACATACAGGAAAAATTGTTAAAGAGGCAGGACTTGAACTTTGTTGCGGAGGAATAATAGGAATGGGCGAAAGTGCCGAACAAAGACTAGAGTTAGCTTTCTCACTTGCAGATCTGAATCCTGATGAAGTTCCTATAAATATATTAATTTCGAGAGAAGGAACACCACTTATGTATAACAATCCTTTAAGCAACGAAGACATTATTAAAACAATAGCAGTATGGAGGTTTATTATGCCAAAGAGCATTTTAAAAATAGCAGGAGGGAGAGAAAAATATTTCAAAGACAAAGGACGATATGCACTTCAAGCTGGAGCAAATGGAATTATAAGTGGTGGATACCTGACCACAGGAGGAAATACACACAATAAAGATCTAGAAATGATAAAGGAAATTGGCCTCAAAGTATGATTATATTAATGAGCAATTAGAGGAATACAGAGAAAAAAATATTTATAGGAAACTTCTGACATCACAAATAAAAGATAATACATTTTATCTAGGAAATAAAAAAGTTATTAATTTATGCTCTAACGATTATTTAGGCTTATCTAGAAATAATTCAGTGTTATCTAAAATACGACATTCTCTTGTACAAGTCTCTCCTTGCAGTTCACGACTAGTATCAGGAAACAACATTAATATCACAAAATTAGAAAGAATATTAGCGTCCCATCGCAGTGCAGAAAATGCCCTAGTTTATCCTACAGGGTATATGGCAAATCTTGGTGTAATTACTGCAATATCTAGTTCTAACCATACAATATTCAGCGATAGCTTAAATCATTCTAGTATTATAGATGCTTGCCGCTTATCCAAATCAAATACTATTAAGGTTTTTCAACATAATGATCCTGACCATTTAGAGAGATTATTAAAAAAATCAACTGCCAAAAAGATCATTATCACGGAAGGGATTTTTAGTATGGATGGAGACCTGGCCCAACTCGACTTGTTATCAGAATTGGCACAGAAACATGATTCAATTTTAATATTAGATGATTCACATTCTGATTTTGTATTTGGGAATGTTGGTAATTATGGTGGAACTCCAGAGCATTTTGGAGTTGAACATGATATTGATATTCATATTAGTAGTTTAAGTAAGGGTTTAGGATGTTTTGGAGGCTATGTAGCCTCATCTAAGCTCATTACAGATTTATTAATTAATAAATCTCGGCAATTTATATATACATCTGCAATTCCAGAACATTTATGTTTAGCTGCAATGACTGCGGTTTTATTTTTAAAAAAAAATCAAAATATTCAGAAAAAATTTTTTAGAAAAACAAAGTGGTTTATAGAACAATTAAATCAACTAGGATTCAATATAGGTACAACATCAAGTCACATTATTCCGATAATGATAGGTGATGAGAAAGTCACTTCCAATTTCTCAAAGGAATTATTCCAAAAAGGTGTTTTTATTCAAGCAATTAGATATCCGACTGTATCTTTTGGGAAAGCTCGTTTAAGAATTTCGCTTAACATGTCTATCAAACAATCACAATTAAATTACGTTGTTAATTGTCTAGACAAATTAGGAAGAAAACATAAATTAATCTAATATATTACTATAAAATACCATTATAATGACTTTTTCATTTGTCTATTAAATGTACATTTAATTAAATAAAGTAACTATAACATGGATACAAAAATAGAAATTAGAAGTTGTTGAAATATTCTAAAAATAACTTTATATTATTAATTATAATAACCTTGATTTCAGAGATCTTTACAAGCAAATAAGAAAAAAGAAAGAAAGAAATAAAAAGACAAATCTTGATAATCCACTCATGAAAATAGTAGATGTAAGTATTAAGGTATCGGACGAAGCTTATGATGAACTTCTATCCTACTTAAAGTCGCTTCCTGTCAATATGATGTTATTTGGGTTAAGATTTGCTCATAAAAGGTATGTTGCAGAAAGTGGAGGCTATTTATTTCCTGGTAGAAAAAGCATAATAAAAAAAGAAACTGATATGTTAAGTAAAGAACAAGCTCAATGGAGATTAGAAAACTGGAAAAAAATGATTGCTAATTACCGAGAGAAAGGCTATAGTTATCCCACAATATCAAGAATAAAAAAGAAAATAGAAAAGATTATTATTACTTAGAGAAACTATTTTTCCTTTCTTAATATATTGAGGCTTCTGAACTTTCTTGATCGACTTCTGATGAGGAAGGTAAATCAGGAAATTTGTCTTTCATGCTTTGTTCTACTACCATACTCGCTTCTTCTAAAATCTTCATAGAGTCTTCAGAGATCATACCTGTTCCAGATATTTCTGTATTGGGAATTTGTGAAGAATCATTCATTATACTTGACAATAGATCGGATATCTGGCCAAAGGATTGGTCAGCTTCTGGCATCATAGATGATAAACCTCCTTGAATGCCTTTTATGACAGACATTGCAGGACTCAATGTAACTACTACATCTCCTAATTCAGTAATAGTATTTAGCCTCAATTGAATTTGCTCCATTGCGAGTTTTGCGGAACTCACCATTTTATTCATTTTTCTGATTTGAGAAAGTTCATTGGATAATACTTTTGCATATTGGCTATCATGATTTTGCATGGCATAAACAATCCTCTTAAAAATTAAATGATCTTTTTCATGCATTTTATTTGAAATTCCATCTAATTTAGAAATTTGAAGTTGTAATTTTTTTTGAGCATCTTCAATTTTGGGTTTTAAAGGAACAGGAGATTTTATATTATCCATAAACTTATTCTCAAGAAGTTTATTTGCTACACTTTCGTTAGTTGTAGGTTTTATCCACCTTTTGTTAAACGACATCTGCTATCTATTCACCAAAAACCTATGAAACAAATTTGTTTATAAATAAGATTGTAACTGTATCTATCTTAATTAGAGATACATTCTACAAGCAAATATATACTCGAGAAATGGGATAGTGTTTGCGAAGTTCATTAAGATTATATTCATATCCTTTAAAATTTATAATTGAGAGAGTGATCTTACACGTTTATGATATATTATAATATTAAGAATATCATACAAGACGGTTAAATATCCCCTATAATTTAATTATTTTTACTTACCGTTGCTAACATTTAAGCGTTAAATTTTTAGAAATTTCCAAGGAAAGATCGTATATTGTAGATACTCCACAAAAGCTATTTCATTTTTAAGTTCCTAATTATATATCCTTAATTTTTATTCTGTATGAATAATAGGATTGACCGGATAGGCTCCACATAATCGACAAAATTGCCCAGTCCACCTAAAATTACCATTACAATCAGGACATATTCTTTGTTCTCTTAATCCTATTTGTGATTTTGGTGGGGGATAGTATTTTCTATACGTTTTATAATAAAATAAATGTTCCTTATTGCGAATATTAACATTTTCCATCTCTTTAATACTTTGAATTTGACCTAAAAATTCTTTATTAGCAAGGAATTGATTTTCGAAATAGTTTATTATTTTTGAAAATCCTGAGCCTTCTTCTTGAGCTTCCTTCTCTCTCCAAGCTGTATTTTCTAAATGTTGCCATTTTTCAAAACATTTTCTCAATATAAACTTGCCCCATACTTTATTCTTACGCTGGCCTATTTTCAACGATATATCAATAGATTTGGCAAATTTGATAAATGTTTCATCAAGATATGGTGAAGTTATCTTAACATTGAAAAAGTTACCTATTGTTATTGAGGGAAAATGCATTATATCCACTAATCTTTTAACTTCTTCTTCCAATTTTTTCATATCATTAAAATACCTTTTTAGATAATTATATCCAGCAAATAACTCATCTCCGCCATCTCCTGTCAGTAAGTTTACAACACCCAATTCTTTAGCTTTTTGCACTGCAGCAAAAATTACACTAGCGTTACGAATAAAGATGGGATCAAATGTTCGAAATAATTCGATTATTTTCTCTTCAATTTTTAGTAATTCATCAGTTGTTATTTTTATTGTGATATGCTTTGCCCCAAATTGATTAGCAATTAATTGGGCATATTCCGAATCTGATGCATTGGAACCGTCCAGTGTAACCGTGAATGTATATTCAGGTTTTTGAAAACTAGCAATGATGCTACTATCCAAGCCCCCTGATAGTAAAAGGCCACTAGCTTTCTCTTTTGTGATGATCTCTTTCAACATAAAATAAAGTTTATTACAGTATGAAGCTTCATAAGATGATAGATCTTCTCTCAATTTACAATATAAAGGTCAAAGTAAGATAAATGTTATAATGGTCTTAATAGATTAAGAATTCACAATTTGATGCACTTTAAGAAAATATTCCTACATAGTTAAGTTTTATCGCCGCAAATAAATGATGAAATAGAAAAATTTTTTTTTAATCATTTTGACTGCCAAATGTTGATATTTTACTTGGAAAGAAATGAATTATGTGTTCAAATTCATGTTTTATTGTACACAAGGTAATTGCTGTAGGAGGGAAAAAATTTTTACAAAAGATTTTTAAATGCTTCCTATAGGGTATGATCTTATGGAAGAAAAAAAGATAAAAGTAAATAATAGAGAATACAGTATTACTTTAAATGATCAAACTCAACTAAACGCAATGAAACTTAAACGGTTATATCAGCAAAGCTATAATGATATGGACAGTTTCGACGAGGTTAGTACTGAAATATCTACAACCATCAATAACCTTTTAAAAAGGTCTATCTCTCCGGAGATTCGTGAAGAGGATATGGATGGCGCGATTCAACAGATACTTAGAATGTATGAAAAAAAAGGAAAGAAATAGACTAAATCTAATAGTTAGAATCTATAGAAAATTATAAGTTGTTTTCATGATAGTTTTGTTATGCTTCCTAATTGGTGACATTTTAAACGAATATAAAAAAGTACTTGAAAGATTAGGTAAAGATAAACACCAATAATATAAATAAGATATTATTCATGATTCATTCGAATGAATCATGCCCTAAAAAAATGTATAAATCCTTCATGTGGCTTGACCTATGGAATACACAATAATGATTATTTATGTTCTTGTGGCTCCTTTCTGGATATTCTGTATTCAGAAAGACCTGAAAAAGAATTAATAGAGATATTTTACCAAAGAAGAAATCCTAATGGAAATATTTATAATGAAAGCGGTGTCTGGAGATTTAGAGAATTATTAAATTTTCCTGAAATAGACACTGATAATATCAATGAATGTTCAAAAGTTCTCGTTTCTCTCGATGGCGCAGAAGGCAGGTTATCTAAACCATATAATATGTCAAAAGTTGCAGATTTTGTAAATCTTCCTCATGAAAATCTTTTTCTGCAACCAGAAGGATACAATCCCAGTGGATCTTTCAAAGATAATGGTATGTCATCTGCAGTAACTCATGCAAAAATGCAAAAGATTAAGACACTAGTTTGCGCATCCACAGGGAACACATCTGCATCAGCAGCCATGTATGCTTCCAATGAAAATATGGGCTGTGATGTTTTTATTCCAAAAGGAGAAATTGCTCCGGGTAAATTAGGACAGGCCTTTCAATTTGGTGCTCAAGTTATTGAAGTAGATGGAAATTTTGATGATGCACTACAGTCATCTTTAGAATATTCAAAAACCTCAAATGGATATACAGTTAACTCTATTAATCCATTTCGAATAGAAGGCCAGAAAACTATTATTTACAGAGCCTTAGAAACTTTAGAATGGAATCCTCCTGATTGGATCGTCTATCCAGGTGGTGCATTGGGAAATATATCCAGTTGTGGGAAAGCATTGATAGAACTATATCAATGGGGATGGATCCAAAAAATTCCTAGAATTGCAGTTGTAAATGCAGAAGGAGCAAATACATTATATGAGCTTGTTAATGGAAAGTTTGAAAATACAAAGCTCCACTGGAATGAGGGTAAACCAGATATGAATAAAATTCAACGATATTATGAATATAAAAAGAAAAAAAATATTCTTCCTAAAACGAGGGCTACTGCAATTCAAATTGGTAAGCCTTCAAACATTGTTAAAGGCTTAAGAGCTCTATGGTTTACTAATGGATTAGTAATCCAGGTGAATGACGTTGAAATGATGGATGGAATGTCCATAGTAGGACTCAATGGATTTGACTGTGAACTTGCCTCTGGAGCAGTTCCTGCTGGAATAAAAAAATTACGAAAACAAGATATTATGAAAAAAGATGATATTATTGTTGGAATTTTGACTGGAAGACAAAAAGATCCATCAATATCCATGGAATATCATATGAATACTAAAAATCGATTTTCCAATCCTCCGAAAAATATTTATCAATAATTTCTTATTAGTTTGAGAAGAAACAATAAGTTAATAAAGTTTATTTTTTAAATTTTCTTTTTTTTAGAAATGCTTACTCTCTTCTTATGATATGTATTTTTTAAAACAGAGATCATAGCGTCTGCTTTCCTTTCAGTTTCGTTCCATTCGTTCATTGGAATAGAATCCATTACTATTCCAGCACCGGCTTGTATGTACCCCTGCTTCCCATGTATGAAAATTGATCTTATTGTTATAGCAAAATCACAGCATCCATTGAAAGAAAAATAACCTAGGGCACCAGCATAAGCTTCTCTTCTCTCTTTTTCCAGTTCGTTTATTATTTCCATTGCCCTAACTTTGGGTGCTCCCGAAACCGTACCAGCCGGAAATAAGGCTTTTAAAGCATCATAAACATCCACCTTATCTGATAAGTGTCCTACAACATGTGAAACTATATGTTGAACATGGCTAAAACGTTTAATCTTCATCAACGATTTGACTTTTACCGTACCATAATCAGAAACACGACCTATATCATTCCTTGCAAGGTCGACTAACATTGTATGTTCAGCTAATTCTTTTTCATCTTTTAATAAATCCTCTCCAAGCTTAGTGGTTTCTTCTTCATTTTTTCCTATGGGTCTCGTTCCAGCAATAGGAAAGGTCTCAATTACTTTTCCGGTGACTCGAAGAAGCATTTCTGGACTAGATCCTATTATATAACGTTTGCCAATTTTAAAGAGATACATATATGGAGATGGATTTAATTCGCGTAATGATGAATAAACATGAAGGGGGTTTCCCTCAATATTGAATTTAAAGTTCTTTGATAGAACTACTTGAAAAATATCTCCATCATAAATAAAACGTTGAGCCTTTTTTACCAGTTTTATGAATTGTGATTTAGTAAGGTTTCTTTTCGGAACAGTACACCGAATATTGTTCAAATAAAATTTTTGCTCACTACTAATATTCTTATTCTTGCGATCTATATTAGTCGTAAAGGTATGACTCTCCGTGTTTAATATTTTATAAATATCTTCTATTTGGGATTCAGTTCCGCGGTAAAAATAATATGGTTGGTTTTCTTGATGGTCATATATGATTCCATCTGTGAAAATTCCAAACTCAAGCAATGGAAAATTAAGTATCTTTTTCTTTGGAGCAGGTAATCTTTCCCAAAATTTTATCGCTTCGTAACTGATGTAACCAACTGCTCCACCAATATATCGATAATCAATATTAGGTGGAGATATTTTTGGAAGGATAGAGCGTAATTGGGATAATGGTTCACTCACCTTGAGATTTTTTACTATTTGCTTATTTCTATTAAAAATAACAAAATTTTTTGAATTACATTGTACTGTGAAATTGGGATTAAATCCGATAATAGAGATTTCCGCCAATTCTTTGGGTCCAGATAGAGATTCAAAGATAAAAGTAGAATCAAAAAAATGAAAAATGGCAGAATAAATTTCGAATGGATTTTTATTGGTACTCAGTTTTTTGAAATGTAAAGTATTTAATTTCTTTAGTTGTGAAAGAGAAATTGAATTATTCACTTATAAAATGGCCTCTACCAATTCATTCAATTTTAAAAATTTAAGTTTATGTAATTAAAGTTCCGATATGATACTTTATTTTTTTTCGAGGAAGAGTAGCTCTATATATATATAAAATTAAAGAGTTCAATATATTCCTAAAAAAAGTTTTTGCTTAAGTGTTCATCAAAATTATCTAGGTAAATCCCTTCATTTCTGCTAGATACTCATTTTGACTCTACTATTATTATATTAGGTTATTAATATGATAACTTTTCGATATTTAAGGCTAGACTACAAAATTGACTTTTATAGGCCTACAAAAATCAAATAAAATCTCTACGAGTGTTGGATTTATTCTTATTCTAGAGCTAAAATAGATTTAAGAAAATATTAAAAGATGAAATAATCCAATAACATATGTTTTTCTCTTTTTCTACTTCAATCAACCCGAAAGCCGTATTTTTTTAAATTCGAAGAATATCGTTTTGTTCATTTACGATAAACAAAGTGATTTTGTATAGAGCTAAAACAAACAATATTGCCAGTTAAATTGAATTTCCTTGAAATTGTACCAATTCAGAAATTTAATCTGATGTAATTTCCAAAATCTCCTTTTCATTAAGATTGTCATAATCTTCATTAGTAATTAATGGTATTTTCCATTTATAACATAAATATCGATTTTTGCTTGGAGATTGCGACTTCAACTTATCAATGAACATGTTACAGGATGATTCATCTTCAAATACTATATTTTTTAACTGGCTAACCATTCCCTCTATTTGGACAGTTACCAAATAAACTTTTTTCATTTTATTTCTTTAGACTTAAGTTAATTGAGGAGCATAACATACCATTTTTAACTCAATTTTCTTTCCAAAAAGAAGGTAAAAGATTTCTCGGCTCTTGCCTCCTCTTATTGTGTTCTTTCCATTATATTTGGGAAAAGGTAGTACAATTTTTGCATCATTGGATTCATCCCTATAATTTTCTATTTGGATTAATTCGAACCAAAAATGGTCTTGGACTAATTTGCAATAATAAGTAAGCTGTTGACCAATAGGAATATTATAATTAACTTTAATGTTGAGATCTATTTTTTTAGAAAAAAATTTTACCAAGGAAGATCTAACAGAAGGAAAAATATTCATTTTTATCTATATTTCATTGTTTCTTTAAATATATATTGTACCCTATAAAAACAATTTATATTTTAATAGTCACCTTTAATCATTTTTTCTTATCGAGTTTTAGAATTGAATAAAAGTTTCTCGAGTAAATCCCAGGAATTTTTAGTTAAAGCTCTAAAGATGTTTACATCGGACTATTGTCTGAGTAATTAACGTTAATTCGAAGTTGCTAACTTTTTATGAATATTATTTTTCCCTTATTGAATTAGAGCTAGATTTAATAAGATATAATGTAATAAAACAATCATATTTGTCAAAAACACCTCTTCTAAACAAAAATAAATTAATGGAAATAGTATAAAATGCCATGCAAGGGAATATGTTTACGACATAAGGCATTAAAACCAAAGAGTGGACAACGTTACATAATTGGACAGAAACGTTGTCAAGTTTGTCAAATTTTTATAAAATGGGAAGGGTTATGGTGTCCTTGTTGTGGATATCGATTACGTACCAGACCCCGGAGCAGAAAATACAAAGTACAGTTCAATGAAAAGGTAATAAAAAATTTAATAACCAAAGTTACTGCAAAAAAATAGATTTGATAAATTGTAATTATTTATAATTTATGGATATTATAGAATCATCCAAATATTTAGGTTTATGATTCACAAGTTCACTCAAATTAAACTATTAATCCTTATCTCAAAAATATGTGAAGAAAATCCCTATAACAAATGGGCCATTATATAAACAAATACGTTGTTTGATATCAGTTTAATAATTAATAAAGGATAAATGTAAGAGTTAGGTGAAATAATTTTTAGTTCCATATTTTATAATTTTTTCTAGCTATTATATTGTTCTCTTACCCCTTTCAGAGGCAAGAATCTAATTTAGGCGAAAAGAATTATGTAGATTTAAAGTACCAATAAATAAATTCGGATAAACTCAAATAATTATGCAGAAATAAATATTCATAAAATAGAAATGGTATATCATCTTAACATGATATCGAATTGGGATTAATAGAATTTTCTAGCTACGGAAGATTTTCTTTAAACAAGATCTGCTTTGGCAAATCTGT
>Ga0111539_10011966_pt1 | contig 10879 bp, 8 predicted proteins | sample RhiMethybrSRZTD1_FD_79667 | JGI IMG/M metagenome (GOLD analysis project Ga0111539, IMG submission 79667) | Populus rhizosphere microbial communities from Tennessee, USA - Rhizosphere MetaG P. TD hybrid SRZTD1 (version 2) (version 2) | ecosystem: Host-associated > Plants > Roots > Rhizosphere >... | reverse complement strand
CACGGACGAGCGGCGGAGCACGGAATCCGGTGGCTCCGCGGCGAGGACGGGGGCGCCGCGCGTACGGGCCGAAGGAAACCGCGACGCAGCCGTCGGGGCCGCGCCGAGCCCGCTCTCGCGCGCGGCGGAGACGCCCTCGCCGGAGACGCCCTCGCCGACGCCGAGTCCCACGGTGCCGCGATCCCTGGCGCGCGCAGCCCGGACGCCGGCGGCGCCGACCGAGGCACCGGCGAAGGCCGTCCCTGCTTCGCCTGCGTGGAGGAGGCTCCTCCGCCGCCCCGCAAGTCGCGGCGCGGACTCATCGCTCGACGCCGTTCCGGCCCGCGAAACAGCGCCCGCGCCGGGCTCGACCGCGGAGCCGACGCTCCAGCGCGTCGAGTCGGCGGCCGCGCCCGCCCGGCCGGCGGAACCGGGCTCCGCACCGACTGCCCCGCGCGCGATGCCCCTCCGCAGGCTGCTCCGTAGGGCACCGCTCGACGCCGTTCCTGCCCGCGAAACAGCGCCCGCGCCTCGCGAGACCGCGGAGCCGACGCTCCAGCGCGTCGAGCCGGCGACCGCGCCGGCGCGACCCGCGGAACCGGGCTCCGCACCAACTCCCCCGCGCGCGATGCCTCTTCGCAAACTGGCGCGCCGGGAGCGCACGCCCGGGCCCGCCGCGGACAGGCCGCCGTTGAAGCGGCCGCAGGCGTCCACCGAGATGCCGCTACCGCCTGCGGCGCCGCAGCGCATCGTTCGAACCGGAGGTGGTTCGAGCTCTCCCGTTCGTGCGCGACCCGTGCTTGCCCGTGCGGCCCGCCGCGGGGCGGCGGTGACGACCGCCGTCGCGCCCGCGCATCCGCTGCCCGAGCCGCCGGCCGCCCGACCGCCTCGCCCTCAGCTCAAGCTGGCGCCGACGAGCGGGCCTACGCTCTCGCGGCGGCAGCGGGGCCCCGTCGAAGCGCCGACGCCGCCCGAGGGGCCGGAGGGCATCCCGATGTCCTCTTGGGAGCAGACGGCGATGCAGATGCTCTCGACGACGCCCGCGCCGCAGGCATCCGAGCCTCCTCCTTCCGCGCCGCCGCCCGCAAACCGGCCGCCGGCGGCGCCGCCTCCCAGCTCACCGTCGAGCAGCGCGGTGATCGCCCGGACGGCACAGCCCGAGCAAGTCTCCCCGACGCTGGCCCGGGCGACCACGCCGGCGATGATCGCGCGCGCGGGAGGCTCGGGCTCCGGTGGAGGCGACGACGGCTACGAGGAGTTCCTCGACCGCCTGAGGCGCGACCTCCTTCGCGAGCGGGAGCAGATCGGTGACCTGCTCGGAGAGACGCCGTGGTGAAGGGGGATAGCTGATGCCCGTCCAGCTTGCGAAAGCGTTCGTGCCCGTCGCGTGGTACCGCGTGCAGGTCGAGGATGCGGTGGTCGGCCTGTTCACGGAGTGCACCGGGCTCACCGTCGAGTACGAAGTCCTTCCGTACGCCGCCGGCGGCGACGACTTCGTCCATCAGCTGCCCGGCCGCAAGAAGTACCAGAACCTGGTCCTCAAGCGTGGCATGACGAAGGACAAGGCGCTCACGACGTGGTTCAACCAGACGAAGAAGCGCGAAAGCCGCGGAGCGGTGACGATCAGCCTGCTCACCCAGGCCACGAAGGACGTGCGCAAGTGGACGTTCTCGCACGCACATCCCATCAAGTGGGAGGGCCCGACACTGTCGGCGAGGGGCGGCATCGTCGCGATCGAGGTCCTCGAGATCGCGCACGAGGGATTCCAGGAGCTGTGAGATGACGACCGGATACCAGCAGGCCGAGCTGACGATCGAGCCCGGCGGGCCGATCAAGTGCAAGTTCAACCCGACGGAGTACCTGATCAGCAAGAACAACGAGCTGACGTACAAGCCGGCGCCGGGGCAGTCGTTGCCCCCGGTCACCTACGGTGGCGGTCTCCCGCGCGAGCTCTCCGTCGAACTGCTCTTCGACACCTCCGACAACCCCGGGAACGACGTCCGTGACGTGAGCGAGAAGCTGCTCAAGATGATGGAGTCCGGCGGCGGCTCCCCGCCCAAGGTCACGTTCAAGTGGGGGTCGATGGGGACTTTCAAGGCCTTCGCGCGTTCGCTCGCGATCCGCTACACGCACTTCTCGCCGGACGGCACCCCGATCCGTGCTCATGCCGCGCTCACGCTCGTGCAGACCGACAAGGCACAGGACGGCTCCAGCGGCGCCGGCGGCACGCCCGGTGGCGGCAACCCGACCACGCGGGGGGTCGCGGCGATCCGGTCGCACGTCGTCCGCGACGGCGACAGCCTGCCCTCGATCGCCTACGGCGCCTACGGCGACGCGACGCTCTGGCGCCCGATCGCGGACGTGAACGGCATCGACGATCCGCTGCGCCTTCGGCGCGGCTCGACCCTCACGATCCCGGTGACCGAATGAGCACGATCGAGACCCACGTCCCCGCCGTCCAGATCAAGGTCAAAGGGGTGCCCTTCGACCCCGAGCTGAACCACCTGATCGAGCTGCGGCTGCAGCAGAGCCTGGTTCTCCCGGACACGTTCGCGGCGCGCTTCACGGACCCCAAGCTCGAGCTGGTCAAGAAGACCTTCGACATCGGCGACCCCGTCGAGCTCTCCTTCTGCAGCGCGGACGGCCGCAGCCTCCAGAAGGTCTTCGACGGCGAGATCACGAGCCTCGAGCCGGAGTTCGGCCGCCAGGTGGTGCTCGCGATCCGCGGGTACGACCGCTCGCATCGCATGAACCGCGAGAAGCGGAGCGAGACCTTTCCCGATATGACCGCGTCGCAGATCGTCAAGAAGATCGCGTCGAAGCACGGCCTCTCGGTCAAGGCCGAGGAGACGGGCCCCTCACCGCCGCCCAAGTTCATGGAGCAGAAGAACGAGACGGACTGGCAGTGGATCGTCCGCCTGGCGACGATGAACGACTTCGAGGTGCTCGTGGAGGGCAGGGTGCTGACGTTCCGCAAGGCGGGCAAGGACACGGGCGGCCCGGTCAAGTGCTACTACGGGCCCCGCGATCCCGGCTCCCAGGAGCGGCCACGGCTGCTCGACTTCCATCCCCGGGTCACCGGGATCCAGCAGGCGAAGGAAGTGATCGTCCGCTCCTGGGATCCGGCCAAGAAGACGAAGATCGAGGCGAAGGCCACTCCGCGGATCGTCGAGATCGGCATCCATCGCGCCGACGTCGTGAAGAAGCTGGGCGGCGGCTCCGTCACGATCGTCGACGCCCCCGTCACGAGCGTCGGCGAGGCGCGCAAGCTCGCGGAGGCGGCGGCCCAGCACGCCGCGGAGGCCTTCAGGGAGGCGACCGGGACGACCGAGGGCGACCCGCGCATCAAGGCCGGCTCCGACCTGCAGATCGAGGGGCTCGGGCCGCGCTTCAGCGGGAAGTACCACGTGTCCGCCGTCACCCATATCTTCAGCGGCAGTTACCGCACGAAGTTCACCGTCGCGGGCCGCGCACCGAGGACCTTGCTCGACCTGATGACGCCGGCGAGCAAGAAGAGCCTGGAAGGCCTCGTCGTCGCGATCGTGACGAACAACGAGGACCCGGAGCAGCTCGGGCGGGTGCGCGTCAAGTTCCCGGGCCTGAACGATCTCGAGGGCTGGTGGGCGCGCATCGCGACCGTCCACGCAGGCAAGGACCGCGGCCTGCTCATGCTGCCCAAGGTCGGGGACGAGGTCCTCGTCGGCTTCGAGAACGGCGACCTGCGCAAGCCCTACGTCCTCGGCTCGCTCTTCAACGGCAAGGACACGCCCGGCGAGATGGTCGACAAGGACGGGTCGTTCTGGCTCAAGAGCGACAAGTTCATCGAGATCCGCTCGAAGGACAACGTCACGCTCAAGACCGACAAGGACATGACCGTCGAGATCAAGGGCAACTCGAACGAGAAGGTCGCCAAGACCCTGACCGTCAAGGTCGACCAGAACGAGGAGATCAAGGTCGGTCAGGCGTTCAAGCTCGAGGCGGGAACCGAGCTGACGCTGAAGTGCGGCGGCGCCCAGATCAAGCTCAGCGCCTCCGGCCAGATCGAGATCAAGGGGACGATGGTGACCGTCCAGGGCTCCGGGCCGCTGACCCTGAAGGGCGCAACGGTGGCGATCAACTAGGAGATGAGCGAGGTCACCGGAACCGGCGTCGCCTTCCCGCTGCGGGTCGACAGCGGCGGCTCGCTGGCGCTCGTCAGCGGCGCAGACGACATCAATGAGGCGATCACGCTGATCCTCTCGACTGCGCAGGGCGAGCGCCCGATGCGCCCGCTCTTCGGCTGCGGCATCCACGACTACGTCTTCGACACGATCGACGCACGGACGATCTCCGTGCTGGAAAGCGAGATCCGCATCGCGCTGGACCGCTGGGAGCCGCGGATCGAGGTCATGGCGATCGACATCGATACTTCCGAGGCCGAAGCAGGGCGGCTCCCGATCGACATCAGCTACGTCGTGCGCGCGACGATGGATCGGCGCAATCTCGTCTACCCGTTCTACGTCATCCCCGCGGAGGAGTGACCTTGAGGCTGCCAGAGATCGTTCTCGACGACCGCGGATTCCAGGACCTCGTCAACGAGGCGCGGCTCCGGGTCGGCCAGCGCTGCCCGGAATGGACCGATCACAACGTCTCCGATCCCGGGATCACCCTGATCGAGCTGTTCGCCTGGATGACCGAGGTGCTGGTCTACCGGGTCAACCGGATTCCCGACAAGCTGCACGTTGCCCTGCTCGAGCTGCTGGGCATGCGCCTGCAGCCGCCGACGGCCGCCCGCACCGACGTCCGTTTTCGTCTGGCCGCCCCGCCGGAGGACGAGGACGTGCTCATCCCCGCCGGCGAGACGGAGATTGCGACCCAGCGCGTCGGGCTCGAGGAGCCCGTGGTGTTCCAGACGGAGCAGGACTTCACGATCCCGGTCGCGCGGCCGATCGTCTACGCGGTCGAGCGAGACGGCAAGGCCAAGGACGTGGGCGTCGCGCGCGGTGTCGCCAATCCGAAGGGCCCCGACCAGCTCCCGTTCGGGACGCCGCCCAAGGTCGGCGACGCGCTGTACCTCGGCTTCGACATCCCGCTGGCGCGGCTGCTCATCCAGGTCGACGTCGACTGCTCGCAGGCGCGGGGCGCCGGCGTCGATCCCGAGGACCCGCCGCTCGTCTGGGAGTCGAGCGCCGGCGACGGCAAGTGGCATGTCGCCGAAGTGCTGATCGACAGGACCGGCGGCTTCAACTACGGCAGCGGCACCGTCGAGCTCCAGCTCGCGGAGACGAGCGGCCCGGACAGCGTGGCGGGGACGCGGGGACAGTGGCTGCGCTGCCGGCTCGCCGACCGACCGCGCTCCGGTGGGGAGGCGATCAAGGGCAGCGCGTTCACCCATCCGCCCGAGATCTACTCGATCACAGCGGCGCCGATCGGCGGGCTCGTGCCCGCGTCCCAGACCGCGCACGAGGCCGATGAGGCCCTCGGCGAGAGCGACGGCACTCCGGGCCAGTCGTTCGAGCTCCGCTTCTCGCCTGTGCTGCTCCCGGTCGACGGCGAGCGGCTCGAGGTGCTGAACCAGGTCAGCGGCGACTGGGAGGCGTGGGAGCTAGTCGAGACCTTCGCGGAGAGCGGCGCCGACGACCCCCACTACGCGCTCGACCTCGCCAACGGCGTGGTGGAGTTCGGGCCCGCGATCCGCGCGGCCGACGGCAGCTGGTCGCAGTACGGCGCCGTTCCCCCCAAGGGAGCGGCCCTGCGCTTCACCCGCTACCGCCACGGCGGCGGCCGGCGCGGCAACGTCATCCCCGACGCGCTGACGATCCTCCGCAGCCCGGTCGCCGGAGTCGCCGAGGTGACGAACCCACGCGGCGCACTGGGCGGCGTCGACGCCGAGACCCTGGACGACGCCCGGGCGCGTGCGGCGCTCGAGTTCCGGACGCGCCACCGCGCGGTCACGGCGTCGGACTTCGAGGTGCTCGCGCGCGAGGCGTCACCCCGCATCGCGCGGGCCGCCTGCGTGCCGCCGCAGGACGGCGGCCCCGTCCGCGTACATCTGCTGCCGCGCATCGATCCGCCCGATCGCAAGCTCTCGAACGACGAGCTCGTGCCGACCGAGGAGCTGTTCGGCGAGGTGGGCGCCTACATCGACGAGCGCAGGCTGATCGGGACGACGGTCGAGCTGGCACCGATGAAGCTCCGCGGGATGAGCGTCGTGGTCAACCTCCAGGCCGAGCCGCGCACCGACCTCGGGCGGATCGAGGACGAGGTCTCGTACGCGCTGTACACGTACCTGAACCCGCTGGTCGGCGGCCGGCTCGACGGGGTCGGCGAGGGCTGGGAGCTGGGGCGTGCGCTGAACCAGGGCGAGCTGTACGGGATCGTCCACGGGGTACCGGGCGTCGACTTCGTGAAGATCCTCCGTGTCTACGAGACCGACATGGCGACGGGGAAGCAGGAGGCGAAGCCGGCAGGCACGCACATCCAGCTGGAGCCGGACGAGACGATCGCCTCCGCCACGCACATCGTCAAGGCCGAGCACCGCGAGTACTGATGGCCGGCAACGGCGCCTATCGGACCTACGGCGGGGGCGCCCGCAAGCTGGCGACCGTCTCGCTGCGGCGCTACGAGCGTGCTGTCAACGGCCACGTGCCGGAGGTCGCCTCCGGGCGGCGCTACCTCCAGCGGGCGCTGCCGGCGGTCTACCAGGAGAACGACTTCGGCGTCCGCTTCGTCGGGGCGCTCGAGCCGCTGCTCGACCCGGTCGTCGCGCTGCTCGACTCGCTCCCGGCGCACATCCAGGCCGAGCTCGCGCCCGAGGACATGCTGGCGCTGCTCGCGCACTGGCTGGGCCTCGAGGTCGACGAGGCCTGGCCGATCGCCAGCAAGCGGGAGCTGGTGAGGCGCGGCGACGAGCTCGCCCGGCGGCACGGGACGCGGGCCGGGCTCGAGCTGACGCTCAAGATTGCCTTCCCCGAGCACCCCTTGCGCGTCGAGGACACGGGCTCCGTGAGCTGGCCCGGCAAGAAGGCCGAGAAGGCCGCGAAGGGCGGTTCGGCGGGCGCCGGGTTCATCGTCTACTGCGACGCGCCGCTCGACGAGCATGAGCTCGGAGCCGTCTCGCGCTTGATCGAGCAGGTCAAACCCGTCAACGTGACGTACAAGTTGCGTGTGAAGGCAGCGAAGAGCACCGGTGGCGGTGGCGGTGGCGGCAGTCAGGGGTCGTAGCTGGCTCGCGCCTGCCTGAAGTGCGGTCACGAGAACCCCGACGACGTCGACTTCTGCGAGCAGTGCGGCGAGTACGTCCGCTGGGAGCTGTCGGGCGTCCGCCAGGCGGTCCCCGCGCCGCCGCCCGCGCAGGCCCAGCCGCCCCCGGCGGCCACGCCGCCCGCCGGGGCTGAGCCACCGGCCGCCGCCGCCGCGTCACCACCTCCCTCAGCCCCGGTCGCCGCTCCTCCTGCGGCCGCGCCCGTGCCGCCCGCACAGCCGCCGCCCGTCGAGGCCGCCGCCGCGCCGCCGCCGGAGGTCGCCCCACCCGCGGTCGAGGACGGGGGCGCGGTTGCGCCGCCGCCCGCGGTCGAGGAGCCCGAGCCCGAGCCGGAGCCCGACGCCGTCGTGCTCACGCTCCGCCACCCTGATGACGACAGCGCAACCGGCGGCGAGATCACCGGCCGGGTCGAGGCCGGGGGCGCGACGACGCTGATCGCGGCCGTTCGGAACCAGAGCGGGATCGTCGACAACTACGACCTCCACGTCGAGGGCCTGCCGGCGGAGTGGTGGTCGATCGCGCCCGCGACCGTCTACCTCGTGCCCTACGGGGCGCCGGGCGGGGAGTACGAGCAGGAGGTCACGGTCTCGTTCCATCCGCCGCGTGCCGCCGAGGCCGAGGCGAGGACGTGGCCGATTCGGATCGTCGCCGTCTCGAAGGCCCACGGAACCGTCGCCGGCCGCGCGGCCGCCGGCCTCGACATCACGCCGTACCACGAGCTCGAGGCGGAGATGCGCCCCGAGAAGGCCAGCGGGAGGAAGAAGGCGACCTACGCGATCGCGGTACGAAACCGCGCCAACGCTCCGGTCGACGTCCAGCTCGCCGGGATCGACCCGGACAACGCGATGAAGTTCGCGTTCCAGAAGCCGCGCTTCACGGTCGCCCCGGGCCGCAGGAACGGCTCGGCCTTCCTGGTCCGGCCGCCGAAGCCGGCGCTCGTCGGGCGGCCGGTCACCCGACGCTTCGAGATCACCTCGACCGTCATCGGCTCCGACACCGGCGCCCTGCCGAAAGGCGCGACCCTGGTGCAGAAGCCGTGGATCCCGGTGTGGGCGCTGATGATCCTGCCGCTGCTCCTGATCGCGGGGATCGCCGCGTACCTGCTGTGGCCGCGGACGGCCACCGTTCCGGAGTTGACCGGCAAGACCCAGTTCGAGGCCCAGACGCTGCTCGACGAGGCCGGGCTCACGCTCGGCAACCAGACCGACAAGCCGACCGACAAGGTGAAGCCGGGAACGATCCTCACGCAGAGCCCGCCCGCGGGGGACAAGGTCGACAAGGACTCGGCGGTGTCGATCGAGCGCGCGGTCGCGACCGGGAAGGGCGAGGTGCCGGACCTCACCGGCATGACGCTCGCCGAGGCCGACAAGGCGCTGACGAAGGACGGGTTCACGCTGGGGCCGCCACAGACCCCGCCAACCGATCCCGAGAAGCAGAAGATCGCGACGCAGATCCCGGCGGGCGGGGAGATCGCGGACAAGGCGAAGCCCGTCGGGGTATTCCTCGCGGCGGTCGCCGCCCCGCAGCCGCAGCGGCCCAAGAAGAACCAGAATCAGCCTCCGCCGCCGCCGCCGGCGCAGCCCGGGAACAATCCGATCCCGACCATCGCGGGGCTCACCGCGGCTAGCGCGGCCCAGGCCATCGGCAAGGCGGGCCTGACACCAAGGGTCGAGCGGGTCTTCAGCGCCACGGTGCCTACGGGCAAGTTGATCTCGCAGGACCCGAAGGAGGGCGTGAAGCTCAAGGAGGGGAGCACGGTGCTCCTGGTCTACTCGAAGGGCTTCCCCGACGTCCTCATGGACCAGAACGGCAACGTGTCCGCGGTCGGCGCGAACAAGAAGCCGCGGCCGATCGCGAACAGCGAGCAGATCGAGGAGGAGGTGGCGATCAACCGGACGGGGACGCTGATCGCGTACCGCCGGGGGACGAAGGACGCCGCCCAGATCTGGACCGTGAAGCCGAACGACCCCCTCTCCGCCAAGCCGGTCACGGACGCCGGCTTCGACGACGGGCGTCCCGCCTTCGCCCCGAACGGCAAGGTGATCGCCTTCACGCGCCTCAAGCCCGGGGGAACCGACCGCGACCTCTGCTTCGTCCCGACCTCGGGCGGAAAAGGGGCCTGCATCGTCGACCCGAACCGCACGCTCAGCCGGCCGACCTGGTCACCGGATGGTCGTGTCATCTTCGCGGTGGCTGCGGGGAGCGGCGAGAAGCAGAGCGAGCTGCTCAAGTACACCACCCCGCGACCGAATTCGGGGCGGCCGTCGGACTGGACCGACGCCGGCTACGCCACGGATGCCCTGCACACCCAGAAGGACTTCGAGAACGTCATCAGCGCCGCGTTCTCTCCGGACGGGAAGCTGCTCGCGTTCACGGCGAACTGGAACTCGGAGTTCGCGCACCTGTTCATCGCACCCGTCAAGGACGGCGTGATCGACAAGCCGAAGTCGGTCCCCGTGGTGCGCGGCTGCGAGTTGGCGTGGCGCGCCGACGGGCTCGAGCTCGCCGTCGCCCAGCGGGGAGCGACCTGCACCGATCCGGTGTCGCAGATCATCCGCGTCGACCCGGCGAAGCCGAGCGAGCAGTTCGTGCTCGTTCCGGGCTTCAATCCCGCCTGGTCGCCGGTCGTGCTGAAGAGCAAGTAGTGCCGCTCTGCCGGAGCTGCCGCCGGCAGGTGACGAGGGGCGCGGCCTTCTGCCCCAGCTGTGGTGCTGCCGTCGACGGGGGCGCGAGCCTCGAGCTCGAGGTCGTGCTCCCCGACGGGATGCGCGTCCCGCTCACCGACACGCTCACGATCGGCCGGTCCACCGACAACGCGATCCAGCTCGACGACCGCTCCGTGTCGCGCCACCACGCGCGCGTCCTCGTGGGCGGCGACGGGGCCTGGGTGGAGGACGCCGGCTCGACGCACGGCACCTTCCTCGACGGCAAGCCGGTCGGTGCCCGGTCCCGGCTGCGCGACGGCGCCCGCGTCCACGTCGGCAACGTCGAGTTCCGCGTCGAGCGGCGCCGGCAGGAGAGCGAGGCGGGGCGGACGATCGTCGTGCGCCCGGGGGCGACGCTGCTCGTGTCGGCATTGGGGGCCAGCGAGGTCGACGCGAACGCCACTTCCTTCGGCTTTCGGCCGCGGGTGCGGTCGGGCTGGGCGCTGAAGCGGCTGGAGGAGGGGGAGGGATCCCGGCGGTGGGTGCTCAAGGACCTGCGCGGCGACGGGGCGTTCGTGCGCATGGGCGACGAGGAGGCCGCGGTGTTCCGCCAGCTCGACGGTCAGCACGCGCTGCCGGAGCTGATCACCGACGCGGAGGAGCGCTTCGGGCCCGGCGGCGCGACGCGACTGGCGCGGCTCCTCGCCGACCTCGGCGAGAAGGGGCTGCTCGAGGGCGTCGAGAGCTCGGAGGTGGACGGCTCGAGCAGCGGCTTCGCCGCGGCGCTCAAGCCGCGCGAGTACGAGATCAAAGGGCTCGGCCGCTTCTTCGAGCGGGTCTACCTCGCAGGCGGGTGGCTCCTGTTCACGCGCGCGGCGCTCGTCGCGATGGCGATCCTGGGCGTGACCGGGCTCGCCGCCTTCTTCTACCTGATCGTGAACCGCTACGGGACGCCGTTCGTGGTCGCGAACAGGATCGGCATCGGCGCATTCGTGTTCCTCGTCGGCCGCTT
>Ga0111539_10011965_pt1 | contig 10879 bp, 9 predicted proteins | sample RhiMethybrSRZTD1_FD_79667 | JGI IMG/M metagenome (GOLD analysis project Ga0111539, IMG submission 79667) | Populus rhizosphere microbial communities from Tennessee, USA - Rhizosphere MetaG P. TD hybrid SRZTD1 (version 2) (version 2) | ecosystem: Host-associated > Plants > Roots > Rhizosphere >... | reverse complement strand
GATGGAGGCGATCGCGTTGATCATCTCCTCCGTGACGAAGGAGGGATAGACGTAGAGGATGCGGATCCACTGGACGCCGTCCACGCCCGCGAGAGTCTCGAGCAGGCGGGGCAGCTCGAGCTTGCCGTAGAGGTCCATGCCGTACGAGGTCGTGTCCTGAGAGATCAGCACGATCTCTTTGGCGCCGCTGCCGGCGAGCTCCTGGACCTCCTGGCGCAGCATTTCGATCGGCTTCGATCGGAAGCCTCCCCGGAACGACGGGATCGAGCAGAAAGTGCAGGGGTTGTCGCAGCCTTCCGAGATCTTGACGTAGGCGTAGTGCGTTGGCGTGAGCCGGAATCGACCCACCTCAGCGTTGCAGGCCTTGTCGGGGTCACCGATGCGGAAAAGTGTCTTGCCGCCTTTCCCGCGCTGGCCGCTTTTCTGCGAGGCGATGTCCTGGAGGACCTTGCCGATGTCCTCGTACTCGCCGAGGCCCAAGATGGCGTCGACCTCGGGGATCTCCTTACGGAGCTCGGCGCCGTAGCGCTGCGCCAGGCATCCCGTCACCACGACTTTCTTCTTCGACCCTTTCGCGCGCTTCAGGTCGCAAGCGCCGAGAATCGCCTGGATCGACTCTTCTTTCGCGCTTTCGATGAAAGTGCAGGTGTTGACGATGATGACGTCAGCGTCTTCGGGCGAAGTCGTGATGACCAGACCCTCGGCGCCTGCCCCGCCGAGGATCATTTCGGAGTCAACGAGGTTCTTCGGACACCCCAGGCTCACCAGGTTCACCCTCACCTGGCCCCCCTCCACTGTCTTCGTCGGCTTCGGGGTCGTTTTCGGTTTCGTTGTTCGACGGTCGGCTGCCATGCGCCGCTTCCCACTCTTCCAGGGTGTAGTAGACCTCACGGGCCTTGGAGCCCTTGAAGGGTCCCACGAGCCCATGCTCGTGCATGATTTCCATCAGCCGTGAGGCGCGGGTGTACCCGATCTGTAGTTGGCGCTGTAGGAGCGTCACCGATCCGCGCTGCGTGCCAAGAACGATCCTGACCGCCTGCTCGTAGAGCTCATCTTCCTCGCTCCCCCCGCCGGCGCTCTCGACGCCGAATCTCGTGAGCTCTGGACTGAACTCGGGCTCCGCCTGTTGGACCGCGAATTTTACCACGTCGCGGATTTCCTTGTCAGAGATAAATGTGCCCTGCACGCGCTGCAGCGCGGAAGTCCCCGGCGGCAGGTAGAGCAGGTCGCCTTTGCCGAGCAGCTTCTCCGCCCCGTTGCGGTCGAGGATCGTGCGGCTGTCGACTTTCGACGCCACGTGGAAGGAGACTCGCGACGGCATGTTGGCCTTGATCAGGCCCGTGATCACGTCGACCGACGGGCGCTGTGTCGCGAGAATGACGTGAATGCCCACGGCTCGCGATTTCTGCGAGAGCCGCGTAATCGAGGCTTCCACCTCTTTCGAGCTGGTCATCATGAGGTCCGCCAGCTCGTCGATGATGACGACGATGAAGGGCAGGTGATCGGGATAGTCGTCCATCTCCGACTCGTCGACTTTCCCCACGAGTCTTTCGCGCAAGCGTTCCCGGCCGAGCGCGTTGTAGGCGGCGATGTGACGCACTCCCGTGAGCGCCAGGAGCTCGTAGCGCTCCTCCATCTTGTCCACGGTCCAGTTGAGGACGGCCGGCGCTTTCTTCATGTCCGTGACCACCGGCGCGAGCAGGTGGGGGATGTTCTCGAACTGCGCGAGCTCGACCATCTTCGGATCCACGAGGATCAACTTCACTTCGTCCGGCGTCCGGGTCAGGAGGAGATTGATGATGATCGAGTTGATGCAGACCGACTTGCCGGAGCCGGTCGAGCCGGCGATCAGGAGGTGCGGCATGTCGCCGAGGTCGCCAATGACGGGGCTGCCTGCAACGTCCCTTCCCAGCGCGAGCGGGAGCTTGAAGTCCTCGTCGCGGAACTCGACGGACTCGATAAGCTCGCGCAGACCCACCATCGCGCGCGACTTGTTCGGCACCTCGACGCCCACCGTGGACTTCCCAGGGATCGGGGCGACGATGCGGATGCTCGGCGCCTTCAAAGCCATCGCCAGATCGTCGGACAAGTTGATGATCTTGTGTACTTTGATGCCGGCGGCGAGGGAGACCTCATACTGCGTGATCGTCGGGCCTTTCTGCACCTCGACGACGCGCGCCTCGATTTTGAAATGGCGGAGCGTCTCCTCGATCTTGGCTGCGGTCTGCTCGAGCATGGACCGGTCGAGCGGATTCGACGTCTGCGGGGCCAGCTCGAGGAGCTCGAGCGGCGGCAGCTTGTAGGGGCCGGACTTCGCCCTGGGCTCCATTCTTTTCTTGGGCGAAGCTTGCCGCACTTCGGGCTCGCGGATTTTGAGCGGCGGCCTCGGCGTCTCCGGCCGGGCCTCCTCGCTCGGGGCCGGGCCCTGAGCCGCAGCGCGTTTGCCTCGGGACGCGCCTTCGGCCGTCACCTCCTCGTCGTCCGCGCCGGCCTCCCCGTCCATCTCCGACTCCGCGTCCATCTCCGCGTCCGCGGCCTGCGCCTTCGCCCGCTTTCTCGCCTGCGGATCGGTTGCTTCTCCAGCATCGCCGCCGTCGGAGCTGCTGGCGCGCTTCGTCCCCGGAGCGCCGGCCGTCCCGCGACCGCGGTCGGATTCTCGCTCGCGTTTCGATCCAGCCGCGGAGGCATCGCTATCCGCAGAGTCCGAGGATCGCTTCGATCTGCGCGGCTCGAACTCGGCGACTTCGTCGTCATCGTCCTCCTCGTCGAGCGTGCTCTCGGGCCTCGCTCGGAGCTTGCGGCGGGGCTTGGGCGTCGCCGCTTCCCAGCGGAAGCGCGGCAGAGAGATGCTGACGTGGGGCAGGGGGATCGCCGCAGTCGCTTTGCGGAGCCCATTGGCTGCTGCCTGCCAGCGCTCCGCATCGAGCACGACTTCGCCCGTTCTCGCGAACGCCGGGTAGAAGACTCGGTCCGTCGAGATGATCACCGCCACAAGCAGCGCGGCAGCGAGGAGCAGGTACGTCCCGGCCGTGGAAAGCTCGCCCAGGAGGTAGCCGTAGAAAAACTGACCGTAATAGCCACCGGGCAGCGTGCTCGGCGACGCGTTGCCGTGCTTCCAGGCGACGTCGAAACAAGCGAGCGTGATGATGAGGAGCGCGGCGCCCAAAGCTTTCCATCCCCACTCCGGGATGGTGCGACGGAAGAGCAGCGCGAGCCCAGCGAAGCCGAGAACGGCTGTGATGCCGTAAGCCGCGATTTGCCCGAACCACGTGATCAGCTGGAAGCTCACGAACGCGCCCAGCGGGCCGCAGGCGTTCCTCAGTCGGGCGTTCCCCCCGAGAGTGTCGCGCGGGTCGTGAGTCGCGAGGCAGATCGCGAGAAACGCCGTCGCAGCGAGGACGATGAAAGCGACGATCTCGCGCCGGGATTCTTTCTGCATGATGTCCTGGAACACCGGATCGCGCCCGCGATAGGTCCGCGGCCCGCTCTCGGAGTCCCCTCTCCTTCAGGGCAGTCGTTTCGTGGCCCTCGCGTACCCACGGCGCCGCGTGCGGCCGTGCCGGAGCAAGAACCTCGCTTGAGGACATCCCGCCGACGAGACGGCAGTGCCTCGGGCGCTTTATCGGCTAGTCCCGGGAAAAACTTGAAGCCCGGGGGCGGGAGACGGCGACCATGGGCCGGAAATATCGGGAGCCCGGTCGTTCTTCCGCCGAGGTCGGACGAGCCGAGAGCTCAGCCTCGGCCGTTGCAGTCGGATCCGAGCTCGCCCTTGGGGACGTCGTTCGGCGCGGGAGGCGACGGACAAAGCCCCTCCCCGTCGAGCGTCTGCTCGTACCAGGCCACCGAACGGTCTGCGCGCAGCACGAAATCGTAGACACGGTCCGGCTCGAGCGTCACCTGGCCGCAGCGGGCGATGTCGTCGCACGCCGCGCTCGTGGTGACGGCGACGGGGCAGGAGCCACCGGCAGGTACTGCAAGACACTCCCCTGCCCCCGCGAGCGTCACTGCGCTGACGCTGTAAGTACAGACGAGGAGTCTCGCCTCGATCTCTGCGCCCTCGCAGGAAAGATCGCTCGTGAGCCGTATCCAGGAGCGCGCGGGCGGCGGGATGTCCTCGCACTGCGTGGTGAGCTGGCCGTTCGGCGGAGCGTCTCCGGGCGGCGCCGGAGGACAGACGCCCTCTTCGAGAACGAGCTGATCGAGCCACTCGAGCCGTGGGCTCGCTCCGTCCGACCGAAGGAAGAACTCGTAGACATGACCGGCCTCCACGGCGAAGGAATCGCAGAGCGCTATGCCGCCGCACGCGTCACTGACGACTCGCACCTCGCACTCGGGATCTTGCTCCGCGAGGAGGCACGCCGCAGGTCCGCCCCCGGCCTCGTCCGTCGTGCTCGTGCCGCAGAGAGTGAGCACCGCATCCGTGGCCTGACCGCCGCAGGACGCCTCGTTGTGGAAGCGGAAGAAGGCGGAGTCGGGAGGCGGGGGAGGCGGGCTGCAATCGATCGCTGCCGGCCGCGGTCCACCCTGGAACAGGAAACCGAGGAGGCTGACGGCGTCCGAGATGTCGATTCTGCCGTCCCCGTTGATGTCTCCGTTCTCCGTCGCCGTCGGGGCGCCGCCGCCCGCGCCAGCAGCACCGGCTCGAAGTGGAAGCAGCGCCGCCGCCAGCAGAGCCAAAGCGAGCCCGAAGCCAACGGCGCAACCGGCCGCGAATGCCGCAACCTTCTTCATGATGTGTCCTCTCGAATGATCTCCGTGGAAGGGGAGCGCCGCTCACCCAGCGGCGTCCGTGCCCAGAATCCATGGAAGCACGAAATCTCGGTCGCGCAACCCCGTACATCTGCCTCGCGGCCGCCACCCGGAATGAGTGCGGATCAGTGCAGGCCGCGGCTGCCCGCCATCGCGTCGAGGAGCGCCTGGGCCACTTCCGCTTTCGTCGCCACGCCGAGGTCTTTCTGGGTGCCGTCGGCTCCCAGGAGGTGGCAGCGGCTCATTCCAGCGCCGATAGCGCCCGGCGTGTTCGCGATGATCCAGTCCAGCCGTTTGCCGTGGAGCTTCGCGAGCGCGTTTTCGATGAGGTTTTCCGACTCGAGCGCGAAGCCGGCATGGACGCGCGAGCCTTTCTGAACCCCGAGGACCTTGAGGATGTCCTCCGTGGGGACGAGCTCGAGAGTCCAGACCTCCGTGCCCCGTTTTCGCTTGGAGGTCGACGCGCCCCGCGGCCGGAAGTCGCTCACTGCCGCCGCCCCGACGAGCAGGTCGCACGACGGATGGAGCGCGCGGCAAGCCTCCAGCATCTCGGTGGCCGTGGTGACGGCGTGGCAAGCGGCTCCCTCCGGCACGGGCACTTCGAGCGGGCCATGGACGAGGTCGACGCTCCAGCCACGCCGCAGCGCGTCGGCCGCGAGCGCCACGCCCTGCCGTCCGCTCGAGGCATTCGAGATGAATCGGACCGGATCGAGGGGCTCTCGGGTCGGGCCCGCTGTGATGAGGATTCGTGGGGCACGCGGTGGTCCCGTCACTTGCTCGATTTCCGGAGCAGCGCGTCGATGGCGGGAACGATCGCGTCGGGCTCGGCCATCCGCCCCGGTCCGAAGGAGCCGCAAGCAAGATGTCCCGTGCCTGGCTCGAGGAAATGGTGCCCCGCCTCTTTCAGCCGCGCGACGTTCATCTGGACGATCGGATTTGCCCACATCCGGTCGTTCATCGCGGGGGCGACCAGAATCGGCATCTGGCAGGCGAGGAGCGTCAACGTGAGGAGATTGTCCCCGAGGCCCATCGCCATGCGCCCGATCAGATCGGCGGTCGCGGGAGCCAGCACGACGATCTCGCCCCACTCCGAAAGCGAGATGTGCTCCGGCCGGTACGCGGGATCATCCTCGAACGCGTCGACGTAAACCGGCTGCCGGGTGACGGCGCGGAACGCGAGCGGCGTCAGGAACTTCAACGCGTGGGGCGTCAAGACGACACGGACCTCGTCTCCACGCTGCGTCAGCTTGGAGGCGAGGTCCACGCTCTTGAACAAGGCAACCCCCGCCGATGCTCCGAGGAGGATGCGTGCCATCCGCTACACTACTTCTTCGGATTGAGGAGCTGCGCGAGCTCTTTGATCCGCTGCTCTTTGATTTTCTTGATGTCGGAGCCGTACACCTCTCCCTCGTCTTCCTTCGGTGGAGCTGGAGGAGGCGCAGACACTTGCCCCGCTGCTTCGATGCGTTCCTTCTCCACGACCTCGGCGTGAATCGCCTCTTCGCGGCTCTCCAGAGAGATCTTTCCTTCGAGGATCTCCTGGCAGACGAGCAGCCGCAGATTGCTATCGCTGTTCTCCATCCTCACCATGGGCGGCGCCCCGCGATTGAGCTCCACCATGCGGCGCTGAATGAGGGTCGTCAGGGCGAACTTGCCTCCGACCTTCTTGATCAGGGCCTCTTCCAGATCGATATCCAGCATGGAGTGCGACCTCCTTTCCGGTCTCTGTAGATCACGTCGTCTGCGACGTGGTATTTGTTTTTCGAACGAGTTCCAGGATCTCGCCCACGGCCTGGGCAAGATCCGCATTGACGACTACGTAATCGTATTTGTCCTTCTCGAGCATCTCGCGCCGGGCGGCCTCGAGGCGCTGGAAGACGCGGCCCCGGTCTTCGGTGCCACGGTCCCGCAGCCGCTGCTCGAGCGTCTTGTCGTCCGGCGGCGCCAGGAACACGGACGTCATGTGATCGGCAGCCCAGGTGTTGCGCCGGAGCTGCTCCGCGCCCTGCACATCGATGTTCAGGAGGACGTTCTTTCCTTCCGAAAGCGACTTCTCGACGCTTTCCCGCGGCGTGCCGTAGAGGTGGCCATGCACGGTGGCATGCTCGAGGAATCCCCCATCCGCGATTCGCCGCTCGAACTCTTCGCGCGTGAGGAAATGATAGTGCTTCCCGTCCACCTCTCCCGAGCGCGGCGGCCTCGTCGTGCACGTTATGACTTGCTCGAACGACGCGTGCCGGAGCAGCTCTGCGCAGACCGTGGACTTGCCCACGCCGGACGGGCCGGAGATCAGGATGATTCTTCCTCGGCCGCTCCTCATTCGACGTTGGCAACCTGTTCTTTCATGCGGTCCACTTCGGCCTTGATGTCGACGATCGCCTGGGACAGCGAGGTATTGGAGGATTTCGCGCTCATCGTGCTCGTCTCGCGAAACATCTCCTGAGCAATGAACTCGAGCTTCCTGCCCACGGGCTCGGTCTCGTCCAGGGAATCGATGAACTGCCGCAAGTGGCTCGCGAGCCGCTCGATCTCCTCCGTGATGTCCGAACGCTCGGCGAGGATGGCGACCTCCTTGAGGAGGTCCCCCGGCGAGAGCGTGACGCCCTTCTCGTTCAGCAGGGAGTTCACGCGCTCCTCGAGCTTCCGCTGGTACTCCTCGAGCGCCTGCGGGGCCGCTTTGCGGACCTGGTCGAGGAGGCGCCCCACTTTTCCGCTGCGTTCCCGGAAGTCCTTCTCCAAGGTTTCGCCTTCGACGCGCCGCATTCTCGAGAGCCTCTCGAGCGCGAGGGCCATGGCCCGCCGCGCCGCCGGCAGGACCGCCTCTTTCCCCAGACGCAGCGCCTCTTCCGTCCGGATGACTCCCGGCATGAGGAGCAGGTCCTTCAGTTGGATCTCTTCGCTTGAGCCCTTGTCCCTGGCGATCTCTTTCGACAGGCGCTGGAGAGTGTTGAGGTACTTCTTCAACACTTCCTCGTCGATCTCGTAAAGATCCGCGGGGTGGGTGGGCTCGAAACGCAGCACCAACCCGACCGACCCGCGCGACAGCTCGTTGCGCACGGCGGCTTCGAGGTCGTTTTGGAGGTAGGACACCTCCTCGGGAACTTTCACGTTCACTTTGAGGAAGCGGTTGTTGACAGACTTCAGCTCCACGGACAGAGCAAAGTGATCTTCCTCCACCGTTCCTTCGCCATATCCCGTCATGCTCTTGAGCATCGAGTTCGAGCTATGCCTCGCCGGTGGGTTGAGTGACTTGGTGAACGAATCGGAGAGCAGGGTCTTGAATCAGCGATCGAGCGACGCAAAAGGGTCGGAAAGAACTGGAGCGGAAAGAATCAGCTGGAACGAAGTCCAAGGAGAGCGGGAATCAGCCGAGCGTGGAGTTGGATCGAGCTCGAGAGATCGTCGACGCCCCGAGCTCGAGCCCGCACGCCGGAGGCGCCAGCGTGCAAGCGTGAATCACTTGGAACCCGGCGCCGGCGGCGAGCCCACGCCTCCTGCGCTCGTCGCGGAGCCAGGCGCGGGCGGTGTGCCCGCTCCCGCCCCCGGCGTCGTGCCGGACGCCCCGGACGTGCCGGCATTGGGCGCTGCGCCGGCCGGACTGGACGCCGCCCCGGCCGCGCCCTGCGCAGCGGGTGCAGCGCCGGACGTCGCGCCGGTCGCGCCGGGAGCCGTGCTAGGCGCAGTGCTGCCAGGGTTGGTTCTCGGGGTAGCAGTCGGAGCTGTTGCGGGATTCGAGCCAGGCGTCGCGCCAGGCGTCGCTCCTGGGGCCGCGGCCGGAGCGTCCGTTCCCAACGGAATCGACAACGAGTGCGAGCCGTCGATGGGCGAGGACGAAGTTCCGGGAGGCGTGGCGCCGATGCCTCCGAACGGATTCTGCCCTGTCGCTCCCACTCCTGTGTCCGGCAGGTTGGGCGGCGGAAGCACGGCCCCCGTTGCTCCCACGGACTGGACCGTACTCTTCGAGGTGATGAGCCCCATGCTGAAGAGGCAAATCGCCATCACGATGCCGAGAATGGCCGTGAACCGCGCCAGCTCTTTCTGCATCTTCGCGCCGAGGAGCGCGGTGCTCGAGCCTCCGCCGAATGCGCTCGTCAGTCCAGTGTCTTTCGAGTCCTGGATCAGGATGAGCCCGATCATCAGGCAGATCACGAAAAAGAGCACGGCCGAAATGAGATACCAGGTCACGTCGGTCCACGTCCAGGCGAGGAAGGTCAAATCGAGCATCGTGACTCCTTGAAGGTCTCGGACGTATTCCATGGCTCTTTTTTCGCCGCCGCCTCGGACGGCGCGCGCTGAACTCTCATTCTTTCGGCTCTTAGTCTTGCCGGCGTGCTCTCGACGAAGCGATGCGTCGGTTTCAAGCCCCGGCTCTGCAGATTTTTAGGAACGAGTCGGCTTTCAGGCTCGCCCCGCCGACGAGCAGGCCATCGATATCGGACTCGGCCAAGAGCTCGGCGGCATTCTCGGGCTTCACGCTGCCGCCATAGAGAATGAGCGTGTCGTCCGCCGACTCGGGGCGACCGCCTCTCTGTTGGAACGCTGCGCGGAGCTTCGATCGGAGGAGCTGGTGCACCTCCTGGCCCTGGGCTGGGGTGGCAGTCTTGCCCGTCCCGATCGCCCAGACCGGCTCGTACGCGAGGACGATCCGAGCGAGGTCCGCAGCGCTCGACACGCCGCGAATTCCCGCCTCGAGCTGTCGCGCGACGACGGCCGAGGTGGATCCACTCTCACGCTCTTCGAGCTTCTCTCCGACGCAGAGTATGGGGAAGAGGCCGGCCTCGAGAGCGCGGGCGACTTTGTGACCCACGACCTCGTCCGATTCTCCGAAGACGTGCCTCCGCTCGGAGTGGCCGAGGATCACCGCATGCGCGCCGGCCGATCGCACCATCTCTGCGGAGATTTCGCCCGTGAAGGCCCCTTCCTTCTCGAAGTGGATGTTCTGCGCCCCGACGACGATCTCCTTCCGGCCCCCCCGAAGCCGCTCCGCCACGGCGGAAAGCGCGGTGGCCGGCGGAAAGACTGCGACGAGGGGCTCCCTCGCCTCCGGCAGCCCGTCGAGGAGCTGTCCCGCGAGGGCGACCGCTTCCTCGCCGGTCTTGTACATCTTCCAGTTGCCCGCAATGAGCACCCCTCGTCTCGAAGTAGACGGGGACTGGGCAGGGTACGTCATAGAGATGCTAGGGATCCGCGAGTCTTGGGCCGGCGTCTAGACTACTGGAGAAACCCATAAGCGTATGAAGCCATCCTATCGACGTCAAAGGAAATATCAGCGCGCCAAGGACTTCGAGAAACGCCGCCGCGCTGGTACCACCCCGCTCCTGGGACTCCGACCACCTCACACTGACCCGAGGGCTGATTTCGCAGAATTCGAGGATCCCAGCTAAAGCCAAGGTTAGACTGGCCCGGCGCCCCGTTCCGCAAGGCTCGCCGGTGGGGGGGCTCGCGGCCTAGCTCGAGGACCGGGCCGCCGGAATGGAGATGAGCCGAGCGCACGAGTGGTCCAAGACGGGAAGTGAACGGAGCGACGCGACGCCGGGGGGAGACGGGTAAGTGACTATGCTCTTCTTGGCGATCGAGACCTCGTCGAGCCGGGGCAGCCTGGCCCTCCTCGGCGGGGGAGCCCCTTCGAGGGAAGTGCTCTTCCCCGAGGGTCTGATCCACGGCCGCGAGGTAGCGAGCCGCATCCAGGAGCTGCTCGCCCAGGCCCCCCACCGGCCGGCGCAGCCCGAGAGTCCTGCCGGCACGGTCCGCGCGGGCGCCCCGGAGCCCGCGGGCCAGAGAGGCGGCCCCGAAAGCACCGCCGAAAGCACCCCTCACAGCACTCCCGAAAGTGGCCGGAGGCCGAACGCAGCGCGCGGCGTACAGGGCATCGCAGTGGGATTGGGCCCCGGCTCCTTCACGGGCATTCGGGTGGGCGTCACTGCGGCCAAGACCCTGGCCTTGGCACTCGGAGTCCCCGTGGTGGGGGAATCATCCCTCCGCGCTCGAGCCTCGAACGCCGCGGTCGGGGCCGCCGAGCCGCCGCCGAACGGGGCAGGGGCTTCGCCGTGGCCGCGCTTCATCCTGCCGGTGCTCGACGCCCGGCAAGGCATGTTCTTCGGGGCGCTCTTCGAAGTCGATCGACCCAGCG
>Ga0111539_10011964_pt1 | contig 10881 bp, 8 predicted proteins | sample RhiMethybrSRZTD1_FD_79667 | JGI IMG/M metagenome (GOLD analysis project Ga0111539, IMG submission 79667) | Populus rhizosphere microbial communities from Tennessee, USA - Rhizosphere MetaG P. TD hybrid SRZTD1 (version 2) (version 2) | ecosystem: Host-associated > Plants > Roots > Rhizosphere >... | reverse complement strand
GTTCCATGGTGCTGTCTCCCCATACGGCGCTGTTTGCTACATGCACAGTATGGGGCCAGAGGTGGAATCATCCTATTGTTTGCACAGACTCTTCACCAACCACGAAATCCGTTGGAGTCAGCGCGAAGTCTATCAGGACGTCGAGAGTGGCTACTTGATCTATGTAGGAGTGAACGGCCGCACACATATTTTCACACCCGATGGGAGACACCACACCAGCTTTCGTACCACCAGACGCAATCGGCAACAACGCGTCCACTCAGGGCGCTGGATTCGAGGACAAAAACAGGACTAACAATGGCAAAAAGAATCGCTGAGAAAGAAGTCGCAAGTGTGCGATTGCTCACCCTGGAATTATCCGAGGATGAGATTATCGTGTTGGCCTCAGCATTGACCACACTGCTCCACGAGTGCGATGACAGTGTCATTGAAGCCAAATCCGGTGCGAGTCGGGATGAAGTGGATGCCATTTTGCAGGATTTGCACACCTTCCTCCAACAACCTTCTCGCCAGTCTATGCATAGCTGAGCAAACGGAACGGATAGGAATTTCAAAAGGCATGTCTGCCGGCCCCTCGGGAGCACGCCCTCCGGAGCAGGGCACCCGCCTGCGATACGCTCCCCTGGGTTATGCACGCATGCGCCCAGCGCGGGGCGGTGACACCCTGCGGGCACCCCGGAGCCAAGGCTGGAGCGGCGCAGCGCTGCTCGTGCTGGAGCTGGACACGCGCCGCAGGGTGGAAGAGGGGAGAACCATCAGGAATGCCCTGAGATGCAGGCCTCGGGCAGGGCAGTCGGAGAGATCCGGAGCAGATAGGAAATTCAAACGACCTAAGCAGCGCTCATCACGTTTGAAGCCGGCCCCCCCTACCAGCAAACCAGCCGCGCCGGCTGCCCGTCACCCGGCCCCCTGCCGGCTGCCGGCAGGGCTGGTGGGCCTCTGGCGTGCCGGTGCGGCGGGGGCGGGCTCCCGGGAGCGCGGAGTGGGCACGGGCGGGCTGCTGGGAGGCACCGGCGGGTGTGCCGTGAAAAGTGGCCCCGTGAAAAGTGGCTTTATATTTCCTATACTCCCCTCAGGAGGCGGAAACCGAGACTGCCGCGGCGATAGCCTGGCGCACTGCCGATGCGGTTCGCCGACCGGCAGTGGCGGGCGGTGTCGTACCAGCAGCCGCCCCGATCCACGCGGTACGAGCCTGCCGCAGGCCCTGCAGGATCCACAACAGCAGTATCTGTCGCGGCTCTCTTCGCATACTCCTGGCTGTTATACCAGTCCTGCACCCACTCCAAGACGTTGCCATGCATGTCATACAGGCCCCAGGCGTTCGGCTGCAGTTGGCCAACAGGATGCGTGGTGCTCCTGGCATTATCCTCATACCAGGCATACTGCGCGAGCTGTGTTACATCATCGCCGAAGCAGTAGTCCCCACTGGCCCCGGCACGCGCCGCATATTCCCACTCAGCTTCGGTCGGGAGGCGGTACAGCGTTCGGCCCTCATGGGTATTCAAGCTACGGATGAACTCCTGCACTTTGTCCCAGGGTACCTGTTCCACCGGATGCTCTGGACCCTGAAAATGGCTGGGATTGCTCCCCATGACGGCCTCCCACTGGCGCTGTGTCACAGAGTACATCCCCAGATAAAACGGCCGGCTGAGGCGCACTGTATGTATGGGCTTTTCGTCATCGTTCCCATGGTCCGAGCCTATCTGAAAGGTACCGGCTGGGATAAGTACGAACGCGATGCCAAAGCGGTCGACCAGCCGGGGCTCTGGGGGAGGGACAGAGACGACCGTAGACCTGGACGCCACCTCTGCCCTCTCCGGCGCTACGGTTGCCTGGGCGGGAGCCAGCGGAGCAAGCCGCACCTCCACCAGCGTACGGATGTTGTCCAACGCCGTGAGCACCGGGCTAGTGGTACTGGACGCGCTGGTCGCCATGTCCATCTCCAGCGCTTCGAAGTCGCCATCCTGCCGCTCCAGACGCTCCCACATCTCCTCTAGGCGTTCTTTCTTGAGCTGGCCAGCGGTGAGAAACGTCAGCCAGCGCTCGTCCAGCAGCTCACTACCCGGCAGCGGCGTCAGGCGCTGCTGCACCAGCTGTCGGGTCAGATCTTCAATCTCTGCCACGGCATGGTGGAGGTCGCTGTCCACACGCACCACCTGCTCCAGAATCCCCTGCAAGGGCCCCAGGTGAGCGCGCATGTAGGTTTCAAAATGCACTGCCACCTCAGCCATGCGTGCCGCATCTCGCACCGCCTGGTCGATGCGCTGACGGCGCAGGTAGGCCCGCCGATGCAGTTCCAGACGTCCGGTCAACTCACTCAGGACGCGCCGCTGCAGGTCCTGGTCTGCCACCAGCCGCGCCAGTCCTTCCTGACACAGAGCGATTTTTTTGAGGAGCAGCAGCGCCGCCTGTCCGAGCAGGTGTACCGCATGCATGAGGCGTACGCCGTCTTCATCTATCAGGCGCTGCAGTGTGGTGTCCTGCTGCACCTCAGGGTGCTGGGCATCGGCCAGGCGCTCCTCTTCCAGGCGCTGCATCGCCATGCTCTGACGTCCCAGTGCCTGCTGTACTCCGGCGGCAAGCTGGCCAAAAAACGCCGCGTATGCCTCCTTACTGGCGCCGAGTTCAGCAAGGATGGCGTCGTAGTTACGCACGAGCAGATCGAGTTCTTGCCAGCGTTCCTCCGGCGTCAGCGTGCGAGGTGGGCGGGGAAGCAGGCCCAACAGACGGGGCTGCGGGCGCAGCCCCGTCTGGATAACCTTTTGCTGCTCCTGTACTTGCTCCTGCAAGGCCCGAAAGTGCTCGGTGGCAATGGCCGGTAGCACGTATGTCTGGTCAAGGATTGTAACGCTCGCCACGGATGCCCTCCTGGCAAGTCAGGCTACGGAAGAATGCCCACCTCTCCTCCTGACACAGATTTGCCTGCAGGCCCAATTCTGGCATATTCCAGACGCCTCTGGCAATGGGGCTATGCCTCCGCACCTCCGCACACATTTTTGAAGAGTTGCCCATTTTTCATAATCAGTAACAGGTGTTTGCCTTGCTCTTGCAGGACCGTGAGGTCGTCGAGCGGATTCCCGTCTACCACAAGCATGTCCGCCAGGGCACCCGGCACCAGCACACCGAGTTCACCAGGGCGATTGAGCAAGGCGGCGTTAACGGTGGTGGCACTCTGCAGGACTTCAAACGGCGATAAGACCTGGGCCCGTAATGACAATTCGAGGCTTTGATAGTGATGCGTCTCACCCAGCAAGTCCGTGCCAAAACCGATCTGGACGCCGGCAGTCTTGGCCCACTCCAGGGACTGCAAGCCGGCTTCGCGGACGTCGTAGATTTTGTCAATACTGACTTGCGGCAAGCCCCATTGTTTGCCTTCCCGGTGGAGTGCCTCATAGGTCACCAGGGTCGGTACCAGAAAAGCTCCCGCACGTGCCATCAGCGCCGCGGTCTCCTGGTCGATGAGATTACCGTGTTCAATAGAGCGTACGCCGAGGCGTACACAGCGCGCGATGGCCTCCGGCGTGTAGGCATGCGCCATCACATAGGTGCGCCAGGAGCGCGCTTCCCAGACGACAGCGCAGATCTCGTCTTCAGAGTATTGCAGATTCCACACGGGATCCGTCGGTGATGCCACACCCCCTGAGGCCATGATTTTGAGCTGCGTGGCACCACGGCGTAACTCTTGACGAGCGGCCTTTTGGACCTCGGGTACGCCATCAGCGATAACGGAGAATTGTGTTCCGGCCATGCAGCAGGCACACTGGTCCGCTTCTAAAGTCCGCGATCGAAAATCGCCGTGCCCACCGGTCTGGCTGAGGGCGCGTCCGGCATAGAACACCCGTGGGCCATCCATTAAGCCATACTCTATGGCCGCAGCCAGACCCCAATCCGCCCCACCCGCATCGCGGACCGTTGTGAAACCGCGCTGCAGCATCCCAGCAGCGATATGACGCGCACGTGCCATGGTCAGACTCACTGGCTCCTGTGCTAATAGGCCCAAATTGAGGCTCGTGGCAATGAGATGCACATGCGCGTCGATTAGACCCGGCATGAGCGTCTTACCCTGGCAGTCAATGACCTGTGCCTGTGGCGCTGTGATCGCGCGCTCCGAGATTTCACGAATTCTTGCCCCCTCCACCAGGACATGCATGTCCTCGCGGACCTCGGGCGATGTACCGTCCCAGAGAGTACAATGCTTGAGAACGATGAGGCTCATAGGGATTTCTCCTGAGAAATGAAGGTCTTGACGCCAGGCAATATACGTCCATCATTGGGTAAAAGCGAGAGACAGGGCACCAATGGACAGCGGAGTGGCTGCTGACCGAGAGTAGTTCAGCTCACTCTGTAACAGTGGTCGATTGCTGTGTAGAGGTCGTCTGGTCGTATGGGTTTGGCTATGTAGGCGTCCATGCCAACGGCGAGACACTGCTCGGCATCACCCTGCATGGCACGGGCAGTCATGGCGATAATGGGGACATGGGTTCCGGTCCCGCACTCCTGCGCACGAATGGCAGCCGTTGCTTCCAGGCCGTCCATCTCAGGCATCTGGACATCCATGAGCACCAGGTCGCAGGATTCCTGTGCCAGGGCGATGAGTGCCTCTTTGCCTGTGCTCGCCACTGTGACTGTGTGGCCCCACTTCTCCAGCAGGCGGACGGCGAGCCTCTGGTTCACCACGTTGTCTTCGGCCAGCAAGACGCGTAAGTGTCGTCGATGCTCCCGGACCATAGGTTGGGTGACCAGGGCAGGGGCAAAGGAGGAGGGGAGGGCTCCCAGCGTCAGCAGCAAGGCGTCCCACAGCTCGTCCTGGGTGATCGGTTTCGTCAGGTAGGCGGCAATGCCGAGCGCACAGCCGTGGACAGCGTCTGCGCGCTGGCCCCCGGCCGTGAGCATCATGATGGTGGTTCCGGCCAGGGTCGGGTCCTGCTTGATCTGGGCTGCCAGGGTGAACCCGTCCAGCTCCGGCATCATAGCATCGAGCAACACCAGGGGAAAGGCCGCTCCCAGGTCACGCGCCTGTGCTAGCATGGCCAGGGCTGCCTGGCCACTGTCGACGCTGGTGGGCCGCATGCCCCAGTGGGTCAGGAGTTCGTAGAGGTTGCGCCTGTTGGTAGCGTTGTCATCAACAATCAACGCCGGCAAATTGCGCAGCCGAGCGGCAGCCGCAGGCGCACGCTGATCTACGTCCTCGCGCTGAGAGCCGAAGCGGGCTGTAAAGTGAAAGGTGCTCCCCTGTCCAACCACGCTCTCTACCCACATCCGTCCCCCCATCAGTTCGATGAACTGCTTGGAAATCGTCAGCCCCAGGCCTGTGCCGCCATACTGGCGTGTTGTAGACCCATCGGATTGTGTGAACGGCTCGAAGATCAGCCACTGCTTGTCCTCGGGGATGCCGATGCCAGTATCGCGGACGGTGCCGTGCAGGAGAACAGTCGCATTGTCTTCGTGGTCTTGCGCACTGGTTGCCGCTTCCAGCTGCACGTCGACGGCTATCTCGCCCTGGGTGCAGAACTTGATGGCATTGCCAACCAGATTCACCACGACCTGGCGTAAGCGCCCCGGATCGCCTATAAGTGTGTCTGGCACTTCGGGTTGGACGCGGCAGGTAAGTTCTAGACCCTTTTCGTGGGCCCGCAGGGCCAGCGCTTTCAGCGTCGAGCCCACATTGTCGCGCAGGCGAAAGGCGATGCGCTCCAGGGAGAGTTTGCCAGCCTCGATTTTCGAAAAATCGAGGATGTCCTCGAGAATCTCGAGCAAGGACTCGGCTGAAGTCTTGACGATGGTCAAGTACTCACTCTGTTCAGGGGTGAGAGCCGTACCAAGTGCCAGTTCCGTCATGCCGAGGATGCCGTTCATGGGGGTGCGGATCTCGTGGCTCATGTTGGCCAGGAATTCGCTTTTGACCCGCGTGGCAAGTTCAGCAGCACGGCGGGCTTCAGCTTCGGTGGTGTATAAGGCAGCGTTGCGAATGGCCACGGCGGCTTGGGCTACGAAGCTGTCGAGGAGTGCCTGGGCGTCGGGGCTGAACTGAAAGGGCTGCCGACCGGAGAGAACGAGCACGCCGAGAAGTGCGTCCCGGTGGAAGATGGGCACACCAAGCAGGCTTCTAAGGCCGTGGGCCTGATGCCACTCACAGGCCGCAGGGCTCACCCGTGCATCGTCGAAAATGTCAGGGATGTGGAGGGTCTGCCGGTGCTGAGCAACCCAGCCGGCGCTATGCTCGCCGAAGCGCATTTGCGTGAGGGAGGGCACCGCACGCAGCCAATCGTCTGAAGCGGCTCGGAGCTCCAACGTTTGGGAGGCCTCATCCGCGATCCAGATGCGCACCCGCGGCACGTCCATGAGTGTGGTTGCGGCCTTGGTCATTTCGCCTAGCACCTCGTCCATATCGAGCGAGGCGGAGATGAGCTGGTTCAGGCGCGTCATGGTATCGAGGCGCCTGGCACGGGCCTCGATCGCCTCGTAGAGCTGCGCGTTCTGGATGGCAATGGCCGCCTGGTCGGCGAACGACATCAGGTACTCCAGTTCGTCCGGGCTATACTCGTAGGGACATGTGGTGTGGAAGATCAATACCCCGAGCACCTCGTCACGGACGGCAATGGGGAGTCCAAGAAATGTGCAAATACCATGCTCCCGGTGATGTTGGACAAAGGGATTCTGGGGATGATTCTGGACATCGGCAACGAACAACGGCTTTCCGGTCCTGGCCACTATCCCTGACAACCCGCCTCCCAGAGGGGTTTCAAGCCCCAAGGGCAGCAGCCCGTCAGTCGATACCCCGACGCGCAACACCTGCGCTGCCTTATCGACAAGCAGCACTCTGACATACGTAGTCCCGGCAATGCGCGAGGCTTCCTCAGCGATGCGGGTCAGGATGCCCTGCAAATCCAGGTCGGCCATGACCGTATGTGTCGCCCGCAGGAGCGCTCCCACCTCCTCCCAACGTCGCATGGCAGTACTGTGGAGCCGAGCATTCTCGATAGCAATAGCCGCCTGGGCAGCAAAGAGCATCAGCAGGTTGCGGTCTGCTACGGTAATCGGCCTACCGACCCCAGGAGGGTTGAGTAGCACGAGCACCCCTACAAGTCGGTCCCGATAGAGTAGGGGCTCGGACAAAACCGCCGCCGCGCCAGTGCGTTCCTTCAGGTCAGGGTGCGCCAGTAGTGAAGTATAGTAGTCCGCAACGATCACACCTTCCCGGCGTTGGGCCACGGTCCCCGCGATACCCTCGCCAAGACCAAGGCGTACCTCGCGTATCCACTCCTCAAAGCCATGCCAGGCCTGGGGAATAAGGACCTGCGTAGCCTCATCCCAGAGGTAGAGCACGCCTGATTGCGTACCGACAAGTTCGACAGCGCGCCGCGTAATGAGGCCCAGCAGGGTAGTCAGATCAAGTTCCCGCGTGATCTCAACTGCCACGTCCCGCACCGCCTCGAGCCGCGTTGTCCGCTCCGCCAGCACCTCTTCCACCTGCTTGTGTTCGGCGATTTCCGCCGCCAATTCTCGGCTCCGTTGTGCCACCTTGGCGAGGCTTTGGGCATGCGCCCTAAAGAGCAGAAAGAGCACAAGGCACAACCCCAGACCACTCGCTAGAGCAATCGACCAGGCCATGTTCGTCCAGGCCCACTCTGAAGTGGCTTGAACGAAGAACGAGGAGAGCGTAAAGCCTATGAGCAGTGCCATAGCACTGATATAAAGGAAGTTCACCGTCATGAAGCGGTTGAAGAGCGGGACCTTCATCGCTCCAGCCTTTGCGAGAGATACATGCGCTGCTCCATGGGTTCTCCAGACTTTGGTCGCGCCTGCTTGCAGCACACAGTCTGGACGCCGAGGGGAATCTCTGGTGGCCAGGGCTTCTCCAGTTGTACACAACCTCTTTTTATATCGGACGTCCTGGAGAAGAGCTTGAGGCGAGCATGGGCGATCACGTCTTGAATACAGGTCGCCCCATGGATAAGATTACACGATTATACCGCAGGCATACACAGATAGGCACTCGTGGTAGGCTCTGCAGCAGTGGCAAGCATCATGGCACAGATCCTCGTGGAAAACCTCACGAAAACCTTTCGCGTGGCCAAGCGCCGTGCCGGCTTGTGGGGGGCTGTGACAGGACTCGTGCAGCGCACGTACCATGACATTCCGGCGCTGGCCGGCATTGACTTTACCATCGAGGAAAGCGAACTCGTGGGCTACATCGGCCCGAATGGCGCCGGGAAATCCACCACAGTCAAGATCCTGTCCGGTATTTTGGTGCCGTCTGCTGGACGCTGTGAGGTCAACGGGGTGATCCCGTGGAAAAATCGTCTTCAGCATGTGCAGAACATCGGCGTGGTCTTTGGCCAACGCACGCAACTGTGGTGGGATCTGCCGGTCATTGAATCGTTTGAGGTATTACGGGCGATCTATCGCATTCCTGCTGCTGTGTTTCAGAAGAATAGCGCACGCTTGATTGAGCTCTTGCAGCTTCAGGAGCTCCTCGATATCCCCGTCCGCCAGCTCTCCCTTGGGCAGCGCATGCGCAGTGACCTGGCAGCCGCGTTACTGCATGGGCCGCGCCTCCTGTTTCTCGATGAACCGACCATTGGTCTCGACGCTGTCTCGAAGCTGGCGGTACGTGAGTTTATTAAAATGCTCAATCGCGACGATGGGGTAACGGTGATTCTCACGACGCACGATATGGACGATATTGAGGCTCTGTGCCGGCGCGTGCTGGTGATCGGGCGTGGCAAAATCGTCAGCGACGGCAGCCTGGCAGCCCTGCGTGCCACGGTCAGCCACGAGCGCCGGCTGATTGTTGATTTGGTCAATGCTCAGGAGGTCGTCGAGGAACCTACCGCACGCGTCGTTGAGCGTCATGGCCGTCGTGTGGAACTCGCCTTTGATCCGCGTGTGATCTCACCGGCGCAACTGATCTCGCGTATCGCGGCAAAACATGCCATCCAGGATCTCTTTGTCGAGCATCCGCCCATTGAACGGATCATCGCTGACCTCTATGCCAAGCATGGTGAACTCGATATATGAAGCGCTTCCTCCCCTATAGGGCGGTCGTCAGCGCACGCTATCGCATGCTCCTGCAGTACCGTGCGGCGGCGTTCGCCGGCCTGGTCACCCAGTGCTTCTGGGGGGCTATCAGGCTGATGATTGTGGCGGCGTTCTATGCCGCCTCCACGCAGACCCAACCGATGTCACTACCCGAGGTGGTGGTCTATATCTGGTTAGGCCAGGCTTTCTTCGGCATGTTGCCATGGAATATCGACGAGGAATTCGCCCAAAAGGTCCGCGACGGGTCGGTCGCCTATGATTTACTCCGGCCTGTGGATCTGTACGCCTTCTGGTATAGCCACGCTCTGGCCTATCGCACTGCCCCACCACCCTTCGGGCCATCCCTCTGGGGTGCCTGGCTATCCTGGTGCTCCCCCGCCTCGGTCTGGCGGAGTGGGCGTTAGGGGCTCCGCCGTCCTGGGCATCGGGAGTGCTCTTTGGCGTGTCTCTCGTGGGGGCGGCGGCGTTATCTACGGCCATCACGATGCTGACGCACATTTCCTTGCTGTGGACCATCTCCGCCGCTGGCATGGACCGCATCATGCCGGCAGTGGTCACCGTATTTGCCGGGATGGTGATCCCGTTACCGTTGTTCCCTGACTGGATGCAACTCTGCCTCCGCTTGCAACCGTTTCGGGGGCTGGTCGATGTGCCTTTCCGCATCTACAGTGGTAACATTCCACCAGACGTAGCGTTGCTCGAGATCATCTCTCAGGGGGTATGGGTGGGATGTCTCGTGTGGCTGGGCCGTGTGCTGCTCGCACGCGGCGCACGGAAACTGGTCGTCCAGGGCGGATAGGATTATGGCCATAGGTGAGAGTCTCAAGCTCTACTGGCTCTATGTCAAACTCTCTATACGGGCGCAGCTGCAATACCGCGCGGCGTTTCTCCTGGCCGCGCTCGGGCAGTTCCTCATTACTGGCATTGAATTTCTGGGTGTCTGGGCCCTGTTTGAGCGCTTTGGTCGCCTGCACAGCTGGAGCTTACCAGAAGTCGCGGTCTTTTATGGTCTGGTAAATTGTACCTTCGCCTGTGCTGATGCCCTCTCCAGAGGCTTTGACCAGTTCGGCGTACTGTACATTAAGACTGGACATTTTGATCGACTGTTACTCCGTCCGCGCAGCACCATCTTACAACTCGCTGGACACGAGTTCGCCCTTAGACGCATCGGGCGCTTCGTGCAGGGGCTCATCGTGCTGGTCTGGGCGGCTTCTGTGCTCAACGTCGAGTGGTCGGTGGCACGGGTGAGTCTGGTGCTCTTTTCGATCCTCGGTGGGGCCTGTTTGTTCTTTGGACTCATTGTCATGCAAGCGACGCTGGCGTTTTGGACCACCGAAACCCTCGAAATCATGAATACGTTAACCTATGGGGGTGTGGAGTCTGCCCAATATCCCATGGCCATCTACCACGTTGCCTTTCGCCGTTTCTTTACCTTTGTGGTGCCACTGGCGTGCGTCAGCTATTTCCCGGTGGTGGGGATATTGGGGATCGCTGATCCCCTGGGCTCACCCTGGTGGTTTCAGTACCTTGCCCCACCATTTGGTATCTTTTTTTTGAGTGCCTGCCTCGTACTGTTGCAGTGGGGTATCAAGCACTACACCTCGACGGGCAGCTAACCGTCCACGCCATATGGCGTAGGCCACGGTGCCCTATCACCCGCACAGTGAAGCTCGATTTCATTATTGGCCTGGTTCTAAAAGTTACCGAGACCGTGGGGAGAACTGAGAGTCGCAATGTTCTGATTCCAACGGATTTCGTGGTTCATAGTTTGTGACCTCCCATGGAGGAGGCGATGAGCAGGTTGTGGAGCCAGTTGGGATGGTACTCGAAGCCGTTGAG
>Ga0111539_10011961_pt1 | contig 10882 bp, 10 predicted proteins | sample RhiMethybrSRZTD1_FD_79667 | JGI IMG/M metagenome (GOLD analysis project Ga0111539, IMG submission 79667) | Populus rhizosphere microbial communities from Tennessee, USA - Rhizosphere MetaG P. TD hybrid SRZTD1 (version 2) (version 2) | ecosystem: Host-associated > Plants > Roots > Rhizosphere >... | reverse complement strand
GCATCTGCTCGAGGCCGGACGTGGGCTCGATGGCGCGCAGTAGCACGGCCGCGCCGACATCCTCGTCACCGCAAACGACGTTCGCGCACCAGTGGATCCCGTACGAGCGGTACACGTAGAGATGTCCCGGAGGGCCGAACATCACGGCGTTCCGGCGCGTCGGCCCGCGAAACGCGTGGCTCGCAGGATCGTCCGGCGCGTAGGCCTCGGTCTCGACGAGTACACCGCCGACGCCGCCGACGAGCAACGTCCAGCCCACGAGGTCGTGCGCCACGTCGAGGACGTCGCGCGCGAAGAACGCTCTGTCGATCAGAACAGAGGCTCGGTCTCGGCCGGGCGAGCGGTCGATGCGAGCAGCCTGCGGGCCCGCCGTCCGAGGTCGCCGAGGTCGACCCGGCCCTCCTCCGCGGCGGCCGCAAGCCGCTCGGCGAGGTCGAGAGCGCCGTCGAGCAGCGCCGTGTCGCCGGCCTCGTGCCCCATGTCGTGCAGGATCGTCCGCTCGGTGCGAGACGCAACGAGCGGGTCGGCGACGCCCTCGATCCAGACGCGCGTCCGCCGTCCTCCGCCGCGGTCGTCGCCTGTGATCGGCTCGAGCGCGTAGATCTTGTCGGCGCGTGCGTACTTCCCGAACCCGAGGAAGACCATGCGCGCCGGGGTCATGGCGCGGAGTATGACGCCTGCCTGTCCTCGTGGCGGAAGGCGAGCGCGGCCAAGAGCCCGAGTGCCGCGACGACGACCCAGATCGGTGTGAGCGAGGGCACGATCGCCGACGGAATCGTCGTTTCCGCCCAGCCGCGCTTCACGATCTGCTCGTTCCACGCGTCCTGGACGAGGTTCACGGTCCCGTACGCGAACATGAGCCCGACGTAGCCCTGGACAACGCCGCGCAGCTCTCGCGTCGGCACGACAACGCGGGAGAGCAGGAGCGACGTGAGCACGAATAGTGCGCCGTCCTCGCCGTGGTGATGGCCGAGATGGACGGCCGCGATGAACGTGCCGTCCGCCTCGCGGCGAAGCTCCTCGCCCATGAAGAGGTCGCCCGGGAAGTGGAACCCGAGCTCTGCGCTGATCCACGGAAGGGAGACGAGAACGACGAGGGCGGCGACGACGATCCGCGCCCCGTCCCAAGGCCGGCGCCGCGCGAAGGAGTGTCCACCCCGACGGGTCGCCGCCATGGTGAGACCCAGGGCGGTCGCCACGCCGACCGCAGGCACGGCGTTTCCCCAGTGCGCGTCGAGGTTCGCCTGGTCGTTGAAGAGGGGGATGGTCGCGCAGAGCGCGATCGCCGGCGCGGCCGCCCACCACGCGCGCCGCGGAAGTGCCGCGACCGCGACGAGAACCAGTCCGATCGCGACGAGGGCGAACGGGAAGTTGAGGAAAGTGAGCGCGCGGCTGAGGCCACCCGCGATCCCCTCCCGTGACACGTGGTACGTCACGGCCGGATCGAGCCGGCTATACGTGCCGACCACGCACAGCGCGACGAGCGCCCACAGCGCCCAGCTCGCGAGCGCCTCGCCTTGCGAGGGGCCTCGACTCACCTAGTCAGCGCGCGGCGGAGCGCGTCGGCGACGTACGCCTGATCGTCCTCACCGAGACGCGCGTGGAACGGGAGCGCGAGCGTGCGTGAGGCGAGCTCCTCGGCAACGGGGCAGAGCCCCACGCGGTATCCGAACCGCTCCTGCATGTACGGCTGCAGATGGATGCACGGGAGGTACCGGGCCGTCTGGATGCCGTCGTCGGTCAGCAAGGAGATGACGCTCTCGCGGTTCGCGCCGGCCGGCAGCGTGACGACGTAGACGAACCACGAGCGCTCGTGCTCCGCGTCGTCCGCGCACGGAAGCTCGAGGCCTGGAACGTCCGCGAGGAGCTCTCCGTAGCGCGCCGCGACGTCGTCGCGGCCGCGAAGAATGGCCTCGAGCTTCTCGAGCTGCCCGAGGCCGATCGCGGCGCGGATGTCGTCGATCCGGTAGTTGAACCCGAGCCTCGCATGCTCGAGCCAGCCGCCCGAGTCGGCCCGGCCCTGGTTCCGCAGGCTTCGCAGAAGGCGCACCTCCGACTCGGAGTGCGTCGTGACCATGCCGCCCTCGCCTGTCGTGATCTGCTTGTTGGGGTAGAAGGCGAAGACCGCGGACGGGCCCTGGGAGCCGACGGGCGCACCCTTGTAGCGAGCACCCAGGGCTTCACACGCGTCCTGGATGAGCGCGACGCCTCGGGCGTCGCACAGGGCGCGGAGCTCGTCGAGCTCGCAGGGATACCCGTAGATGTCGACGGCGACGACCGCGCGCGTGCGGTCCGTGATCGCCGCCTCGACAGCCTCGGGGGAGAGATTCAGCGTCCGGCGGTCGATGTCCGCGAAGACGGGAGTGGCTCCCTCGTAGATCGCGCAGTTCGCCGACGCCACGAAGGAGTACGGCGACGTGACGACCTCGTCGCCCGGCCCCACTCCGGCCGTGATGCACAGCAGGTGCAGCCCCGCCGTCCCGCTCGAGACCGCAGCCGCGTACGGGGCCCCGACGGCCTGGGCGAACGCCTCCTCGAAGCGCTCGATGGTCGGGCCGAGCGAGAGCCGGCCGGAGCGAAGCACGTCGGCGACGAGCTCCTCCTCCCGCTCGTCGAGCCAAGGAGAGGAAAGGCCGATCGTCCGGACGGACGCCACGCGAGTGTCCCTAGGCGACGGAGGGTGTCAGCTCGACGACGTCGAGGTAGTGGGTCCAGCGCTCGTCGATGCCGTTGACCGCCGCGAGGTACGCCTTCTGCAGCTCGCGGGTGATCGGCCCCACGCCGATCTCGTGGTCGTCGACAGCGCGCAGCGGAGCGACCTCGGTGGCGGTGCCGACCATGAAGACCTCATCCGCCAGGTACAGATCCGTGCGGATCATCAGCGTCTCCTCGACCTCGTAGCCGAGGTCCCGGGCGATCCGAATGACCGTGTCGCGCGTGATTCCCGGGAGGATCGACATCGAGAGCGGCGGCGTGTGCAGAACGCCATCCTTCACGACGAAGATGTTCTCGCCGGGCCCGTCTGCGATGTAGCCGTCGTGCGAGAGCATGATCGCCTCGTCGTAGCCTCCCCGGCGCGCCTCCATCGTCGCGAGCATCGAGTTCAGGTAGATCCCCGTCGCCTTCGCGGCATGCGGGATGACGTTGGGGCCGACCCTCTCCCAGGTCGAGATCTTCGCGGTGATCCCCTTCGTCTGGCTGTCCTCACCGAGGTACGCCCCCCACGGGAAACTGATGATCGCGACGTCGACCGGGTTCCCGACCGACGAGACGCCCAGCTCGCCGTAGCCGTAGAACGCGAGCGGGCGGATGTAGCACGACGCGTTGCCGTTGATCGCAACGACCTCGTGTGTCGCCGCGCGGAGCTCCTCGGTCGAGAACGGGAGATCCATGTACAGGATCCGCGCGGAGTTCTCGAAGCGGACGAGGTGCTCCTCGAGGCGGAAGACTGCCGGCCCCTTCGCCGTGTCGTAGCAGCGGATCCCCTCGAACACGCCCGATCCGTAGTTCAACCCGTGCGACGCGACGTGGACCTTCGCGTCCGCCCAGTCGACGAGCTCGCCGTTCATCCAGATCTTCTCGGTCGCTTGCATGGCTCGGCTCCTTCGGATTCGGGAGACCGTAGGTTAGTCGGAGGAAACGTCGAGCGGGCGCGCCCGGGCGACCCGGGCCAGCTCTGACGGAGCCATGCCGAGCACGTGCTGCGCGGAGCCGGCACCTGCCCACACGATCGGATGCCGGAAGAACGCGCTGTCCATGAGGACGACGACCGCGTCGGGCAGCGGGAAGGGCGGCACCGCACCGGGCGCGAAGCCCGTCGCCGCCTCGACTTCCAGGGGCTTGGCCACCTTCGCCGAGCTCGCCTCGACGGCGGCTGCGATCTTCTCCGAGTCGCCCCGCCGGTCGCCGGGAACGAGCGCCACGACGGGCTTGCCGTCGCACACGAACACGAGCGACTTCACGATCTGGGCGAGCTCGCACCCGACCGCGTCCGCGGCGTCCTGCGCAGTGTGTGTCCCCTCGGGAAACTGCTGCACACGGGCTTCGGCGCCCGAGTCGCGCAGGAACGCGGAGACGCGGTCGACCGGCTCGGGAAGCTCGTGCGTCACCAGCGAATCAGTACACGAACGGGACGAGCCGGTATCGCGTCCGCTCGCAGTAGCCCGCATAGCCGGGGTAGCGGGCGACGAGGAACCGCTCCTCGACGCTCGCCTTGAGCGCCCAGACGACGGCGAGGACCGCGGTCGGGAGGAGCGCCCACGGCGACAGCGCGAGCGAAATGCCGGCGGCCACGAGGAGCCCGCCCGAGTATACGGGGTGGCGGACGACGGCGTACGGCCCTTCCTCGACGAGAGCTCCTCCCTCCGCCGGCTTCGGGAAAGGCGTGAACCCGGAGCCGAGCGCCCGACCCGCCAGCACGAGCACCAGTGCACCGCCGAAGAGGCTCAGCGCTCCGATGCCCTTGAGCCCCCAGCGCGCAGCGTCCGGCCAGCCGGGAGCGAGCAGCCCGAGCACGAGGACCGCGGCGATGAGCACGAACTGGAGGACGACCCAACCGCCACCGCGCGCGCCGAGCCGGGGGACGTCAGCCAAGTGACACGAAGGTGACGTCGTCGAAGCCCGTGTCCTCGACGCGCTCGATGAGCTCGCGCGGGGCAGGCGAGTCGATGGAGAAGACCATCAGCGCCTTGCCGCCCTCGGTCGTGCGCGAGACCGCCATGTTCGCGATGTTGACGCGCGCTTCGCCGAACATCGTCCCGACCCGCCCGATGACACCTGGCACGTCGTCGTAGGAGAGGAAGGCCATGTGCGGGGCGAGCTCGATGTCGATCGAGAAGCCGAGCGCTCCCGCGAGGAACAGCCGGTGCTCGGGGCCGACGGTCGTTCCGGCCACCTCGAGCTCGTCGCCGTCCGAGCCCACGACCACCCGAACGAGGTTCGTGTAGTGCTGCGCGGCAGCGACGCGCTGCTCCGACACGGCGATCCCGCGCTCGGCGGCGATGAGGGGCGCGTTCACCTCGTTCACGACCTCGTCGACACGACCCTGGAAGGCGCCGTTGAGTGCGGCGACCGTCAGGAGCCGGGTGTCGTACTCCGCGAGCGGGCCGTGTGCCGCGACCGTGATCTGCGACGGCCAGCCGCCGGCGAGCGCGACGGCCAGACGCCCCAACTTGGAGGCGAGCGGGAGGAACGGGCCGAGCAGCTCGAGCTCGCGGGGATCGACGACCGGGATGTTCACCGCAGTCCGGACGACCTGGCCGTCCAGGGCAGCCGCCACCTGCTCCGCGATCACGACCCCGGCACGGTCCTGAGCCTCCGCCGTCGAGCCCGCGAGGTGCGGCGTGACGACGACCTGCGGCAGCTCCAGCAGCGGCCCCGTGTACGGCTCGGTGCGGAACACGTCGAGCGCGGCGCCGGCCACCTTGCCCGACCGAATCGCGGCGATGAGTGCGTCCTCGTCGATCAGCCCCCCGCGCGCGGCGTTCACGATCCGAACACCGTCCTTCATCCGCTCGAATGCGGCTGCGTCCAGCAGGCTCTCGGTCTCGTCGTTCAGCGGCAGGTGGAGCGTGACGACGTCCGCGTCCGCGTAGACCTCATCGAGCGACGACACTGGCTCGACGCCGAGCTCGCGGAATCGGTCGGACGACACGAACGGGTCGTACGCGACGACGCGCATCCCGAGGCCGAGCGCGCGGTGCGCAACCTGGCGTCCGATTCGCCCGAGCCCGAGGACGCCGAGCGTCTTCCCCGCGAGCTCGATGCCCGTGAAGCGCTGGCGGTCCCAGGTTCCGGAAGTCAGTGCCGCGTGCGCCTGCGGCACGTTGCGGGCGAGGGCCAGCAACAGCGCGATCGCATGCTCCGCCGCCGAGTCGACCGTCGACTCGGCCGCGTTCGCGACGACGATGCCGCGTCGCGTCGCGGCTTCCACGTCGACGTTGTCCACCCCCACGCCCGCGCGACCGATCACCCTCAGCCTCGCCCCGCGCTCGATGAGCGACGCGTCGACCTTCGTCGCAGAGCGAACGATGATCGCGTCGAACCCGCCGATGATCGAGGCAAGGTCGGACTCGGAGTCCTCGACGACCTCGAAGCGCCGCCTCAGGAGCTCGAGACCGGAGTCCGCGATCGGCTCGCGGACGAGGATGCGGCGCTGATCAGCCGACACGGGCGGCGCCGTGGTACGCCTCGAGCGCTCGCGCGACGGCCACACCGGGCTCGATCGGAGCGCCGCGCTCGACGAGCAGCGTCTCGACCGCCGTGAGCGCGGTCGTGATGTCGAGCACGTCGTAGTAGCCGATGTGACCGATCCTGAACATGCGCGTGCCCAGTTCTCCATGTGCACCCGCGACGGTGATCCCGAAGCGGTCGCGCAGCTCGAGGACGAGCTCCTTGGCATCGACGCCCTCTGGCGTGATGATCGCCGTCACGACAGCGGAGCGCTCCTCGTCCGGCGAGAAGAGCTCGAGGCCCATCGCCTTCGAGCCCTCGCGGCATGCGCGGCCGAGCGCCGCGTGCCGCGCGAAGGCCGAGTCGAGCCCCTCCTCCAACAACAGCCCCAGAGCGACGTCGAGCGACGCGACGAGCGTGACCGCAGGAGTGAACGGCGTCGAGCCGGTCGCGAGCGAGCTCCGCATCCGCTCCCAGTCGAAGTAGTAGCGCGGCGTCGACGAGCGGCTCGCGCGCTCCCACGCCGGCGCGGACACGGCTGCGAGTGAGAGCCCGGGCGGTGTCATGAGCGCCTTCTGCGAGCCCGCGACGACGACGTCGAGGCCCCACGCGTCGGTCTCGAGCGGGACCGCCCCGAGGCTCGAGACGGCGTCCACGATCGTGAGCGCGCCCGTTTCCTGCGCGACTCGGGCGAGGGCTTGAACGTCTGCGACCACACCGGTCGACGTCTCCGAGTGCACGAGGACGACGACCTCCGCGCCCGTCTCCGCAAGACGCGCGCGAAGGTCGTCCGGCTGCGGCGTCTCCCCCCAGGAGTACCGAAGCTCGTCGACGTCCGCGCCGAAGGCCTTCGCCATCGAGCACCAGCGGTCGCCGAACGCACCCGCTGTGACGACGAGCACACGTTCGCCGGGCGACACGACGTTGACGAGCGCGGACTCGAACGCGCCCGACCCGGATGCCGTGAACAGCAGGACGTCGTTCTCGGTTCGACAGACCTGCTGCAGGCGCCCCAGCGTCCGAAGCATGAGCTCGCGGAAGTCCGGACCGCGGTGATGGATGACCGGTGCCGCGCCGGCGGCGAGCACCTCGGGGGGCACCGGGGTCGGCCCCGGTGCCATGAGGTAGCGCTTTCTCGACATCGCCGCTGAGCGTACCTCCGGTCGCGTCAGATACGCACCGTCAGCGCGGCCGGTGGCTCCTGAACGACATGAGCTGCTGGAACGTCGGGCGATTCGTCCAGCGCATCGTGTCGGAGAGCACGCCCGACGTGAAGCGGATCCGCTCGGCAGTGGCGTCGGCGCGCCACGCCGAGGGGGCAGGCCCCTGCGTCGTCTCGAGTTGAGCCGCGGCCGCGTCGATCGCATCCCACAAAGCCTGACGGCAGGTCGCGAGCACCCCGGCTCCGCAGTAGCGGCGCGAGTACGGGCCGCGCACGTCGCGGCCGAGCAGCATCCGCAGATCCTTGTCCACGTACCCGTACCAGCCCGAGATGTAGGACGAGCCTCCGGGGCCGGCATCGTCGCTGCGACCGTGGAGCGTCGCGAGCCGGGCGACGAGAGGCCCAAGGACCGGCGTCATCACGGCGTCGGCGAGACGTGGCCAGGCCGCATCCATCACGGCCGCACCAGGGTCGTCCACCTTCCCGTCGAGATCGCGGTCGAGCCGACTCGAGCCGCTGAGACGCCAGTTGTCGAGCAGACCGGCCGCAGCCTCCGCACGCGCGCTCGGGGCCGTGCCCGTTTGCAGCACCGCCTTGATGATCGGCCACACGCGAACGACGCGGAGGTCCTGGGTCGCCGCCTTGTTCATCGCGCCGGTTAGCGTCGCGAGCGTGTGCTTCTTCCGGCTCGCGACGGCCGAGCGCAAGAGGTCGACGCGATGCACCGACCCGTACGAGAAGTTCGAGTCCGCCGCTCCCACGTTCGGGGCAGGCCTGTTGTTCCAGTTCACGATGATCCCGGACGACGGGTTGATGCGCTGCGCATGTCCCGCGAACGGCACGAAGCCGCGCCAGTCGTAGTCACCCGTGCCGACGGTCGGCAACGACGGATCCGTTCCCTGTGCGCGCAGCGGGAGGCGGCCGCTCGAAAAGAGTGCGATGTCCCGGTCGTCGGCGTAGAACCAGTTGAAGCTGAACTCGACGCCGTTCATGGTCGTGAGAAAGTCCTTCGCCGAGTCGACGCGGCCGGTGTTCAGGTCGTAGAACGCCTTCGTCGAGAGGAGCTCACGCCCGCGCGTCGAGCGCTGCAGCGAGACCGCCACGCGCTTGCCGCCCGCAGTGGCGAAGCCCACCACCGGGCCGTGTGTCGTCTCGTAGTACGAGACCTCCTGGTCCGGCTCTCCCTGCGTCTTGAGCGTGCCGACCACGAAGCGTCTCATCGGCTCGCACTGCCCGCGGTAGAGGTAGTGGTGGTCGTCGTCGCAGAGTGTCTCGACGAAGAGGTCGAGGTTGTCCGCCTGCGACGAGGCCGCGCTCCACGCGAAGTCCGGCCCGCGGCCGACGAGCACGAGCGGGACGCCCGGGAAGACGGCGCCGCGGACGTCGAAGCCGGCGCCGGTCAGCTCCATCTCCGCGAAGAACTCGGGGAAGAAGTAGCCGACCTGCGGGCCCGCGACGAAGAGCGGATGGCCGGTCGCCGACCGCTTCGAGCCGACGAGGAGCGCGTTGGAGCCGAACTGCGGCGCGGCCAGCGGCGCTCCCGTGAAGGTGCCGTCGTCGAGGACGACGCTGCCGAGTGCAGGAGACGAAGGCATCTGCTGCGGGAACGAGCCCGGCACGCTCACCGGCGACTCCGGGTCGTTCGACTCACGGAGATCTGCGAAGACGTTCCGCGCATCGGCCGCACCGAGGCGATCCGCAAGGGCATCGAGGAACATCGAGTTCTGCACCTCCTGGCCGCCGTTCGTGCCGAAGCGCGCGGCGATGAGGGCGGCGGACGCGATGACGTCGTTCGCGGTGAACGGCGTCGCGGGGACGCCCTTGGCCCGGTAGTAACCGTTGATCCCGGCCGCGTACGCGTTGACGAGCGCGAGGATCTTCGGCCCGACCGAGCGCTGGCTGCGGACGGCGTCGACCTGGTTCGCGAGGAAGGCCTCCGCCTGCGCGCTCGGGACGAACGTCTTGCCCGTGAGCGCGAGCGCGAGCGGGTCGAGCCCGGGCACGTCCAGCGCGGCCACCCGCGCGGGGCCGCGGATGAGCTGGAGGAGGAGTCCACGGTCGGCGGCCGTGACCCAGCCCGCACCGTAGGCCACGTCGGCCTCCGTCTTTCCGTTCACGTGGGCGACGCCGAACTCGTCGCGGAAGATCTTCACCCCCTTCCGCGGGCTCTCGCGCTTGTACCCGGCTTTCGGGCGCGCCCCGAGCGGAGCCGGCTTGAACATGCGCCGGATGTCGCGCGCGGTCACGGTCCCGAAGAGCGGCGTCAGGGAGTCGTAGAGCTGAGCCTGGTCGCGCGTGTTCTTGTCGAACGTCAGACTGCCGTTCTCGCCCGGGGGCAGGATCGTCCAGGCAGCGGCCGCGTAGTCGCGAGTTGGCGCCGCTTTCCCCGGTGCTAGGACGACCGCCGACGCCGCGACGAGAGTCGCGAGCAGCGCGACGGGGCGGCGAACCACGCGCGGGATGGTACCCAGCAGCGGCCGCGCAATACAGTGCCGCGCGTGGATGCGCTCCTTGCGTTTGCAGCGGCGCTCTTGACGCTGAGGTTGTCGGGTGATCTCGTACGCCGATACCGCCGGCGGCGAGCTCCCGAGCTGGCTGCCTGGGCCGCGGGGCTCGGCGCCTACTCGCTCGCCGCGGGCGCGCTCGCATGGGGTGCGGCAGCCGGCTGGAGCGACGCGGCCTTCCGCGTCTACTACCTCGGTGGCGCGCTTCTGACGGCCGCGCTCCTCGGCGTCGGCTCCCTCCTGCTCGTCCGCAAACGCTGGATCACACCCGTCGCGCTCGTCTACGCGGGAGTCGCGATCGGCGTCGCGGTCGCAGTCCCCTTGCACGGGAACGTCTCGGGCACCGAGATCCCGGAGGCGCAGGACGTCCTGGACTTCTGGCCGACGCGCATCGTCGCGATCGTCGGCAACTCCCTCGGCACGCTCGCCGTCGTCGGGGTCGCGCTCGCCACCCTCAGGGCGCGCCCCGTCGGCAACGTCCTCATTCTCGCGGGCATCGCCGTCGCGGCGATCGGAAGCGGGCTCGCGGGGCTCGGGATCGGCGCCCTAGCGCCGGCGATCGCGATCGCCGCCGTCCTCCTCTACCTCGGATTCGTCGCTCCGGCGTCGTTCGCGAAGCCACGCCCACACGAGAACGCCGACCACCACGAGCGCGATGGCTGACTCGGCAATCGCTCCGGGCACGCCGCCGTGCGCGACTAGCCACGGCTGAGCAGCCACAACCCCGCGCTCGTGTAGAGGACCATGAGACCGAGCATCGGTATCTGAGCCTCGACCGACCTTCGTGTGTCGCGGAACACCGCGACAGCCCGATCGTGCGCGACGGCGAGACCCGCGACATGTCCGACCACGAGCGCGCCGAACTGGACGTACCAGACCGTCTGCGGTGAGACGAGCGCGAGGTTCGGCGCGAAGTCGGCGGTGCCGAACAGATCCCAACCCTTCCCGAACGGGTCGGAGATCAGCGTCACGATGAACTGACCCTGGATCACCGCGAGCGTGAAGTAGTGCGCGAGCATGTACGCCGCCGCGATGGGCACGAGCG
>Ga0111539_10011959_pt1 | contig 10883 bp, 10 predicted proteins | sample RhiMethybrSRZTD1_FD_79667 | JGI IMG/M metagenome (GOLD analysis project Ga0111539, IMG submission 79667) | Populus rhizosphere microbial communities from Tennessee, USA - Rhizosphere MetaG P. TD hybrid SRZTD1 (version 2) (version 2) | ecosystem: Host-associated > Plants > Roots > Rhizosphere >... | reverse complement strand
TGTAGAGCACGCGCGAAAACGGCAGCGCCCGGCGGCCCTCGCGAGGCACATCGTGAGGCCAGTACGGCGCGTCGAGCTCCTCCGTTTGCCCCTCGGTAAAGTTTTCGATCACCACTCGCAGCGGGCGCAGCACGCACAAAACCCGCGGCGCGCGCGTGTTCAGGTCCTCGCGCACGCAGTGCTCGAACAGCACCATGTCGACGGTGCTGTTGTTCTTGCTCACGCCGATCCGCTCGCAGAACGCGCGGATCGCTTCCGGCGTCACGCCGCGACGCCTGAGGCCGCTGATCGTCAGCATGCGCGGATCGTCCCAGCCCGAAACATGGCCCTTCTCGACCATTTCGAGCAGCCGGCGCTTGCTCATCACCGTGTACGTGAGGTTCAAACGCGCGAACTCGTACTGGTGGGGTCGCGCGGGAGCGCTGACGTTTTCGATCACCCAGTCGTAGAGCTCCCGGTTGTTCTCGAATTCGAGCGTACAGATCGAGTGTGTGATGTGTTCGAGCGCGTCCGACAGGCAGTGGGTGAAATCGTAAAGTGGGTAGATGCACCACGCCCCACCGCGCCGGTAGTGCTCCGCGTGCCGGATCCGGTAGAGCAGTGGATCGCGCATCTTCATGTTGGCCGAAGCCATGTCGATCCTGGCGCGTAGCACGTGCGCCCCGTCGGGAAACTCCCCTTTTCGCATGCGGCGAAACAAGTCCAGGTTCTCCTCCACCGATCGCTCGCGGTACGGGCTCGGCCGCCCCGGCTCGCTGATCGTGCCGCGGTATTCGCGGATCTGTTCCTCGTTCAGGCTGCACACGTAAGCCTTGCCGGTCTGGATCAGCTCTTCGGCAAACTCGTAGAGCTTCTCGAAGTAGTCCGAGGCGAAGTACAGACGATCTTCCCAATCGAACCCCAGCCAGCGCACGTCGTTCTGGATCGATTCGACGAACTCGACGTCCTCGGTCTCGGGATTCGTGTCGTCGAAGCGCAGGTTGCAGAGCCCGCCGAACTCGCGGGCGATTCCGAAGTTGATGCAGATGCTCTTGGCATGCCCGATGTGTAAATACCCGTTCGGTTCGGGCGGGAAGCGCGTGTGCACTCGGACGTGTTTTCCGCTCGCGCGATCGGCGGCCACTATCTCGCGCAAAAAGTCGTGCGGCGCGTTCCGGCCGGGGTTCTCTTCTGACTCCATGGCCGGGGACTTTACGCTGGCGAGTGGGGTCGATCGAGCCCGGAGCGGCGACGCCTTCTACGCGGCTTTCCAGAGCCACCGCGAACGGCGGAGTCCCTGAGCGCGCCCTCCTTCCGCTACCCTGTGCGGAGATGAAAGACGCTCCGTGGCTGGGCTGGTGGACGGTGTTTCGCGAGCTTTCGCGGGACGCCCTCCGGATCTTCTCCGAGCGCGGCGCGCGCCTGTTCTGCGGCTCGATCGCCTTCTATGCGCTGGTTTCCGTGGTCCCGATCCTGGTGATCGGCCTCCACGTGGCGGGGATGTTCGTCGACCCGCTCGCGGCCGACTCCACGATTCAGGGCGAGCTCCAGCGATGGGTGGGGGCCTCCGGCGCCCGCACGCTGCTCGCGCTGGTCGCCGATGCGAAGAAGCCGACGTCATCGCCGATCGCGAGCCTGCTCGGCACGCTGGCGCTGGTGTACGCGTCGACGCGGCTGTTCTCGCAGCTCATGAAAGCGCTCGAGCTACTCTGGGACGCGCCGCAGCCTCCGAAGGCGAGCGATCTCAAGGGCCGCGTCGCCGAACAGCTCAAGAAGCGCGGCCTCGCGTTCGCGATGGTGCTCGGCGTCGGCCTGATGCTGGTCGCGCTCGTGCTTTTGCACATGTTTCTGGCCTGGACGCGGACCTCGATCGGCGCGTCGGTGACCGTGGCCTCGCGACCACTGGAAGCGCTCGGCTCCTTCGTGGTCACGGCCGTGCTATTTTTCGCGATGTTTCGCATCTTGCCGCGCGCACCGGTCAAAATCGGGGACGCCGCTGTCGGTGGGATCGTCACCGCGGTCCTGTTCACGCTCGGGTCGTTTCTGGTCACGGCCTACGTGACGCACCGGGATACCTCGGTGTACGGCTCGGCCGGCGCGATCGTGATGCTGATGCTGTGGGTGCACTACAGCGCTCACGCGTTCTTTCTGGGGGCGGCGTTCGCCGCGGCCCACGCACGCCGCCGCGAGGCGCCAGCGAAAGCGGCGTGAGCCGATGAAAACCCTGCTCCTGGTCGCCAATCCGACCGCTCAGAGCGGCAAGAACGCGGAGCGCATCGAGCGCGCCACCGCCTTGTTCCGGGACCACGGCCTCGCGGCCGAGCTGTTCCCCACCTTGCCCGGCGGACGCACGATCGCGGCGCTCGCCGAACGCTTGCGAGCCGAACCGTGCCCCACGGTCGTGGCGATGGGCGGAGACGGCACGTTTCGCGAAGTGGCGAGCGGCATCCTCGACTCGGGGCATGCCGAGGACATCGCGATGGGGATGTTGCCGACCGGAACCGCGAACGACCAGGGCAAGAGCTTCGGACTCGAGGCGACGGAGGGCGCGCTACCGCGCAATGTCGAGGTCATCGCCAGTGCCAGGGAAACGCGGCTCGACGCGGGTCTCGTGGAAGCGCTCGATGAGCGCAATCAGGTCATGGACAAGGTCCTGTTCTTCGACTCGGCGGGCTGGGGCCTCAGCGCGCGCGTGCTCGCTTCGCGCAACCGCGATCGAGAATTCGTCGCGACCTTGGGCCCGATCAAGGAGCTCTACCGCGATCAGCTGGTGTACGCCGGCGCGCTTTTGCGCGAGTTCTTGCAAGCGCAGGTGATCGACGACAAGTTCACCGCGGTCGTCGAGGCCGATGGCAGAACGCACACTTTCCACGGGCTGACCGATCTGGTGATCAAAGGCACGCGGATCTACGGCGGCGCCTGGGTTTTCGACCGCACCAGCCGTCACGACGACGGGCAGTTCGAGCTCGTGGTGTTTCGCAGCAAACGCGAGTGGACGAGCAAGGCGATCGTCGATCTCGACGGCAATCCGATCACCGAAGAAATGCTGAATCTGATCGGGGTCGAGCACTATAAGCCGCTCCGCGCGGCGCGCTTCGAGCTCACGCTCGCGCAAGAAGGCGAGGTGCCGATCGCCGCCCAGATCGACGGCGAAGAGCTCCCGTGCTCGCTTCAAGCGCGGGTCACGGTGCTGCCGCGGGCGCTGCGCTTGCTCGTTCCTTGAGAGTATTCGCCGGCACGAGTAAGAAGCGATCGCGGCCGAGCTCTTTGCGCGCGAAATCGACGAAGGCGCGAACCTCGACATCGCCGGCGAGTTCGTCGTCGATTCGACCGACATCGCGCACGCCCTCGAACGTCGTTTCCCCGAACCGGCCGCGCTCCCCGCTGGCCAGCGCGAGCGCGCGCTGTGTCACGCGCTCGAGGACTGGGCCGACGAGTCGCTGTACTTTTCGGGTCTCTACTACCATTGGCATGAGCCGTCGGGCCGCCGGCAGGTGGCCGCGTACTTTCGCCGTACCTGGATCGGCTGGTTTGCGTTCGCGCCCTACCTCGCGCGCATCGAGCGCCAGCTGCACGGCCAGGGAACGGGTCGCAAATCGCCGGCGCACGTGCGAGCCGATCTGGAACGCCAGCTGGACGCGATCGAGGGGCTGCTCGCGGATCACGAGTACTTGCTCGGAACGGGTCCGTACCTCTGCGATTTCGCGCTCCGTTCGCAGCTCGAGTACCTGACGCTGGCGCCGGCGACCCGCGAAGTGCTGCGGGATCGGTGCGCACTGAAACGCTATGTCGCCCGGATGCCGGGCGTGTGTATGTGAGATTCTGCTCGTGCTCGTCCTCGAACGACGAGCGACGTCCCGCCGACGTCTGAGCCGAAAAAGGCTCACCAGAAAAAATCGGACTACATGCGAAGGCGAAGATTTGGGTTGGGTGAGCACTGCGTCGCAAGATTCGGCGGCGGGACGGCGCTGCTTCACGCGGGGAGATCGAGCACGAGCATGAGCAGGAGCACGCGCAGGCTTTAGTTTCCGGCACGGCTCGCCACACCGACGCTGCAGCACCCGTTTCGGCATTCGGCGACGAACTCGATCGGCGAACATTGACCCGCTGCCGGATGCCCGCACGCCGGCGCGTGATCCTTCCAGGTCGCCTGCGCGCGGCGCGCCACCGAGTTAGCGCCGCAGCGCGAACGACCGACGACTACACAGTCCAGGTCGCTCCGGCACGACAGATCCGCGGCCGGAATCGAGCTGTGCGCGATCGCGGCACACTGCGGCGATCCGTCCCAGCCGCCCCACTCCATGGCTTGACCACAAGTCGTGACAGGTTCGACGGGACTGGAACGCGGTGCCGACTGCGGTGCGGAACAAGCCACGACCAAGAGCGCGCTGTGGTAGACCCGCTTGGACATCGATGGATTACGTCGGAAGGATCTTTCGACCGCCGAGCGAGGCGAGGAGCCTGTTGTTGCAGGTCACGGTCGGGTGCAGCCACAACCGCTGCACTTACTGCGACATGTATCGCGACAAGCAGTTTCGCGCCAAGCCCTGGGAAGTGGTCGAGCGCGACCTCTTGCAGGCGGCCGAGCTCGGGCCACGCTACCGCCGCGTGTTCTTGTGCGACGGTGACGCGCTGATCCTGTCGACGCCGAAGCTGCTCAAGATCCTGGGGGCAATCCGCGAGCGTCTGCCTTGGGTCGAACGGGTGGGCGTGTATGGCGACACGCGGAGCGTCGGCAAGAAAAGCCCGGAAGAGCTGAGCGCGCTCCGCGAGGCCGGGCTCGGCATCGTGTACCACGGCGTCGAATCCGGCGACGATGAGGTGCTCGCGCTGATCGACAAGGGCGGGACGCGCGCCGACTGCGCCGAGACCGCACGCAGGTTGCGAGCGGGGGGCATCGCGCATTCGGTGATGGTGTTGCTCGGGATTGGCGGCGTGCGCCTGAGCGGCCGGCATGCTTCCGCGACCGCGAGCTTGCTCACGGAGATGGATCCGGACTACGTCGGCGCGCTGACCACGACCGTCGTACCCGGCACCCCGCTCGCCGAGCACGAAGCGAGTGGCGCTTTCCGGCTCCCGGAAAAGTTCCAGCTGATCGAGGAGCTTCGTACGATCGTCGAAGAGTCGAGCTTCTCCTCGTGCCGCTTTTCGGCCAACCACGCCAGCAACTACTTGCCGCTCACCTGCGAGCTGCCCAAAGATAAACCTGCTCTTCTGGCAGCGCTCGACGATATTCTCCGCGAGCGCGACGAGCGCGTGCTCAAACCCGAGTACCTGCGCGGCCTCTAGGCGCCCGAGTGGTCCAATGCGCGCATTCGGTTGGCTCTTGGTTCTGGCGAGCTGCGCGGCTGCGAACCCGAGCCCGAGCGCAAGCCCGAGCCCGAGCCCGCCCTCGACAGCGAGCGCGAGCCCGAGCCCGAGCGCAAGCCCGAGCCCGAGCCCGAGCCCAAGCGCGAACCCCGCGCCCGTCGATGATCCCCAGCCCCCCACCGCGAATCACCGCTTCGAAGATCCGGCGTACTGGAGCAAGATCTTCGACGATCCGGCCCGCGATCAGTGGCAGCGCCCGGCGGCCCTGGTCGAAGCGCTGGCGATCGCCAAGGACGAGACCGCCGTCGATCTCGGCACGGGCACCGGCTACATGCTGCCGCACCTCTCCCAGGCGCTTCCGGCAGGGCGAGTGATCGCGATCGACGTCGAAGCTGGATTATTGCGCCACGTCGACGAGCGCGTGAAAAAGGCCGGACTTTCCAACGTGGAAACGCGGCTCGCACAGGCTGACGACCCGAAGCTAAGGGAACGGATCGACCTGGTGCTCGTGGTGGACACCTACCATCACATCGGGCGCCGCTCGGCGTATTTCCACCGCTTGAGCCAGCACCTGTCCCCGCGCGGGCGCGTCGCGATCGTGGACTTCAAGCTCGGAAAATTCCCCGTTGGGCCAGGCGACGATCACAAGCTCGCTCCGGAGGTGGTAACGCGCGAAATGACGGCGGGCGGCTACGCGCTGTGCAAGACCTGGGACGGCTTGCCGTACCAGTACGTGTTGATCTTCGGGCTGCATTGCCCGGCACCGGCGAGCCCGTGAATGGCCGCGATCCGGCTGCGCGGCGTGGAGAAGCGCTTCGGCGAGCGGCCGGGATTGCGCGGCATCGATCTCGAGATCGCCGAGGGCGAGACCGTGGCGCTGATCGGGCCGAGCGGCTGCGGCAAGACCACGTGTCTGCGCTTGATCAACCGCTTGATCGAGCCGAGCGCGGGCACGATCGAAGTCATGGGCAAGAACGTGGCCGAGGTCGACGCGAGCAGCTTGCGGCGCGGGATCGGCTACGTGATCCAGGAGGGCGGCCTGTTCGCGCACTACAGCGTGTTCGAGAACGTCGCTGTCGTGCCGTCGCTGCTCGACTGGCAGAAAGAGCGGATCCGAGCCCGCGTCGACGAGCTTTTGACCATGGTCGACCTGCCGCCGGAGGAGTTCGCCGCGCGCTACCCGAGGCAGCTTTCGGGCGGACAGCGCCAGCGCGTCGGCATCGCGCGCGCGCTCGCGGCCGATCCGCCGATCGTGCTGCTCGACGAGCCGTTCGGCGCGCTCGACCCGGTGACGCGCGAGGCGCTGCAGGACGAGTTTTTGACGCTGAGCCGGCGGCTGAAAAAGACGTTCGTGATCGTGACCCACGACGTCGTCGAAGCGGTGCGGCTGGCTCACCGGATCGTGGTCCTGCGCGACGGAACGATCGTGCAGCAGGCGTCGCCGCGCGAGCTGATCCGCGCACCGGCCAACGCGTTCGTGGCCGCGCTACTCGGCCGCCACCGCCATCAACTGGATTTGATGACGCTGACCTTGAGCGACGTGGTCAAGATGCGCATTGCGACGCCGAGCAACGGCGGCTCCGCGCTCGAGCTCTCGGGCGACCTTTCGGTGTGGGACGCGCTCGATCGGCTCGCCGCCGAGGGAATCGACGAGCTCAAGGTTCGCACCGCCGACGGCGCGCTTTCGATCAGCCGCCGCGCGTTGCTCGAGAAGCTCGATGGAGGCGCGCGATGATCGAGTGGTCCGCGCTGCTTTCGGCCACGCTGGAGCACCTCGAGCTGACCGCGCTGGCGGTCGCGATCGCGGTCGTGATCGGCGTGCCGCTCGGCGCCTACCTCACGCGGCAGCGCTTTTTCGCGGGGCCGGTGCTGGCGCTGATCGGCCTGATCCAGACCGTGCCCAGCGTGGCGTTGCTCGGCCTCTTGATCCCGCTGCTCGGGATCGGCGAAAAGCCCGCGCTGGTCGCGCTGTTCGCCTACGCGCTCTTGCCGATCGTGCGCAACACCTACGCCGGGCTCGATTCGGTGGACCCGGCTTCGATCGAAGCCGCGCGCGGAATGGGCCTGCGCGAAGCACAGATCGTGCGAAAAATAGCGTTGCCGCAGGCGCTGCCGGTGGTCATGGGCGGGATCCGCACCGCGACCGTGATCAGCGTGGGCGTCGCGACCTTGGCCGCGCTGATCGGCGCGGGCGGGCTCGGCAAATTCATCTTCCGCGGCATCGCGATGGTCGACATGCCGACGGTGCTGCTGGGCGCGATCCCCGCCGCGCTGCTGGCGCTGGCGCTCGACCTCGGCCTTTCGGTGCTCGAGAAGCGGCTCGTTCCCGCCGGGCTGCGCGCCGGATGACGCCGCTCGCGGCGCGCCTGCGCGGGCTTTTGGTCCTGTTCGGCTTCGCGGCCGCCGCGGTCGCGCTCTTCAGCCTGGTGTTCGCGCTGATCGACCGCCGCGCTGCGAACGGCGCAAGCTCGATCCGGATCGGTTCCAAGGCGGACACCGAGGGCATTCTGCTCGCGGAAATCATGGCCCGGCGCATCGAGCGCGAGACCGGGCTCACGGTCACGCGGCGCACCGCGCTCGGCGGCACCCAGCTCTGCTTTCAGGCGCTGCTGGCAGGAGCGATCGACCTCTACCCCGAATACACGGGCACGGCGCTGGTCGCGCTGCTCGGCCACCAGCCGCTCGCGGACTCGCGGCAGACCTTCGAGCTCGTGCAGCGAGAGCTGGCGGAGCGCGACGGCCTCACGCTGCTCGCGCCGCTCGCCTTCAACAACACCTACGCGCTGGCCATGGCGCGCTCGCGGGCGGAGGCGCTCGGCATCACGAAAATCTCCGATCTGGTTCGACATCCCGACCTGCGCGCCGGATTCACGGCGGAGTTCGTGGGCCGGGAAGACGGCTGGCCCGGCCTGCGGTCGCGCTACCGCCTCACTTTCACCGCAGCGCCGCGCACGCTCGAGGCCGGACTGATGTACCGAGCCGCGCGAGAATCCGAGATCGACGTGATCAGCGCCTATGCAACCGACGGCCGGATCGAAAAGTTCGATCTTCGCGTGCTCGAAGACGACGCGCATTTCTTCCCTCCGTATCAGGCGGCGCCGCTGCTGCGCCGCTCGACGCTGGCCGGCCACCCCGGGATCGGCCGCGCGCTCGCGCCGCTCGCAGGACGCCTGACCGACGCCGAGATGCGCCGGCTCAATGCCGCGGTCGACATCGATCGGCGCCGCCCCGAGGACGTCGCCGAGGAATTCGTGCGCACGCTAGACTGAGCGCCATGCAAGAACGCAATTTTCATCTGCGAAGCCGGGCCGTGCACGAAGGCGAGGCGAACGATCTGGTCAGCCTGGAGATGGAGATCGAGCTCGAGAGCGGCTGGGAAGCGGTCGCACTCGGCCTGAAGTCGCCGCCGTTTCGCGCCTTCGTGTGCACGGCGCTGATGTGTCAGCACGCCTACCTGCGCATGAACGCCGCCGAGCGCGGCCTCACCTGTTCGCGTGCGGAGGCGGAGTTCTGGATGAACACCGACGATTTTTTCGTGAAGGAGATCCGCGCCGCCTTCAAGCTCGTCGTCACGCGCGGCACTCCTTCGGCCGAGGATCTCGCGTTCATCAGCGAGCGCATGCGGGATTGCCCGATTTCGCGAAACTTAGCGGACGTCGCCAAGACCACCACGCTCGAGCTGATTTCGGCGCCATGACGCCGGCGATGCTATACGCGAATCGATGAAGGCTCTGCGCTACGTGATCTGCGACGTTTTCACCGACCGAGCCCTGACCGGCAACCAGCTGGCGGTGTTCACCAACGGCAGCAAGCTCGACGCGGAAACGATGCAGGCGCTCGCCCGCGAGATGAACTTCTCGGAAACCACGTTCGTGCTGCCCGCCAGCGCGGGCGGCCACGCCAGGATCCGCATCTTCACGCCGCTCCGCGAGCTGCCCTTTGCCGGCCATCCGATCCTTGGCAGCGCATTCGTGATCGGCGGCACGGTACAGCTCGACGTGCTGCGGCTCGAAACCGCGTCCGGCCTGGTGCCGGTGCGGCTCGAACGCGAGGGCGCACGCGTGGCGTTCGGCTGGATGGACCAGCCGCTGCCGAAGATCGAGACCTTCGGCGCCGGCCCTGCGCTGCTCGCGGCGCTGGGCGTCGAACGCGCGGCGTTGCCGATCGAGACCTACGACAATGGCTTACCCAAAGTCATGGTGGCGCTCGAAAGCCCGGAGCAGGTCGCGCGCTTGAAGCCCGACTTTTCGCGGCTGCTCGAGCTCCCGGCAGAAGGCTTCAGCGTGTTCGCCGGCTCCGGGAAAAACTACAAAACCCGCATGTTCGCTCCGGGCGCCGGAGTGAACGAGGACCCCGCCACGGGTTCGGCGGCCGGCCCGCTCGCGCTTCACCTCGCGCGCCACGGCCGCATCGGCTACGGCGAGCTGATCGAGATCGAGCAGGGCACGGAGATCGGCAGACCGAGCACCCTGTACGCCCGCGTTCACGGCTCGAACGAAGCGCTCGAACGCGTGGAAGTCGGCGGCTCTGCCGTGGTGGTCGCCCGCGGCGAGTTCCGGTTCTGACCGACAAAATGAGCGCGGGGCAGCTGCTGTTCGCGGCTGCCCCGCTGGCTCCGGCTACGAGAGTCCCGGCTCAGTTCCCGAGGTTGAAACCGTACCAGGGCCCGCCGACGCTCGGCGCGTAGAGGCCGAACATGTTGCACATCTCTTTGTTGTAGACCTCGTTGCCGAAGGTGAGCGGCTGCTGCTTGTCGCCGTTGTACACTTCGCATTCCCAATCGACCGAGTCACCCGGCTTGAGGTAGATGGCGCCGCTGCGGCCGCCGTAGGTCTTGGTTTCGCGGTTCGAGGGGTTCCGCGTAGTCACGCTGTCGAACTTCATCAGCTTCGGCTCGTGCCAGTCGAAGTCCTCGAACAAGAGCTCGCGGTTGCCGCTGATCGTGGTCCACGCCGAGAAGCGCTCGGTGTGGGCGTGGTAGTGACCGGTTCCGATGAGCAAGCGGAACTGCGGGTCGGCGTCTGCCGGCACGTCGGCGCGGCCCTTGATGATCTGACGCTGGTTGAGCGCCACGCTCATCGTCACGCCGCCGATGAAGAAGATCGGATCGGCGAGCTGCTTGACCGTGGATTCGTCCTCGACGTAGATCAAGTTCGCCCACGACTCTTTCAGCATCGCATGTTCGGTGTCGGTGTTGAAAAAGTGGAGCTGCATGATGCCCTGCTGGCGGGCGGGCAGCTTGGTGGCAAGACCGAAGTTCTCCTCGGCATCGCTCTCGCGCTTCACGTCGAGAATCTGGGTCTGCGCACCGAAGATGTTGCGCTGATTGAGGCCTTCGTTGCAGGCGAGCTGCGGCTTGTCCGAGTCCGGCAAGTCGTTCGGGACGACGTACAAGAGCATGTGGTGCGAGCCCGGGCGCATGCGGGCGTGATACTCGTTGTAGTAGATATCCCGGTCGTTCGGCGTGTCGATCAGGATGCAGTCCGTGACCTCTTCACCCGGACCGATCAGCCACTTGTTCATCTCTTCCTGGCTGTAGTCCTTGGGCCCGTAGTGGAACTGAAAGCCCTTGCCCTCGGGCGGCGGGAGGATGC
>Ga0111539_10011956_pt1 | contig 10883 bp, 22 predicted proteins | sample RhiMethybrSRZTD1_FD_79667 | JGI IMG/M metagenome (GOLD analysis project Ga0111539, IMG submission 79667) | Populus rhizosphere microbial communities from Tennessee, USA - Rhizosphere MetaG P. TD hybrid SRZTD1 (version 2) (version 2) | ecosystem: Host-associated > Plants > Roots > Rhizosphere >... | reverse complement strand
CACCTTCCACTCTCCACGTTGCACGCGGCCGATGGCATCGATGGCCGCAGCGGCCGCCATCGGTCCCAGCTCGTCACGATGGAAGGTGTTCGCCAGGCGTCGCAGTTCGGCAGCGACTTCGTGCAGCTCGCCACGCTGCGCCGCCCGCTGCGCTTGCCTGGTCGCCGCTCCTCGCCGCCCCGCCTCGGATGCCCTCGGGTCGCCTTTCCGGAACGGGGTCAGGTTGGCCGTGCTCACGCCCGGACCGTCGCACCGCCTCGCAGCCTCCCGCAACCCTCCGCCCCACCGTGCCGCACCTTTCACACCCCGTGCACCCCAGGGGTTGACAGTGCTGCCACCAGTCGCTAGGCTCACCCCCAACCGACCAACCCGGCCGGCCGCAGACAGGAGAACCCCGATGACCTTCCGACCCGGTGACAGCGTCACCATCGCCAAGTACGGCCGCCGCTACCGCGCCGTCATCGTCCGCACCACCCCGACCCGCTACCTCGTCCGTTTCACCCAAGCGTCGGGCCGCGTCGTCGAGCGCTGGATTCCGCAGGAAGACGCCCGATGAACGCCGCCGCCTACGACCCCGAGCCCGCCGACCGCCGCACCGGCGCCGAGCGCCCCCGAGTGTGCCGGCGCACCGAACGCGAGGTCTACGACCAGACCGGCGCCTACGGCCGCCCGTGCGCCGAGTGCCGCTACCCCGCCGAATCCCACGACTACTGACCGGCCCTACCGAGCGCCCCGAGCCCGCCCGCTCGGAGCGTCTCGCATGGCACCGACCAGTGACCAGCAGCAGACAGGAGACCAGACCATGACCGACACCCGCACCCCGCCGACCGACGCCGAGCTGAGCGCCGGACTGTGGACCTACGACCGTTGGCCCGAGAACCAGGCCGCCCCGACCGTCCTCGTCGGCACCGTCACCCCCTACGACACCGACGACGACAACCCCGATTGCGTCACCCTCCACGTCGTCGCCGCCCCGTCCGGCGCCGCCACATGGACCTACGGCGTCCCCAAGGTCTACGTCGTCCGGCGCACGTCCCTGCGCCCCGCCTACACCGAAGAGTGCGCCGACATCGCCGATGAAGCCCGCCACCGTGTCTACGACCTCGCCGAGCAGCTCGCCGCCGCCCAGGCCGACGCCGCCCGCTTCGAAGCCGCCTACGAGCTGGCATGGCGCCGTGACTGCGCCGATGACGCCGGCGCCACCCCGTACGAACCCACCGCCGATGCGTTCGCGTCATGACTGGAACCGCTCCCCGCCCCGATGAAGGCCCGTGCGACGAGCACGCCTGCCACCGCCCCTACGGACACCGCGGCGCCCACATGATCCGCCGATGCGCCCGCGCCGGATGCGACAACCCGACCCGCAACGCCGAAGAGCGCCACTGCGTCCGCCACGAGACCCGCGAGACGTACGAGCGCTACACCGACCCCCGCGACGGATCACCCCGCCGCCCGTGACCACCAACCAGACAGGAGAACCCCGATGGACCCCGACGCCGCATACGACCTCATGACCGACACCACCGAGAGCGACGAGATGCGCGCCCTCGCCGCCGACGGCCTCGCCGCGTGGATCAGGCTCGGAGGCTTCCTCCCGAGCGCCCCCTACAGCACCGTCACCAGCGACGCCGAGCGCGCCCGCCTCATCCTCGCCGAATGTGGCGCCGCCCTCATGATCTACGGCGACCCGCACGACTGAGCCCCTACCGAGCGCCCCGGCCGCCGCCCCGGCCGGAGCGCCTCGCATGGACGCTCACCCCGAGCCGACAGCAGCAGACAGGAGACACCATGAACCCCGACCAGATCCCCGACGCCGTCGAGCAGGCAGCCGATGACGCCGCCTACTGCGCGGCGTACGTCGACGCCGTGCACCTCGGCCCGTCGAGCGCCATCGACTACATCCGCGGCATGGCAGCCGACTACGACAAGCACGCCCGCGAGCTAGACGCCGCCGCCCGTATGCACCGCAGCGACAAGCGCTACGACATGGCCCGCGACGCCGAGCACGCCGCCACCCTCGCCCGCTTCAAGCGCGACGCCTACGACGACGCCATGCGCGTGCTGGACATCGCAGCCGACAGCGCGCACCGCATCGCCGACCGCGCCCGCGACGACCGCCGCGCCGCCACCGTGCTCGGAACCGCCCGATGAGCACGCGCCAGAACAACACCGCCCCCGAGCGCGTCCCGTTCGTTTCCTGGCACTACACCGAAGACGCCGCCGGCCGCTACGGGGTCGCCGTCACCATCCGTCACCCCGACGCCGAAACCGTGACCATCCCCGTGCGCGGCATCGAAGACGACGCCGAGCGCCTTGCCGCACAGATCCGCGGCGCCCTCGCCCTCGCCTACGACGCCGGCCGCCACGACGCCGAGCAGGTGACGCCGTGAACCGCGGCCACCACCCCGAGGACTACCGCGACCCGCACCGCGCCGGATGCGAGCGCGTCGCCCCGACCGACCTCGCGCCAGGTGACCGCGTCTGGCTCCGCCACCCCGACCGCTGGAACCCCTGGTTTCAGGCGCTCGTGATCGACACCGTCACCCCGTGCCGCGACGGCCGCACCGTAAACGCCCGAGTGTCGCAGTTCGGCACCACCGGGAAGGTCTACGACCTCACCCGCGACAAGTGGGGCGCGCACCGATGGATCACCGGTAGCGACATCGACGCGGTCTACCGCATCGCGATCGACGACGAGCACCAGGCCGACGCCTAGCACCTACCGCCGGCGCCCGCGACCGCCCTCGCGGGACGCCGCCGCATGGCCGCTAGGCCAGCAGACAAGACAGGAGAGATCATGCCGAAGACCACCACCCGCGCCGATGAAGCCACCGCGGCCTACGTCAAGCGTGTCGCCGATTGGATCGCCGACCAGATCGAGACCGGCGCAGCCGACCCCGATGATTGGTCGGCGCCGTGGCACCACGTCACCGACCCCGCCGGCCTCATGCCCTACAACCCCGCCACCGGCGCCCACTTCACCGGCGGCAACAGGTGGGGCCTATGGGTCGTCGCGATGATGTCCGGTCTCCCCGGCCACTGGGCGACGTACAAGCAATGGCAGACCATCGGCGCGACCGTCCGCAAAGGCGAGCACGCCGCCGCCCGAGCGCTCCGCCCCCTCTCGCGCACGTGGGAGGACGACGACGGCGAGCGCCACACCCGCACGATCGGTTTCGCCTCGTATCCCGTGTTCAGCGCCGGCCAGGTCGACGGCTACGACCTCCCCGCCACCAACACCCCACCGGCGCCCGAGCACGAGCCCGACGCCGCCGCAGACATCGCCGACGCCTACACGTGGGCCGCCACGATCGGAGTCCGCATCGTCGAGAGCCCGACCGCGGGCGCCTCGTACAGCCCGACCCTTGACCACGTCACCGTCCCCGACCGCGACCGTTGGCACAGCGCCGACGGAGCTTGGTCGACGATCGCCCACGAATGCACCCACTGGACAGGCCACGAGTCGCGCCTTGCCCGCAAGTTCGGCCGCCGATTTGGCGACGACGCCTACGCCGTGGAGGAGCTGGTCGCCGAGCTTGGCGCCGCGACCGTCCTCGCCATGCGCGGCCGCCACAGCGAACCGCGCCCCGACCACGCGCAGTACCTGGCCCATTGGCTCCGCGTGCTACGCGAGACCCCATCCGCGCTGTTCACTGCCGCCGCCGGCGCCGAGCGCGCCGCGCAGTACCTCGCGGACCGCGCCATCGCCGTTGGCACTGTCGCCGCATGAGCCCGGACGACGACCAACCCGTGTGCCGAGTCTGCGGCGACGCCCACGCCGGCCCGTGTTGCATCGACCCACCCGACCGCGACTAGTCGGCACTGTCGGCCCACGACGCCCACGCATCGGGGCGCCCGTGCTCGTGTGCGCCGCGATCACCGATCGCCCGCACTCAGACACCGGGCGCCCCGATTGCGCGGCTCAGAACGCCGTACAGAGCGACCCCACAACGAACCGCAGCACACCGCAACCAGACACCACGGGGTACGATGCCCCGAACACGGAGGACTCATGAACCGCAGAGACGCAGCGTTCCTCGCCCACCTAGACGCCATCGACGCCCGATGGACCGAACTCTTCGGCACCGTCATCGCCAAGCTCGACCTCATCCAACAGGAGATCGCCGGCATCAGGCTCGAACTCGCCACGCACCGCCACGACAACGAGTGACGCGGGTGGCGGGGAGCGTCAGACAGGAGAGTAAGACCACTCCCCGCCACCGATCACCGTAACCCGCAACAGACAGGAGAACCACACCATGAGCTACACCACCGAACCGTTCCGCGGAGGATGGGCCGTCTACCACGTGGCAGACGACGGCCGCCGCACCCGCGTCGGGGACCCCTACCCCGCCCGCTACCGCGCCGAGCAGGTCGCCGAGCGTCTCGACCAGGACGACGACCAATGACCGGGATCGCGCTCATGTTCGCGTTCGGCGCCGGCCTGTGGGCGATCGACACCCTCTGGCGCAAGTACCGAGCGCCGCGCGTGCGATGTCGGCACTGTCGGCACCCGATCCTCAGCCACCGCACCGCCTCAGAGGGACAGCACTTCGCCCGCCACCACGGCGATGACTGCTTCTGGTGTCTCGACTGCCAGGCCGCCCGCGACGAGGCCCGACATGGGTGACGACCTCTTCGCGCCAAGTCAGCACTGTCGGCCCATCTGGCTCGGCTACATCCGCGTCTCCGGCGAATCCCAGCTCGACGGCTACGGGCTAGAGATCCAGCGCGACGCCATCGCCGCCCTCGCCGACGCCGCCGGCGCCGACCTGCGGGTATTCGCCGACGAAGGCATCTCAGGCAGCGAGGATCTCGACACCAGGCTTGGACTCGCCGACCTGCTCGACGCGCTCGATGAGCACCCCACCGCCACCGTCGTCATCCCCAAGCTCGACCGCCTGGCCCGCGCCCTCATGATCCAAGAGCAGGTGCTCGCCATGATCTGGCGCGCCGGCGCCTCCGTCGTCTCCGCCGACCCAAGCGAGCGCCTCGTGCTCGAAACCGGCGACGACCCGGACGACCCGACCCGCACCCTGATCAGACAGATCCTCGGCGCCGTCGCCCAATTCGAGCGCGCCACGATCCGGCTACGCCTGCGCGCCGGCCGCCGCCGCAAGATCGCCGAGACCGGCTACGCGGGCGGCCCCGAGCCGTACGGGTGGACGTGCCCCACCGAGCAGGCCGTGCTCCGCCACATCGCCGCCCGCCGCGGCCAGCGCGCCACGTGGAAGGTGATCACCGCCGAGCTGAACGCCGCCGGCTACACCAAGCGCGGTGGTCGGGCGTGGACCCTCGGCGAAGTCCATCGGGTCCACGCCCGCGCCGCCGCACGTACCCCGATCGTCCCCGAGCTGCTGTCGCTCGACCAGGGGGTTCTGCTCTAAGTCGGCACTGTCGGCCGATCACGCGGTCTCGGGATCGTACGAGTAGTACCGCCAGGCCGGGGCTCCCCTTCCCCTCGGGGTCCCCATCCGGCGCCACACGCCCTGGTCCTCGTACGGTGCGAGCTTGTCCCTCGCCGCGACGGCCGCCGCCGCATCGTCGTCACCCCACACGAACTTGGCGATCTCGCGAAGCGTGGAGCCCTCGTGCCCATCCCGCAGCCACGCCACGACATGCTCGATGTCGAGCGGCCGCGGCCGCGTCACCCTGCGTTTCGGCGGGAGCTGCTTCGGCGCCTCAGCCTGACGCTTAACCGGTGCCGGCGCCGGCGCTGGACTCTGCCCGTTGAGTCCCAGCGCCTCGGTGAGCACGTCGCCCAGGCCGATGATGTCTCGCACTTCGAAACCAGGATTCAAGATCTGCGCGATCTGCGTGACCTTGCCTCGCTCACTCGTAAAGAACCTCAGGCTGTCGCCCTCGGCGATCGCCACGAGCTGCCTCACGACGCCTTCCTACGACGTCCCGCCGGCCGAGACTGAACTGTCGGCTGAGCTGTCGGGATCATGTCCTCGAACAGCGAGATCACGAGCTGCTGACGCCACCACTGCTTCGTCGGCGCCGGCTCATCGTCCGGCCGAGCCTTCCTGTGCAGGTAGCCGTCGGTGTAGTGGTACTTCGGGATGACCTCACCGCTACGCGTGTACCAGCGGTAGCGCTCACTGTCGCAGCTCGTGCAGCGCGAATAGCGAGCGACCGAATCAGTCAACCCGAGCGGCGGCCGGGCCCCTTCCTCGCTCCCTCCGACTCTGCCCATGTGGCGCCACTGGTGACCTTCCGAGTGGCACGCCACGAAGGCTTCCTTGAGCTGCTCACTGACGGGACGAACGAGAGACATCGGGCGGTTCCCCTTCGGTTGCGGCATGTAGCGGATTGTTGCACATCAGGCCGAGCATGTGACTCATCGTCGAAGATGAGCGAGCGCAATGAGCGCAGCCTCCGCCCGGCCATCGTCCTTGACCCGCTCGAACAGGTCGCGCTTCGCCGGCCACAACCGAGCCGCCAGAGCCCGAGCCGACGCCTTGTCCTTCGTCACTCCCACCAGGCGCTTCCAATGGTGCGGAGCGATCAGCTCGGTCGGCACCCCGAGCGCCGCAGCGATCCCCTCGATCGTCCCGAACGCCCGACCGAACTTGAACGTCGTTGACACACCCTGCCCAGGCATCGAGTGGACGCCCTCGATGATGACCCTCGCCGGCGCCTGCTCCGCCATCCAGTCGGCGATCCGCCCGGCCAGAATCCGCCCGTCGGCCGCCTCGAAGTCGAGCACGTCCACCAGGACGCCACCCTCCAACGACGCCGCCGCACCCGACAGACCAGGGTCGACCCCGATGATCCTCACGAAAGCAACTCCAACTGCACCGGCTCGCCCCGCAGCTCACGAATCCCCGCCGCCGTGATGACATGGACAAGCGCCGGATTGCCGTAGCGCGTCAGCCGCGTGTCCCGCGTGCGCTCCACCAGCCCCAGCTCTTCCAGCTCTTTGCGCCGGGTGCCCGCAGCCGTCTCGCGAATGTGGAGCCGCTGCCCCAGCTCACTGTCAGTCCGACCATCCACGCCGGCCGCCCCCAACTCCGCAAGCACACGCCAACGCTGCGTCCGTCGATTGACCGAACGGGCCGCGGCCCGACTCGTCCACGGGTCGCCGGCATGAACGCGTCCATCGTCGCTCACTCTTCGAGCCCGGCCTGGTAGTCGATCACCTTGGTCGCCTCGTCCGTCGTCAAGTCGTTGTGCGACTCCACCCGCCGGCCGATCACGTCCGCCGTCGTGGCGAGCTGCATGTCTCGGTCATAAGCCATCCGCTCGTAGTTGCCCTTGATGAGCCCGACCTGGCCGTGCGTTGCCGGCCGCACCGTCTCCGGGTCGACGACCTCGCCCTCGGCGATGGCCCCCTCCTCGACCATCGCCCGGAAGGCGTCGCGCATGACCGGCAGGTGGGCATCGGTCAGCGGCTCAGGGATGCCACCAGGGAAGGCGCGAGCAAGGACCCCTGCGGTGGTGAGCCCCTCCGTCGCACATGCCTCCCCGAACTTGTCCATCACGGACTCCGACAGCGGCGCGGCATCGGCCGGCCCGTAGTCGACCGGCCCAACATCGGCGACCTCCCCACTGTCCGACAGCGACACGCCCAGCTCCTCGGTCGTGTAGATCCCGAGCGTGATGTCCGGGTAGCGCGCCCGCAGCGCGCGACCGACGGCGCGCCACTGGCACATGTCCACCGGGTACAGCTCCCACGGCAGCTTCCTGCCCGAGCTGGACCTGGCGAACGGCTTGCCGTCCTTCAACCGCACCAGCTCCTCGTCGACCCCGCTCTGCACCGTGTAGCGCACCACGACCGGCGCCTGGCCCTCACGGTGCGCCGTCACCACTACGCCGCGATCCAAGATCGGCCCGTCGTCGATGCGCTCGATGTCGACCCGGTGGCCGGCAGCCAGCACCAGGCCGAGCATCGCCTCCGGCTTCATCCCCCACACGCCATCGATCACGTGGCCGTTTCGCATCGCCGTCAGCACGTCCCAGCCATGCGTGCGGCCCGTCAGCGCAGCCACCACGATGTTCGCCGGCTTGCGGCGGTAGGCCGCCGGGATGATGTCCGAGCGCGACAGCATGTCGGCCTGCTGGTTGATGAGCGCCCACTCCTGATAGCCCACGACCGACGAACGTGATGCGACGACGAGATCCGTCACGGGAGATCCTCCTGGCAGACGTAGACCGTGCGCGTGATGTCAGCCGGCTCGCGCTCATGGATGCCGAGGGTGTCGGCCGTGAACCCCGCGGGACAGATCATCCCCGGCGGGCCCTGCTCGCCGACCGGCCCCGCGGGACCAACCGGCCCCGCCGGCCCCGTACTGCCAGGCGGGCCCTGCTCGCCGTCGACACCCGCCGCGCCGTCGACACCCGCCGCGCCGACCGGACCGGCAGGACCGGCGGGCCCAGCGGCGCCGGCGGGCCCGGTCGTGCCGTCACGTCCGTCCCTCCCATCAGCACCGGGAAGTCCAGCAGCACCGTCGTTCCCGTCAGCACCGGCCGGGCCGACGGCTCCGTCCACGCCGTCAGCACCAGCAGGACCAACGGGGCCGGGTGGCCCTTGCTCACCGGCGGGGCCGGGTGCGCCGGCGACGCCTGGCGGACCGGGGACGAGAACCGTCGCCGGCGGGGGAGAGCCGCCGTCATTCATCGCCTCCACCGCCGTTGCCATCGTCAGGCCGCTCGCGATGGCGAAGAGGATGGCGGAGAAGACGAAGGCCCTCATGATCGGTCGCCGCCAACGGACGCGGTGGCGGCGGATTCGACACGTCCGCCCCCGCGTCGATCGCTTGCTGCTGCATCAGAAACGCCCACCGCCGGAACTCCGCGAAGTCCTCCCGCAGCAGGTGAAGATCCATGCCCAACTCGTCGAGATCGCGTTGACAATCGCGCCGGTCGCGGCGACGCAACTCGCGGATCACCAAGATGACCCCACCCGCAGCCGTCACGATCGCCGCACAGCCGGTGAGAATCGTCGCAAGGTCCACTCATCGGGCTCAGTCGTGGTTGACCGCGGTCATCCCGACGGGGCCTTATACGGCGCCGGCACCGGCCCGCCCGACCAGAACTGGTTGATGAGCCCCTGGATGTCGTTGGTCGACGCCCGGTAGTAGCCGTCGCCCTGGCCGGGACACTTGGTGTAGAGCCCGGCGGCGTAGCCGTTGTCGCGCACGGTGGCGTTGGGGACGAAGCGGCACGACGTGACGCCGACGGCGAACACGGGCGTGACCTTGGGGTCGGACGATACGACGAGGTATCCGGGCACGTCATCCTCCTCGGGGATGTAGCGGGGGGCGGGGGGTGTCGGCGCCGGCGCACCGCCGTAGCGCTTGCAGTGTTCGGCGATGGTGTCGTTGAGATCCCACGTCCCCGAACTGGTGCAGGTCCCCGGCTGCCAAGGACCCTGGACGCTGCCCGCCTTGGCCGGGTCAATCTTCCTGGTCGGCGCGTACTGGTAGTGCTGACAGATGTCAGAGTCGGCGAGCTTGAGCGCCTTGATGATGGCGATGCTCGTGGCAAAGGCACAGTCCACTTGAACCTGCGGGAACGACTCCCCGGTGCCCGCATTGGCCAGCTCCATCCCAACTGCGGCCAGGTTCATTGAGTCGGCGCTCACCGTCCCCTTCGACCACTTCCACGGCCCGCCCTTGCCGTTGGTGTTGGTCGCGCCGGCGGCCAGCACCCACGCCGTGCCGTCACGGGCGATCAGCAGGTTGGCGATCGGACGGTCCGACGACCCGTTGCACATGTACGAAGCGTCGTTCTGCGGCGAGGTCGAACTGGCCGTGTGATGCCACATGACCCCCCACGGCCTGCCCGAGTCGTAGCCCCCTGAGCTGCGGGCCCGCGTCTTCCAACCGTCGTACTCGACGACCTTGACGCCGGCGGCGCGCAGCCAGTCGGCCATGCTGGTCAGGTAGAGCGAGCCCATCAGGGCTTCTCCGGCAGCGTGCCCTCGCGGCGCAGCCACTCGATGATCGCCGACATCAACGCCACCGCCACCTGCCGATCCTCCGGCGGCAGATCAGCCCATGCCGGCAGCTTGTTGCCCGACCAGTAGCGCCGCACGTTGTGCAGGTGCAGCGCCACCTTCTCCGGGTCGTCCGGGTCGATGTCGATGAGCCACTGGACGATGACGCCACCGATCGACAGGGCGATCGACTGCTCGGCCGGGTCGAGCGCCTCGAACGCCGGCGTGTACTCCGAGCCCGTCAGCGCATCGATGTAGGCCCGGATCTCGTGCAGCCGGAAGGCGACCTGCGACGAGTCGGCGATGGCGCCCTGCGAATAGGCGTCGTCGGCCTCGATGTCGCCGAACTCGATGGTCACCGCGACAGCCGCTTCCCGCAGACGTGGGTGCCTTGCGGATGAACCGAGTACGTCTCGCAGTACGGGCACCAGTACAACGGCGTGGCCCCCTTCGGGCTGTGACGCTGGATCGTCAACATCCGGCGCTTGATGCGGCGAGTCTGAGACAACCTGATCCCTCCTCTCCCTGGTCCGACCGTCACGACTGGACGTCCAGCCGCGTCAGCATCCGACGGGAACCGGGCTGCTCGACCGTGTACTTCTCGGCGAGATCCGGGTGGTCGGCCCGCAGCATGTCGACGTCGACCACGTGGCGCGGCTTGCTGGTACGCCACGTCACGATCTCCGCGCCGTCGTAGGTGCCGACCTCGGCGTCGAGCAGCACCTTGGCGAGCTGGTCCTTGATCACCGTCTCGTCCTTCTCGGCGTCGCGCTTGATCATCCGCGTCATGGCGAGCGCCTGAACGAGCGAGAGCCCCTCGTCGTCGAGCTGCTTCGTCCCCTGCGAGTACGGGTGCAGCGCGGCAACATTGCGGTAGGACAGCTCGACCCAGTCGGGCACGATGCCCAGATCGATCGCCGCCATGAACCGCTCGGCCCGT